>Ga0187893_10000606_pt1 | contig 91856 bp, 79 predicted proteins | sample MA1701074metaG_FD_139574 | JGI IMG/M metagenome (GOLD analysis project Ga0187893, IMG submission 139574) | White microbial mat communities from a basaltic lava cave in the Kipuka Kanohina Cave System on the Island of Hawaii, USA - MA170107-4 metaG ... | reverse complement strand
TGTAAAAATGAAATCCTTTTCCGTGGACTGCCCCTGTTTCCAATACAGAGTTTCGTCGGGGCTGTATCTGAACCCCTCATGCTTCGCCATGGCCGCGGCAAGCATGTTCGGGTTATACCGCTCATCGATCACCCAATTATCGTATTTGTCCTTTTTCAAGAGGCTCGGCGCCAAGTAATAGTATCGGAAGCTCCCGCCGCCTTTCCATCCCAGTTTTTCTGACAACAGCAGGCCGTCTTTCCCATCCACAACTTTCTTCAGACGGGGCAAGCAATGCGTGTTTGCATGCGCTCCAAATTCAATTCCAATCCACTTACGTCCCATCTTGTTTGCGACCGCCGATGTCGTTCCAGATCCAAGAAAACTATCTAAAACCCAATCATCTTGCTTGGAAGCTAACTCTAAAATACGCTTCATTAAACGCTCAGGCTTGGGCGTACCGAAAGGATCCTCACCAAATAATACTTTAATTTCTCTTTTTGCTTCTTGATTATCACCAACCTCATCACGATACCAAATCGTTTTGGCAATTGTTCCTTCTTGGACCTCTGAAAGAAATTTTTTCAAGGATGGCTTATTGTTACCATGAAGCCCAAACCAAATTCTGTTGTCTTTTATCATCTTGTCCATTTTTTCCTTACCATAAACCCAATGTCGATTGTTCCCAGGTGAAAAAACCTTACCCGTAGGACCGGTTATGTCGTATAGTCCGTATGGAAAGGGGTCTTTCGCGGTCAAATCAGAATTTTTCCAAGGACCTCTTGGATCATTATCAGGATTTTTATATCTTTCATTCATCTCTTCGGACCGCGGAAGGAGATATGGTGTCCAGTCTGATTTACACTTAGCATAAACTAAAATGTGGTCATGACTATCAGACAACCATTTGGCGTCATTTTGTGGAGAATATTTTTTTTCCCAAATCACGTTTGCGACAAAATTTGCCCTGCCAAAAACTTCATCGCACAATATTTTCAAGTAATGGCCCTCATCGTCGTCTATCGAAATCCAAATACTTCCATCATTCGGATGCAAGAGATTTCTCAGAATCTCAAGCCGTGGTCTCATCAAACTAAGCCACAATGAATGCTCTAGATTATCATCATAATGCTCAAACGCACTGCCGGTGTTATATGGCGGATCGATATAGATGCATTGAATCTTCCCAGCGAAATCTTGCTCAAGCGCTTTGAGCGCAAGCAGATTGTCCCCGTGAATGAGCATGTTCTCGGAACCTTTGTCGCCGTAGGATTTGTCTGGGTCTTCAATCAGGATACGGGGTTCCAGCTTGGGCTGCTCATCCTTCCCAATCCACGTCAATTCAAGTTTTTGTTTATTCGGCATCCATTCCTACCTTACTGGCTATTTGTACAACACTTTTCCAAGAGCTGGAAATGTTTGGGATCAGACTTCTCAACAATTTTCAACAATACAGTTATTGCATTTCGACTTTCGCTCTTTTCCATATGGTAATTTGTACTCATCGGATCAGATCCGTGAGAAAACTCTTGAACCAGCTTATAAACTTTCCCTTTCTCGACATCACTTACTCCTGGCGCATCCAGATGGTCTACCTTGCTCGCTAAATCCCCAGTTGTTGGGATTTTAAAATTTACATAAATTTCTAAAAATCTTCGCGCTATATTTCCAATCGTGTAAAAGTCAGCATAGTCTGGCGCCGTTTCACCGACAAATTGCCTCAATTTTGCAAATAGAAAATGATACTCTGACTTGAATTTCCTGAGGGTTTCCTCAAGAACTAGCAGTGAAGCGCAGCGCTTTTCATTGTTAACTGTATTTTCAATCATGTAAAATTGACACGGGACGGGCTTCTTGTCGGCATCGCTCATCATTCGCGTGTTACTCCGCTCCACTTCTTGATTCTTTCTCTCAAACCATTCTTTCACTAAATTGAAAAATTCGAAATTATGAGTCGTAATTATAAGCTGTTTTACATCTTTGAAATGATTTTTAATCAAAGAAAAACAATGATGGATAAAGTGAGAATCAAAGCTCGATATAGGATCATCGATCACAATTGTACTATCTTGAATCTTGGACCCTTTTTCTTGAGTCTTAACAATAAAATAGCAGAACGCGATGGCATTCTTTTCACCTTCACTTAAATTGTCAGCTGCATCACCATCCCGCTTGATGACATATCCTTTTTTAAGATCATCCAACTCGAGCTGTATTTCTTTTCTCCCAAAAAATTCTTCCAAATGTTTGTTTATTTTCGGAACAGCCTTTCCGATGTTAGACGTTTCCATTTCAAGCTCTAATATTTGCCTATTGTTTTCCTCCTGTTCCTTTTTTTCTTTGCGTTCAGCTTCAATGCTCAAATCGTAATCCCTTTTAATTTTAACGTAATCCTGCTCTGCTATAGCAACGGCGATAAGATGCCCCTCTAATTTTCCTTTTGCATTTTTAACCTCTTGTTCATGATTTTCAACTCTAGAGTTATGATTCGCAATTGCGGTATTTAATTCATCAATCGCTTCATCGTATGTTTTCTTAAAGTCTTTCGGTGCATCAGGCATCTCCATCATTGAAAGAGGGGTCTCTTGCTTTGCATTCAATTTTTGCATTGCGCTATCGATCCAAAAATTCAACTTTCGCACTATAATATTTAATTCTTTAGCGCTGTCCCTGTAGCTCCCCTGAAAATCCGCGTAAAGCTCTGTATTCTTTTCTGAAATCTGTTCATTTTTTAGGGCGGCCAATGCTTGAATAAATGATCCGATATCACCCTGCAATTTTTTATAATCATCACTGAAATGTTTTGACAAGGATTCCAAGAAACCTTCAGGCAGTTTGTTCTGACAAAATAAACATTTATCTCTTTCGTTCCTGTCGTTGTGTAGCTCAAATCCGTGTTGCGCCCACTTGTTTAGCTCGGAGTCATTTTTGAAGCGGTCAATAAAATCTGCTACTATTTGCCGCTGAAGCAAGCTCGTAACTTTGTCATGAATATCTGAAAAGTGTTCTAACTTTCCTTCGTTGAACGAAAAATTAATCTCGGACTTTGAAAACAGCGATTGACTCTGGAGAGGTTCGCCGCCGATAAGCTTTTTCAGCTTTTCGAAATCATCATCCGAAAGTTTTTTGAATTTACTGACTCCAATATTTTCAATCGCATCCTTTACATTACTTTTGTCATAATCACGGTATTTATCATTTATTTTAAGATTGCCAACTAAATCTTTAATAGTGCGTGCCGTGGATTTTCGAAAATCATCTTCCGCCTTTTCGTTTTTTTGGCGGTCTTTTTGAGCAAATTCTAGGGTTTGAGACAAGGCCGCACTTTTTCCCCTCAATTCCTTCAACTTCTTATTACTTTCTATATCTTCCTCGCCGACGTAGACAATTGGATTACTCGGGTTTAATGGATCAAACGACACGTTATCTTCAACAAAATCCCTATTAAAAACTCGTATCTGCACTGGGGTATTTTGACAATCGGAATGCTTCATTGAAGTTCCCCTACTTGTCTGCATCTCAAATTCACCGCCGTTTGGATATTGCTTAAATTCTGTAGTCTTTTTTTCACAAGCAGAAAAAATTCTGGAGAGGGTTGTCTTTCCGCTTTTATTCCAGCCATAGATTAAATTGAACCGACTAAAATCTGGAACATTACTACTCCATAAGAAGTCACGAAATATACCAAACTTCTTAAGCTTAGTTATCTTGCTGATCATGTCTATCCCAAACAATTTCTTCTCTTACCATGGTTAACTTTTTTACCATTCAACTTTTTTCTGCTAGACCTCGAATTAACCCGTGCTTTATCACTCATCATCATGAGATTCCTTAATAAGCTTTTGATCGATCTGTTTCGACGCTTTGGCGCCCAAAGTCTTGAGAGATTCAACCTTGCCGATCAAATTTCCACGCCCCGTGCTGATTTTTTTGATCGCTTCCTCATAGCTGTCCTGCGCTCCCTTGAGCTTACTTCCGACATTTTCTAAATCTTCAAGGAACCCCACGAACTTGTCGTATAAACTCCCCGCTTGTTCGGAGATCTTTAATACGTTTTTACTGACCCGTTCCTGCCTCCACAACGCCGCGACGGTTTTCAGCGTATATAAAAGTGTTGTGGGGCTTACGATAGCAATGTTTCTATCCCAAGCGGCAGAAAAAATATCCTTATCAGACTGCATCGCAAGCGCAAACGCGCCTTCCAAAGGAACAAACATCAGAACAAAGTCGGGAGCGTTAAGCTGCTCATTGAAGTCGTATTTCTTGCCGCTGAGCCCGCTGACATGGTTCCTGACGGAATCCAAAAACTCCTTCAAATATCTTTCTTTTGCATCGGGTTCGGTTGTGTTGACGTAGGCGTCATAAGCGGTCAAAGAAACTTTCGCATCGACGATAATATGTTTTGCTTTCTCAGGATCAGGGATCTTGACAATCACGTCTGGTTTTTGAGTTTCACCGTCAACGCCTTTGAGGCCCAAACCCTTACCCTGAACCGTGTATTCCTCGCCTTCCCGAAGTCCTGATCGTTCCAGTATCTGCTCTAAAACCAGTTCTCCCCACCTACCTTGGGTCGTGGAATCTCCCCGGAGGGCGAGTACGAGGCTCTCCGTTTCTTGTTTCATTTCCTGGTTTAGAGTTTTTGTCTCAATGACATTTTCCTGAAGTTCCCGGAGCCTCTCTTTGAGGGGGTTGATGATCGATTGAATGCTTTTCTCCCCGCTTTCCTGAAACTTCTCGCACTGCTTATCCAAAATGTCTTGAGCTAAATTTTTAAAACGTTCCTCAAGTTTTTGCTGAAGGTTATCGAAATCCGCTTTACCGGTTTCGAGCCTCTCCAAAAGCGCCTGTTTTTCAGCTTCCAAACGGCTCTCATCTTTAACCAGCTCCAAAACCCTATTATTTAAATCCGCTTTCTCTTTGGCGAGAGCCTCATATTGGTTCTTGGGAATTCCTTGCGATCGCCCCCACACAAACCACGCCAAAACAAAACCTGCTATGATACCTATCATTCCGGCAAGCAATATTTCCATACAGTCACCTTATGAGCCTTATGTCCAAGAAAATGATTTTAATTTATTTCGTGGTATAGAATATGGCAACTCAGTAAATTTGCTTTTCACATGTAATTCAGATCCTTTTGTCCAAAAAACACACACATTACAAGCTTCCAGATTCCGTACAATTTCTAATGCATCGATATCTTCCCACTCCAACATACAAATTTCCTTATCTGCACACACCAAACAAAACAACACGTTTCCGGGTGTGTTTCGCAGCTGTTCAACATCAGCTATAGAAAATGTGAAATTTGAATAACACCTTCCTTTTCACCCTTTAGTCACTTGTGTCGTGGTTTTAATAAAAAGACGATATACTTGGTGATTATCGCTCACCTCATATTCACCCCATCCATGCTCACCTGTTCTCTCAAAAAGCTTCAGGCTTAGACCCGGATTGCGTACGACCTGCGTTAAAACTGCGCCATGATAGAGCTCGAATTTAGACGTTGGCATCTGCTCACCTTTCTTTACAACACTCTCCACCGCAGGGTGAAAAGTAGCTCAAGTTTTGTTTTTTGTTTTAAGTGTACTTCGACGCGGGCTATCAAGTCTTCCTTGCGCACGTCCACTTCGTCCTGGGCTTCGTAAAGCTTCTTGCGCATTTCATTGCGCTTCTTTTCCATTTCTTTGATCGTTCGCTGGGTCTTTACTTTTTCCTCCAGGTTAAGAATTCTTTTAGCCTGTGTCTTGGCCGTTTTGATGTCGATATCCAGCTTCTTTAAGTCAAGCTCGAGTGCCGTTTTCATGTCATCCGCCCACTTATCGAGCTTTTCTACTTCGTCATCGAAAAATTCGCTATTGCGTTCGGCTGCCCGTGTGGTGATATCGTTAACGATCTCTTGCTCAATGTGATCCAGGCGTTCTCGTTCGTTGTCTGCAAGGACCGATTTCGAGCTGTTCCCTTTATTTCCGTTCTCTGCTTCCGCCGCCAATGAGAAAAACTTTTTGACGATTTCCTGCGGGATGGGTTTGCCTTTTTCATCCGCGGCGGAAACCAGCACATGATCTTCCGCTTCAAACGCTTCGACGGTATAACGGCTTACTTTCATCGCACCTCTTTTACCCACAAGCGGCTTGAGGACGGAAATAATGGCGGAATGGTTGGAATAATCAAAAGTAAGTTCTGCCTGTCCAAGCGCCCTTGCTTTGATTTCATTTAAAATACGCTGGGCAAGCGGATGGCCGGGGCGGTAGATATGAACGTCTTCAAGATTTTTGCCGATTTTATAGGGGCCGGGATGAATTGTTTCTCCGGGAAACGGGTTTTGTTTGAGCACAAAGGAATACTCATCATTGGAAAAGTCAGCGTCACCGCCGAGGAAGAAACGAGTTATTTCCCATAGCCAGCGCTCATAAATGTCAAGATAGGCTTTGCTTTCGCGTATATTCACCCGTAATTTCTCGTGTACTTCCGCATCAAAATTTTCCAGAAGTTTCTGGCGCGTTTCATGCAGATTATGCCGGATGGTTTCATCCATCTCGCTCTGAAGCGCATCAAAGGCGGTATTGATCTCCTCCTCACTCCGGCAGGACTGGTAAATGGCAGCGATCCGCTTTTCGAAATCGACGCCCGATTCAATGGTACCGAGCACTTCATCGCTTGCGCCGAATACGCCCTTGAAGAGATTAAATTTCTGATCAAGCAGCTCATAGACTCTCTGGTCTGCAGCGTTCTTTCTATTTACAAAGTTGATCACCACCACATCGTGTTTTTGCCCATAACGATGGCAACGGCCAATACGCTGTTCAATGCGTTGGGGATTCCAAGGTAGGTCATAATTGATAATGAGTGAACAAAATTGCAAATTGATTCCCTCCGCCGCAGCCTCGGTACCGATCATAATTTCCGCCTCGTTTTTAAAATAATCCACAAGTGCGGCACGTAAATCCGCTGTCCGGGAGCCGGTGATTTTATCCGTATCTTTATGCTTGGTTACCCATTCCTGGTAAATTTCTTTTGATTTTTCGTCAGTATTCGAACCGTTAAAAAGTACGACTTTGCCGGCGTAACCGTTTTTTGAAAGCAGATCTAAAAGGTAATTTTGAGTAATGGTAGACTCGGTAAATATAATCGCTTTTTTCTGAGCTTCCAATTCAGCCGTCATTTCAAACCCTTTTTTAAGCGCAATCAGCAGGGCTTCCCCTTTTGAATTTGTCCATATCTTCTTGGCCCAATCGCGGAATCTTTCAAGATCAGACTGTTCCTGCTTCATTAACCCAATGTCTTCTTTGGTATAAACAACTTTCTTGCTAACATCCTCCTCAGCATCTTCTTCATTATCAGACCACTCATCCGAAACCTCATCATAACTTTCATAATTCTGATCGAGCCCAGCAATGCCGGATTCCTCTGCGACTTGCTGCTTCTGGGCTTCTTCAATAAGCTTTTTTAGTTTATAGACCAAGCTATCAAGAGTGCTTGCTATGGCAAAAGAGGATGAGGCGAGTAGTTTGCGCAAGATAAGCGTAATTAACTGGCGCTGGCTTGATGGTAACGCAAAAAGCACTGGGCGTTGAAGATATCCGGACATACCGTTGTAGAGCTCTATTTCCTGCTCGGTCGGCACATAGTCTTGCGTTAGAGGAATGCGCTTTGTGTATTTGATGTACTCCAAAACCTGGCGGCGAAGGGTACGAGTGCATACAGATTTCAAACGATTGCGTAGGTCGGTAAACATCTCCTGCTTTGGCTCAACAAGCCCAGTTTCATTTTCATAAATATCCTGTTCACGTGAGACGCGGGCATACTTTGCTTTGAAACTTTTAAGATCCCCGAAAAGATGGTCATCAAGTACGCTAATAAGCCCGTATAATTCAAGCAAAGAATTCTGAAGAGGCGTAGCGGTCAGTAATACTTTAGGAACTTCATTTAACGCATTTTTTATTTCACGCGCTATTTTATTGCTGGATTTGTAAACATTACGTAAATGATGAGCTTCATCGATAACAACAATATCCCATTGAGTTTGTTTAATGTAGGCCGATTTTGCGCGGACAAAATGGTATGAGCTGATAATAATCACATCTTCTTGATTAAATGGATTCAGGTTGCCGTCTTTTATGTATTGATTGAATGATTTTGTTTCAAGAACAATTGAAGGTAGAAAAAACTTTTCCTGAAGTTCCGCATTCCATTGCTTCCGCAAACTGGATGGAACAATAAGGAGAATCTTCCTCTTACGCTCCGCCCACTTCTGCGAAAGAACGAGTCCGGCCTCAATCGTCTTGCCAAGGCCAACTTCATCAGCAAGAATAGCCCCTTTCGATAAGGGAGAACGAAATGCAAAAAGCGCTGCTTCAATCTGATGCGGGTTCAGATCAACTTGCGCATTGGAAAGCGTTGAAGACAGCTTTTCCAAGCTGTCTGAAGCGCAGCGCTTTGTCAATTCATACGCAAAATATTTCGCGTGATAATCAGTAATCACTTTTTCTTTGGCAGACGTATGCTTAACCATTTTTCGTCTTCTTCGTTTTCTGCGGACGTTGCTTTCTGAGCCAGTGATCAATTTCATTCTTATCAAAACGCCACTGGCCGCCAAACTTCGAAGCCGGCATTTTGCCTCTTTGGCAATGCTTGTAGATTTTCTCCTTAGAGACCTGGAGATAGTCAGCAATTTGATCAATGGTCCACCATTTATCCGTAATCTTAGCAATTTTCATAACGCACTCTGCAAGCCCTATAAAAGATTTGAGGGCATGCGTTTGTCGGTCACATATAGGGTTTCCAGAGAAAAACAAATTATAACAAATAAAGGGTAAAGCTTGAAGGGGTTTATCGAGGAGTGCCTTACAATTCGCAGAAAATTCAATGACTAAAAAAGGAGAGAAAACATGATTTCAGTGCAAAACGATGGGAAGCTCTGTGTCATTTGGGTTCAGAATGGAATAAAAAATAGACGATATTTTCGTTCTGAAAAGGAAGCTAGGCAATATCAGGAACTTTTAGAAGATCTTCAGAACACGATCAAACTTTGCGAGGAGATCGAAAAATTCAACAAGAACTTTATGTATGACCCGAATATTGTGGATCTTAAGAATGCAGAGCTTGGAAAAGAGATTGAAGAACTTAAGGAAAGGATACGGATTAAAAAGTCGCTCCAAAAGAGACTCGGAGAAGCAAGTCAAAAACTAGCAGAACAGCCAAGGAACGTTATTGACCGTACCTCCTTTTTTAAAGAAATGAAGGAAATACGGAATGATATTAACCGGTTAGATAGATTTTTTAAGGAACATGCAATCATTCGTCTTAATCAGCAACTTCATGAAGCGCTGGATCAGATGAGACTTTACTTTCACAGGCAAAAAGAAAGCATAAAAGCAATTTCGAATGAATTTAATGCCATAAAAAAGGAAGTTATCCAAAACCTCGGAAGTATTAAAACTAAGGATCGTGTTCTCACCCTCATGGAAGTAGCTGAATATCTTCACATAAGCCGAAGCACTGTTGAGGCAATGATGTTTTTAGAAGGACTCCCCTATTTCAAAGTTGGGATTAGATACAGGATTAAAGAAGCTGATCTTACTCGTTGGATAGAGAAACATAAAAAGAAGAGGCGTGATTCGGATGAAAATTCAATATCAGGAGGTGTGACCAAAGTGTGAGCACTTGGTGCATCTTAATTGGTTTTGTTCATTAGAAGAAATGGTGATATTGATAGCCTAAAAAGAAATCTCTCTTTCTCTCTTCCTACTCCTGCAATCTTCAATAACGTCCTTGGGAATCAATTTTAAAGCAAGGATGACCAAAAACGGCAGTATAACAAGATCGTCAAGATGGCCAAGAACAGGAATAAAATCCGGAATCAGATCAATCGGGGATAAAGCATACGCTACTGCAAATCCTAATAGAAACTTCGCTATTCGGGGAGTTCGCTTATCTGTAAGTACACATTGGTAAACCTCAACCTCTAATTTAAAATGATTCCAAGCAGTCTTCATTTTTTGAATCATAGTTTTAAACCTTAAGAGTGCAAAAGCAGCTTTTCATTTTGTGCCATATTTGTGACACAAGTATACCAAAATTCCGCCAAAATGAGTTAAAACAAGACAATTAAAGACAAATGGATTTCTGCGGAAAACACTAGGAATTACGAGGGAAACGGCGGAATGTCTTCAAAATCTGGCGCAGGCTTAGGTAGCTTCCTAAGTCCTGCGCGTCTGCCAATTCCGCCACCGCGGCGCCAAAAATGGTGCCCACACTAGGGATCGAACCTAGGACCTACTGATTAAGAGTCAGCTGCTCTACCAACTGAGCTATGTGGGCGTAATTCATTGAATTCAGAAGGGATATAATAATACGGAAGGCCCGGAGAGGCTATAAATAATCATAAATCAGGCATTTTTGCAAGAGTAGGGGCGAACCCAACGGGTCGCCCTTCACGGAAACGGGCGACCCGTTGGGATCGCCCCTACCAAAACCATGCAATTTCAACTGTATGAACTGGGATGCACCCTATTTAAAAGTAAAAAATCTAAAACGGCTTTGATCTGCGGAATGCGGAAACCATAGGCGCACAGGGACCCCGCTCCAGGTTTTAGGCATTTCCTGCCGTAAGGATCTCGTAAAAATATCACCGACAATTTAGCCCGTGACTCTTGCAAAGCATCCAAAAGTTTTTTGCATCCCGGATAAAGATGCGGATCAAAGCAAAAGAAAAGAACCGGATAATTTTCAACGGCTAATTCAACAGATTTTTCAATTTCCTCTTGAGAAGCATCCAGAGAAACAATTTGAACGGCTTTAGGACGAATACCGTATTTAGGGAGCAATTCCCGGATAAATTTATCTTCATCCAGACAATCTGCTTCTATCAAAACGTTGTCTCTCAATTCGGAAATTCTCGGAAAAATAACCGCAAGATTATTTTCGAATAAATTCGGTACACTCACGTTTAGATGCGAAATTTTAATTGATTCAGCGGCGATTTTTTCCGCTAAACGCGCTCCTTCCTTTTCCGGCATGATGCTTCCCATTTCGAACCGGTTCTGTCTTTTTCGCTTTAACAGATCAATCCGTTGAACGCTTGTTTCAAGTTTTGCTTTTTTTAATTCGCCGTTTTTATATGCTTCCACAATTGCCTGATGCACCCCTCTTACCGCCTTCACATCATGACAAATCAAAACCATATCATGTCCCGCTCTGAGCGCTTTCACACAAGAATCTTCAAGCGATCCAAAATTTCTGAGCGCTCCCATTTCCATATCGTCGCTGAAAAGAACTCCCTGAAATCCGAGTCCGGTTCTGAGCAAATCATCAGCAATTTTTTTTGAAAATGTAGCGGGAACTTTGGAAGAATCCAAATTCGGATAAACCGGATGCGATGTCATGAATGTATCCGCACCCGCTTCAATTGCGGCGATGAAGGGTTTTAAATGGACGCGGTGCATTTCATCCCAATCGGTCGGCAGCACCGGAAGTCCGAGATGGGCGTCAATTGAAGACTGACCTTGTCCCGGGAAATGTTTGGCGCAGGCGGAAAGACCGTTTTCCTGCATGGCTTTGATACGAGCGCTTCCGAGCCGGGAAACCAATTCCGGATCTTTGCCGTAAGAACGGATTCCGATATTCGGACTGAAATTTTCGCTCAATACATCAAGTGTCGGTGATAAATTCACATCAAATCCAAGCCGGCGCAACTCCCGTGCTTCTATTTTTCCCTGCTCGGAGGCATAATTTTCATTGCCGGTAAATCCAAGAGCGAGATTATCCGGAAACACGGTGACGCCTTCCGACAAGCGAATCACCCGGCCGCCTTCATGGTCCACGGCAACGATCAAACGCCGGCGCAAAGTTTCCTCAAGATCGGAAATTAATTTTTTAAATTGAGCGGCAGATTCAAAATTAGGACGGAAAATAATAATTCCCCCGGCGTGCGTGTCTTTGAAAAGATCGATGACTTCCGGGGTTGCCCGGGTTCCTTCAATGCCAATCATCAATTGCTGGCCGGCAAGCTGTTCGAGGGTCAAGACACAACCCTCACCCTACCCTCTCCCTTCAAAGGGCGAGGGAATTGCAGAAATCCATCATCATGAAGAGGAACACGCTTTTGATAATCCGAAGCTTTGCCTTGCAGAAAATCACCTACGATTTTAAAAGCCTCTTCTGCAGTCGAAAATGACTGCAAACATTTCCCGAAATAATGGACACTTTCCATATCCAGCACATTCGAGACAAAATCGGGATAAATGGACAATGTTGGAAGTCCGCTCATCATTGCTTCAAAAAATGCGGTTGAAGGCCGGTCCATAAATGCGGCATCCACATCGGAAAGACACTCTACAACAGATCGCGTGTCTACTTTGATTTTGGTATAGCCTCTCTCTTTGATATAAGGCAGAACTGTTTTATCCACAAAAGAAGTCCGGTTTAAATTCTGCTTGTAGATAAATTCGTAATCGGGAAAATTTGCGGCAAGATAATCAAAAAGTTTTTTCTGGAATTCCAGATACCAAAGAATCGGGTAAACCATGCAGTTGAAATACCGGGTATGCACAGAAACAAGTTTTGTCGGAATATACAAAATTCTCTTCTTACCCCGGTTGCCTTCTTTGATCCCACTTCTTATCGCATTCAGAAAATGGGGCGATTGAATAATTTGGCATGAGCTTGCCTGGTCTTCATTTGCCAATGCTGCATATCGTTTCTGCGATAAGCTGTCCATGGTGAGAAAGTAATCGAAGGCGTTTATTTCCGTGATTCTCTTTCCTTTATCCACGAACACATCATTGCCATGCTGTATGCACACTGTTTTAACGGAGGGCCTTAATTGAGCGGCAAGCAAAGCACTTTTGGAAATCATATCCGCGCTTGTGTGAGAAACTACATAATCGACTTTATTCGCTTCATAAAAATCACGGAGTTTCCGCGCCTGAATAATCATTTGAGAGCAATCATCGCTTAGGAAGGATTGAAAATAGGGCAAAACGAAATCCGCTGCGTCAAATCCGCAATGACGGCTAATCCAGTCAATAATCGCTTTTCCATCCCTGGTAAACGCTCGGGAAAGCCGCCCGCATTCTTCCAGTTCCGCGGACAGTACTTCCTCACGGTAAAAAAAGATATTCCCCCCTTTTTTTGAGAATATTTCAATCGCCGGATCCAGAATTAAACTTCCGGAATGAAGGAATAAAACATTTAGCCCCGGTTTGCCGGCCGACTTCTTCGATTTGAAAATTGAAGCTAATCTTTTTACGACTGACTTTAAGGATATTTTCTCAGTTGATACTTTTTTATCTGATTGCGCTTCATAACCATTAAACAAATGAAATGTGTAATTCACACTGTGCTTTTTGCAGATAACCGGAAGTATTTCAGCAAAACTCAAACTCGCCTCATTAAGGCGAAATCCCCTAAAAGTCTTTTTCTGCGGCGATTGGCCATGCTTTTTAACATAGAGAATTTTAGAATCTGCCCCAAGTTCCTTAACAATCGAATTAAGAATGTACGATTGAATGATTAATGAATTAACGAAATATTTGATGCGGTTGTAATAAGCGGTTGCCAGATTCAGATTATTTTTCGCGCAATAATCAAAACGCTCTTGAATCCACTCGTCAAACTGTTTGAACCAATTCAATTCTTCGTAAAAGAACTGGCCTTCCCGGCTTCTCAATTCCTTTTCGTCATAGAAGTCCTCCATGATGCGGTATGGAATTCCCCGCCGCCTGAGCTCGTAAAGCGGAACGGGATTCAGCGCGACACAAATTCCATCGCGATAATCCAAAGCGGGATCAAAATCTTCGATGAAATAATAGACTTGATTCATTAGCGGGATAAGGTACGGGCTTGTGATTCGTAGCCGTTCACTTTCATTAATTGAAGTGTTTTCTCCAGCTCATTTTCGTCGGCATCATTGAATGGATACTCCTGGCACCCAACAGGCTTTTCACGGTCCACCGTTTTAAGAATTGTTTCTGTCCGGGCACCAAAGTCGGCGGCCAAAAATCTGCAAATACCTTTCAAAGTTTCTGCAGGATTTTGAATAAGCGTTTCATAACGGACTTCAAAGTAATTCTTTTTTTCAGCGGCAGTCAATCTTAGAAAAGTTTTCCCATGATGTTCCATGAGCGTTCGCCACGCGCATAATCCGCGGCTGAATTCTGAATACTTGATAAAACGCTCTTCATCCTCTTGATTCACCCACCAAGGCAGAAACCGCTCTTTTCCGGCCGCTCTTTTTTTTATTGAAACAGATTCCGTGTTATTAAGCGCCGCATCCGAAAACCAATGTTTTTTCTGAATGGAAAGAGCCGCGTCCAGCCCGTTCCTCACAATATGAATAATTTTTACGTTTGGCAGACTGCGGAAAAGAAAAGGATAAAACGGCTGTAAATTCACCATTTTCATGACCAGCAAGCTGTTATTTTCCGCGGCATATTTTTTCGCATCATCCCGGGTTTTCAGTTTTTCCCATTTATAGCGCAAATCATCAATGGCGATAGCGCTGTCATCCGTAGTGCGAACATTTACGCCGCGGCCGAGCAAACGCGAATTGAACAGTTCATAGATATTTCCCTGAAGTAACTCGGAAGCGACACCCGATTCAATCAGCCCTTCTTTTTCAAGAAGCGGCAGCTGCGCGAGCAGCCACGGCTCATACTCAAATTCCACACTTTTTAGCGAGGAAATTAATTTACCAAGAATAGTCGTCCCGGAACGCGCGACTCCGGTAATGAGCGCGGCACGGCCAAGAAGCGGATTGTCATTTTTATACCCAAAAGTGTATTGAGAGGATTGCTTCATAGCATTAATGCCTCCTAAAAATTGGATTAATTCCGGCGCCTCTTAAAATTCCTTTGACCGACTTTGCATCGAGGGCTTTTTTAACGCCCTGCAAACCAAGATCCGAGGCATCGATAAAACGGTTCAGGTCTTTGTCTGTATGCGACAAACAGAAGTTGTTAATTCCCAGACTCAAGATGCCTTTTTCAAGAAGTTTCTCCTGAAAAACAGACGCGAGATCCAAATAAGAAAGCCCCGGAGCGCTAAAGAACTCAACCCCGCAATGAGGCGCGAGTCCTGACACGGAAACAAATTTATCCAATCGGTTCTTTTTTATACCTTTCGAAACTTCTACTTTCCATTGAGTTCCAAATTGCCACATTTTTTTAATCGCGCTGTTCTTTTCAAGAAGTTCTATGGTTTTAAGTGATGCCGCCATTGAAAGCAATTCATCGCCAAATGTCGTAGAAATAAAAACACCCTGCTCAATTTGTTCAAGAATGTCTTTACGTCCCACGACACAGGAAAGCGGCATTCCGTTGGCCATTCCCTTTCCGAACGATGAAAGATCCGGCGTCACACCGTAATAAGCCTGCGCACCGCCCAGGCTCACACGGAATCCGGAAACAACTTCATCAAAAATCAACAATGCTCCCGCGTCGTGAATCAGTTCTTTAACTTTTTTTAAATAGCCCGGTTTTGGGCCATTACTTTGAACTGGTTCCATAATCATGGCCGCAAGTTTGCCTTTATTTTCTTTCAGAAGCTTTTTCAAGGCTTCGAGATCGTTATACGGGCAAGATTTACTCAAGCTAATAATTGATTTCGGCACTCCTTTATGATGCGGAGTCGAAGCAATATACCAATCCTGCCAGCCGTGATAGCCGGAAGCGATAATCACTTCGCGCCCGGTAAATGCACGCGCCAGCCTTACAGCAGCGGATGTTGCATCGGAACCATTCTTGACGAAACGAACCATTTCACAGGATGGAATAATTTGCTTAAGCTTTTCGGCAAGCGTAATCGAAACCGGCGAAGGCTGTGAAAAGATCACGCCTTTTTTCAGCTGATCCTGAATCGCGCGATTGACTATCGGGTTGTTGTATCCGACGGTAATCGCGCCCAGCGAAAGAATAAAATCGACAAATTCATTGCCGTCGATATCCCAAACATGCGCTTTTTCGCCGCGTTCGATAAATGCCGGCGCTTCGCTCTGCGAAAAATAGCGGTAGCTTCTGCTGAATGTTTGAGCACCGAGAGGTGTTAAATTTCTGGCTTTTCCAAGCAGCGCTTTGCTTTTAATGAATTTTTTGTTCAATCCTTCATTGCGCGCAATATGCTGATTCACTTGAAATATTTCGGGCTTATTTTTCTTCAGTTCCAGAACATCGCTCATTCTAAAATCCTTTTTCTTGGAAAAATGTGAAAAGACCCTTCGGATTAAATTCAGATCTTCCTCCTGATCCACAGTCCAGCGTTCAGCAGAAAGGTCTTTCTTGTGCTCAAGATTCTCTAACTTGAAATTGCCCGAATTTCGAATATAAGTCGTGATATGCTCTCTATCCTGCGGCTGCTTCGCTTCTTTCCAGGCTTTTTCCAATGCACGAAATGAAAACACTTCGGTATCTAGACCGTCCGGAAAAGTGGGGGGATTTACATTAGAAACATAATCGCAGCCATTTGCCCGATATTTTTTTATTACCTGATCGATAACATCCGGATCAATTAAGGGACAGTCTCCCGTAATACGGATAACTGTCGAGCTGGTGTTAAACCCTTGTGTGCGGAGCGCTTTATAAAACCGGTCAAGCACATCATTTTCACTGCCGGCAAAAAACCGAATTCCCTCCCTTCTCGCCACCTGCCCCAATAAAGCATTTTCTTTTCCTGAACCTGTAGCAAGAATAATCTCATCAATTAAACTGGATTGTTTGACACGGTGAATCACATGTTCAATCAAAAGTTTACCGGCAACCTTTTCGAGAACTTTTCCCGGCAGACGCGCTGATCCGACTCTCGCCTGAATCACGCAAACAATGGAACCGGATTTATTTTTGTTCATTGAGCTGCCGTCCATAATGACGGATTTATCAATTCTTCGGGAACGTCTTTTCCCAGGTCGAATAATTCCTGTTTAAATGCGGACAATTGTCTGTTTTTCTCATTCGCGATCTGAATTGTTTCTTCGATCTGATTGGAAGTTTCCGCTCCAATCACAATAACGGCATTCGGCGCGCACTCCATCACAAAACTCAAAGCTAATTCCTTAACGCTGATTTTTTTCGATTCGCAAATTTCATGCAATCGGGAGAAATATTTTCCGTGCTTTTGAAGCACCGACGGAATCTCTCTATTATTTAATGCAAGCGCCCCTTGCAAATAAACACTTCTCAAAAATAGAAGTTTTCCTTTTTCCTGCGCTCTTTCCGAACAATGCTCAACACGAACCCGTTGGTCAAACAAGTTGAACGGCATTTGAATTGTTTTGATTTCGTCTATCTGGAGCGCTTTCTCAAATCCTTCCACGGAATAAATAGAAACCCCCAAAGATTGTGCTGCCCCTGATTCGCAAAGTTTATTCAACGGTTTTTGATAATACTTCCCCCAATCCTTGAGCCATTCTTCGCGATGCAGCATTAATGAAAACAGTTTTGGAATTCTTAACTTTCGAAGCGAATCTTTCACGCTCTGAATAATATTTTCAGAATTTTCACGTTCCATCGAAGGCGCTAATTTTGTCATCACTCTGGCCCGGTTTTTAATTTCCAATGCCTCAAAGACACGCCCTAAAACTTCTTCACTTTCTCCATAGGCCTGTGCCGTATCAAATAAGTCGATATCGTTTTCCCAGGCTGTACGGACAATATTTTCTATTTCCCCGGAATCCGGGCGTCCCGTTTTGTTGGCAATACCGTATTTCATTCCGAGCTGAGCAGTTCCCAAACACAAACTAGCCATTATTTTTCACCCGGATTAATTTGAAACACAGAATACCTTTATGATTTTTTTTACCCACGTGTTTATAACCCGCCTCTTCAAAGCAGGCCACCGAAGGCTGATTGTCTTTTTTTATAAACGCCACGATTTTTTTTGTCTTTCCGCTCTTTAAATGTTTCGCAGTTGCTAGCTTCAGCGATTTGGCTCCATAACCGTTTCCCGAAAACTTGTTCGAGATGGAAATGTTCGCGATCGAATGTCCTTTTTTCACATCAAACCGCACCTGTCCGATTTCATTTTTTCCGAGAAGCACCAAAAATAAATCCGTATGGAAATCATTCACTCTCGACTCAAACCAGCGCTTGTGCTCCGGAAGCGGTACCTTCCGGCAACTCAAAGACTGCTTCACGACTTCTTTCTGATTTCTCAGGCGCCAGAGAAATTTCATATCGCGGGGGCCTGCTTTTCTCAGACGGATGCTCAAACCATTTCCCATGTCAGAATGTCGTCCTCTTCGATATTTATTTTTGCCGTTCTGCCGATTAGCGCTTCCATCATCCGCGTCGGAATACCAAAGCCGGGACGCTTCACTTCAATCATATCGCGCGTAATTTGTGTTCCCTTCGGAATTGAACGTGCGGCCACAAGACTTCTACGGGCCAGGCGGTACATTTCCTCTTCAACTGGGGTATGTTTTTTGATGGCAGAACCGAACGAGGCTTCTGTATCGCGAATTGCCTTCACCATTGCAGCGAGCTCCTCCGGTTCCACCGCGAAAGGATGATCCGGCCCTGTAAGCTTCCGGCTCAACGTAAAATGTTTCTCAATGACCTTCGCTCCAAGCGCAACAGCAACAATATCTGCTGTGATACCGAGCGTATGATCCGAAAATCCAACAGGAACGTTGAACGCAATCCGCATCGTTTCCATATTCTTAAGATTAATATCCTGAATCTGCGCCGGATAATTAATTGCGCAATGAAGCAAAACCACGTCACGGTTTCCCGCTTTGTAAATTGTGTTCAGCGCAACTTCAATATCCGTCAAATCCGCCATTCCGGTAGACTGAATTATCGGCTTGCCTGTTTTTGCGCAAGCTTCGATGAGCGGAAGATGGGTAATTTCATAAGAAGCAATTTTATAAGCAGGGATGCCGACGGCTTCCAGTTGATCGACAGCATCTAGATCAAAGGGCGTGGATAAGAAAATAATGTCCTTCTTTTTGCAATAATCCGCGAGTTTTGCATGCCAGTCACGCGGCATTTCTACTTTCTTGATCAAATCCCAAACAGTCTCGCCGTCTTTCAGTAATTTGTTCTTTTTAACGTATTCCATCGTGGGAGTTTTTTTGGAATAGAGCTTCTCCGCAGAAAACGTCTGGAATTTGACGGCATCCGCGCCCGCCTGTTTGGCCACATCTATTAGCTGATAGGCTTGCTCAAGTTTTCCGTCATGATTGCTTCCCGCTTCGGCAATGATGAAACAAGGATATCCTTCACCGATTGTTTTATTTGCGACTTTGACTGATTTCACTTTCAACCTCCTGCATGGCTTTAATAATTCTTTGAGGGCCTTTGCCGTCCACGAGCTGCACGGCTTTTTTCCGCATCGCGCTCAACTTATTTAAATCTGTCAGTAAATTCTCAACAGCCTTTGTGATTTTTTCAGCGGGAATATCCCGGTACCAGCCAATCGATTGGAATGCTCCAGCTTTACTGACCTCTTCTACGGATTCCACTTGATTATCTGCCAGCACTCCCACAATTCCCGGAATGCCAAAATAACAAAGCTCCCAAGCTGTCCCGCCGCCGGCGCAAATCGCGAAATCCGTCGATTTATAGATGGACGAAAGATCGAATGCCGGTTTTATCATTTCTATATTTGACCGGCCTTGACAATCAAAATTTTCTGAAAAACCGGATAGCACTTTGATGCTCAATCCCTTTATTTTTACTTGTCCGAGCGCTTCAATTATTTTTTTTAAAGTATCGGACTGATTTCCACCGCCCAGCGTTACAAGAACATGTTTAGCACTGCTCTTAACTGAAGGCATCTCTTTTAACAATTCCTGACGGATCAAAGCGAACTCAGTTCCGAGCAAAAGCCTGTGGTCGTTGTTTGAATCATATTTCAGCGTCTTCGCCTGCAAACCGTGATTCAGCAGCAAATCACAATTGAAAGAACGTTCCGCCGTGTCATCAATCACGAGCAAACGCGCACCTGCCTGCTTCACGGCTTTTTGATAATTCAGTTCAAAATGATAATTGTCCAGCACCACCCAATCGAAGCCGTTCTTTATTTCATTGACTAAAATCTCTAAATCTTTTTGAGAGCCGAGTTCCCGTTCTGAATAAGGAAACGGGTTCAGCTTAAAACCCTGCTGAACAATATAATCTTTGATATGCGGCCAGGGACAAAAAGACAAAAACTCAATTTCGGCTCCCTGACTTTTCAGCGCTTGAGCAAGAGCAACCGAACGAATGATATGGCCCGATCCGATTTGCGGAGTTCCGTCCACACGGAATAAAACTTTATTGATTGTCATCCGAGTGAACCCATTGCCTTCTTTTATTGTATACCTTTCCGACCTCATCCTCTAACTTGGGCGAAAGCATGCGGAGGATTTCTTTGCCGAGAATGCGGTATTGCTTACCTACCTTGGCGGCGTGAATTAATTCCCGCTTAATGAGACGGGTCATGGTGCTAGAGCTGATTTTCAGGATTTCTTTGGTTTCTTCTGCGGTATAAACTTCGTTTTCGTTGATTTGCATAGAGTTCTCTTAGGTAAAAGAAGGTCTAGATAATAGGTTACCAATCATTAGATGTCAATAGACGTCATTAGTAGTCAAATTCAATCGTGAAAACTGGATTGCGTACCCATTTTGAACATGCTATTCTCACAATCCATGGAAAAAAGCTCCTACTCTAAATTACCCACTGAGCAGGCGAATCCCCGCAGTAAAAATATTGATCGTGTCTCAATCGAAAAAATTATCAGCATTATTAATCAGGAAGACAAGCAAGTTCCCAAAGCAGTGGCAAAAGCAAAGCCCCAAATTGCGCGGACTGTGAAACTGATTGTCCGCTCTCTCAAGTCAGGCGGCAGAATATTTTTTACGGGAGCCGGAACAAGCGGCCGACTTGGAATTCTTGAAGCTGCGGAATGCCCTCCTACGTTCGGGACATCCCCCTCTCTAATTCAGGGATTTATCGCAGGCGGAAAAAAGGCGGTGTTCCGTTCGATTGAAGGTGCCGAAGATGACGAAAAGAAGGCCGTTTCTATTTTCAGAAAAAAACTATCGAGTCAGGATGTGCTGATCGGAATCGCAGCCAGCGGCATTACTCCTTTTGTCTGCGGCGCTTTAAAAGCAGCTCGCGCAAAAAAAGCATCTTCCATTCTGATTTCTTGCAACGCTTCTTCTCCGATGAAAAGACGGGCTGATTGCCTGATCGCTATCAACGTGGGACCCGAAGTTATTACCGGTTCTACCCGGTTAAAAGCCGGAACAGCAACTAAATTGGTATTGAACACTTTAACAGTTGCCTCGATGATTCAAATCGGGAAAGTTTACAAAAACTGGATGGTGGATGTTCAGCCCAAAAATAAAAAACTAGAAGCGCGCGCCCTGCGTCTCATTGAACGCCTTGGTTCGGTCGATTCTAAAAAAGCGCTCCTCTGCTTCGAAAAGGCGAAACGAAATGTAAAATTAGCCATTATTATGGCGAAGAAAAATTGGAACCTCTCACTCGCTGAAAAGAAACTTAACGAACATTCGGGTTTTCTGAGAAAACTGCTGAATTAATGAAAAAACTCGCCATCGGACTCATGTCAGGCACCTCCTGCGACGGCCTTTCTATCGCGTACGCCTCCTTTAATAAGAACAGCTTCAATCTTCTCCGCTATCAAACAATTTCTTTTCCTAAACACCTTCCTCACAAAATAGTTAATGCCTCAAAACTGACTCTTCCCGAAATTTCACGTCTGAATGTCGAATTAGGCGAGTTCTACGGAAAATCCGTTAAAAAATTTATCAAAACAAATAAGATTAATCCGAAGAAGATTCAAGTAATCGGCTCTCATGGACAAACGATTTATCATGGCCCGAATGATGCTCCACGAAACACCTTTCAAATTGGGGAGCCTTCAATGATCGCGGAATTGACCGGTATTCCCGTGGTCGCTGATTTCAGAATGCGCGATATTGCCGCCGGCGGTGAAGGCGCTCCGCTCATGCCCTATTTCGATGAATACTTTTTCGGGAACGGCCATATCCGGGCGCTTCAGAACATCGGTGGAATCGGTAACGTTTCTCTTGTCGGCTCCAAATCTAAGCATGTCGCTTTTGATACAGGTCCAGGGAATTGCTTAATTGACTGGGCTATTCAAAAAATAACAAAAGGAAGCCAGCAATTCGACAGGAATGGGCAAATCGCTTCGCGTGGAAAAATTGACATAGAGGCTACTGAGAAAATGCTGCGTCATCCATATTTCAAAAAAACTCCTCCGAAATCAACCGGAAGAGAATTATTTAATGAATCATTCATTCCGTATTCTTTGCTTCAATCTAAACCTGAAAATCTGGCGGCAACACTTACTTATTTCACAGCACTCACGATTGCGGAAAGCTATAAAAAATTTCTCCCCAAGAATCTAAAAGAAGTCATTGTGAGCGGCGGCGGGGCGCTGAATTCAACGCTGATGCGTCACTTGAAGAAGCTGCTGAATCCGGTCGTTGTCAAAACCCTTTCCGATTACGGAGTTCATGTTCAAGCGAAAGAGCCGATTGCATTTGCTTTTTTTGCCCTTCAGGCAATTCAGGGAAAAATCAATCATTCACCTGCCGGAACGGGCGCAAGACGTGCCTGTATACTCGGTAAATTAATACCAGGGAATCAATGAAAACCGTCGTTGCGAGGAGCGAAGCGACGAAGCAATCTCCTCAAAACGAGATTGCTTCGTCGCTTCGCTCCTCGCAACGACGAGGGGAGAATTAATGTCTGTCCTTGATTGGAGCGTTGTCACCGTTTATTGCGTCCTGAGCCTTTGGCTCGGTGTCGCACTGACTAAGAAAGCATCTCAGAGCATAGAATCCTATTTTGTTTCCGATGGAAAACTGTCCTGGTGGCTGGCCGGCACTTCCATGGCAGCAACTGCCTTCTCCTCCGATACGCCGCTTCTCGTTACCGGAATTGTCCGTCAGCGCGGAATCTGGGGGAACTGGGAAATTTGGGCACTAGGAATCAGCACGATGTTCGCCGTGTTCTTCTTCTCAAAACTATGGAAGCGCGCGGGCGTCATGACAGAAGTTGAACTTGTTGAACTCAGATACAGCGGAAAACCCGCCGCTTTTCTTCGCGGATTCAAAGCAATTTATTGGGGTGTTTTTTACAATGCGTTCGTCATGGGCGCCTGGCCTATGATTGGTTTGACAAAAGTGATGCAGGAAACAACAGACTGGAGCAAAGCCCAATCAATCTTCTTTTGCATGGGACTTACGGTGGCGTATTCCTGCATGTCAGGCTTCTGGGGCGTTGTGCTTACGGATTTCTTCCAGTTTTTCATCGCAATGGCAGGTGCCATTTTACTCGCCTTTTTCGCAGTGAAAGCTGCCGGAGGAATGGAGAATATCGTGGCGACACTTCAGCACACGGATAAGCTTACATTTATTCCAACCGCCGACAGCGGCAACTTCAGCTGGTTTCTTGGGCTGATCCTGATTCAATGGTGGGCTTGGAAAAATTCGGACGGCGGCGGAATTATCGTTCAGCGCATCGCTTCCTGCAAAAATGAAAAACAGGCCATTCTCGCGACCCTGTGGTTCAACATCGCGCAAAACGCGCTCCGTGCCTGGCCATGGATTATTACAGCGCTTGCTTCTCTAATTATTCTTCCCGATCTCATGGATCATGAACGTGCTTATCCGCGCATGATTACCGAACTCCTCCCTGCCGGGCTCAAAGGTTTCATGATCGCATCATTCTTCGCGGCGTTTATGTCGACGATCAGCACACACTTAAATTGGGGTACGTCTTATTTTGTGAATGATTTTTATAAGCGTTTTCTCGTCAAAACAGCGGAGGAAAAGCACTACGTCAACATTTCTAGAATTGTATCATTCGGATTAGCAGCCGCAGGCACCGTAATCGCATTTTTTACCGAAAGCATCGGACAGGTGTTTACATTTGTCTTAAGCCTTACCGCAGCAATCGGCCCTGTTTATTTTCTCCGCTGGTTCTGGTGGCGGATAAATCCGTGGAGTGAAATCGTGGCTTTAGCGGTAAGTCTTCCGGTTATTATGGCAAGACCTCTATTTTTTCAACTTACCGGCCTTCCCCACATTCTTCCTCTCGAACTGGGGTTTATGATTTTCGGAGCGGCCTTGTTCTGGGTTCCGGTAACCCTGCTCACAAAACCCACCTCGCCGGAAACGCTACAGAATTTTTATATGAAAGTCAGGCCTCCCGGGTTTTGGAATAATTGGAAAGAATCCCGCGAATCCTGGGCGGAAAGTCTCAAGCAATGGATAGTCGGATCATTGGCGCTCGGAGCAACAACGGTTGGACCGTTGAAATGGTTTTTAGGAAAAAATATTGAGGCAGTTCTTTATTGCACAGCTGCTGCGATTTTGTGGGCTTATGTGTGGCGTTCCCTGAATAAACCGGATGACCACCCTCTCACAGAGCCCGTCATTGCGAGCGAAACGAAGCAATGACAGTAGTTATTTCAGTTTGTAAACTTCAACCGCGTGGCCATTCGCGTTTCTCTTAATCAAATCCCGAAAAGTGAATGGCGCGCCGGTTTGCGGTCTGTCATCCACCGGCCAATCCGAAGAACCGCTTATATAGGGCGAAAAAACAGCAATTAACTCAGAATTATTTTTAACATCCTTATAAAATTCGGGGTGATTATTTTTTATTTTTACGACCAGCACATACTGCACTCCGGCCTTTTTCAAATCCTCGAGCCGGTAATTAATCGTCGGCTTGGCAAAAAGAAAGGGCTCCTCATGTGTGCTGTCTTTTAGAAAATATAAATCATACCGCTTATCGGTTTCCTGTTGAATGAATCGCTCAATCCGTTTTTTCTGGACGTCGGAACCTGACGCTTCAGCTTTTTTCTGCTCCAGCTGAGCGAGACTGAAATTAAGACGCGGCATAAACTGCGGGACGTCCAAAGCCACCTTCGATCCGGAAGGAATTTTTGATTCTATATCGGCTTTCGCGATTGTCCGAATGTCAGGAGCGGCTAGGATCATGTCACAAAGCACCGAACGAATTGCAGAAGGCGAAATAATGACGAAAGCCATGAGCCAAACAGCCAATTTTGGAAAAGCAAATCTTTCACTAAACATTACCAAAAAATCTGCGGCGAAAAAAATCAAAAAAGGTATCAGCGGCAGGACATACCGCTCGTAAGGCTGGCTAAAAAAGCAGAGCAGTAAATAATAGGAAATAACGAAAGAACCGATCACCCACCTTTGCTTGTCGCGCGCCAAAATCATTCCCAAAATTGAAGCGGACAAAAGCGCAATTCCCATTCCTCCGGCCAGTGAATAAGTGAAGTGATGAAGCCATCCTGTATATCCCGTGGATTTCCCTTGTCCCAGCAGTTCACGAAAGAAGAAATTGGCGTCCATCGCCGCAAAAGGATTCAGGAGGTAAAAGGTAATCACCGAAACCAGTCCCGCAATGAAAATCCCCAAGTTCAACCGGAAGCCGTTCCTGAGCAAATGCGCCGCGAAGAACGGAATGAAAATGAATACTCCGTTGTATTTGGTGGCAGCAGCTAGACCAGCCAGCAGACCAAAGATCAAATAATTTCTCATTGTGCCGTCCCGAAGGATATTCAGGATCGGGAATAAGCACGCAACCAGCACAAAAACCAAGGGAATATCTACATAAATAAAATGAGAGTCCCGTACATGCAGGAATACGAGAGAAAAGAAAAACGCTGCGATCAGAGCCCGGTCTTTCGTAAAGAATTTCAGGATCAGCCGATAGAGCAAATAAACCGTCGCCGTTCCGAGAACGGCCCCGAAAAGAACTCTCGCGATTAAGAAAAACGAGCTCGGATTATCAAAAAAGAGGTTTTGAAACTCAGAAACGCCCGCGAATCCGCCGAGCAGGTAATAAATGCCGTAGCAGACAAAAAGCAAATAGCTGACAAGCGGCGGAATTTTGAAAAAATGCGGATTGAAATCCCAAGTCCCGTAAGCCAGCGCGTGATTCACGACGATCGGCTCATCCGCGTGGTACAGAAACGGCAATCCAAAGTCAATTCCCCATATCCTCAGGGCAAATCCGGCAATTAAGATCAGAAGAAGCGGAAACATGGCGGATATGATACTGGAAAAATCCCTATTCGAGGAACATAAAATATGTATAATGCCGGACTTATGGAAATTATTATCCTGCTCATACTTGCGGCGGCGGTGCGTATTCCTTTCATTCTCCAGGCGGGAAGCACTTTTGACCTGGATGAAGCTACTTTTGCCTTGATGTCCAGACATATCCTTCAAGGCGAGTTTTCCTTTTATATATTCGGGCATTCCTATTCCGGAAGCCTCATTTCCTATTTAATAGCGCCATTTATTGCTGTATTCGGAAATACAGTTTTATCCGTCAAATTGGCCACTACAGGCCTCTTTCTGGGTTTTCTCACCGTAAACTATTTTCTTTTTAGACGCATCGCAAGCCGAGCGGTAGCTGTATTCACCACCTTATTCCTGGTCCTCATGCCTATGGACATGTTCGATATCAGCATGCGCGCTTGGGGCGGACATATGGAACTATGGATTTTCCAGGCCGCGGCATTGCTTTTGCTCGCAAAATATTTTGACGGACCCACGTCATTCTTTGCCGGACGTTTGCTTTTCTTCACGGGACTTGTCATCGGGTGCGCTCTTTGGCTTAGCGAATTTTTTGTGCTTTTTCTTATGCCGTTCCTGTTTTATTTTTTCCTGAGGTTTCGTCAGCCGCAGGATGATAATATTTTCAAATGGGCATTAAACTTTTTCCTCCTAAAATATTTCAGGCTTCCTAAATGGCTGAGACTGCCGCTGATCGCTTTAAACTGCTTCCTTCTTTTCGTGATTCTTGTACACGTTGCGGGCCTGTTTTTACTGCATCAGCCCGGAATTCCCGATAAATTCTTTAAGATATTCGGCGCCATTCCCCCATTTCAAATCAAAATGCTCAAAAAACTCCTGCTCGTGTTCGGAATTGAAGTGATTGGAATTTATTTCATGCATTCGCTGGCTTTTTCAAAACTCCTCATGATCCGTAACCTGGGCGGATTTATCGGAGGCTTTCTTGTAGGTTATCTTCCCGCGTTCATTTTTAATATCGCGGGCGGTGAAGGTCTCAGAATCTTCCAGAAATCGGGATCCTTGAGCGCTGCTGAAATCCCCAATCGATTTCAGTCGGTTTTTACTCAAAAAATCCCTAATTTTATTCTGGGAATCGGCGACAATTGGGTATGGCGAAAAAACGAATGGCTTACCTGGGGAAGCTGGGGATTTTTCGCCGTCATTCTTTCGGCAATTGTTTTTTCCGTTCTCTATTTCCGGAAAGATATTTGGACATTCATTAAACCCATCAACCGCCCGAAACCGTCTTATTTCTGGGTTTATATTTTTATCGCAATTTTCACGATTAAAGCAAATCTATTCAGCACGCTGGAAGCGGCTCGCTATCTCGCTCCTCTTTATCTTTCAATCGCCGCAATTCTGGGTTACTTTTTTGGGCAGGTACTCTGGAATAAACTGAAACCCATTTCAATCTTGCTCGCTCTCCTCACCCTTTCCTATCTGGGGTATGATCTTTACCGCTATTATGATTATTTACCCAAAGAAAGAGCGAAGGAGCATTACGAAATCATCGATTATGTGAAGTCCCGGAATGTGCGCGGCGGATTTGCGGCCCGCAGTCTTTCACATATACTGAATTATTACTCCGGTGAAGAAGTGATTTTCTCGACCTACCTTCGCCCTCCGGAGCGTTATATTCCGCATGAAAAATACGCGATCACGCTGACCAAGCGGGCCTTTGTATTTGAGCCCGGCGATTCAGCACAGGAAGAATTCAAGAATGATACGAATCTTTTCTCAAAAGTGAAATCAGAGAAGAAAATCGGCGGTACCGCCGTGTATATCGTCGAAGAAGAAACGGTCAAAGATCACCCGGCGTACACGCCCCCAGCCAGCAAATTCCCTGTACATTTCTATCTGAACGAGTAATCGTCGTTGCGAGCGAAAAGCAAAAAAGGGGTCAGACCCCTTGTTAACAAGGGGTCTGACCCCTTTTTTGCTTTTTAACCGAAGATAACTTTTTTACCGTGGGTTAAAAACCACGATGGGCGGAAATAGAACTCGCGGTAGGCTTTCTGTTTGAATTCCAGCAGATCTTCATTGGTGAGATGATCTAATTTCACAACCGGTTCATAGGTTGTGTACTTCTTCCAATCTTTCGTTGTAATACGAGGCTCGATCTGGTCCCAGAACTTAGTTCCCGGATACGGAGTCATCAAGTCGAATTGCGCGAGCGACGGATTCAGATATTTCGCGTAATCAATCGTGCGCTGCATGGTCGCACGGGTATCCTCCACAAAACCCAGAATAAAAAATCCAAGGACATGAATTCCGAGCTTCTGCGCGTGGCGGATCACGGCTTCCTGGTGCGATTCCTTAATCGGCTTCCGGCCTGACTTCAAAAGCACTTCCTCCACTGGGGACTCAATGCCGAAATGAATCGCTCGAAGACCTGCCGCATAAAGATGATCCAGCAGTTCCGCATCCGTGCAATCCGTGCGGGTTTCGCAGGCCCATTCAATCTTAATTTTCCGTTTTATGATCTCATCCGCAATTTCATGCGCGCGCTTTTTATTGATCGAGAAAATGATGTCACGGAAAACAAGACTTCTGACCTTAAAATCTCTCTGAAGCTTTTCGATTTCATCGACGATATGGCCGGCGCTGCGTGAACGGAATTTCGGCGTCTGCACCACCATGTAAGGACAGTAGTGACAATCGAAAGAACATCCTCTCGACGTGAGAACGGCAAGTGTGGGCGCTTTCTTCAGCGATGGATAATAACTGTAGCGGTACACGGGAAATCCGCGCCAGTCCGGATTCGGAAGCGACTCCAAATCGGTGAGCATCACGCTCTCAATAATTCCGGATGGAGCAATGTCGCCGCTGGCAATTCGTCCGGCAGCCTCTTCCGGCTCACCCTTGATAATAAAATCCGCGCCCCCCTCCAGGAATATCTCAGGATTGGTGTTGGCAAAAGCACCGAAAAATCCGACCTTTCTTCCGGGGTGCTTCTTTTTAATCTCCCGGACAAACGCAGTTTCTTCGTCATAGCCCACCAGAGATGAAGGCATAATCACCAGCTCTTCATTTCCGGGATTCGACTCATAATAATTGACCTGATGCCCGTGCTTCCGGAAAATTGCGGACAAATAACCCAGGTGCATCACGGGAACTTTAAGTTTATTACGTTTAAACCATTCGAAAATACGCGAGGCAAACCCCTCGCCACGCATGGCATTGCCGAAGCCGCCAGCCACTTCCTTGTTATTGCATCCCATCCGGGATTCTTTTAGGTCAATCAAAGCGACTTTCATAGGAACCTTGTATTATATTGAATTTTGTCTATTTAATCTCGTAGATTCGATAATCCCAAGTTTCTGATTTATCGGGACTTATATACTTAAATTGATATATTTTTTCCAGACCGGGGCTGGATTCAAGTTCATGCACCGGCTTGGACGGCACCGGCGAACCTGCTTTCGACGAAAAAAGCACGTGAGTAAACCGTTCTTTTTTCAGGCTATCAAGGTCGGTTTTGTGCGGATAAAACCCCTCCCGCACCAGATGGCGGTCAAAATAATAAACACGCACTTCCCCCACATTCAAAATTTTAGAATCCTTCGGTAAATTCTGATTCACCCATTGAGCCGTTTGATACGATCTTTCCGTCCTCAGCAAAAATGCTTCCGGACTCTCCTTGCCGGTTACAACCGGAAATAAATTACGATTGTTATAAGCAGCGAAAGATGTGTTGAGTGCAAAAATCGCGATGAGCGGCAATATTGCAAATGTTCTGATCCAGAAACCTTGCCGCATGAGTTCCATAAATGCAAAAGCGACGAGGATGGCGAGGAATGGAATGATCGGAACAAGAAATCTGGAATTCTGAGCCAGGAAAAACCATATTGTCAAATATCCCAAAACAATAATAAGCAGGCGCTTCACAACCGGAAATTCCCGGATAGCCAGAAAAGATGCGGGAACAAACGCTAAAAAAAGAACCCCGATTTGAGCTCCCAGGCCTTCAAAGCGCTGTGGATGCATGGTGATATTCCAGGGCATGAGTAAATATTGAATCAATCCGGCTCCCATTCCCGTTCCAGCCACATCGTAATTAGTCATCCCTCTTCCGTCGGTGAGCGGAAGGCCAAACAGCGAATTGAAATAAGGATAAACAGGATTCTTGTATTCCTGATACATCCGCAAATACCAGACAAAAGAAAACACGAGGGCGGACACGGAAAAAGCGATTAAAGATTTCAGCCCATTCTTTTTTAAAAGATTAATGAGGAACCCGAAACCTATAATAGCAAGCGTCATTAATCCCAGAAGTTTAACGCTCAGCGCAAACCCAATAAAAATTCCAGAAAGTATTGCCCATCTCGGAGAAGGATTGTCCAGCCACTCAAGAAATGAAAAAAGAGCGAGAACGCTGAAGGCGGCGAGTCCTACTTCTACATAAGTAATTCCCCACTGATTCAGCACAACCGGCGATAGTAAAAATCCAAGTACAGCAATCAAAGAGTATTCTTTGGCCAAATATTTCCTCGAAAATCCGTAAATAGCAAAGCATGCGATAAGCCCTGTAGCGAAGTGCATCGACTTCGCCAAAGCCGCGCCGCCGAGCCCCAACCCGAACGTGTAAAGCATTTCCATGAGAAACGGATAAAGTGAGTTCGGATCATAGTCGAAATAACCGATCCTTCCTGCTTCCAGAAAATACTTCGGCCAGGTTAAATGATAGCAAAGCGAATCATTGCTGATTTCGGGAGTAAGCACGTCCATTAATCCCAGAACGATCACAAGCCCCAGAATCGCGTAAAGAATTCCCGTATGAAATGAAATTTTGAAACCGGATCGGAAACGAATGCTACGAATCGAGAAAAATCCGAGAATTGCTAAGAATACCGCAAGCGACATCAAAGTCCATTGATTCAGGACGCCCAGTATTCCGATCACAAAAACGCCGTAAGCAAGAAGCCCGAATCCGATTCCCCCGGCAAATCCGAGACGGTAAACAAAACAAGATTCGATTGCCTCGCGCATTTTGGCGTTACCCCGGCTAATCCATTCAAGAAGGGTATTTCCGGAAGCAACAGCGGCTAGAAATATGAAGAAAAACCAGAGCAGGCTCATGACAGTTCCGGGATAATCACAATCAGAAGATAGGCGATGAAAACAGCTGATGCCCAGACAATACAAACCGCCGCCAAAATGGATTGCTTCATTGTTTTGGTCTTTCCTTCCAAACAAACACGTAATAAACCGGAAATTTATAACCAAGCCCTTTAAGAACATTTGTATAAAGTGAATTATTTTCTGACGGAACCGTACCAACCAGCTTTCCGCCCGACTTGGTCTCAAATCCGCGTTCCTGAGCGGCGGCTAAATAAGCGACCCCCCATTGATCAAATTTGGTTTGCAAACGCTTTTTGATTTCAGTTTCATGATCAGCGGGAGTTAATCCTTCATTGTGAATAACGTCCCATTCATTGACACGGATTCCGTCAAACTCGCCGGGTTTTGAAGGCGGAATTCCCAAAAAGTAATACATCATTTCTTTTTGGCCATACGCCGCCGCTTCAAACTGATCTCGATACACAAGCTGAGCGATATTAAAAGCGGCTGAATCTTTCAGACTCATATGATTTCTCAGGTGAATGGTGTAAAAAAATCCCGCACCTGAAACAAACAGGAATCCGGCAATACAGCTTATTTGACCCAGAACACGAAACCATTTTATCTCGGAATGAATCCAGTCGTTCATAAGCGCCCCGAACAAAATCGAAGCCGGAACCCAGAGGCTGGTTAGATAGCGGAATTTAAAATAAGTCTGGAATATCAGGACGGAACAGAAAATCGCACCAAACCACACACAGACAAAACGCAAATACGGCTGTGATGCCTGACGAATGAAAAACCACAGAAGTCCGGCAAAAACGGCCAAACCTCCGAGTAAAAATACTGCTCCGAATACGGGATTCGAAAACAGCTTCTGCACGTGATGGTTCGACATGAAAAGATCCCACACCCTCACCGTTCCGTCATTATTCGATACGGAAAGAGCGAAGGATCCAATATTCTGAGGAATAATCAAAAACGCGAGAATTACGGCCGTTACTGCGGCAAATAACCAATTTCTGGCATCCTGCAGCTTCGCGGGGAATACTTTTTCCCAGGCAAGAAATGTCAGCATCACGAACGGAATCACTTTAGAACTTTCGCGCGTTCGGAACGCGAGCCAAGCGCTCAGAATCGTAACAGCGAACCAAATCCAAGATTTTTTACCGAGATAAAGACGAAAGAAACCGATCACCGAAATGACGACAAATATTTGATTCACGATTTCGAAATCGGCAGTCCAAGCAACGCTTTGATAAACGAACGGGCAGGAATAAAAGAGGATTGAAGAACAAACAGAAGCAAATATATTGCGTGTCATGCTAAGCACGAGACAATAAACACCCAGTCCAACACCGGCGTAGCAAAAATCTTTCAGCCAGTGATAGGCGTCTGCGTTATAACCGGAAACCGTAAAAACCAGCTTAAGAATCACTGTCTGAATAATGCGCGTGGTCAAATCAGCGCCCGTACTCGGAATGTACCAGGCCGGCGAAAGCGGAGTCAGCCACTTCCCGATGATCTCATTCCACGGCGTCGTAATCGCGACATTCAAAATTCCGATATCATCACCGAAAGGAAGGGCAAGGCCGGCCGTCAGGAAACGCATCCAGAAGAGTCCCGCGAAAAAGACGGCAAGCGGGCCGATAATATTCTTGACTTCAATTCGCGAATTGATAATCTGCTGAGTCATGCTTAAGAAAATCCTCTTTATTATTCCGTTTGGAGCGATACTCTTTTTCGGCGTAATCGCTGCCGGACTGAACACGCTTACCTACGACGAAGCCACACATTTCCGGAACGCCGAAAAATTCTGGCAATTTGACACCGGACGGCATGACTTTAACGCAACCATGCCGATTAACGCCGTACACGTGATCCCTTCAAAAATCGAAGCGGCAATCGCACAGGCAACCGGGTTTTCTTTCTACGGCTGGGTCATTCAAAAATCCGGTATGGCCACGCTGAGCCAGGAAGAACTTAAAATTTATTCGGGCCGGCTCGTAAATCTTATCTTCTCCCTGCTGCTGGCGCTTCTCATTTTCAGATGGACCCGGGAACTCTATGGTGATAACTCCGCCGTGGTTACACTCTGGCTTTATGCGTTCACGCCAACATTTCTGGCTTTGGGCCCTATCGCCAATTCCGACGTGGCTATTTCATTTTTCTGCGCGCTAAGCTTTTACATCTTCTGGAAATGCTTCAAACACCTGACTGTGTTCACTCTGGTCATGCTCGGCATTTCTTTGGGGCTAGCGCAAATCAGTAAATATCACGCGGTATTTATTCCGTTTATTTTCCTGCTGATCCTTTTAATCCGTTATTTATTCAAGTTCAAAGAGCTGTCAGCTCCAAAAACCTGGACAAAATTTCTCGGATGCGCAGTTCTTGTTGCCGTAATTACGGTTCTCGTGATCAACACGGCTTATCTTTGGAATGCAGTGGGAAAACAATTGAAAGCCGTCGAATTCCAGAGCGAATCCTTCAAAAAACTCGGCGCTGTGCTCGGTCCTGTTCCCGTTCCCCTCGCCCTTCCGTTTTATCAGGGACTCGACTTTGTCGCAGATCAAAGCGAGGACGGATCTTCTCATTATCCGATTTATCTGCTCGGCGAAAGATCGCCCTCTGGATTCAAAGGATACTATGCTATCGCGTTCGGACTAAAAGAAACAATTCCGTTTATTCTGTTTTCGATTGCCGCGCTGCTAAGCCTTCTTTTTGTGCGTTCAAGATGGCGGACATTTCTTGATAATGAAATTTTTCTGATCGTCCCGTTTTTATTTTTTTGGATATTCTGCAACTTCTTCACGACGATGCAGACCGGAATCCGCTACTTATTGCCTGCTTATCCGTTTCTGATTATTTTCATCGGCTCGCTGTTTCAGAATCCGGAATTGTGGAAAAAAATACAATTCAAAATTCCCGTTCTGGGACTGCTTGCCTGGCATGTAATTTCACCTCTCACCTACACGCCGAATTATCTCTCTTATTTCAATGAGCTGATCGGAAGCCGCCTGAACGCTTACCGTTATCTTGCCGACAGCAATCTTTGCTGGGGTCAAAATGGTTTCTGGCTAAAATCTTATTTGAAACGGCATCCCGATGCTAGAGTGGATCCTCTGACACCCACATCCGGTTTGGTCGTCGTTGACGTCAACCGCCTGCTGGGCCTTGCCGATCCTCCTGAAGCGTTTGCGTGGATACGGGAACATTATCAGCCTGTCGGTCATGTGTCGCATGCCCATTTGGTTTTCCGGATCCCCGAGACGGAAACACAAAAAAATCTTTCCCAATAAAACAAACCGCACCGACAAAAGCCAAAAATAAACTGCAGGCAAGCCAGGAAAGCGACAACGCGATTGCCTGATCTTTCATGACGGCCATTGAAGCCACGGTGACGTAAATCGCCTCACGGGCGCCGATTCCGTTAATTGTAGGAACAAAATAAGCGAATTCGCTCAAAGGAACGATCAAAGCTAAATGCCAGAAAGAGATATTCAGATTTAAAGACCGGGCGAGTAAAAGATTGGTGAAAATGAAAAGTCCCCAGCGGAGTATCGAAATACCAAACAAAACCGCTGCTTCTTTCCAGGTTACAAGCGAAAAAGCTTCAACAAATTGATTTACAAATTTCCAGGGCAGCCTCCCTAGCAAATTGAAAATTAACTGCTTGAATACAAACAAGAGGGTTAAAAAAACAAAAAATCCGGCTCCGGCCCAGAGTGAATAAAACAGAATCTCCGATTTCAGCCTGAAAAACCACATCGCCCCGAAGAAAACAACCAAAAAAGACATCGCGGCGAAGCCAAACACCCGGTCAAGAAGAACCGTCGTGATCAAATGTGGAAGACTATCCTTCTTCTTGGAAAGATAAAAAACTTTCGTAACGTCCCCGCCCACAGAGGTCGGAAACCAGCTGCCGACGAAATACCCCAAAAAACTAAGACGCAGAAGATAAAAGAAGTTCATGCCGGCGCCAAACACGATTTTGATCAAATAATTGAGCCGCAGCGCTTCAAATCCAATCGCAAGCACAAGCACTCCCAAAGCAGACAGAAATTGCCAGGAACGGATTTGATCCCGGAGAATTGAAAGCGCGCTCGCAAGATCGGCTTTCCACCAATAAGCAAGAAGCCCGATCATCATGGCCGTGAGAGCTAGTTGAAGAGTGACTTTTTTATTGTTCATGATTTAACTCACCCCGTCATTGCGATTTAATCTGATACACCAAAATATTTTCTTTCTTGAGGATAGCAGGGTACTTCGTTTCAATATGCTTCGAAAAATCAGCCCTGCGCTGAAAAGCCTCGACGTCGTAAATCACAAAATAATCGGTTTTTTCTTTCAGCCGCAACTCCTCAAAACGGCTCACTAATTCTTCATCTTTCGGAAGCGCAATTCTACGAGTAATTGATCCATCGTTAGCCTTAGCTTCCAAATTAACCAGGAACGAGTTTCCCTTTCGCTTCGAATAATACATAAAGTCCATTCCGCTGCCGGCAACGACAATTCTCGCTTCCTTTGGAATAAGACCGTCAACTTCCGCACCGAGCCTGACAACTGACTGCCGCATGTCATGCTCAGCAAAAATCGGCGGCAGCGCGTATCTGAGTGAACAAACCATCAAAATTGAGAAGCACAAGGCAGAAATCCACTTACCCGTTTTTTCGGAAAACTTAGCTACAAACCTACCGGCAAAAACCGCTCCGGGCAGCGCAGTCGGCAATAAGTAATATGGCAAATCAAAAAATTTACCCGGTACCGCAATGATTGGAAGCGCGGCTAAAATCAGCGCTGAAATCATGAACAAATCTCCTGCGGTCACAGAAATCAGCAAAATTCCGAGCAATAAATAAGCAAACCCCGCGGGAGAAAAGACAATCCCTGTTAATTGATCAAACATCCCTTTGTAGAAATCAGGATTAAGCAGGATCGGATCAGGGAATTTTCGAATGGCAATTTGATCAAACGTACTTGTTGCAGATTTCATAGCCTCCATTCCAGTCAAATAAGAATGCAAATACCAGACGAATGGCAGTGTAAAAACGCCTGCCGCCCAAATCCAAAATGCCGGGCCTCGGAGCAGCAAAAAACAGGGCAACACAAGAGGTGCGAGAAAAGGCCGATGAGCAATCGCTAATCCGACCAGGAGAGCTGAAAGCGCTACAAAAATCTGCTTATTTCCCTCTCCCTTTAAAGGGAGAGGGCAAGGTAATGGTTGATTGCTGAATTTCACACCCTCACCCCATCCCCTCTCCCTCTGCTTCGCTAGAGAGAGGGAATATAAACCCGCGACAAACAAAAACAAAGCAAACATGTCGTTTTGAAAGGATTGCCCAAAAACAATCGTCAACGGAAACAGGCTAAAAGCCGTAATCGACATCAGCGCGATTTCAGAGCCGTACCAGAAACGGGCGATCAGAAATAGAAAAACGATGACTCCAATCGTGCTCAATATCGAAAATAATCGCCCCAAAACGTCCAGAGGAATATGTGTCACTTTTGCGGTGATGCCGATGACGTAATAATAAAAAGGCATATCGGTCATTTCCAGTCCTCGCTCCCCGCCCACAGTCCAGTCCGTGCGCGGATAAAGAGGATTATGACCGGTCTCGGCAAAATTCTTGGCAACCATAGCACAGGTAATTTGCTTGGTTGAAAACGCTCCGGTTAAAGGCTCTCCGATCCCGGCGAAGCGTACTAGAAACGATAATCCGATTAAGAACCAGCATATTTGCTTCGTCATAAGGCGAAATACCTTGCTAAAAACTTGTTGGCTGTACTCACTACAGGGAGAGGTACATATTTCAGAAATTTCCGCAGTCTCAAACCTTGAGAAAATACTTCCCCTGACACCACGGTATCTTTAGATTGATAAAAATGAACTGGCTCGCTCACGGCCCCCCAACGTTCCTTGAAAAATACGAGACCCTCCATCGCAGGGCTTGAAATTCCAAAATTAATTTTGGAGCAATTCATTTCGACGGATCTTTTTATCAGGGTCGCCATCAGCAAGGGAAGCACATTCACCCTTTCACGGAATTCGTATCCCACTCCCCATGCGTAATAAGCTTCTTTGTTCCAGAAAAACCAGACGGTTCCGCCGACAACTTTCCCCTGATTCAACGCGATCAGGAATTTTACTTCTCCACTCGAAGCGAAAGTTTTCCAAAGCGCGAGATAAAACGAGTAAGGCTGACAAAGCGAAAGAAAACGGTCTTTATATACAGATGAAAACACGCGGTAAAACTGCTTCAATTCGTCTTCGCTTTGGAGCTCACGGATTTCGATTCCCGCATTTTTGGCCTCCTGAAAATCGTGCTTCAGGGACTGCCGGAAGCGCTTCTTAAAACCGGCCTCGACTTTTTCGTAATCGGAAGACAAATCCATTTTGGAAATCAAATAAGGCTGAACAGAAACAAAACTTCCGGAATAGCCATTGAGGTTGATGGGATACTCGCACTTTAAAGAAAATTGCCGAAAACTGACGAGATGCTCAAGAAACTTGCTTAAAACTTCTTCAGAATCATAAAGAGGATCACAGCAGAATCCGTAAGGAACGCTCACGATTTTCTTTCCGCTAAGCGTCGGGACTTCATAAAGCGGCATCACACCTACAAGACGTTCGTTTTGGAAAGCAGCAACGTGCAACGGTTTGAACCCGTAAACGGATGCAACCATTCTTTTCCAGCGCAACGTATGAACGATTTGCGATTTAGGAGAACGGGAAATATATTGATCCCATTCCAAATCAGAGAATGTACTCGAAAGAAGAATTCCCATTATTTTGAGAACAATCCTTCTCGGGAAGTTTTTGATGCCTTCTTTCGGGCGGTAGAGCCCAATAATTCTTCAGAGAAAACAAGGGAGTCAAAATCTTCGGAGCGATACCACTCGGCCACATCTTCCGGCGTGTGAGAATGATGTGTTTCGGAAGAGAGCCAGTCAAAGATATGCCCCGCTCCTTCCTGCTCCCTCCGTTTTTGAGTTCCGTTTACTCGTTTCATGAGAGGAACCAAAGGCACCAAACAAGCGCTGACAAAATGCAGTATTTTATTGGGAAGCCGGCTTGTAATTTTACGGACGAAACGATCCAACGCTTCATACCACGCGCTTTTTCTCTGCAGAACATAAACAGAAACAATTCCGCCATTTTTAGTAACGCGAGATAGTTCTTGAAACCCTTTCACGGGCTCAGGAATAAATGTCAAAACCGCCAGGCAAAAAACCATATCGAATGTTTGATTTTCGAACGGCATGTCGGTAACACTTCCGAGGACATACTTTACATTGTTAAACCCGGAACAGACTTCTTTCGTTTTAGCCAACCCTTCGGGGGATAGCTCCAGAGCAGTCACTTCCTTGGCGTACTTTGCGATAATTTGCGTATGACGGCCCGCTCCGCAGCCTGCGTCACAAACGACTTTCCCCTTCAAATCTTCAGGCGTCAGGGAAGTGAGGCTGAAAAATTCTTCCTCGGCCCGTTCGCCCAAATCAAAAAGTCCGGGAAATTGTTTCCACTCATAGTCGTAACGGGATTGCACATCAGAAAAAATGGGCCAGCCACCTTTTTTGAAAAAAGGGGTCTGACCCCTTTTTTCCTTCCGGGCAAGAACAAGTACGCGATTCTGAAGATTTAGAAGCCGGGCAGCGATAAAAGTGATGCTGAGTGCGGCGCGCGTCAAAGAACCCAGATTGAGCCGTGAAAGATTTGTTTCATCCATAAAAAATTTGACGGGTTTAAGCTGATTTTTCTCCAATAATTTTTCAAGCGATCGCGGAGAAAAATGGGACCGGTGATCGAATTCATACATCAGTTTTACCGGCTTCACGATATCCCTTCCGCTGCCCCGGTAAAACCAGCGCGCGAGCATGGAAAGCAAATTGCGGTCATTCGGAACAGCGATCAAGAGCGCACCGCTATCGGCCAGTCTTTCCCGGCAAGTTTCCAGAATTTCGTTCGGATTGACGAAATGCTCCAGGATGTCAAACAATGTGATCAAATCGTAACGCGTGCCGTCGTCCGGCCAGCGCGTTAAATCACACACCGTGCCGGGGATTTGATAAAGCTCTTTCGCCGTCCGGATATTCGAAGGGTCATAATCCACCCCGCTCACGTCCCAGCCGCGGAACCTTGCGAAATTCAGGAATTCCCCCGTTCCGCATCCCAAATCAATCAGCCTTCTGCCAGGAATCAGCCCTTCGGCTAAAGAAAGCCATTTCGTCCAGCGTGCGCTCATGCTTTGAACGTAGGCAGCTCTATCCTCGATTTGAAAATATCCCGAGCATTCCGGAAAAAATGCATCCCGGAGCGCGGGGGTCTGATTGATTTCATCCATTTTCGGATCACAGAGATATACGCTTTGAAACCTCAGATCGCAGGAAGGACATTTTGCGATTTCAAAACCGTCAAATGAGAATTCGCGATTGATGCCGTTCGACTGGCAAATAGGACAGGCTTCCCGTTTTACCAAGCTCTCTCTGAGATTAAGCGTTAATTCCTGAGTAATCACTTTTTAATTTCAACTTTCCGGGGCGTTTCCTGCCAAGAGTAATTTCCGAGCTTCAAACGCAGAACAACTTTCGTGTAATTCACAAGATTCGGAAAGTATTTGAACTTGCTTTCCCCGTAAATCCGGTGACGGTAGACGGTAGAAACCTCATGAATCGATATTTTTTTGATCCGCGTGGCCCAATACGCCAGCGGAATATGAAATTCCCCGAATCCTTCGAAAATGCTTTTTGAGTCCAGCTGATCAACAGCGGAGCGGCGCATAGCGAAAAACCCGCTCAGATTGTCGGTGGTTTTCAGGCCGAGCAGAAACCGGACGAAAAGATTAAACGCGTAGCTCAGATAATACCGCAGCTTCGAAGTTTCCATATCCCCTCCGGGAACGTATCGGGAACCCACCACCATGTCGTAGCGGTCAATATGCTCAAGCAGCCTCGGAACATCTTCCGGATGATGGTTAAAATCGGAATCCATCACAACCACGACATCCCCGGTTGACTCCTGAAGCCCTCGCTGAACCGCGCTCGCAAGCCCCTTCTCATCCTGACGGAGAATCAATTTAATCGTGGGAAAAGCCTGCGTAAGCTCCCGCACCAATTCCGGGGTGCCGTCCGGGCTATTGTCATCGACGACCAACACTTCGATATCCGTGTAATTCTTTTTTGCAAGCTCATCGTAAAGCGCCGGAATCAGTTTTTCCAAACTGCCGCGTTCGTTGTATGAGGGAAGAACAATGGATACTTTCAATCTTAAGCTCCTTGAATAATTTGAATGATGAAATCCTGCGCCTTGCGGTCCAGTCCTTTCCAGACCGGAATGTCAATCAGAGTACGCCAGGTTTCCAGAGACACCGGCAAATCGGAATCTTTGAACCCAAAAATTTTCTGATAAATAGGCTGAGTATGAATCGGGGGAAAACTGAGGCGCGTTTCGATATTCGCCTCTTCAAGTTTCCGCACAAGAAAATCCCGTCTCTTTTCGGAAACCGTGATTGGATACAGATACCATGAATGCTGATCCACATAATCCGGCACATACGGAATTGCGATTTCCGTGCTGGCCCCAAATGCCCAGTTATAATACTCCGCAATTTTCTGCTTAGAACGGATAATGTCATCCAAACGTTTTAACTGCTCAATCCCGATAGCGGCTTGAAGCTCAGTCATGCGGTAGTTGTATCCGAGAATAACATGATGATAACGCACATCTTGCCCCTGATTGCGGATCTGACGGATTTTTTTCGCGAGAGCCGGGTCATTCACCGTCACCATTCCGCCCTCTCCCGTCGTCACATTTTTATTCGGGAAAAAGCTGAACACGTGAATGTCGGCGATGGACCCGATCTTTCTGCCTTTGTAAACCGCTCCCAAACTTTCTGCGCTGTCTGCAATCACCGGAATTTTATATTTCGCCGCGACTTTTAAAATTTCATCGTAGTCGACGGGCATCCCGTTCATGTCGACCGGAATAATCGCTTTGGTTTTCTTCGTAATCCGCTTCTCGATTTCCTTGGCTGTGATATTGAAAGTTTTCGGATCGCATTCAGCCAAAACCGGTTTCGCGTTTTGATAAAGCACCGCGTTTGCCGTTGAAATAAACGTAAGCGAAGGAAGGATCACCTCATCGCCTTCCTTGATGTTCAAAGCCGCAAGAACGGCGTGCAAAGCGCAAGTACCGTTAAACAGGGCAATCGCTTCCGTAGCGCCGACACATTTGGAAAATTTTTCCTCAAACTCCTTTACTTTCGGTCCCATGCTCAGCCAGCCGGACTTCACAACGTCGGAAACCGCTTTCGCCTCTTCTTTTCCCAAAAAAGAATTCGCGACGGGAATCCGCTTGGGCCAAACGGTTGTTTTGGTTACCGGACGGGAATTTTTGAGTTTTGCTTGTACCATTGAAGTGTCCTTTTTAATCCTTCTTCCAAAGAAATTTGCGGTTCATATCCCAAAGCACGCAGTTTATGGATATTCGGACAGCGGCGCGGCGCGCTGCCCTGTGGCATCGGTCCTTGTCTTATCTCTAATTTCACATTCAAAGTTTTAGCCATGGCCTGAACCAAATCTTTGATGGATGTTTCTCGGTCATTGCCGACATGCACAATTTCATTTCCGTTGATTTTCTCAGCGGCGAGAATTGTTCCGGCAACGGTGTCGTCCACATAACAAAAAGCGCGGGTTTCATCGCCCTTTCCCTGAAGTTCAATTATCGCCTGCTTGTCATCAAAATTACGCGTCGCTTCGCGGATTTTCATGAAAAGCTCCGGGATCACATGCTCATAACCCATATGCGGTCCGTACACATTGTGAAAACGGACGATCACGGTTTGAATGTCGAATTTACGCGCGTAATTCAGACAGAAAAGTTCACCGATAATTTTTGAACCGCCGTACGAGTACCGGGGATTCGTAATGTCCGGAAGAAGAATCCGCTCCGTTTCATCGGTGGGAATATGCTCCGGGTTTTGATAAACCTCCGAAGACGACGCAAACACAAATTTTTTGACTCCGCCCTCAATCGAGGTTTCAAGTGTGTTGATAACTCCCTTCACATTCACATCGAGCACTTTTTCAGGATGCTCGTAGAAATTCCGCGTTCCGTTCACAGCGGCCAGATGATAAACCGTATCGCAGCCTTCAACCGCACGGGCCACCTCGTCGCGGTCACGGATATCCCCGTTCACGATCTCCAGCCGGTTTTCATATCCGCGCACTTTTTCCAGGCCGCCGCGCGACTCATCATCGAAAACGCGCACGTTATAGCCGGAATCCGCCAGCTTTTTAGCCAGGAATGCTCCGACGAACCCCAGCCCCCCGGTAACAAGAACTTTACGAGCCAAAGCCGACTCCTTCATGATAAACGCCGGGAAGATTTTTCAAATCGCCCCGCTTGAAAAGCTGCCAGCCGTCATAAAAAAGAACCGGCTTTTTTGTTTTGGAAAGAAGATTGAAAATATCGAGCTCAGTGTACATATCCGAATTAAGCATGATAATCACGCAATCCGCATCTTTAAATCCTTCCTCGATCGAACAATACTTCACGCCGAATTGAGTTTCAATTTCCTCACGGGAAACCTGAGGATCATATCCCCACAAATTCGAACTCACCTTCTTCAGTTCTTTGACCAGAGGAATTGTCGGTGAATTACGCGTATCTGAAGTCACGGGCTTTGCTTTAAAAGCAAATCCCATCACAAATACTTTTGCGTTTTTACCTTTACCGTTTTTATCGAAAAATTCTTTAACTCTTTCAACGACATGAACCGGCATTCTTTCGTTGATTTTCCGTCCGGCTCTTATGAATTCGGAAACATAACCCGCTTTTTTCGTCACATCCAAAAGGATATACGGGTCTTTCGACAAGCATGTTCCGCCAACACCTGGGCTTGGGACGGGAATGTTGGTGCGGTTGTATCCTAGATTTGCGGCGCGGATGCATTCCACAGAATCCAGATTCAGTTTTTCGCAAATCAGCGCGATTTCGTTTGAAATCGCGAAATGAAGGTCGCGGTAGGTATTATCAAGAATTTTCACCATTTCCGCGCTCTCGAGTGAAGAAACATTCACTACGGTCGGCGTGGTTCTGCGGAAGAGATTCGAGGCCTTGATAAAGCTTTTCTCGTCGATTCCTCCGATGATTTGAGGCAGTTCGCGAAGCTCCTTCAGCGCGCTTCCCTCGACCGTTCTTTCCGGAGCGAACACCAGCGAAAAATCCTCCCCGGCTCTCAGTCCCGAAATTTTCTCGAGAATCGGCTTCACCACATTTCTTGTGGTTCCGACCGGCACCGTCGATCTCAGAATCACAAGCGACTCCGGCTTCAAATGACGGCCGATCAGGTTTGCGCTTTCCTCGACGAATGAAAGATTCGGCTCGCCTTGCTCATTTACGGGAGTTCCCACGCTTACGATAAAAACGTTGAAGGAGTGATCTTCGGGAATTTGAGCGGCCGCCTCAAAAGTGTCTCCCTGGAATTTTTTAAGCAGACGGTCCAGTCCTTTTTCATAAAAATGGCATTGTCCCTGGTTCAGTGTATCAAGAAGCGACTTGTTCTTGTCGATTCCGGTGACCTTGACGCCCACTTCGGCCAAAGTGAGGGCGAGCGTCAGCCCGACATAGCCCAAGCCCAGCACGCACACGTTTTCTTCTTCGATCAGCGTCTTAATTTTCCGCTTTCCGGTATTTGCATTTTTCACCTGAAGGTTCATGCTGTTTTCTCCTGTAAAAGGTTCTTCTTTCCCTCTCCCTCTGCTTCGCGAGGGCGAGGGGAAAACAAATTGATTTGAGAATTGAACGCGTCCGTCCAGTGGCGGAATACCATCAATCCCCAAAGTTTAAATGAATTATTCGAACGACCTGAATTGTGATCCGACAGAAGTCGTGCTACCGAATCCCTCTTGAACACTGAATCCCAAAGCGGATCAGGTTTAAGCAGCGCCTCACTGAAATAATCTTTAAGCGGACCTTTGATCCATCCGGAAAGCGGAATATGCCAGCCTGCTTTTTTGCGGTTGATAACCGTATCCGGCAATTTGCCTCTCATGATTTTTTTCAGCAAATACTTGAGCGTTCCACTCTTCGCTTTCAATCCGACCGGAAGACGGGACATATATTCGACCAGCTCGTGATCCAAAAACGGCACGCGCGCCTCGAGTCCGTGCGCCATTGTCATCGAATCTACTTTGTATAGATTATTATCGACGAGCCAAACTTTGAGATCGGCATATAAACTGCGGGCCAGGAAATCTAAATTTTGATTCAAGTATTTTTCATAGCATTCAAAGCCGTCTTTTTCCGGAACCTGATTCAAAAACTCGCGGCTGAAAAGATTCTGTTTTTCGTTTTCCGTAAAAATCGTGCGCCATGAATAATGTGCGAAATCCTGCTTTCGGCCGCCTGCCTCCACGAACTTCTTGATTTTATAATCCAATCCGATTTTCCTGTCGCTTGCCGGCATCAGATTCACGATGCGCTCTACGAGCTCTTTGCGAATCCAGCGCGGGAAGCGGGAGTAAATTGAATGAAACTGATTGGCGTGAAATGTCGGATAGCCGATAAAAATTTCATCGCCACCGTCGCCCGAAAGCGCTACGGTCACATGCTCTTTTGCCAGTTTCGAGACGGAATAAAGCGCGAGCGCGGCCTGGTCGGCCAGAAGATTGTCGGCGTGCCAGGCGATTTTGGGCAAAAGATTAGGAATATCTGACGGACTGACGCGGATTTCATGGTGATCAGTCCCGAAAAACTTCGCGACTTCACGGGCGAAAGGCGTTTCGTCATAGCCGGGATCATCAAATCCGACGGAGAAAGTTTTAATTTTTCCGTCATGATGTTCTTTCATGAGCGCCACAAGCGTGCTGGAATCCATTCCCCCGCTTAAGAAAGCTCCGATGGGAACATCCGCGATTAGCCTTCTCTGCACCGATGTGTGAAGCAGGTCTGTGATTGTTCTAATAGCCTCCGATTCGGATATGTCAATCGGCCGCTCGAGCGGAACATCCCAGTATTGTTTAACTTGAATTCCGGAACCGGAGACTTTCATCCAATGCCCCGGAGCAAGCTGACGAATATTTGCAAAAGGCGTGAACGTATGAGGCATGTAGTTGTATGAGAAGAAATGTGAAACAGCTTGAGGATCAATGTCAGAAGACACAAATGGAACTTCAAGAAGAGGTTTGATCTCAGAAGCAAAAGCGAAACCGCTATCTGTTTTAGAATAGAACAGCGGCTTCACACCGAGCCGGTCACGGGCAATAAAAACCTGGTTCTGCTTTTCGTCGAAAATCGCGAAAGCGAACATGCCTTTGAGGGGTTCAACACAGCGTTCGGCCTGCTCTTCGTAAAGCTTTACGATTACTTCGGTGTCGGAGTGCGTGTAGAAGCGGTGCCCCCGTTTTTCCAGATCCGAGCGCAATTCGCGGTAATTATAAATTTCACCGTTAAAAATAATCCAAAGCGATTTGTCATCATTGTGAATCGGCTGATCGCCGGTAGACAAGTCGATCACCTTGAGGCGAGTCATCCCGAGCCCGACATGACCGCGCACGAAACAGCCTTCCGAATCCGGGCCGCGGTGCTTGATCAAACGATTCATACGCTCAAGCAAACCCTGCTCGACAGGACGGCCGTCAAACGTATATAGTCCGGCTATGCCGCACATGAAGTTGTTTCCTTTTTAAGGAACATTTTTTGAACGCCTACTTGAAACGTAACGGGAGAAAATCCGAAATCTCTTTGGGTCTCGGAAATATCAAACGCTTCGTGCTTGTTCAGTTCAAGAATTTGTTTTACGGGAAGCTTGGAATTTTTTACGACACTCGCGTAAACGCGGACTGCCATTTGCACCGGTTTCAGCGGAACCGGGATTAAAAGCCGGCGGACACGAAGTTCTTTCGACAAAATTAAAAGCATGTCTTTAAGTGAAATTTGCCGGGATCCTGCCACTGTGTAAACTTTATTCAAGTCAGAAGAATCAAGCGCCTGAAACAGGAGACGCGTCACATCTTCCACATAAACCGGCTGAAGTTTGAAATCCCCGCCTCCCAAAAGCGGAATCACCGGAAATTGCTTTAAGGTCCGGATCATCATCTCGGTATTCTGCCGATCTCCACGGCCGAAAATGTACGCCGGACGGAAGATCAGGTAAGGAATTCCCGAAGCGCCGATGATTTCTTCCGCTTCGAACTTGGTTTGTCCATACAGGCCGTGTCTTCGTATCGCAGCCACTGAGCTGACATATATCAGCCTTTTAACCCCAGCCGCCTGTGCAGCTTTTACAAGGTTTTTGGTAATTTCAACATTGGATTGCTTCAGCGCCTCGTCCGTACCGTTGGTTTTACCCAGGATGTGGACCAGGGTATGCGCGCCTTCAAGCTGTTTTTGCAGGGATTGACTGTCGCCCAACAGGGGACGGGAAATGCACACATAAGGCCTGCGCGAGGCTTTAAGCAAGCTCACAAAATGACTTCCGACAAATCCCGAACCTCCAGCGACCACGATCATGAATAGTATTTCCCTTTCCGGGTGAGGTTTATAGAGATCTACGTGCTTGCGAGGTAAACGCGGAATTATATCGAAATTGGAGGGTAATTAGAAGGGAAATTATAAGAAATGCGGCCAGCGCCGAAAGTCCTAACCACTGATAAAGCATAGGCTTATATTCAAAAATGATATGATGGTTTCCAGGCTGAAGTTTAACGGCCCTGAATAGGCTCCCGCCCCGGTGAATTGGTATCTCCCGGCCGTTATGCTGGGCCTTCCATTTGGGGTAAAACGTGTCCGATAGCACCAAGGTTCCGGGCACAGCGGTTTGGAATTCAAGCTCGGCTCTCTGCTCCCTGTAACGGACGACAGGAACCGCCTGCCAATTTGTAATCTGATCAAAACCAAGGAGTGATTCCGTGAAGCCCGGAATGAAATAAGCACGGCTCACCGCCTTTTTGTTTTCATAGAGATAAACATCCTTTTCTTTTAGAATGAATTTCATATCAGGATGCTTCATCTCCTTCGTAGAAAGAATGTATTTCACATTCATGAATCCAAGAATATTCAGATGCTTCATGACGGACTCCGGGCTCACCCACTTGAATGAAATCGAGTCATTCGCGTATCCGAAATCGGCCAAGAAATCCTTATATTCCCGCAACGCAAGCGGAGAATAAATTCCGATGTCCTGAATTCCGTAAAGCATGTTCTGGCTCGGGAAAATTGGAAATTTCCGGTTTTCATTGCCTGCCGTGTAAACCGCCATCGTTCGAAACAGGGATTTATCCGCTTGAATGAACTGTACGATTTCGGATTTCTGGTTTCCGGGAGGGACCTGATCAAAAGGTTCGAGGCCGGTTTGAATGCTCGTGAATCCGTACACGTAAAGATCAAAAAGAAGCACGGCGGACAAAACACTTTTCACCCAAAAACGATTCTTATTTTTCCTCATCAGAACAAAAACAAGAATCAGCGCCGCCAAAGAAAGAATTAATATTCCCGATTCAACCAGCGTCGAACGTTGAGAAAGGCTGACAGATTGAATCACATAGTCGTAAAATTGAACGGCCTTTTCCCGGTATGATTCGAGCGAATGCGGATGTCCTTCTCTCCCGTAATAAAGCCTCTCAACCAAGGCTTGGAAAATCGGCAGGAGCCACGAGCGGGCAATTTTTAAAAATCCTCCCAGGACAGCCGGAACCAGGGCCATCAAAGCCGTGAGCGCCAAAAACCAGCCGGAAATTTTCCCGGAAATTCTGGTTTTGCCGAAAAATTTGTCGAACCCGAACGCGGCGAGGACGGCTAAGGAAAATGTCACGAAGAAAAGGAATTTGATCGGATTTCTGAAACCCTGAAATTGGGTGAGCTCCACAAGAACACGGTAAAGAGGGCTGTACTGACCGAGAGCCATGAGCAGAAAAAAAGCCGCCGCGAACCAGAATATTTTTTCCTTCGGATCCTTCCGCGTAAAAAGGCTCACAAAAACGAAAAACAGGCCGAGAATCCCGACATAAAACTCCGACTGAAGGAAGGCGTCCCAGGACGGATAAAATAGCGTCAAAAATCCGACCGGGAGCATGGACCCGACATAGGCCAGATCCTTCCCCGCCAATGCCCGTGAGGAAAACTGTGCCAGCTCATAAGTCGGCAGAAGCTGAACGAGAGAAAAGAAAATCGCGAGAATTCCGGAAAGGGCAAATAAGAAGACGAGTTTAAGGCTGCGCTTCGAGAACCAGACGGCCAGAAAATAGAAACACGAGAAAAATACGGAATAAACCGCGATTTGAAGATAGCCGGCAAAAATTTCAAGCGCGAAAATAGCCGCGAGCCAGAACGCGTCGCGGAAACGAGTGTTTTCGGCGAGTCTATCGATCAATATTAACGTCAGCGGAAGCCAAATCACCACTTTTTGCGAAATGTAATTGTAATAAAAATATCCGCCCTGAGTTGAACCAAGCAGAAAAATCAGCGTTCCCCAGAACGCTCCCCACGTCGAGATGCGAATCCTTTTGAGATAAGCGAAAAAAAAGAACATGCCAAGCGCGTAGTGAAAGAGAATGCTGTAGTTATACGCGATTTTCACTGGAAAAGCCGCGAGGAACAGGATGTTAACGGGATAAAACGCGCCGATCTGCCCTTCGGCGAGTATCGGAAATCCGCACTGAATCATGGATGTCCACCAGGGCAGCGAGAATTGCCTCAGCTGGGACTGGAAATAATAAGCCCAGGGGAATTGCTGCTCCCAGTGGTCGCCGCTCAAAAAAGCTTTCTTCAGCGTGAGTAGATCGAAAAAAACGAAGACGAGAATGCACGCGAGAACAAAAAGCGCGAGAATGTCCGGCCTGGCAAAAAGAGGTTCCGATGTTTTAGTTCGAGCTCGAGATTTATTCTGCATATTCTAATAAATTGACATCCTGGACGGGGTTCTCTATAATCCCAAGTTTCCTGTAAACCTTGAAAAACAAGTATCGCGGGGTGGAGCAGCCTGGTAGCTCGTTGGGCTCATAACCCAAAGGTCGGAGGTTCAAATCCTCCCCCCGCTACCAAAATTGTAGGAAAAAGAAGTTCGTAGTAGCGACTTCAGTCGCTATTTGTTTTTGAAAAACAGCGACTGAAGTCGCTACTACGAACGTCGAATATGCAATAAGGTTCCTGGAACCTTATTACTGCGATTTCCTAATCACCCATCCTCACCGCCAAACCGTTATCGATTAACTCCTGATTGATCCATTTTCCGTCCGCCCAAACATCAGCCAGGTAACGGTCATATTTATCGGATTTTGTGGTTTTGATGAGGATCTGCCCGCCGTTCTTGAAGAGCATTTTCTCGAGAAATTCCTTCGCTTCACGGCCGTCGGAACTTTCGACAATTGAAGCGTCGAGACCGGCAAGCCTCAGTTTCTGCTCGGTGACGATTTTAAATCCAAGATCAATGAGAGCATGAAACGTATCGCCGTCAATGATTTGGGTGACATAAGCATGATAAGTGAATAACTCTTCTTCCCCGCCGGCCGCTTTTTTTAAGCCGCCGTTTTCTATCGCAACCCATTCGCCTTCTTTGAACCGGTTGATTCCGTCCGGCTGAAAATAGGTGGAGAAACCGAGATCGACGCCGAGTTGGCCCCGGTACTCGCCCGCCGAAGTTTTGATGATTCGATAAGTGTAAACTTTTCCGGGCCGGACGATCAAAACCCTGTCCGATTTTACGGCGACCTTTGACTGTCTTCTGCGTACTTCTTCCCGGAGCCGGTCGCGACTCCAATGGCGGCGCACGGCTTCTAAAGCCACCTCTTCTCTTGTTTCTATTTCATTAAGAGAAAGAAGTTCCCGGTAATGGGCCCAGCTCAATCGACCCGCGGGCGGGTCAATTGGATAAGCACGGGCAAATTGCAGGCAAAGTCCCAGTTCTGTATCACTAATTCCAAGATCGGCTGCGAGCCGGTCAATAACCTGCTTTCCGAATTCTGCGCGCTCTTTGTGCTGAAGCACATGCGCGTCAATCAGCTTTCCCGTTTCCCACGCCTCACGGACTTTTTCCCGGTCAATAGCCTGCTCGACGCGCTTTTTGCTGGCAGCCTGAACGCTTCGAATTGCTTTCAGCAATTCTTCATAAGTTTGCAGTTGGGTTTGAGTCATACAACAGGCCTCCGTAAAATACGAGTTTCGTACAGTTTCTCCTGCAATTCTCTGATAAATTTCCGGATCACGGACTGTGCTTTCAGAACCGGCCCGGGAATGTACGTGCCTTCCGTTTTTTTCTTCAGATAATTCCGTCCGATTTTATAGTATCTCCAGCCGGTATCGTTCAGGTGCTGTTTCAAATCGCTTTCCGCAATTCCGCGGTCTTTACCGTAGCGCGCCAGAAGATAGCCGAACTGCTCCGGCGTGAGATAGCCGAACGTTTTCTTCTCGCTCTGATAGCCGCCTTCCGGAAGCGAGGTAAATTCATCCTTCATTCCGTTTAGATAAAGCACGCCCATTCCGAGAAACATGCAGGAAGTGTCCACCAGTTTTTCCTGGTCAAACACGCTGAAAGTGCGAGGAAGCGCCCAGACATAGATGTGCCCGAGTTCATGAACCAGCACGCAGATCTGCTCCCGCTTCGACGCCAGTTTAGTGGAGAGAAAAATCGTGATATTGTTCCCCTCCTGACGGATATATCCGGGAGGACTCGTTTCGGTATGCTGCTCAAGATTAATGGAGTAATTGCTCAAACCCATCGCGTCCTGCAGTTTCTGCGTCGCAGCGGTCAAGTCATTGGCTGCTGCCAAGTCCCGGTCATTCAGCAATTTTCGTCCGGGAGGCATTTCCTGGGCAAGAAGCTCATAAAACAGGTCCATATCCGAGGTATCGATGGAAGCGATGGTGAACCGGTCCACAACGCTCTGAACTTTTGAATAATTAAGGATCAGCCAAACGGCCGCGATAGAAACGAGGACAAGGATCAGAAAAAAATTGAATGCTTTTTTGACGGTTCGCCGGAACTTGCGGGATTTTTTTTCTTCAGCTTTCATGAATTTTCCGCGATTAAAACAGCGTGTAGATAAACGGTGCCAGTGCGGAGGATTCGGTAAAAACAATCAAAATTCCCAAAAGCAGCAGAACGAGAACAAGCGGTGCCATCCAAAACCTCTTCCGCTTTTTCATGAACTCCCAGAAATATTTTACGACTTCCATTTTGCTCATTGCGTTTCCCTTCGTAATTTACTCTTTTTTCTTAACAATAAATGGGTTCTCAGGATAAGCCAATTGACCGCATTTGTACAGAATGCTTACAGATAATCGATCATCTGGTTCATTCATATCCGTGGTTCCGCTATGGTTGAATATTATTTGAGAAGCCATAAAATATGCTGGATTCCATAAAAAAATATTTGCATAATTCATCTTATAGCTAAACAAACCTGGATAATGTTTATATTCATTGCTGTAAGGAAAAGGAGGATGAAAATCCAATATGACAATATGTCCTTTTTCCTGCAAGACACGATCGGCCTCAAACGCAATTTTGAAAATGTCATCTCTGTCACATAGGTATAAACAGAAGCCGAAAATTACGAGATCAAACTTATCATTTTCGAAAGGTAAAGAATCTGCTTCACCCTTTTCTAGACATAGTTTTTTAAATAATGTTTTTCCTTCTTGAATAGCTATTGCAGATGGATCAATACCGTAACACTTAGCATTGTATAATTGCCGTAAGTTTTCCAGTCGCCATCCGTTACTACATCCGATTTCCAAAATCGAATGTGGTTGTAAACGAAGCGCTTTAACACTGGCCAATACCTGATCATTGCCCTCGTCACAAACGGCTGACTCTAGTTTGGACTTATTCCTCTGGTACCATTGATTTCCCTCCGAATTTCGGAATATCTGCTTCTGTTTAGTCTGATTTGATTTACTCATACGATCTCCTCATAGGTAACGAAATCAGATACTTTAGGAATTTTCTTTTGAGAAGAGTCTTCTGACAATCTCATCATTAAATCAACAAAACGTACACTATTTAAACCGTCTTCATAACCACAAAAATATGCAAAATACTTATCTCTCGCATCCTGTAATTTTATTCGAGTTCCGTCACTCTTTAAACACCCCTGTATCGTTCTTTTCAAGTTACTAGGATCATAAACCGCCTGCACCACACTAAATTCAGCATAAGGATGAATGTCGGGCCTGCCCGTAAAATTGAGAGTGATTACCGACTTTTCAAAGAGAATAGCTTCAATAACCACGGAGGAAAATGTAGCAACAACTAGGTCACTCTCATGCATTAGATCATAAATGTGTGCGTAGAAAGGAAATAATTTAATGTTAGCATTACCTTCATTATTTACCAATTGTTGCCAGTCTGAAATATCACCCGTGTCAGAATGAGGCTTTATCCAAAGCTCATACTTCATTCCACGTAAAGCCTCAAATAAGTGCAATGTGTTTTCACGGGTTACATCTCCAGGGGTGTTTACACCCGGACGCGCTGTTTTCTTAATATCCAAACGATGAGGGCAATACAGTATAACTTTTCTTTTGTTTAGATTTTGACGTGGTTTCAAACGTATTTGGACTATATCGTCGTAACGTGGTGTCCCAGTAATATAAATATCATCATGACTCCAACCCATCATAAGATACTTTTCCTTTTCAAATTGAGAATTAACAAAAGTTTTAGCTATATTTGTGTGATAAGGTTCCTGGGGAATTGCATAATTTATTCCAGGAATTCCGTGAGACACCGCACAAACCAAGACATTTTGTGATTTAAAAGCAAGCGCCAACAACCTTCTTCGAGCAAGATCCTCGTCAAGCATCAAAGCCTTCGGTTTTAATTTCCGGGCAGTTGCTTGATAAGCAAGAATTGCTGGAACAAGTCTTCTTGAGTATGCACCTAAATCATCAAGAATTGATCGCACGAACAATGTCAAGTCATCTCCTTCAAAAACAAAAACTCCCCGTGGAATTGATTTGCTTTCTTCTTTTAAAGCTTTTCTTATCCTGCGGATAAGCTTCCAAGCGTGCTGAAACTGTACTATTTGTAAAAAAATAGAAGGCAATAAATATGTTATTTTTTTAGCACGACAAAATTCATGATCTTGTTTTTGATAATCAAATCCAAGTAAAGCTACCTGTTTCTTTCTCGAAATCAACTCGTTCACAACATTTTTAAGATGCTTCAAGTCTCCTGAGACAAAATAAGTTTCATTAAAAAACCGGGGGATTTTAAGCCCGCACAGAATTGTTAAAAAATTGCGCATTAATTTTTTCCACGAAATTTTTTGTCTGCGCTTTATTGAATAATCAATTGTAATTATAGGAGTGCCTTGTGCCTCTGCTAGAACTTCCAAAATATACTGGATTGAATCCCGATCCGTATAACTGACAAAGAAATTGGATTTCTCGCCTTTTTTGTTCTTAAAAATAATAATCCTATCAGGAGGACTCATAGCCAGAATTTTCTTGGCAATCCTATAGTTTTTCATCACCCAGATAAGTCCCTGGCTGAATGACTGAAACAAAACGTTTCCAAGATTTACTCCATTAATATCGAGAGTTTCTGAAAAAGGCTTTTTATGAAACCACCGAATCCCCATTCGTTTCGATTGAATGTTAATAGGGCCCCAATCGGATTCAATAAAGCTGTCTCTCAACGGTTCGAAACGAATATTTAATTTATTAAGAATGGGAAAAAGGTAGGGATTTAGACAAAAAATCCTCATCTGAGGTTTTAATCCGAATTGTAATAAAGCATCTATTTGTTCTTTAAATTCAATGATAACAATCATCTTACCGTTGTCTCTATTCACCATTTGACTTGAGAGCAACAGACTTGCTTCGTTGTAATTTAGACAAAGAATAACCTAGTCGTTTCATTACTTTTTCAACTTTTACCAACAAATCCGAATTTACAGAACTCAAATCCAATTCGGCTCGGGCCTGCAATTTTTCTCTTTTAATAGTAGATATTAACTTTTGAGTCTTTTCTGTCACCTCCGTCTCGAGAAAACGGGCAATCTCTTTCATTTCTTTATTTGGGTCTTCAAGTAATTCTTCATAATAGATTTCCATATAATTCTTTGACTCCTTGAGCCTAAAATGGTCGATAGCTGAAAATCCATTTTCCCATAGGTTTTGCCAGCAATACAGGGCCCGCTCCAACTCAGAATATCGAAAGAACTGATCAATATCTTTTTCATTCACCCACCATGGGTACCATCGCTTTTGTTTCTCATCCAATTTTCTTAGTGATACTCCTGCGACAAATTGAAGGTTTTCATTTGAAAACCAGCGCTTTTTTTGAACAGAAAGAGCCACATCAAACGGATGTCGTATTATGTGAAGAATCTTACCGTTGGGAAAAGTTTGATTTATAAATCCAAAAAATGGTAAAAGATTTGCCATTTTCATTCCTAAAATCGCCTGACGCTGCGAAACTTCTCTTATTACATCCTCCCGCGTTATAAGGTCATTCCAACGATAATGGAGCTCTTTTTCTGATAAATAATTGCCAATATAGGTATCATCGAAAGATCGCATATTTACACCACGACCTAAGATCCTACTATTAAGAAGCTCGTTCGCATAACTCTGGAGCATTTCACTAGCAATTCGAGAATCCATCAGTCCTTCAGACTCCAAAATAGGCAGATGCGTCAAAAGAAATGGTTCGAACTCATATTCAACACGAGCAAGAGATCCGACCAGGTTACCAGTTAGAGTTGTACCAGAACGATTTACTCCAGTGACAATAACAACACGGTTAGCCAAAGGCTCACCATTGACCAGAAAAGTAAAATGAGGCTTCGAAGTATTCATACGCAATCCTTTCATTGTCCTAATTTTTTTATTCTTTTGCCACAAAGATCTTGTCATTCTACAATGGAAAATCTATTCGATCTTCAATCCATTGGAATTTTCTTAAGCCAGTTTTCGGGTGTTTCTTCAGGAATTGTCTGACATTCTTTATCAAGAACAAACCCATTAATGACGAGGGTGTCCATTTTCGTGCGCATAAAACATAACCAAGCGTCTTCTGGATTGCAGACAATTGGCTCTCCTCTGACATTGAACGAAGTATTAATCAGCACAGGAACGCCGGTCAATTTGTAAAATTCTTCGATGAGCCCGTGAAACACCGGGTCTGAATCGCGGCCAACGGTTTGAACGCGCGCAGAGCCATCGACATGCGTGACGGAAGGAATTACTCTTTTGTCATTTTTCACGGAAGCAACGAGAAGCATAAACGGGCTTTTCTGATTCAATTCAAAATACTCCGAGCACTTCTCTTCAAGCACGGCAGGAGCGAAGGGACGGAAGCTTTCACGGAATTTAATTTTGAGATTTACAGTGTCTTTCATTTTAGGATCTCGGGGATCCGCCAAAATGCTACGATGACCCAAAGCACGCGGACCGAACTCCATCCTACCCTCGACCCATCCGACGACTTTTCCGTCTGCCAAACGCTTTGCGATTTCTTTTATAAGTTCGCCGTTTTTAAATTCAGTATAAACTGCACCTTCCTGATTGAGCAGGATTCTGATTTCATCATTTGTATATTCCGGACCCCAAAATGCCTGATTCCATCCCTCTACGCGCGGTTCTTTAAAAATCGAATGCGATAAAAAGCTAGCCACTCCGTAAGCACCTCCGGCATCACCGGCAGCGGGTTGAATAAAAACTTCCTTAAACGAACCTTCACGAAGAATTCTTCCATTGGCCACACAATTCAGTGCAACTCCGCCGGAAAGACACAGCTTGGATTTTCCAGTAATCTCGTAAGCGCGCTTTGCCAGAAGAAGCATCACCTCCTCAGTCACTTTCTGAACGCTCGCGGCTAGATCGAAATGAACTGCTTCCAGTTCCGTTTCCGGATTTCTCCGTTTGATACCAAAAAGTTTCTCAAACCGCCTCCCCACCATACGCAGGCCGTGCGGAAATGTGAAATATTTCAGATTCAGTTTAAAACTTCCGTCGTCTTTTAAATCGATGAGATGATTGAAAATCACGTCGGTAAATCTCGGTTTTCCGTAAGGAGCGAGACCCATCACTTTATATTCACCACTATTCACCTTGAATCCCAAATAATAGGTAAACGCACTATAAAGCAACCCAAGACTGTGGGGAAAATGAAGCTCCTCGAGCATTTTGACATCGAGTCCTATTCCCTCAGCAATACTCGTCGTCGTCCACTCGCCGACACCATCGGCCGTTATAATAGCGGCCTCATCAAAATTGGAAGCGTAAAACGAGCTGGCCGCATGACTCAAATGATGCTCACCAAAATAAATATCCCCTTTGAATTTAAGCTCCTTTCGGATTAAATCGGACATCCAGATTTTCTTTTTAAGCCAGAGAGGAATTGCCTGAAGAAATGAAAGCCACCCTTTCGGATACGTAGCAATGTAGGTCTGAAGCATGCGGTCAAATTTTACGAATGGCTTGTCATAAAAACCGACGGCATCCACTTGCTCAATCGAAATTCCCGCCTGACGAAGACAGTACTCAACCGACCGGGCCGGAAATTCCCAATCATGCTTTTTGCGAGTAAAACGCTCCTCTTGAGCAGCGGCAATGACACGGCCACCATCCAACAGACATGTGGCAGCGTCATGATAATAGCAAGAGATTCCGAGAATTTTCATATCAGAAGGGTTTTAAGAAGGGATCCCGAGTCGCCTCGAAATGCTCCCTTTTTTTCCAATAACTTGAACGGTCTTTCCAACGGGAATCCAAAAGATCTTTTCGCGTCAAAATGAGAAATAGCTTGGCAGTACCTATAAGTAAAAAGTAAAAAACTGTAAGCAGAATAGCGGTATTAATTTTACCGAGGATATGAGCAAACCCCATCCAGAGACGGTAGGCAAGCTTTAAAAAATTAACGATGAACTTGAAGAACTTCTTCATAACGGTAAGATTAAAACGTCGGCATTCGGCCTTCAATCATAGTCTGCGCACTGACATAGCCTGAGCGAAAAGACCAACGGCGGACGTACGGATCCGGCTTCATCTTCAGTTTGACTTTTAATTTTGTAGTAAGAAATTCGGAGGTAGTTTTCACTCCGCGCATTTTAAGCATAAGAAGAATCTTGTTGATTTTTCCCCATCCTAATTTTTGAGTCATATATTGTGACACTGCCAGATACGGGTGCTTACTCATAAAATCGGCAAAAACTTCGCTCTCGATTTTACCTTTAATCTCTTTCAATTCCTCATCAGTTAACGCGTCTGTGCAATTCATTAGAAAATCAACTGCGTCGCCCCTACGTGATATTTCTTCAAAATAAGCAATTTCGTTTTTAATTTTTCCTTTTGCCACCATTTCATCATAAAGCGCCGTTCCCGGATATGGGGTTGCAAAGAAAAATTTATTCACATGTGTCCGATAAGTATTGATCTTTTTATAAACATCCACCGTTTCGCGTATTGTTTGGTTGGTTTCCAGCGGAAGTCCAAGAATAAAGGTTCCGCCTGGAGTAATTCCAGCTTTTTGCACCATCCTCACGGCATTCACGATCATTTCTGGAGTCTGCTTCTTTTTGATCGCTTTCAAGACCGTATCGCTTCCTGACTCAATACCCAACCCCAGAAATTCGCATCCGGCGGCTTTCATCAGTTTCAGGAATTCATCATCAATCAGATTGCAGCGCCCCGTAGCCGACCAAGTCATCTTGATCTTGCGGCGGATCATTTCTTCACAAAATTTTATGGTTCGATCCCTGCGTACGACGAATAAATCATCCGCGATGCTCACATGCCCGATGTTGAACCTGCGCTTGATTTCTATAAGCTCTTCCATGATATTTTCTATACTGCGCTGACGGACTAATTTTTCCGTATAGCAGAATGTGCACTGATACGGGCATCCGCGCGTGGTGACAATGCTCAACTGGCGCTTGGCTTTAAACACGGAGTGATGAGAAGGAAAACGGGAATATACGCGACCCACCTCAAAGAGATCCCATGCCGGAAAAGGGATTTCATCCAAATTCGAGATGTTTTTGCCTGGTAGGTTTTGAATTACGGTGTCGCCTTCACGGTAAACAACGTCCTGAATCTCCGAAAGCTTTTTCCCGCCCTCAAACGCTTCTATCAATTCCAGAATACGGTCTTCGCCTTCACCAATCACTCCAGCATCCGCCGGCGCAACACTTAAAAAAGACTTCGGGCTTGAACTGATGACTCCGCCACCAATGACAATTTTCACTTCCGGCTTGATCTGCTTCACATATTCACAGGTAAATCTCAGAAAATTCCAGGCGGTGATCATGCCTCCGGTACAAAGGACATCGTATCGCTTCTCTTTCAATAGGCGTGTGTATTCATCAATAGGGTGGTTATGCACATCCATGTCGATTAATTCGACGGAATGCCCTGCTTTTTGAAGAGTACTGGCAATATACGCAAGCCCCAGAGGCAAAGCACCCTGCGATAAACGGTAAGGAGGCGCAACGATTAGAACGCGGCCTTTTGTATTTAGATTTGGGGTCAGTTTCATTGGAATATTGCCTATTATAGTTACCCTTAGCTACCTCTGTCAAACCCTATGAATTGAGGTCTAAGGCTTTGTACTATCAGGAGATTCCTCTTCCGGAACTACCCCCTGTTTTATGGTTCTTCTTTCTGCTTTCGGTTTTCTCTTAAAAATAACCTCAATCGCCAAAGAGAGGATTTTAGTCTCACGTTCTGCCATAATAACTAGCGGCACAGCTAATAACAGAAACATTATCGACCGAATTAGCACCTGGTTTAAGTAAAGATCAGTTCCGGGAACAAAATAGCGTATCAATGCTAATGAGCCCAATAAATAAATAAACGGAAAAATAACTCTAGCTAGAGCTTTAAATGTTCCAGTAATGGAAAATATATGAGAAAAACTGAAAAACGCCAGAGTTAGAAAATAAACGATGTAGAGAATTCCCGTTCCAATTGCCGCCCCCGCCAATCCGTACCCGTGAGTCAGAAGATAAATGTTAATCACAAATCCAAAAACGATCAATACAACCAGTATCGGAATCAAAATCAGATGTTTGCGTACCGTAATCACAAAAGTTGAAAATCCGTGCGTGAGCGCCAGAAAAAAACTTCCCACAACCAGAAGCCTGAGTGCTGTGATTCCCGAAATGTATTCGGGGAGAATTTTATGAACAAGCCAGGGAACGGCGATCCAAACAATTCCCACAAGCACGGCGAGGACATAGCTGAGAACAAGTGTGGGAATCAGCAGGATTTTTTCCAAATCTTCCGCTCTGTCCCGCTTTCCGTAGGCCTCCTGAAAATAAGGGGGAAAAACCGCCACCAAAAGAGTCGGAAAATTGAAAATAAAATTGTTCACCATCAACGCTACACTGTAGACGCCCAGTTCCTGAAAACCAAGAAAGCGCGTCACCATCATTCGATCAATATTCATCAATGTGCTTCGAAGAATGTCCAGCACCAGCATCGCCAATCCGAAATGGATCAAGGGCTGGAGTTTTTCCCAGGAAAGATAAAAACGAAAACGATACCGGGTTCGCCACAGAATCAAAACAATCGAAAGCAGAAAATTCAGGATTATGCCGGCAAAAAAACCATAGATTTGAAAATGCCAAGTCAGCACCACTGCGAAAACGATGCTGGTCAAACTGGAAATAAAATTCAAATAGCCGGTAAATATAAACTCTTTATACGCCCGGAGCAGGCTCACAAACAGGTTGTAAACGCGCTGAAGCACAATCACGAGAGCAATCACGAGCAGGCCGATAAAAAAAGGCGTTTCCGTGCGCGGACGGTACCAAATCGCGAAAATCACCACTCCCGCGGCGGCGATGATCGAGGTCAGAATCGTGAAGCTGAAAATCAAATCCCGGGCTTCGTCTGCTTTCTCGTATTCCCCTTTCCCCCGGTGATACGGAATGTCCCTCAGCGTCGCGGCGGCCACCCCCAAACCGGCATGCTTGGCGTAAAGAAGAAATATCTGTAGGAATGACCAGATGCCCATTTGCGTCGCGCCCAGAAACCGGCGGATCAACACCCCGTTAATAATATCGAGGATTTGCGCCGAGTAAGCGCTGATCGCGTAAATGCCGACATCTTTGAACATCTGCTTTTTCTGGGACATGGCGGGATTACTTAAATTGGTGGCCTTTCCCCTCTCACTCTGCTTTGCGAGGTTGAGGGGAAAAAGTTGTCGACATGATAGAGAATCTGCTGCTCATTTTCGAGCACCGGCATGAGAAGGCTTCGCGTATCAAACTTAAGCAGCTTCTTTCTCGGAACCCATACATAATTCACTTCATGACGGTCCAAAAAGGATTTGGCCCATTGCCGGTCGGAAGTTGAATAAAATTTCTCGACGTCGCTTACCCGTTCCATCACTTCTTCTGGGGATGCTCCGCCCATGAAATACGTCGTGCTTGACGGAGCTCCCTCTAAAACGGCCTGCCGTTCACCGATAGCGGAAACGTAATAATAATGACCTTCAAAAATCCAGGACGGCGCTTCCCTCTTTTTCCCGACTTCATAAATGGGATTGTCTTTAAAAGGATGGAGAACGATACTGGAAACCGGTGTCTGATCTCTCAGAAAATTCAAGACTTGAAGTTTGTCTTTATCAATATAGGAGTAATAATAGGACTTGAGATAAAAGCCTTCACTCATAAAACGCGGCCAGGTGTAGAAGAAAAGCAAAATACAAACGACGAATTTTCCTAAAAGTTTTCTTTCGGTCCAAAGATAGTGAATTGCGATCACGGTAAAAGGAACGAGCAGCATTTGGGAGAATTCGAGGGCGCGCATCGTCACCAAACCTTCAGCAGGGCCTTTTTTGTAACCCACGACAGCCGGCAAAAGCGCTCCCAATAACGCAATCCAGGCCGTGATCTGCCAAACCTTCGGATATTTATCCGGTTTAAAAAGGATGAGGAAGCAAAACGGCAACGCCATCAGCGTGTATTCCAGAGACATTTTCCCGGGAAGCGCGTAGCTCAAAACCGTGAAAAACACATAAGCCAAACCCGTAATACCTTGCGTAAAAATGTTTCCCGCAGTGGAATGAATTCCCGGAATCATTTCAAACACAATTTTCATCGCTTTAAAGTAAGGCTTGAAATAATTATGCGCGGTGGAAATCATGGGGCCCTTGGTAAAGGCGAAGGAAGACACGTGGCTCGCGGGCCAGCCCAGCGCGGATATGTAGACCAGGGCCCCGAAAGCAAGCCCCGAGACGCTGGCGATGAGAAGCGGTTTGACTCGCCTGGATTTGATCGAATCGAAAAAAGCGTATAAAAAAACCGTTCCGTTTACGGTAGCTCCGAACACGGCGTCGTGAAGCGGTAAAATTCCGAGCAGAAAAAACGCGGCGCAAAGATAGCCTTTTTTCTTTTCCTCACCCCGGTAATAGGAATCCAGAAGATAAAACACAGCGGTAAAAAAATAGATAATTGCCAAAGTGTCATGATGCTTGAAAAAAAGCGAGGTCCGGACCGGAAGCAGGGCCAGAAGAGCGATCGACAGAAACGCAATCCAGCGCTTCCCGAAACTCTGGGTCAGGCTCAAATAAAGCGCCCCAAACAGCAGCAAAAGATAGCACGGCGGAATTACTTTGAAGCTGAACTCAAGCATGTTTAAATTTATGCCGCTCAGCTTATAGACGAAATCCGAAAACAAATCCCCAAGATAGTGGTATCGAAGCCGGTAGCCAGAAAGAATCGGAGAGCGCGGCGGCACGTGATTTTTTATTTCGGAGGCGACGCTTATGCTCCAGAGATTATCACTGTATGCGTCGTCCCCCACCACAAATCCGCCTTCACTGTCATAATGAGTCCGGGATACGTTATAAGAATAAAAGACACCGAGCATAAGCGCGAGAAGACCGGCAAAAATGATTCCATTGCGGATATCGACTCCTGATATCGTAAACGGAACACGCGGCAGGCCGTTTTTAATCCAAACGACTAAACAGGAAAAAAAACAGAGGACAGGAAACAGAAATGCATATTGTTCAAAATTAAAAAGGCGGCTTACGAAATAAACCAGAGTCGTGGCAGGAAGGCCCAAAATTGCCGGAAGGAAAATGAAAGCGGAAAGGCGCTCCTGAATATTGATACGGAACAGGCGTGTAACTAAGTAGCCCGGAAACCAGGTAATGAAGGCAAAGACAGCAAGAACTTTGAGGTAAACCATCAGACCTTCTCGCCTGCTTTGCTCCCGGAACAGCAGCGTGTTTTAGTTTGGGCTTTTGCGAACTTGTACTTGAAAAACGTTTTCACGGATCTCATGGCGTATCCGAAGAGGGCGTTGTTTGAGATCTGTTTGCTTTTTACAGTACGCACGGGAATTTCGGAAATCTTCAAACCGGCACGCTTTGCCTCGAGGATAATTTCGGTGTCAAAATTATGAAGATTGTCGCAGGCCCCGTAGCCTAGTACGTCGAGCGCGCCTCTCCTGAAAGCCCGGTAGCCGCTCGCATAAGAGCTTACAGACAAACCGTAGGCCAGATTCTGAATCCCGGTCAATATATAATCCCCGATAATTTTAAAAAGCGGCCTGTTCCCCGATTGGGCTCTGAAGCCCGCGAGCATACGGCTGCCTAAAATCATGTCGGCATGAGTTTTTTCATACGCATCCGCAAATAATGGAATTTCATCCGGAGGCGTTTGACCGTCGGAATGCAAAATGATGATTAAATCATCGGGATTGGAGCTCAGAGCACGGAACTCTGTGAAAATCCGTTTGACCGTCCCCCCATAACCGCGGTTCATTTCATTGCGAAAGCGGTGAATGGATTCAAATTTATTTTCGGACATCACCTGCCGCGTACTGTCCGTGCTGGCGTCATCCACCAGAATAATTTGGCGGATTTCCGGATTCCGGCGGATTTCATCAATCACCTGAGGAAAACTGGAGGCGGAATTGTAGGCTGGAATGCCTATAAAAATATTAAAGCCGGAGCTCACAGAACACCTTGGCGGCTTCCTGAATTTGAGTCTCGAGAGAAGGAATTTTCAGTTTCGCACAAAGCTCTTTTTCGCTTTTAAGATGCCGGTCAATCGACACGGGCGCTTTTACAGGGTTCACACTCACGTTGCGACTAAATGCCTTTGCAATCATACCGACAAGGGAGGCTTTCGAAACAGTTTCCGGAGAAAAAACGTGAAATAGTCCAGGTTGATAAAGATTCCGATCCATAATTTTATGAACAACTTTCGCGAACTCGAGGCTTGTTACGCCATTCCAAAAATGGTTCGTAAAACCCGAAATAGTCTTTGCCTCCTGAGCCAGCACCCAGGACACCAGCAAATAATGATTTTTAACTTCAGAGCCGATGAAGGAGCTGCGTATTACCATAGCCTGCTTCACCGGTTCACCCAACAACTTGCTCATTCCGTATAAGTCATAAGCAAACTGGCTGGACGATTCTATGTACCCGCCTTCAACACCGGAAAAAACACAGTCGGTGCTGACATGGATCAGCCTCAGATTTCTTTTCTGGCAGGCTTCCGCAAGTTCATGCGGAAAAAGCGAATTGATCCGGATCACGGCTGAGTCCGGAATCTGATTGACTCGCCGGTTCACGATACCGATACAATTCACCACATAGGCACCCGACGGACAGCGCAGACTATCGAGAAGATCCTCGACGGAATCTTTTCCGGCTTCAAATTTGGTCCGGTTTAAAGCAATGTGAGGGACGCCCTGCTCGGAAAAATAATGCGCGACCATCGAACCGAGCATGCCCTCGCTTCCCAGAATTACGAGCTTAGGATGTGTATCAGCCATTTGTTTCCTCGACTATGGGCTTGAGCATTTCGAGCATTTTGCCGGCAACAACCTGATTACCATACGCGTTCAAATGCACGGTATCGCCAAATCCGTTCTGCTTGGCGTCCAGAAGCACTAGGCTGTAATCGTAAAAAGGAATGTTCTCATCCGCAGCCGCACGACTCATGGTATCAATCCCAACCGGATAAATTTTTTCGACTGTGTGAAACCAGTCTTCTGAAAACCACGTTGTAGAAATTTTGTAGGCCTCGGCTTCTTCCAGATTTAAAGCACGCTTCAATTTGAGATATCCGAGATCCGGCTGAAAGATAAATGTTATCGGAATGTTTTTTCGCTCAGCCGTTTTGGCCATTCTGACTAGATTCGTGTAGTAATGTCCTGCAAAATCATTGGTTGGCTCCTTAAGCTGGCTCATCGGATAAAACACCGCGCCTCCCGACCAACCCACCTTAATCCAGCGCTCGCCGGGCTTACCGGACAATTCCTTGCTGTCCTTGATGTTCTGAGACCAAACATCCTCGACCGGCGCCACTGTCTCTTCCGGATTGCCGCGCCGGTTTCTTCTCTTCTCATCCTTCCACTCACGAATTTTCCGGATTGTCCAAAGATGTCTTCTGAGCCATCTCGATAAACTTTTATCCCAGCGGAATTTCTTTGTCGTCTGAACCATGACTTTGTGGTATTGATCGGGAAGGTACCGGAAGTGATAAATGTCATTCCAGCCGTTGAAAACAATAATGTGATCGGGATTCAGACTGACAAGCTGATCCATCAGAAGAGCTTCGTTGGCCGCAACACTTCCCAAACGACCGGCATTAATCACTTCAAATTTACGGTCGGGATAAGCTTCTTTTAGTTTCTGCTCGAGAATATAAGGAAGAGAATCCTTCAAGTCGACATAAACTCCGAATACCTCGGAACCGCCGACCATAATAATCCGGTAAACATCTTTAGGCTTGTTGACCGAGAACTCCGCACCTCTGAATCCGATGGAATTCAACTCACGTTCATCGCGAACACTGTAAACAGGATCATGACGATATTCATACTTGAGATATTCTTCCGGTCCCAATTTAATGAAGAAATAAGCGCGGATGCCAAGCTCAAGGGCAACAAAAAGAAAAACAGTGACTGCCAGAATAATGGCCGCATCTTTTAGAATCGTCGCGATAATTTCCCGCCAACCCTTTTTTAATGTTTCCAATGTATTCCCTTTCTAAACCGAAGATTTCGAATACGCTTCTTCAGCGTCGCTTTCGTTAACAAGCGCCGCAATTTCAGATTCGCTTAAGAAACGCTCATTATTCTCGCTGTTATACTCAAATCCTTCGGGAAGCCTTTTTCCCTTTTTATAAACGCCCTTGTTCCACCAATGAAGATTCGGCTCAATCACGTACATGGAATCAAATTCAAAGGCGTTCTGTGCTTCGTCTTTAGGAAGAAGCACTTCGTGCAGCTTCTCACCCGGACGAATGCCGATTACCTCAGTACGCACTTTCGGCGCAATCACTTTTGCAAGGTCCGTGATCCGTATGCTTGGAATTTTCGGGATAAACAACTCCCCGCCGTGCATCAGCTCCAAACTGCGTATGACGAGATAAACGCCCTGCTTGAGCGTAATCATGAAACGGGTCATGCGCTCGTCGGTAATCGGCAACACTCCGTTTTTGGCCTGCTCTTTAAAAAACGGAATGACGCTTCCGCGGGAACCCACGACATTGCCATAGCGGACCACAGCGAATTTCGTAGCGCGCTCGCCTTGTTCATCGCCTTTGGAGTACGCATTTCCGGCAATGAACAACTTGTCCGAACACAGTTTTGTGGCACCGTACAAATTAATGGGATTAGCCGCCTTATCCGTGCTCAGCGCTAAAACCTTTTTCACCCCGCTATCTATTGCTTCGTTAATAATATTTTCTGCGCCTAACACATTCGTTTTAATCGCTTCGAAGGGGTTGTATTCGCAGGAAGGGACCTGTTTCAACGCGGCGGCATGGATTACATAATCCACACCCGTTAGTGCCCGATGAACCCGTTCTTTATCTCTCACATCCCCAATAAAAAACCGCACCTTATTTTGATGTTCACGGAAAAAGGGATCATTGGACATATCAAACTGTTTGAGTTCATCTCGGCTGTAAATGATCAGTTTGCGGACGCGGTAATGAGTCAGCACCACTTTCGCAAACGCCTTGCCGAAAGACCCCGTACCGCCGGTGATTAAAACGGTTTTATCGGCGAAGAGATTTTCATATTTTGAAAAATCGATTTTTTCATCCCAAAGAGTAACTCTCATGTTTATGACCCCTTTCAATTCAACTTTTGTACTTATTCAGCAGCTCCAGAACACTTTCAATCACATAATCCTGCTCTTTCTCTGTCAATAAAGGGTATATCGGCAATGAAATCGCCCTTTCATAGAAATTTTCCGCATTCGGAAAATCGCCGGCTTTCAGACTCAAAAGGTCCTGGTAAAAAGGCTGAAAATGCAGGGGGATATAATGAACCTGTACGCCGATTCCCTTCTCCCTTAGTTTTTGGAAAATTACTTTTCGGTTCGTTCGCAGATTTACCAAAACCAGCAACCCGACGAACAAATGATACGAAGATTTTCCTTTCGGATTCTCGTCAAGACATTCGATTAAATCACTGTTCTTGAACGCCCGGCGGTAACGCTCCGCGATCTTTCTGCGTTTCGCGACAAACTCGTCCAAGCGTTTCAGCTGGGAAATCCCGAGCGCACATTGAAAATCGGTGATGCGGTAGTTGTAGCCCAGCTCCTGCTGTTCGTAGTACCAGTCGCCTTCGCTTGAGTTCTGAAACTCCCCGGGATTTTTCGTGATGCCATGATTGCGAAGTTTTAAGAGTGCATTCCGGAACCGCTTGGATTTTCCGGTGATCATTCCGCCCTCCCCCGTCGTAATATGCTTGACGGGATGAAAGCTGAACACGCTTAAGTCGGATTCTCTCCGCGGTCCCGGCGGCTCTCCTTCATAGCTTGCGCCAAGCGCATGGCAGGAGTCTTCCACAATAAATAATTTGTATTTATTCGCGATTTGACGGATTCGGTTCATATCCGCCGGGTTCCCGCCAAAATGAACGGGAATAATTCCGCGCGTGCGTTTGTTGATTTTCCTCAAAATATCATCGGCACAGATATTTCCCGTTTTCGGATCGATATCGACGATTCTCGGCCTGGCTCCTGCGTACACCACCGCGTTAGCGGTAGCAATAAACGTAACGGCGGGAACCAGCACCTCGTCCTGAGGCTTCAATTCCTGAACCAGACAGGACAGATGAAGCGCCGCAGTACCGCTTGAAATCGCCAAGGACCAGGGTGCTTTCAATTTAACTGAAAAAGCCTGCTCAAATTTGGAGACAGTAGGCCCCTGAGTGATCCAGTCGCTTTTGAGCACCTCGACCACGCTGGCGATGTCTCTGTCTGAAATAGATTGTTTTCCGTAAGGTATGAACCGCGTACTTTTCACTATTGTCCCAACGCTTTCTTTTTATCTTCCCGGACGAACTTATAAACTACCTCGCCGGGCTTTACCATTCCGAGCTCTTCGCGCAGCACTTTCTCCAGATATTTGATGTCGGTCTGAAGCAGCCGCGCCTCTTCTCTTAACTGATCGTTTTCCTGCTGAAGCTGATCGATCGTCTCCGCGATTTTTTCATCTTCCCGCTTCAACTCCTGAAACTTCTGATAGCTGGGAAGATAGATCACCGCAAGAAACACCACCACAGCGGCAAAAAGAAGAAGCGTGTAAATGTGTCTGCCCATAAAAAACCTAGACCTTTACTTTGCTTTTTCCGGCTGAAACTTTCTTTTTACCGCCGCGGACGAAAAAACCTTTCACTGCTCCGGCATAAACCGCTTTGCTGCCCAACTGTTCCTCGATACGCAGCAGCTGATTGTATTTCGCGATTCTGTCAGTGCGGCACATCGAACCGGTTTTTATCTGACCGCAGTTAAGCGCCACTGCGAGGTCCGCAATCGTTGTGTCTTCGGTTTCACCGCTTCTGTGGCTCATCACGGCCGTGTAGCCGTTTTCATGGGCCAACTTTACCGCATCGATAGTTTCCGTAAGCGTACCGATTTGGTTGACTTTGATCAGGATGGAATTGGCAATTCCGCGTTCGATACCCATGTTGAGGCGCTTGGTGTTTGTCACGAACAAATCATCACCGACAAGCTGGCACTTGGAGCCGAGACGGTCCGTGAGTTTTTTCCAGCCGTCCCAGTCATTTTCGGCCAAGCCGTCTTCAATGGAAAAAATCGGATATTTGTTCACCCAGTTTTCATAGAAATCCACCATCTCGGAGGAAGTCCTTACCTGCTTGGCTTCGGCTTTCAGAATATATTTCCCGTCTTTGTAAAATTCGGAAGATGCCGGGTCCAAAGCGATTTTTACTTCGGTTCCGGGTTCGTATCCGGCCGCTTTGATCGCTTCAAGAATCACCTCTACGGCTTCCTCGTTGGATTTCAGATCCGGTGCAAATCCACCTTCGTCACCGACTGCGGTTGAGAGCCCTTTGTTATGGAGAATTTTCTTCAAGGTGTGAAAAATTTCAGATCCCATCCGGAGTGCGTCAGAAAATGTTTTTCCGCCGAAGGGCATGATCATGAACTCCTGAAGATCGACGTTGTTGTCCGCATGGCTTCCGCCGTTGATGATGTTCATCATCGGAACCGGAAGCGTTACTGCCTTTTCTCCGCCGATATATTTAAAAAGCGGAATGCCTTTTGAGTTGGCGACGGCGTGTGCGCAAGCAAGAGACACGCCCAGAATCGCGTTTGCGCCGAGCTTCGATTTATTTTCGGTGCCGTCAAGTTCGATCAAAAATTCGTCAATGGCACGCTGCTTCGACGCGTCACGGCCAACAATTTTGTTCGCAATTACTGTGTTTACGTTTTTCACGGCCTTTTGTACGCCTTTGCCGCCAAAACGTTTTTTGTCGCCGTCACGAAGCTCTACGGCTTCGTGCTCTCCGGTGGAAGCTCCGCTCGGGACCGCGGCGCGGCCCAAAGTGCCGTCTTCCAGCCGGACATCCACTTCCACCGTGGGATTTCCGCGGGAATCAATGATTTCACGCGCATTCACTTTTTTGATCTTGGTCGACATGATGTTCTCCTGTTAATTAGTCCTTTATGATAACGGTTCTGCCCTTGACCCAGCACTTGCCCTCTAAGACAAGTTTCAGGGCCCTGGGATAAAGCTCATATTCTACCTCATGAATCCTCTTTTCGAAATCCTTTAACTTTTCTCCGTTTCGAAGAGGCACTTCTTTCTGAAGAATGATCGGACCGGAGTCCAAAGCCGGCTCCACAAAATGCACCGTGACCCCGCTCACGCGAACGCCGTAGGAATAGGCGTCCTGAATCGCGTGTGTTCCTTTAAACGCCGGCAGAAGCGACGGGTGAATATTGAGAATCCTGTTTTTATAGGTCCGGACAAAATCGTCGCCCAAAAGGAGCATATACCCGGCCAAAACGATCACATCGACTTTTTCTTTCCTAAGCAAGGCAAGCAGTGTCTTTTCATACTCCTGCCGGCTTTTGAATTCTTTAACTTCGAAAGCAACGTAAGGCGCTTTCAATTTGCGCGCACGGTCGAGGACTTTTGCGTCCGTTTTGTTGCTGAAAATAAAAGCAAGTTTGGCTTTCACTTTTCCCTTCTGAATGGCACGCACGATATTTTCAGCGTTGGTCCCGTTTCCGGAAGCCAGAATCGCGATTGTTTTCATCTTAGATTTCAGACTGGGATTCTAATTCTTCCAGCCGCTCCGTTTTATCTTTTTTGGGAACAATGATCACAAACTCACCCTGAATCTTTTTATTTTTAAACGTTTCAAGCATTTCGGCGACGGTTCCTCTGAGGAATTCTTCGTGAATCTTTGTCAATTCCCGTCCGATAACGATTTTTCTATTTGCCCCCAAAATCGTCGACAGATCTTCCAGCAATTTAATCAGATGATAAGGAGACTCATACAAAACAATCGTCGACTCTTCCTCTCCAATTTTAGCAAGCCGCTCCCGCCTCGGACTGCCCTTCGGCGGCAAAAACCCTTCGAACACGAAACGTTCCATGGGCGCACCGCTTGCCACAATCGCCGCCAAAACCGCCGAGGCTCCCGGAATTGGAATAATGGTTATCCCTGCTTCCACCGCATCGCGAAGCAACGGAAATCCGGGATCACTGACCAGAGGTGTTCCGCTGTCGGAAACAAGCGCAAGGTTTTTTCCATCCTTCAATTTCTGAATGATGGAATCCTGTTTTTTTCCCGCGGTGTAATCGTGGAAACTGGTGCTCGGAGTCTGAATCTTGTAATGAGAAAGCAATTTTGCCGTCTGACGCGTATCTTCGGCCAAAATTAAATCTACGGAAGATAAAATCTCGAGCGCCCGCTGTGTGATGTCTTTTAAATTGCCGATCGGTGTGGCGACTACATACAGAGCGCCGCTTGATGCAGGTGTCATTTGAAAGTTATTCGCTCAGCACTTCAACCTCATCCGGTTTCACTTTCACAACGCCTTTTTTGACCGGATAGGATTCTTCATTGCCTTTATTCTTCACCCGGACTTTTCCCGGATTCAGAAGTGCGAAAAGCTTTGTGTGGCCGGGCAGAACTCCCATTTCTCCCCATTCCGTGGGAAGCACCACAAATTCCGCGTCACCCTGATAGATAACGCGGTCATAACCGATAATGCTGAGTTTAAGTTTTTCAGGAATCATAGTGTCCTTGTTTTCATTCCCGCGAAAGCGGGAATCCAGTGTCTTTCAAAGACCCTGGATCCCGGGTCAAGCCCGGGATGACAGGCCTTCGGCTCTGTCATTTCTTCTTTTTCCTCGTCTCAAATCTTTCGATGACTTCGCTGATGCCTCCGGCCATGTAAAAATCCTGCTCGGGAATTTCGTCATGACGTCCTTCCACGATTTCTTTGAAGCCCTGAATCGTGTCGTGGAGCTGCACAAATCTTCCCGGCCGTCCGGTAAATTCCTGAGCGACGAAAAACGGCTGAGACAAGAAACGCTGAATTTTTCTGGCGCGGGCAACGACGACTTTGTCTTCTTCCGACAACTCGTCCATGCCGAGAATGGCGATGATGTCCTGCAGATCTTTGTAGCGCTGAAGCACCTGCTGAACATCGCGGGCCACCTGATAATGCTCATCACCCACAATGCGCGGATCCAAAATCTTGGAAGTAGATTCCAATGGATCGACGGCAGGATAAATTCCGAGCTCTACGATACGGCGGCTAAGCACCGTCGTCGCATCCAAGTGAGCAAATGTGGTCGCTGGAGCCGGGTCCGTCAAGTCGTCAGCCGGAACGTAAATGGCCTGCACGGATGTAATCGAACCCTGCTTCGTCGACGTAATACGTTCCTGTAGCTCACCAACGTCGGTTCCGAGTGTCGGCTGATAACCTACGGCTGAAGGCATACGGCCGAGAAGAGCGGACACTTCCGATCCTGCCTGCACAAAGCGGAAAATGTTATCGATGAAGAGCAGAACGTCCTGATGTTCCTGATCACGGAAATATTCGGCGATTGTGAGACCGGTCAATCCGATGCGGAAACGTGCTCCGGGCGGCTCGTTCATCTGACCGAACACAAGCGCTGCTTTATCGATAACCTTGGATTCTTTCATTTCAAGCCAAAGATCGTTTCCCTCACGGGTACGCTCACCCACTCCGGCAAATACGGAAAATCCGCCGTGTTCCATAGCAATATTTCGGATGAGCTCCATGATGATAACGGTTTTTCCCACACCGGCACCGCCGAACAATCCGATTTTTCCACCGCGGCTGTAAGGCGCCAGAAGGTCGACAACTTTGATTCCAGTTTCAAGAACCTTGGTTCTTGTGTCCTGCTCAAGCAAGGTGGGCGGTTCTTTATGAATGGAGAGCCTTTTCACAGTATTCGGAAGCGGCTGACCGCCATCGATGACTTCACCGATTACGTTAAACATTCGGCCAAGCGTTTCTTTTCCAACCGGAACCGTAATCGGTTTCTCTGTGTCTTTTACCTTCACTCCACGGCGAAGGCGGTCCGTTGAAGAAAGTGCAATGGAACGGACAATGTTGTCGCCCAAATGCTGCTGCACTTCCAAGGTGATTTGAATCTTTGAACCGTCCTCCTGATGATCAATTTCAAGAGCATTCAAAATTGCGGGCAGTTGATCGGGGAATTCCACGTCCACGACCGGCCCAATAACACGTTTTACTTTTCCGAGGTTCATTGCATAGCTCCTTTTTCAAAGTTATGAGTGATGAGTTATGAGTGATGAGTTATGAGTGATGAGTTATAAGGAAATGTCTTTCACTCATAGCTAATCACGCATCACTCATCACTACTTGAGTGCTTCCGCTCCGCCGACAATCTCAGAAATTTCTTTCGTAATGCCCGACTGGCGGACGCGGTTGTATAACAGCGTCAACTCATTGGTGATTTCACTTGCGTTTTCCGTTGCGTAGTCCATGGCAAGCATTCTGGCCGCTTCCTCAGACGTTTTCGACTCAATCAGCGCCCTGAATATTTTTGATTCAAGATAAAGCGGCAGCAAAAATTTAAGCACGTTTTCCGAGGAAGGCTCAAAAGCATAGAATCCTTTTTCCCCGTCCTGTTTTGATTCATCTTTCGAAAGCGCAATCGGCAGGAACTGCTGAATCCGAACGACGTAACTCGCGCGGTTGACGAATCCGTTATAAGCAAGGATGATTTCATCGAAGGTCCCGTCCGTGAACAACCCGGCAAGCTCCTTCATCAGCTCTTTCGCAAGCTCCTGCTTTCCCCGGCGTTCGATGGCTGAAAGCGATTTGAAAATATTTTCACCTTTCGCGATAAAAAAACGGATTCCTTTAGAACCAATCGTATATAAAGAAACCGCTTTTCCTTTTGCACGCTCATTCTTGGCAAATTCATAGATTTTCCGGGTCAAATTGGAATTAAATGCCCCGCAAAGTCCCCTGTCAGAAGTAACAACAACGATTAATTGTTTTTTGACAGGGCGTGAAATTAGATATGGATGATCCAGGCCGACTCCGGTGGCCACCAGGTCCTTAATCATATTTTCAATATGCTCAAAGAAAGGACGGCTGCCAACCGCGTCTTTTTCCCACCGTTTCAGCTTGGTCGCGGCCACAATTTTCATGGCCTTCGTGATCTTTTGAGTATTCTTGACACCGATCAGCCGGCGCTTAATTTCGCGTAATGTCGCCATGAATCATTAGCCTTTTAAAACAAAATCCTTTTTGAAAAACTTGATTTCATCTTCAATCATTTGCTTGATTTCATCGTTGATTTCTTTGGAAGCTTCGATTTTATCCAATAAACCTTTTTTCTCGGTTTCAAGATATTGCACAAATTTATTTTCAAATTTACGGATGTCCGTAATGGCAATATCGTCAAGATAGCCGTTAACACCCGAGTAAAGGACCACGACCTGAAGCCCCAAACGCATCGGAACATATTGATTCTGTTTCAGAAGCTCGACAAGACGGCGGCCGCGTTCAAGCTGTTGTTTGGTCATTTCGTCAAGCTCAGTTCCGAAACGCGCAAACGCTTCCATTTCACGGTACTGCGCCAAATCAAGACGAAGACGTCCGGCCACCTGACGCATGGCCTTAAACTGAGCGTTGCCGCCGACACGCGATACGGAAAGTCCGACGTTTACGGCAGGACGAATACCCTGATAGAAAAGATCGCTTTCGAGATAGATCTGTCCGTCAGTAATCGAAATCACGTTGGTTGGAATATAAGCGGACACGTCACCTGCCTGCGTTTCGATAATCGGAAGCGCAGTGAGCGATCCACCGCCGTGCTGTTCATTCATTTTCGCGGCGCGCTCAAGCAAACGGGAATGCGTGTAGAAAATATCTCCCGGAAACGCTTCGCGGCCCGGCGGACGTCTGAGAAGCAGGGACAGCTGGCGGTAAGCCGCAGCGTGTTTAGACAAATCGTCATAAATCACCAGCGCATGCTGGCCGTTATCCCGGAATTCTTCCCCAATTGTGCATCCGGTGTAAGGCGCCAGATATTGAAGCGGCGCTGAATCAGAACTCGTCGCGGAAACGACGATGGTGTATTTCATGGCATCATGCTCTTCCAGGGTTTTGATCACCTGAGCGACGCTGGAATTTTTCTGTCCGATGGCCACATAAATACAAATAACGTTCTGACCCTTTTGGTTCAGAATCGCGTCCAGAGCCACGGCTGTTTTACCTGTTTGACGGTCGCCGATAATCAACTCGCGCTGACCGCGGCCGATTGGAATCATGGAATCAATCGCTTTGATACCGGTCAAAAGAGGCTCTTTCACGGGCTGACGCTCGACAACACCCGGTGCAATGACTTCCACCGGACGGCGCTTGCTAGATTTAATCGGCCCTTTGCCATCAATCGGCTGTCCGAGAGCGTTGATCACGCGTCCCACCATCGCCTCGCCCACCGGAACGTCTACGACCCGTCCGGTCCCGCGCACTTCGTCCCCTTCTTTAATCAATTCATCGGATCCGAAAAGCACCGTGCCGATCGTTTCATCTTCCAAGTTGAGCACCATTCCATACACATTGTTCGGAAACTGGAGCAATTCGCCGTACATGGCTCTTTCGAGTCCGAAAATCGTTGCGATACCGTCTCCCACTTTAATGACGATACCGACGTCGCGAACGTCGAGTTTCTTTTTAAACTCTTCGATTTCGGCTCGAAGCAGTGATGTGATTTCTTCCGACTTGATTTTCATTGTTGTAACATCTCCCTTGAATTTTTTTATCGTTCCATGTGTTCTTTGATGAGATTCAACTTATTGCGCAAACTCGAATCGAATATCCGGTCGCCTACTTTCGCGACAATACCGCCGATCACCGAAGGATCATATTCCACACGTAATTCGATTTTCTTTTTTGTCATTTGCTCCAGCTTAATACGCAATTTCTCGCGCTGCACTTCCGATAATTTCACAGCCACTTTCACAAAAGCAATTGCCCGGTTGTATTCCAGATCTACCAGGGCAATCATGGTTTCGTAAATGCCTTCCAGCCAATCTATGTGCCGGCGGCGTATCAGTGTTCTTAAAAAACTCGCCATCTCTCTTGAAATAGAAACGGTTTCAAGCACCTTGGCCAGGACTTTTTCTTTGTCCTCATCGGAAAGAAGAAGATGGTTTAATACCTGCACCAGATCCGGATACGCCTTGAAGAGCTCGATAATCATCCGGTATTCGGCCATGATGGGATCCATGCGTTCGCCGCGAATTGCGTGAAAAAACGCGAGGGCGTAACGCTGAATTCCGGGATTGGCGGTTGATGCTTTTGACATGTAATACTTCCCCCTCTTAGTATAAATAAATGGATCCCGGATCAGGACTCACGTCGCTCGTCTCATATCCGGGATGACTCATTGGACAAAGACTAGTGCTGGAGCGAGGTCCGCAGGAGCGCAGCGACGAGGACTGTCTGAGCGTCAGCACTAGTCCTTGTCCAATGAGTCATTTCACTCTCGCGATAAAGTCTTCGATATATTTTTGATGATCTTCTTCACGCACCTCACGCTCAATGACTTTTGAAGCGCAATCCACAACGAGATCCGCCACCTGACGCTTGATCTCATCCCTTGCCTCAACCGCATGGGCTTCAATCTCAAGCCGCGCATTTTCAATGATCAATTTAGCTTCGGTAGAAGCCGTATCGATAATCTTATCTTTCTCAAGCACGGCCTGACGGCGGGCATCATCGATGATTTTACGGCCTTCACTGCGTAAATCATCCAGACGCTGTTTGTATTCACGCAGGACTTCCTCGGCTTCGTCCTTCTTTTTCTTTGCGTCGGCTAATTCGCCTTCAACCATGGCGCGGCGCTTATCAAGCACATTCATCAGCGGCTTGTAGAGTACCTTGGTCAGGAAGAAAAGCAAAATCCCGAAGTTGATCCACTGAAGGATCATCGTAAAACTGATTTCAATCATGGAAGACCCCTTTTAAACGAACAGGATTTATTTCACGACAAACAGCAAGAGCAATGCGATCACCAGCGCATAAATGGCCGGAGATTCGGTAACGGCTTGACCGACAAGCATGGTACGCGTGATCGGACCCGCCTGAGCCGGTTCTTTCGCAATCGCTTCCACGGCTTTTCCACAGGCATAACCTTCACCAATGCCCGGACCCAAGCAAGAAAAACCCATACAAAAACCGGCTGACAAAACTGCGGCAGCTCGAATAACTTCTACGCCTGTGATTTCCATTTTACTTTCTCCTTCGATTTTTGGTTTGACTCAGGTTAAATAAATAATACACATAGCCACAACAAAACAGTAAATCGCCGTTGATTCTGTGACGGCCTGACCGACAAGCATCGTTCTCGTAATGAGGCCCGCCGACTGCGGATAACGTGCCACATTCTTGGTTGCCATCCCTGCGGCAAAACCCTCACCGATTCCTGCCGGAGTGGCGCCAATCCCCATGCAAAATCCTGCCGACAATACAGCAATAATGTGAACAAAGCTGTCGGAAATATTGATAAAAACAAGAAGCATTGCCACCACAAGAGAAAAAATGGCCGGTGATTCTGCGACGGCCTGACCCAGCAACATCGTTCTAAGCACGCTGACTTCGTTACCCGGCTGCCTGCCAACCGACTCGCAGGCATGCCCGGCCGTGTAACCTTCGCCCAGCGCAGAACCAATCGTTCCAATGCCGATGGAAATTCCGGCACCCAGCAATCCCCAAACATGTGCCATATTTCCGGGCTGACCCGGATTGAAAATCAAGATAATGGCCACAACCAGCGCGAAAATCGCGGGCGACTCCGCCACAGCAATCCCGATCAACAGCACACGCGTAATGGTTCCCGAAGCTTTCGGCTGACGCATAATTGCTTCGACAGCCCGAGCTGTCGCAATACCGATTCCGATAGCGGCGCCCAATGAGCCTAATCCCACGGCAATCGCCGCGCCGACAAATGATCCGAGTTTTAGAAATGATTCCGGGTCCATTATTTAATGTTTTCCCGCCATTGCATGATGCGCATGAGGCTCGCCCGTAAGCTCCCCCTTTTCCACATCAAAAACCTCTTCATGCTCTTCCTCATCTTCGTGCCTTACCTGGATAGAAAGATAAGTCAGCGCGAGCATGGTAAATACAAACGCCTGAATGGCGCCGATCAGCATGATGAAATAAACGTTAAGCACGGGAGGCAGCAGCCAGAAATGCACGAGATTAGTGACAACAACGATGATAATCGTTTCACCCGTGATGTTTCCAAAAAGACGAAAGCTGTGCGAAACAACCTTACCCACCTCTCCGACAATATGAAGCGGAGCAAAAATAAAGTTTGGAATTTCTATTTTCCCGATTTTGATGAACGGCTCAAAATAATGTTTCAAATACCCAAGAAATCCCTTCACTTTGATTCCGGAAATATGCGCCACAAAGAACGCCATTAAACCCAGTCCCAATGTTGTATTCAAATCCCGGGTGGGCTTTTCTTCAAAAAGATGAATCGGGATTAAAGGCAGGTAATTGGATGTTAAAATAAACAGAAAAACGGTCATGACATAAGGAAAGTATTTCCGTCCCATCTGGGGCCCGAGCGTGTCCTCGCAGAGTTTTAAAAATCCTTCGAGGATGATTTCGATAAAAGCCTGCGAACGCGACGGGATGATCTGGGGTTTATCCAGCATAAACATGCCGAATACGATCAAAAAACCCATCACAATCCAAGTCGTGTAAATCGTGGCCATATTGACGCCGCCCATTGGAATATGAACGCCCATGAATTCATGCAGTTTGTGCGGCGGGGCCCCGACATGAGACAAATCAGGCTTAATGTGTGAGGCGAGATAAAACTGCCAGCCGAAGAAAAGTATGAGGAATATCCAAAAAATTATTTTTTTCATAGTCCTTGAGTTCTGTCTGCTTTAAATCCGAGCCACCAGCCGTCGATGAAAATAACCGCATAAACCATCATCATTCCGATCAAAAACGCAGGAAACGAGACCGTGCTTTTTTTATAAACGATAAAAGCCACCGAACCAATCAACAAATATCTCAGCCAGTGTCCGGCAATCATCATCCCTTTTCCCTTTTCAACAGGCGCATGGGCTAATCTGGAAGTTTGACGGCACAAAAGAAAAAAGTTGATCATTCCGATACACAATCCAAGCATCAAACCAAGCGTCCAATTCCACAATCCGAACAGAGCAAATAAGGCACCGATGATTCCGGCAAAAAGCCATGATTTTCCTGTGATTCTGCGGCGGTAAGAAATAATTTCCTGAGGTTCAGTAGAGGGATTCATTTCAGCTTTCTCATGATCATTTGATACGCGTTAAATAAACCTGCTGCAATGCCAATTACCGTAAAGACCGCCATAAAAACCGGACTTGTCCCCGCATTTTTATCGATGAACAAACCGATAAAAAATCCCACGAGAATGGTCAGCACAACCACCAGCCCCAGTTGGGTCACCAAAGTTAAATAATAGAACCACTCATTTGGATGATCTTCTTTCAACTTACCGAAGCCCCCGGAGGAGAGTTAAAACAGGGATAACTCCAAAGCGCAGAAGACGTTAGCGAGAATCACGCTTCCCAAAACAACGTTTTAAAGAAGCGTGATTTTATCAGAATGGAAATAATGCGTCAAGCAGATCAGGATTTTTGGACGGTTAGCTCAGACTTTCTGGACTTTAAAAAAGCAAATATGCCAAAAAGGTATAATACATATGCGGAAACTTCAACCAGGGACGGGTTCCCATTATAACCGAAAACTGCTTTTAGGAATGCCCCAATGCCTTTTTTGTCGCTCAACAGATGATTGATGTTCCATACCTGTTTTATCCCCTCCGGGATAACACCGAGCTCATGAAATTCATGAATCCCGTAGGCAAGCAAACCGGCCGCCATAAACACCAGCAATATTCCGGTTATCTTAAACAGGGGTTTCATCGGGATCTTTTTGCCGCCGACAAAAATAGCCAGAACAATCAGAACCCCCACAACGAGGCCGCTGGCTCCTCCCATAAAAGAAATCGAACCTGAATTTTTATTCGCGATTGCCGCTAAAAACAATACAGTCTCCGCACCTTCCCGAAAAACAGCTAAAAACGGCATCGCAAGAATGAAAAACACATCCTGTTTTGATAAAGCCGCCTCCATCTTCGTTTCAATATCAGATCTGATTTTCTTAGCCTGTGCATCCATCCAGACAACCATATAAGTCAACACTCCGCACGCCAAAACGGAAACGCTTGCCTCAATCCAGGTTTTAACATCCCCTTTCACCTGACTGAAAAAACTGAGCGTGATGAAACCGACCAAAACACTGAGAGCCACGGATAAAAACGTCGAAACAAGAACCGGAGTAACATAGCGGGAAGCATTTAGCCTGGAAAGTACGGTCATAATAATTCCCACGATCAAACTGGCTTCCAGCGCCTCTCGGAATACGACCAAAAACGTGCTAAAGACCGAAGCATCACTCATGACTAAATATCCTCCTGGTTATTTTTCTTCCTCAAGTATAAAACGAACCGGCACTCTTACTTTTGAAGCAAAACTTAAATTTCCGATTTTCGCCGGTAAAAACTGCCATTTCTTGACCGCATCCAATGCTGCGCTGTCTAAAATTCCGTAACCGGAACTTCTTTCGATTTTAGCTTTACTGACATTCCCGTCTTTATCTACCCAAACGTTGAGAATCACGGCCCCTTCCCATCCCTGCTGGCGTGCAAATTCCGGATAAACGGGCGCGGGATTTTTCAAGTAATCCGGCTTTGCCTCGGTCACCGCCCCTTTGACCTCGGGGCTTAGAACGGGTTTCTGAATTTCTTTTTCTTCGATTTTCTTCTGAACTACTCTTTCGAGAATTTTTGAAACATCTTTGGCAACAATGATTTTATCCTCAATTTTCATTTTCTCTTTTTTTTCCGGAACCATGACGATTTCAACGCTGCTCGGGGCCTGCACTACCGCATATTTGGGTGAAAAATTGAAAAATCCCGCTCCGCCGAAAAATAAAGCGTGTCCGGTTATCGATACGGCCAAAACCGGCATAAACCAGTCACTTCTGTAATTAAAATATTTATTCATCTTCATTTTGCAGACTTGTGAACAATATTGATTTGCTGCGCTCCGGCTTGTCTGGCAGCGTCCATCGCCTGAATAAATAATTTATAGGAAATTTCCTCGTCTCCGCGCAGATGAATTGATTTTTTAGCCGGATTTTTCGCGAACTTCGCTTCAAGCCGATCTTTCAAAATACTCATGGGTATTTTTTCGGAATTCAAGTATACGCTTCCGGTTTTATCAATGCTGACCACAACATTTTCCTGTTCTTTCTTGTCCTGCTCGACAGCCTGAGGAAGAGTTAATTTTAAAGCCGGATACGTAAACGCAGAGGTCAACATAAAAAAAATAAGCAGCTGAAAGACAATGTCAATCAGCGGCGCCATATCAAGGCTTAGCGTGGGTTTTTTGGGTCGTATCAATTCCATTCTATTTCACCGCACTCAAGGCATCTTCCGTCGCTTCGATATCGCCGGTCTTGAATTTGCCGGAAGAACGTTTCCCGAAGAACTCGTCCAGGTCTGAAACAATGAACTGCATTCTCCGCGCAATTTTGTCGGCCTCATTTTCAAAACCATGAAATGCCGCCATGCAGGGAATGGCGATAACCAGTCCGAACACGGTGGTAATCAGCGCTTCCCAAATTCCGGCCGCCAAATCACTCGGCTGAACCTGTCCTCCCAAGAGCTCGATCTGATGAAACGCTACGACCAGACCCGTTACCGTTCCGAGAAGTCCCAAAAGCGGCGCGATATGCGTAATTGTGGCCAGTGCCCGCAACCGTTTCTCCACGTTTTCAAGCGCGAACGAGCCTTCCCGTTTCAAGATTTCATTCCGCAAATTGTCATTGTTGAGATTAGAAAGATAGACTTCCGCAATTCGCGGAACAGGATTGGATTGTTTTGCGCAAAACCCGGCTGCCTCCCGGATATTGCCGTTTGATAACAGCGATTTGAGTTCTTGAGTAAACAATTGATAATTAAACCGGAGGCGGAAGAAATAAATTCCCCGTTCAATGATAATAGCCGCCCCGAAGATAGAACACGCCAGGAGCGGCCACATGGCGAAACCGCCTTTTTGAAACAATTGAATCAGTGATTGATCCCAAAACATAATATTTTCACCTTTCTTTTAACGATAGGCTGCCGGCTGAGAGACATAAGAGGGTTTCCCTGATTTTGACTCTCCATCAAATCCCCAGCTTGCCTTAACTCCCAAATAAAAATTCCGCGGATATGCCGGATCTATCCCGGATCCGGTTATGCGGGAGTAATACTCTTCGTCAAACAAATTGTTTACTCCGCCGAAAGCCGTGACATCTTGAAGGGCGTTGAAAAAATTTGGGAACATATTTACTTCCGTCAGCAAATCCCAAACCTTGTAGGATGGGATAAACCGGTTCACGGTTCCTGCATCGTCAGCAAATTGCTCGTCCACAAACGTTGCAAATAAACTTAACTTAACACGATCTCGCCACTTATAGTTGAATCCGGTTTTCACCTGATAACGGGGAGCAAACGCAGGCGATCTTCCCTCATTTCTTCCATTTTTAATCTTTCCGTTTAATAAAGTATAAGCAATGAAGGGCTTGACGGATCCGATGTTCTTGACGAGATCCGTTTTCTTAAAATAATCGACAGCTCCCGGCAGATCAATTTCCGTGAATAATTCCATGCCCTGATTCTCAATATCGCCGACATTGGTGATTAGGTTACCAACCGTTCCGATCTGATCATCGAATGTGAGCAGAAAATAGTCTGCGTTCCATGAAAGAAACGAAACCGGATTTCCGCGAACGCCAAAATCGTACTGAACCCCGTACCCTTCCTTAAGGTCTCCGGAAATAACTTCGTTGACACCAAGAGGAACCGACTGTGTAAACAATTGCGGACGGTATGATTGCGAAATATTTCCGTACGCTTCAATCCCCCGCGCCACTTCATACATAACACCGATACCGAAGAGAGGAACAACGGAATACTCAGAATTCGTTGCCAGATTCCGCTTGCCGGTATTCTGAATCTCTCTGACACGCTGCCATAAGTTTTCAATCCGGACTCCGGGCACAATCGAAAGAGGCCCCCATTTAAATAAATTTTCGAGGAAGGGCGCAAAATACCAGTTATCGCGGTGAACATTGATCAACGGAACTCCCTCACTGGTTTGAGCACTAAAACCGCGGAATTCATAGCGGGGAGAATGAGCCAAAAAAGTGTGCGTCCCGACAGTCAGAGTATGCTTTCCGCCCAGAAATTCATAATTATGACGCAGACGCGGCTCGAATCCCATGTTGTAAAAATAGTGATCCTGAATATCATTATTATTTATATTCGGATACGTACCGAAACCGCCGCCGCGCTGACGCTGCGAAAAGCGGCGGTACTTTCCGCCGTAAACTCTAAGATCCAGCTGCGTGTTCTCTGAAAATTCATGCTCAAGGATCGCGTAACCGTAATAACGTTCAAGCTCAAATCGATCAAAAAGCCTTGTTGCCTGGCGCCTGTTTTGATCATAGTTCGGACGAAAAGCGCCTGCTCGCGTCTCTCCCCCCGGCTCGCCGTGCTGTTCATGATACTCGTCGTAGACGAGAGTCAGCCGTGTCTTACCCTTTTGATTGATTACTGTTTTAAATGATCCGGCAATCACTTCATAGTCACTATTTGCCGTACGGAATCCCTCAGATTGACGCTCGTGGAAATAGCCATAGTAACCAACCTTCCCGACCGTTCCGGTCAGCACGTTATATGTCGAAAAATAATCGTCCGTGCCGAATGCATTTTCTGAAAATGCCAGAAAGGGCGTGTCGGTCAGCGGTTTCTTAGAAACGTAGTTCAGTGCACCCCCCGGCTGCGGACCATACAGAAGAGCCGAACCACCGTGAATAAATTGGATATCATCAACAGATTGAAGGATCGGCGTGTAGTAAGACTCCGGATATCCAAACATATCCGCAGCAATCGGAACTCCATCCTTCAGAACTTGCATGAACTGCGTACGGTCCGGATTTAATCCCCGGTATCCGATACTGACAAGAGGCGTCGTTTCTTCACTGAGATTCAGTCCGGGAACCTGAATGAGCGCTTCACGGTAATTATTGTTTTGAATATCCGGAAATTCCTGTAAATCAATAAGCTGGGTGTTTTTACCGGCATAGATTTTTGTTCCCTGGACATCCGGTAAGAAATGCCCCATTTCGGCGGTTGCTTTGACCTGTACCTCATCAAGCGTTTTTGTATCCGCGGTTTTTTTCGATTCGTCCTCTTTCTTGGCGGCAGCAGTCGAAGCATCCTGCTGAGCCAAGAGAACAAGCGGCTGAAGAACAAAGGAAAAAATCAGTAATCCCAGCAATAATTTTCTACTCATATAATTCTCCTTTTGAGTGTGAAAGTCTGCTGGGTACCTGACCGGAAAAAACTTGAAGCCCATCCCTAGCTATTTCTATTACTATTTATTCAAAACTAATTTTCCTGATTTTGTGATGATCAAACGATAGAATTCATTTTCATGTTCAATAATTAACTCGCGGGAACCTTTAAACAGTTCCTTTGTATTTATCATTTCGACATCCGCGTTCGGGTGATATTTCTGACGCTTTTCCATTTGAATTCCTGAATTACTGGCAATCTTTACAGTAGCCAAAAAGCCGGTGATCATGAAAAGTCAGCTTAAAACCATACTTATCGCAGATTTCATCTTGAAGCCGTTCGATTTCATCACATTTGAATTCAATGATTTTTCCGCAGCGAACACAAAGAATATGATCATGATGTCCCTTACGGCTTGTCCGCTCGAAGAACTCCCGCTTTCCCTCTCCCACGGATTTCTGGATAACATTGGATTCAAGCAGAAGAGGAATCGTCCGGTACACGGTATCCCTTGAAATTCTCATCCCCTTTTTCTTGAAGCGGTCATAAAGGCTGTCCGCGTCAAAATGCTCATTGAGCTTCGCCACCTCCTCAAAAATACACTGGCGCTCGTGAGTAAACTTGAGGCCTTTTCGCTCAAGAAGCCCCTCAAATGATTTTGAATTTTCTTTCACCGTAGACATATTTACCTCTCTTCCAATCCCGGATATAATCCTAATCAGACTTAATCTGAATTGGATGAAATCTTATCATAGTTGAAAGCCCTGTCAAGAAAGATATGGGGGGGCTAATAACTCATCTTGTCGAGCTTCACCTTTCCCCTGAAAATCCAATAAATACTCAAGGTATAGGCAAGAACCACAGGAATACCGAGGAGGGCAAAATTAAGCATGATGGCGAGAGTCTTCTGCGAGGAAGCGGCATTATATATATTGAGGCTAAACTGAGAGTTTGGATTCGAAATCACCAGATTCGGAAACAAACCAAGACCGAATATCGCCATTAGGGTAACCATGGCCGCGCAGGAAGACAAGAAGGCCAGAAAATCATGACCTTTGTGAATTTCTCTTGGAATATTCGCGATCGCAAGCATATTGATAAGTGCAAGTCCAAACAAATACGGATGGCTTTTAAAATATACCGTCATATGCGGAAGATAAAGCAAGGTCGCCATTGTTGTTGCAGCATAGCAGATAATGAAAAAAATAATCGCATTATTCACCCAGGAAGCAACTTTTTTATGGAGCTCGCCCTCCGTTTTCATGACCACATAAATTGAACCATGCATCATAAACAGGGCTACTGTTGTAATGCCCACAAGAAGCGCATAAGGATGAAGTAAGTCAAAAAACGTTCCTGCGTATTCAAAATTTTCGTTCAGAGGAATTCCCCATGCGATATTTCCCAGAACCACGCCGATTAAAAAACTGGAAAAAATGCTCCCCAAACTAAAACTGATATCCCACAAATTTCTCCACCATTTCATCGGCTGTTTGCTGCGGAATTCAATGGCCACCGCTCGGAAAATGAGCGAAAACAGAAGCAGATAAAACGCGATATAAAATCCTGAGAATACGGTGGCGTAAACGATCGGAAACGCGGCAAAAAGCGCACCCCCGCCCGTAACCAGCCAAACTTCATTGCCGTCCCACACCGGACCAATTGCATTGAGCATAATCCGGCGATCCTCATCTTTCTTCGTGAGCAAATGAAGCGCCCCGACACCAAGATCAAATCCGTCAAGAATGGCATAGCCGGTAAACAACGCACCGACAAGCCCAAACCAAACAACGTTGAGATCAAAAGGAATAAAAAACATATTTATGCATAATGGCGGCTGTGCTCGCGCTCTTCATCAACCGGCCCGTGTTTGATTTTTTGATCAAGGAGAAATATAAAAACAGCAAAAAGCAGCAAATACACAATCGAAAAAAGAATAAGCGAAAACAATACCTGATTTTCAGTTATGGTCTTCGATAAACCTTCGGAGGTGCGCAACAATCCATAAACAATCCAAGGCTGACGCCCCACTTCCGCCGTAAACCAGCCAAACTGATTCGCGACTTGAGGGCCAAGCACCGAAATAACAAAAATCCTGAGAACCCATTTATTCGTAAAAAGCGAACCGCGCATCCACAGAAACACTCCGGCAATACTCAAAAAGATGAGCAAAAGCCCAATCAACACCATGAAATGAAATGTTTGAAACACAAAATTTACCGGCGGCCGGTCCTTTGGATCAAATCCGTTTAGCCCCTTAATCGGCTTTTCCCAATCTCCGTGCACTAAAAAACTGAGAAGCCCGGGAATTTTAGGTCCCCACTCCACTTTGCCTTCTTTCTCATTGACCCAGCCGAAAGGATGCATATCCCCGGGACCCGCGTCGTAATGTCCCTCGAATGCCGCAAGCTTGGCGGGTTGATGTTTACTGACCCCGACCGCACTCGAATGTCCGGTGATCAACTGCATGATTGAAGCAATCAGAGCAACGATTAGGCAGATTTTCATAGATGCTTGCGCAAACTCCGTGTGTTTTTTCTTTAACAGATAATAGGCGCTCACACTCAAAACCAAAAACGCGCCAGCCTGCCAACATCCCATCACTGTGTGGCTCAGTCTATCGACGGTAGAAGGATTAAACACCATAGCCCAAAAATCCACGATCTCAGCCCGGGCATTCATTCCCTCACCTACAATATGATATCCTGTGGGTGTTTGCTGCCATGAATTTGCCACGATAATCCAAACCGCGCTGAAATGAGCGCCAAGACAGACCATCAGCGCCGAAAAGAAATGCATTTTGGGTCCGACTTTATCCCATCCAAAAACAAGAATCGCCAAAAATCCGGATTCGAGGAAAAATGCAAAAATGCCTTCGGCGGCCAGCGCACTGCCGAACACATCCCCGACATATCTGGAATAAGTCGCCCAGTTCGTTCCGAATTCAAATTCCATGACGATGCCGGTGGCAACACCGATGGCAAATGTAAGCGCAAAAATACGTGTCCAAAATTTTGACATATTTCGATAAAGAGGATTTTTAGTGGCCAGGAATAAGCCTTCCATAATTACAAGGACGACACCAAGCCCAATGCTTAGGGGCGGATATATGTAATGGAAGGCGATCGTAAACGCGAACTGAATGCGGGAAAGCATTAAGACATCCATTGAATAAATCTCCGGTTAAATTTAATGCATTATCTCACGATTTATTCGTAAATCAATGTGACGCAAATCACAAGTGGGATGCACCCCTCACAAGCAAGGATATTGACACTCATCCGTTTTTATTGGTAACATGTTCGCTTTAATGGTTTCGTTTTCTATTATCCGTCTTACTTTTGACGTCTGAAACAGCATTTTTGCATGGAGGCATACACAAGCATATGGCAGCCCACCCGAACACGCATCACGATCACCACGAATTGCCCTTCTGGCGTAAATACATCTTCTCAACCGACCATAAAATCATCGGGCTTCAGTATGGAATAACCGCATCATTCTTTCTATTCTTTGGCTTCTGTCTCATGATGCTGATGCGCTGGCAATTAGCTTATCCCGGCCAACCGCTTCCTATAATTGGGCAGTATTTTGGCGACGCGAATATGCCGGGAGGCATCATGCTTCCGGAATTCTATAATTCCCTGGGAGCCATGCACGGAACGATTATGGTGTTTTTAGCAATTGTTCCAATGGTTTTTGGAGCGTTCGGAAATTACGTAACCCCCCTTCAAATCGGTGCCCCGGATATGTGTTTTCCAAAACTAAACGCCATCAGCTATTGGTGCTATTTTGCCGGTGGAATCATCATGCTCACCAGTTTTTGGGTTCCCGGCGGAGCCGCGAATTCGGGTTGGACATCCTATTCTCCTCTTGCAAACATAGCAACCACAGGACAGACCTGGTGGTTGATCGGTATGGTGTTTCTGATCACTTCATCCCTGCTAGGCGCAATTAATTTTATCGCTACGATTGTTCAGTTAAGAGCCAAGGGAATGACTTGGTTTCGCATGCCCTTTTTTGTTTGGGCCCAGCTCGTTACAGCATTTTTGCTTCTTCTTGCTTTTCCTCCGCTGGAAGCTGCGGCTGTGATGCAATTAATGGACCGTCTCGCCCACACGAGTTTTTTCCTCCCTTCCGGGCTGGTTGTGGGGGGAGAAGTTATGGAAGTGAGTGGTGGCGGAAGCCCGATTCTCTGGCAGCATTTGTTCTGGTTTTTGGGACATCCGGAAGTTTATGTTTTGATCCTGCCTGCTTTCGGCATCGTCACAGAAATTATCGCAAACAATACCCGCAAGCCGATCACGGGCTATAAATCACTTGTGTTTTCTGTACTGACCATCGGATTTTTGTCTTTCATCGTTTGGGCGCATCACATGTACCTAACCGGTATGGGAACAAGAGTCAGCGCCTTTTTCCAAACAACAACCATTCTTATTTCAATTCCTTCAGTGATCATCTTGACGGCTCTTTTTATTTCTCTTTGGGGCGGTTCCATCCGATTCAATACACCGATGTTGTTCGCGCTGGGATTTTTACCCATGTTCGGCATCGGCGGATTAACCGGACTTCCTCTCGCGTTTAACGCAACGGACATTCCGCTTCACGATACATATTACATCATCGGCCATTTCCATTACATTGTGGCTCCGGGAACCATTTTCGCGATTTTCGCGGGAATTTATTATTGGTTTCCGAAAATCACCGGAAAAATGATGAATGAAACACTCGGTAAAATTCATTTCTGGCTTTCAATCGTTTTCATGAACGGGATTTTCATGCCGATGTTCATTCAAGGCATGGCCGGAGTTTCAAGAAGATGGTACGACGGCGGATCTTCGTATGATATAGCTCAAGGCGTTTTATACTTAAATCCTATTATGTCGATTTCCGCATGGCTACTTGCCTTATCTCAAATTCCCTTTTTAATTAATTTATTCTGGAGCATTTGGGGAGGCAAGAAAGCATCGGACAATCCGTGGGATGCCACAACCCTCGAATGGACTGCGACACCAACCCCACCTCCGCACGGCAATTTTAAAACGCCGCCGGTTGTTTATCATAATCCCTATGATTACAGCATGCCCGGCGCAAAAAAAGATTTCACTCCTCAAAACCAACCTGTGGAGGCTTAAACTTAAATGGATATTCCTTACATCGTAAAACCTCGCCCCGACACCGGCGTTTTTAACGCTAAACTGGGGATTTGGCTTTTTCTGGCATCCGAAGTCATGCTTTTCGGTGCGCTCTTTTCTTCCTATGTCCTTTTAAGGCTCGGCTCACCCGATTGGCCGCGCGGATCTTCCATTCTCAACGTTCCGCTGGGAACGTTTAACACGATCGTACTCATCACCTCTTCGATCACCATGGTAATGGCCTGGGCTTCGTTGATGCTTAAAAATTTCAGCAAATTTAAATTGTATCAGGGACTCACAATTCTGCTCGGCGCCGTATTTCTTGTCGTAAAGGCATTTGAATACGGGGCTAAGTTTGAACATCACATGTTTCCGAAAACAAGCGTCTACTTTGCGATTTACTTTACCTTGACAGGCCTTCATGCTTTTCACGTAATATGCGGAATGGTCGTGAACGGGTACCTATGGGGACCCGGCAGCAAAATGTGGAAAACACAGCCTGAAAGGTTCACAAACCGCGTGGAAGTGTCGGGACTTTTCTGGCATTTCGTCGATCTGGTGTGGATTTTCCTCTTCCCCGTTCTTTATCTTTTATAAGCGTAACCGGAGAAATTAAAATGACCAGCGAGCATGACCAAGAACATCACGGCGAGCACGAACACCATTCTTTTGAAGAACTGAATAAGCATATACAAAAGCATGTGCGCATTTACATCAGCGTATTTGCAGCTCTCATGGTGTTAACGATTGTTACCGTAGCGGTTTCTTATCTGCATCTTTCAATGGGGCAGGCCGTAGCCTTGGCCCTGTTTATTGCAGTCATTAAAGGATCTCTTGTAGCATGCTTTTTCATGCACTTGATTTCGGAAAAAAAAGCCATTTATTTGATTTTGATCATCGCGGCGGTTTTTATTGTGGGTCTTTTTTTTGGTTCAATTTTATTCCATTCAGACATCGTAAAAAATTAGCGGGGATCCCGACATGTCTTTAAAAGCCTTTCACATTGTTTTCATCATTTCAGCGATCTTGCTGGATCTAGCTTTCGGCATTTTGACCTTCAAGCATTACATCGCCAACAGCAATCCGGTATACCTGTTTCTGGGATTGCTTTCTTTTGTATTTGGTGTCGCCCTATTAGCCTATGGCGTTTGGTTTTTGAACGAACTCAAGAAGCTGAAATAATGTTTTCCGCGCTCTCGAATCTCATCGCTTGCACGACATGCTTCGGAGGGGGAAATGCCGTAACGCGGGATGCGCTTAATATGGCCATTTTAACGTTGCTTGGAATTGTTTTATTCGTTATTGGCGGTTTTCTGGCTCTCATATATTCATTATGGAAACGAAGGGGAAATAATCAATGAACGACTGGGTGACAAAAATTCTTGGGCTTCCTGTTGATGCTTCAGCTCACGGCGCCGCTATCGACAATATGCTGGCTATACTTCACCTGTTTATGCTGGTGCTCGGAATCGGCTGGAGCATTTTCTTCATCACCGCCCTGATTCGTTTCCGCAAAAGCAAGCACCCAAAAGCCGATGCTGATAAAGCGCATAACCGCGTTTCCAATATGATTGAGTTAGGCGTAGTTGTTATCGAAGGCATTCTTCTAATCGGTTTCGCTTTCCCGCTTTGGGCTCAACGTGTAGCCGCTTTCCCCCCGGAAAAAGACGCGATTCTCGTGAATGCAATCGGTGAACAATTTGCCTGGAATATTCAGTATCCCGGCTTCGACGGTATCTTCGGCAAACGAGATCCTAAACTTGTTTCGCCTGACAATCCAACGGGATTGGATAGAAATGATCCGAATGCAAAAGATGATATTACAACCATTAATCAATTACATTTGCCTGTTAATAAACCGGCGATTATTCATATTTCTTCAAAAGATGTCATTCACGGATTTTCTTTGCGTCAAATGCGCATTTCGCAAGATGCGATTCCCGGACAGAATATCCCGGTTTGGTTTGTCCCGGCTAAAACGGGGAATTATGAGATTATCTGCACCCAACTCTGCGGACTTGGACATTATCGGATGCGCGGCTTTCTTACCGTAGACACTCCCGAAGACTATGAGAAGTGGCTTCTCGAACAGGCTCCGAAGAAAGTTGAGGCCTCTGTGAATGAACAGCAATCATCCGTGGCTTAGACGGTTCTCCAAGCTCGTCTGCTTTTCCACCCTCTTTTTGATTTTTGCAGGATCGATGGTAACCAGCACGGCCTCCGGTTTGGCCGTTCCGGATTGGCCCCTCTCTTACGGAATGCTCTTCCCTCCCATGGTCGGAGGCGTGTTCTATGAACATGGCCATCGTATGATTGCGGCCGCGGTCGGCTTTCTCACGCTGATTCTTGCTTTTTGGCTGGGATTTTCAAGAGAAGAAAAATGGCTCAAAATACTGGGTTTCTGCGCCCTAGGCGCAGTCATCCTGCAAGGTGTTCTGGGCGGCGTTACCGTCCTTTTAATGCTGCCTCCGGCCGTATCCATATCCCATGCGGTGCTCTCTCAGACATTTTTCATCATAACAATTGTTATCGCATACGGATTATCGAAAGGACGAAATTCGCGTTCGTTCTTGAATGCAGAAGGATTTCCGAAATTTGAAAAATCGGCCCTTATCTTGGCTGTTTTTGTATATCTGCAGCTGATCGCCGGAGCGCTGATGAGACACACGCAATCAGGGCTCGCGATACCGGATTTTCCAACGATGGGCGGAACTTTTCTTCCCTTTTTTGATCAAAGCATGCTTTCGACAATTAACCAGTGGCGTTTTGATATGAACTTGGAACCGGTCACAATCGGACAGGTGATTATTCATTTTATTCACAGAATTATCGCCGCTATAATTACTGCGCTTGTGATTTTCCTTAATTACAGGGCGTTTAAATTGAGAATTGGCGACTTAAAAATCCTTTCGACGCTTTTTATCCTGGACGTACTGATTCTTCTGCAATTAACCTTGGGCATCTACACGATCTGGTCCGTAAAACAGCCTCTCATTACCAGTCTCCATGTCATGACCGGAGCAGCGATTCTTGGAATCAGCGCTTTGCTTACGCTTCAAAGCGCGCCGGTTTCTATAAAGGGAAAAAATGTTCTCAGCCTATCTTGAGCTTACAAAACCCCGCATCACCACGATGGTGCTTGTTACCGCGGCGATGGGATTTTTCTTCGGCGGGAAGGGGATTCACGACTGGATGCTTTTCATTATGACCTTGCTTGGAGTCGGCCTTGCATCTTCCGGAGGAAGTGTGCTAAACCAGTATCTTGAGCGGGACGCAGACTCCAGAATGGATAGAACTAAGAATCGTGCCATCCCGTCCGGGCTCGTTTCACCTTCCCATGCGCTTTCATTTGGAATTATTTTGACGCTCGGGGGAGTTTTCCTCCTCGCCTGGCAGGTCAATCTGCTTACTTCAT
>Ga0187893_10000605_pt1 | contig 91859 bp, 88 predicted proteins | sample MA1701074metaG_FD_139574 | JGI IMG/M metagenome (GOLD analysis project Ga0187893, IMG submission 139574) | White microbial mat communities from a basaltic lava cave in the Kipuka Kanohina Cave System on the Island of Hawaii, USA - MA170107-4 metaG ... | reverse complement strand
GGGCCGGCGATCAGCTTGCGGACTTCGCGTTGGCTCTTTCCGCAGAAGGAGCACGACAGGTTCGCGTTGTCGTCCCGCTTCTTCACGTCTTCGCCGCCCCCCGGATGCCGCGTTGCCCAGCCGGCGCCGCCACCGATCGCGGCCGGTGCGCGGCGACTTGGTCGACGATGCCGTACGCACGGGCCTCGTCTCCACTCATATAGTAGTCGCGCTCGGTATCGCGGGCGATCTGATCCACCGGCTGCCCCGTGTGGCTCGACAGCAGTTCGTTCAGGCGATCGCGAACCTTGAGAATCTCTTTGGCCTGGATGTTGATGTCCGCGGCCTGACCGCGCGCGCCGCCCCACGGCTGGTGGATCATCACGCGCGAGTTCGGCAGCGCGCTGCGCTTACCCTTCGCGCCCGCCGCCACCAGCCAGGCCGCCATCGACGCGGCGAGCCCGACGCAGAAGGTCGTCACGTCGGGCCGCACGTACTGCATCGTGTCGTAGATTGCGAGGCCGGCGGTGATCGAGCCGCCCGGTGAATTCACGTAGAGGTGAATGTCGGCGTCCGGGTCCTCGGCCTCGAGGAACAGCATCTGCGCGATGATCAGATTCGCGTACTCGTCGTGCAGCTGGCCGGAGAGGAAGATGATGCGGTCACGCAGCAGCCGCGAATAGATGTCGTAGATGCGCTCGCCGCGGTGATCCTGCTCGATGACGTTGGGGATCAGAGGCATCGCTGCTCTCGGGCTCCGGTCGGTACCGCGCCGCGGACACCAAGCGGCGAGTTGTTAATGGCGGCCAGCGGGCCCAGCGCGACACCCCCGAGCGAGCTCACCTCCCGCTAGACGCGAGACGGCTCGGCCACCTTAGCCAGGTCGAGCACTCGGTCAAGCGCCGCATCGATGCGCAGGCGTGCGCGCAGGCTCTCGAGCGAGCCGCGCTCCTCGTATTGCTTTCGCAAACGGTCGGGCGCGAGGCCTTGGTCGCGCGCGAGCTGCGCGATGCGCTCGTCGAGTTGCGCATCGCTGATCGCGATCTGCTCGGCGTCGGCGATCGCCTCGAGCAAGAGGCTCTCGCGCACCTCGCGCTCGGCGTCGGGGCGCCACTCCTCCTGCCACTGCTCCATGCGTTGGTGCAGCTCTTCGTGCGGCATGAACTGCCCGAGTTGTTGGTGCGCCATTTCCAGCCGCTGCGAGAGGCGGCGGCTCACCAGGCCGGGCGGCACGTCGAAGCTCGCGCGCGCGATCAGCGCGTCCATCACGCTGCGCCGCAGCTCTTCGCGCGCATTTCGCTCGCGGCGCGCCGCCAGGTCGGCGCGCGTCCGCGCGCGCAGCGCGTCCACGCTCTCGACGCCCGCGTCGCCGAGCGATTTCGCGAACTCGTCGTTCAGCGCCGGTAGCTCGCGCTTCTGGACCGCCTTCACGCTGACCGCGAATGCCGCTTCCTTGCCGCGCAGCTCCTCGGCGCCGTAGTCGCCCGGGAACGTGACGCGCAGCTCGCGCGCATCTCCGGCGCGCGCGCCCTTCAGCTGCTCCTCGAATCCGGGGATGTAGCCACCGGAGCCGATCTCGATGAGTGAGCCCTCGGCGCTCCCGCCATCGAACGGTTTGCCGTCGACCGTTCCGCGATAGTCGATCGTCAACGTGTGCCCGGTGTCCGCCGGCTCGCCCGCGTCGACGAGCGGCGCGCGCCGCTGCCGCAGCGTTTCGATCTCTCGCTCGACCTCGTCGTCCTGCACCGCGACGCTCGGCTTCGTGCCGGGCAGCCCGCGCCACTCGGGCAGCTCGATCTTCGGCAGCACCTCGATCGTGGCCGTGTACTTGAACGCGCGATCGGCGGCGGGCGACTCCGCCTCGATCTGCGGCTCGGCGATCGGCGCGACGCCGGCTTGCTGCACCGCCTCCGGCAGCGTCTCGTTCACGAGCGTGCGCTCGATCTCCTCGCGAAGCGAAGCCCCGTACAGGCTCTCGAGCACGCTGCGCGGCGCCTTGCCGGGCCGGAAGCCCTTCACCGTCACGCTGCGGCCGAGGTCGCGGTACGCGCGCTCGAACGCCTTGCGCACGCGCTCGGGCTCGACCTCCACCTTGAGGGTGCGCAGCACCGGGCTCGTCTCGACCGCCGACACGGAAACGCTCATGGTCCCTCGCGAGAGAGAAAGGATGGGTGGTGCCGGGGACAGGACTCGAACCTGCACGTCCTACGGACAGAGGCTTCTAAGACCTCTGCGTCTGCCAGTTCCGCCACCCCGGCAAAGGGGCGCATGCTAGGAGCCCGACCGCCGCTCGAACAGTGGCCTCGCCGCACGGTTGTCGGCGTTCTCCCGCGGCAGAGCCGGCGCGTCGCCCCATCTCTCGAGAGGCGCCGGCTCTGGCATAGACTCGCGCGCCAATGAAGGTCGGGTTGCTCCAGTTCTTCTCGTGGCCGGATCGGAGAGTGCCGCTGCCGGCGATCTACGAGCGCGCGCTCGCGCGCGTCGACCTGATGGAGCGCAGCGGCTACGACGCGATCTGGCTCGCCGAGCACCACTTCACCAGCTACAGCGTTTGCCCCTCGGTGCACGTGATGGCGACGCACATCGCGGCGCGCACGCAGCGGCTCCGGATCGGCACGGCCGTGACGCTCGCAGCGTTCTACCACCCGCTGCGCATCGCCGAGGAAATCGCGCTGCTCGACGTGCTCTCGGGCGGCCGCGTGAACTGGGGCGCCGGCCGCGGCTTCGACGCGAACGAGTTCGCGAGCTTCGGCGTCGAGCCGCAGCAGAGCGCGGAACGCTTTCGCGAGGCGGTCGAGGTCGTGCTCGCCGCCTGGCAGAGCGAGCGGCTCGACTTCTCAGGCAAGTTCCACCGTTTCGCGAACGTCGAGGTGCTGCCCAAGCCGCTGCAGCAGCCGCATCCGCCGACCTGGGTCGCCGCGACATCGGACTCCGCGATCGCGTGGGCCGCGCAGCGCGGGCTCTCGATCCTGATGGATCCGCACTCGACGCACGCGGAGATCGCCCGCAAGCGCGAGAGCTACCGCGAGCAGCTCGAGCAGCACGGGCACTCGTTCGCGGGCCGCACGCTGCCGATGGCGCGGCTGATCGCGATCGCGCCCACCGACAAGCAGGCCGAAGAGGTCGCGCGCCGCGGCGCGAGCTGGACGACGGCGTCCTACGTGAAGGCGAAGTCGCTGAGCACCTTCCGCGGCGACGGCGCCGAGCTCGATCCCACCGAGCACTACCTGAACGACGTGATCCTGCACGGCAGCCCGGCGAAGATCGTCGACCAGCTCCAGCGCCTACAGGACGAGATGCACCTCGACTACCTGATGCTCGCGCCGCTCAGCGAAAGAACCTTCGAGCTCTTCACCAACGAGGTGCTGCCGAAGCTCGCGTGAGGCTCGAAGCCTGGCGCGCCGCGCACTGAGTCGGGGCGTGCTCGATGACGTGCCGCCCGGATCACCGTAAGGGCCCCTGCAAGCGAAGCGCGCAGCGAAGGCGCCGCTTCGGCGCCGAAGCGAAGTCGACCAGGAGTGACCGATTCGACCGGCGCCGCCTATGGCGGCGTCGGTCGAATCGGCGCGAAGCCGATCAGCGCGTCGAGCTGCGCGCCGGTGCCGAGGCCGTGGCTCGGCAGCGTCGTCGCGAAGCGGCCGACGTCGTCGTGCAGCGCCATGAAGTTCAGCACGATCGCTTCGGCGAGCAGGTTGACGTTGTTGCTGATGCGCGACGCATTCGTCTCGACGTCGCCGCTCGCGCGGTAGTAGCCGATCTGGCGGCCCGGTTTCGTCAGCGGCGGGCGGCCGGCGGGGTCGTAGACGAGCATGAACACCGCAGCGGTGCTCTGGTTGTCGCCGCGCCAGTTGCCCTTGCTGCGCCCGGCGTTCGAGTTGTCGAGCGTGTTGTCGCTGTCGAGCGCGCCGTCGCTGAACACGTAGATGATCAGCTGTTGACCACGCCGTGCGGCGTACTCCAGAGCAGCGCCGATTTGCTCGCCGGCCTCGAAGTCGCGCACCTCTCCGGTCGCGCGCGAGCCGTCGTGGTAGTCATATCCGCCGCCCTCGACGGTGCCGGCGCCCGCGAAGCCGTTCACGACCATCTTCATCGCCGAGGCGACCTTGCGCAGCTTGCTCGAGCTGTTGATCTCGGCCGGCGTGATGATCGCGGTCAAGTCCGGATCCTGGAGTGGATCGAGCAAGCTCGGATTTCCGAACGTGCTGACGAGGTAGCTGCTCTCCGCGTATCCGCAGCGGACGAGCTGCTCGACGATCAGGTCCTCGCTCATGTGCTGGAGCTTCGCCTCGCTGATCATCTCCACGGCCGTCATCACGCTCGCGGCGTCCTGCGGCGAGAGCAGCTGCACCAGCCGGCCGGTGTCGACGAGGCCAGTCACGTCCGCCGGGCTGTCCACCTTCACCGGGCGCTCGGCCGGATCGATCATGCTCATCGGCGCGACCGAGTTACCGCCCGACTCGGACGGCTCGCTGCCGATCAACGTGACGAGCGCGCCGTCGGCGCCCGCTTTGTTGATCCCGTACATCGGGTTGTGCGGGTTGTTACTGGTGTCGTTCTCCGAGCGCGCGCAGAACACGACGCCGTTGGTGTTGGCGCGCGTCGCCGCGGTCGTGCGGCGGACCATGCCCGCGAACATCGCACTGTCGTGATGGAAGAAGAGGCCGAACGCGTCCGGAGCGACGCCGGGTGTCCGCACGGTGGCCGGCAGCGGGAGCGACGGAGCCAGCGTCGTCGGAATGCCGAGCTTCGTGTAGCCGTCGGGCGGCAGGAAGTTCAGCTGACCGCCCTGCCCGCCCACCATCACGTTCGAGCCGGCGATGTTCGCGCCGCCGGCGAGGTCGAAGCACAGGAACGGGATGCGATTCGCGGTGGCGCCGACGCCGCACAGCGCGGCCTGCGCATTCGCGCGCGACGCCTTCAGCATCGACGCCATCGTCGGCACCATCACCATCGCGGCGCCCGTCATGAAGCCCTGCGCGAGGAACTCGCGGCGGGTCTTCGGCCGCTTGTGATCCGGATGGAACAGGGCGCGCTCGCCCGCGAGTCCGGCTCGGAACCTTCGTGAGTAGCCCATCTTCCTGCTCCTCGGATCCCTAGTGGACCGACGCCGCGGCGCTCGCGACGCCTGCGGTGCACATGGCCTTCACGACCGTGCGCGTGCGCGTCGCGTTGCACGGCGTCGCCTGACAGCTTGCGGTGAGGTCGGTGATCAGCTGGTCGAGCACCGGCTGCGTCTCCGCCATCGACGGCTGGTCGGTCAGGTTCGCGCCGATCACGTGGTCGGTGATCGCCTGCGAGATCGCGTCGCGATCCGCCTGCGACGCGAACGCGGTCAGCGGCTCCACGTTGAAGTTGAAGGTCGGCCCGAAGAACGCGGTGCGCAGGCTCGTGTCTTCCACCAGCGCCTCGCAGTACTCGAGCGAGAGCTTCGTGATCGCCACTTGTTGGGCCGACGCGAAGGTGCGCAGGTCGTAGGTGGGCGGCATCTGCTGCGTCAGCGAGAGGTAGGTGGACTCGATCGCCGGCGTCAGCGGGTCGACGCCCGTCACCGCGGCCATCGCGGCATTGATGCGCGCGAAGTCACGCAGGCCGAGGCCCGGCAGCGCGGCGCCGAACTGGCGCGGCGGCAGCGGCGGCACCGGCGGCGGCGCCTCGGGATCCTGATAACCCGCGAGATACTCGAAGTCGATCGTGAACACGTCGCTCGCGGGGCCCTGATCCTTCGGAATGATCGAGCAGAGCGGCGAGAGCGGCTCGCGGCTCTGGCTGACGACGCGGTTGACGTTCGTGAACGCCTGCCCGGTCACCGAGGTCTGGCCGTTCACCATGATGCGGATGCCGCCCACGGTGTTGTTGAAGCTGTTCGAGACCAGCGCCGGCGTGCAGAACAGGTACGAGAAGTTGTCGAGCTCCATCACGAGGAACTCGAGGTAGGCGCCCGGGCCCGCCCACTGGCTGACATCGAAGCGCAGCAGCAAGCGGCGGCCGACACCCGCGTCGTAGTTCTGCTGGATCTGCGTCTGCGGCAGCACGCGGTCGTAGATCGCGAGCAGGCGGATCTGCCCTTCCCACTGGCGATCGCCGTTGATCGAGTTACCGATCGTGAAGTTGAAGCCTGGATCCCAGTTCCAGAGCGCCTCCGCCGGCGTCTGGTCGTAGTCCTCGGGCACGAGCGCCGTATCGCGCGCGTCGACGTAGAAGCGCCGGCCGCGATAGCGGTCGTAGGTGACGACGACGTGCTGCAAGCGCGCCTGGAGATTCTGGTAGTCGGCGTTCGTCTCGTGCGTGCTCGTGCTGCCCGGCGCCACCGAACGCTGCCGGAGCTGGTAGCTGTAGAGGCGCTGGCGCAGCTGCGCGTTCGCGTTGTAGCTGACGACGTGCGCCGGATTGTCGCCGCCCTGCGTCGTATTCGCGGGCGTGACCCACGCCTCGATCGAGTACTGCTGCGTTCCGGTCTGCGTGTCCGCAATGTGGTCGTAGAGCTTGCGGCTGGTCAGCGCGGGCGCATTCGCGAGGCCGGTCTCGAACGCGAGGCCGTAGCTCGAGAGCCAGGTCGCGCCGTTCAGCGTGAGGTCGATCGCGGGCGCGACGCCGCTGGTGTCCGCCGCCGTCGAGCCCGACCCTTCCTTGAAGTCCCAGAACGCGATCGCGCCGGTCTGGTCGCGATCTTGGCCCTGATCCTCGAAGCCGTCGGCAAGCGTCAGGTTCTGGCTGACGAGGCCGCTCACCTGCGTGCCGCCGCCGCCGCCACCACCACCGCCGCCACCGCCCCAGTTCACGAGCGCCGCCCACTGCTGGACGGCCGTCTCCATGATCACGGCGTCAGCCGCGCAGTCGTTGCTCCAGCAGTGGTGCTGGTCGGGCGAGAGGCGCCGCACGATGCGCGAGCTCGACGGCGTGGTCAGATTGACCTTGCCGTTGTCCCAGACCGCGCGGAACGCGGTGGTCACGTTCGCGTCGGCGATCGGCGGCGCCGCGCTACCGCCCGCGACGTGACACGTCACGCAGGGATAGTTCGGGTTGTTGAGGATCGGCCAGACCGTGGTCTGGAACGCGGCCTCGAGCTCGGCGTCCGTCGGGCCGCCGCTGCCGCCGCTGGGCGGAGGCGCGGGCGGAACCGCGTCGTCGGGCTCGTCGCCGGAGTAGCTGCCGCACGCCGCGCTGAGCAGCGCTGCGGCGAGCAGCGGCGCGAGCCCGCGTGCGCGCGAGACCATCGAGAGGCGAGCGGAGGCGCTGGTCATCTTCAGCTCCCCATGCACCAGGTGGCGACTTCGGCGAAGACCCGCTTCATCGAGTGGCCGTTGGCTTCGAACACATCGGTGATCCGCTCGATCTCGTCCGAATCCGCCTGATCGTTCGGCGCTCGGAAGCAGAGCTGTTGGAACACCTTCTCCACCTGACAGACCGAGAAGGCGCGGCTCATCGCCACTTCTTCGCCCATCGTCTTCGGGCCGAAGCCGCCCGAGTTCGGGCCGCGCCAAACCAAGTTCGCGTGCAGGCCCTCGCGCCAATAGTTGTCCCAGCGGTTGTCGATCGTGACGTAGCCGTACGGGAACACGCCGTTGTTGATGCGGTACTTGGGCTGCACCTGGCCGGGCGTGTGCACGACCCGCATCTGCGTCTCGTCCCAGTTGAAGTACGCGAACGCGCCGGCCATCGGGTCCATGCCCGAGTGACAGCCGACGCAGGTGTTGTGGAAGATCTGACTGTCACCGCCCGGGCTGCGCGTCACGTCCTGGCGGATGCGGTCCACTGGGCGCGTGATGTCGTGTAGCTGCTCCATGTCGCGGCACAGGAAGTTCATGCCCGTGAAGCGCCACGCGCGGCGGTTGGTTCCCGCGCTGAAGTAGGCCTCGCCGAACGCGCGCGTCGTCAACACTCCGGCGGTGTCGGCGGCCGCGACCTGTGCGCCCGTCAGCCCGGACTGGGTCACGGCTACGAACTGCGCCGGGTCGCCGAGATCGATGCGCTGCGATTCGAGCTGCTGGTAGTGCTGATTGTCGGTGTGCGAGTAGGCCGGGGTCACGACGCCCGGCGCGCCGACGTAGACGACGTCTGCGGTCAGCACCTCGGTGAAGGGCCGGTCGTCGCGGATCAGTCCGATCACGGTCGCGCTGAAGTCGTTGAGCGGCGCGTGCACCGTGCGGTCGACGTTCGTCCAAGGTGTCGCCCAATTCTTGAGGACGACTCGGTAGAACTCGGGGTTCTGCATCGCGATGTTCGCGGCCGCGATCGGGTCGCCGTTCTGAATCTGTGTCGCCATCGCGCTCAGCACCGCTTCAGAGGGCGGCACGCCGGCGATGCGGTCGTGCATCCGGCGCGCTTGCTCGCGCGGTCCGGCCGCCGCGCCGCTCGCGAGCACGAGCGCCGCGAACGCGGTGAGGCCGACGAGGCGTCTGGCGATCGATCGCATGTGGAACTCCCGCGAGGTCATGTCGCAACCCGAGGGTCCGTTTCGGCGAGGGCGGAGGGCCCCGTTGTGACCTTTCTCACACGGCAGAAACACCGTTGCGGGCAGTTCGCGGCGGAGCTGCCGCGATTTCGATCACAAGTTCGGGCGGCTGCGCAGCCGACCAGTAAGCGCAGTGCGACTCGCCGGAATCCCGCCCTCGGGACGGCACTTATTAGTTAGGGAGCGGCAGCGGGATGCGGTGGCTGGGTGCGGCGGTCGCCGCGTCGATCAGCTTGTTCTCCTCAGGGGCCGCGTGGTCCGCCGGCGAATGGGTCGCCGGTGCGGACGACGCAGGCGAAGCGCGCGTCGAGGCGCGCATCGTGATCCACCCGACCGCGCGCGACGGCGAGCGCATCCGCGCGGGCGTCCAGTTCCGGCTCGATCCCGGCTGGCACCTCTACTGGAAGAACCCGGGCGACTCCGGCATCGCGACCGACGTCGCCTGGCGCGACGCCGATGCGAGCGCGGTCGACTGGCCCGCGCCGCACGCCTTCGAGGAAGCCGACGGCGAGCTCGTCACGTTCGGCTACTCGGGCGAGCTGCTGCTCACGAGCTGGCTCGCGCCGGCGCTCGGTGCGCACGAATTCGGCGCGGACGTCGCGGTGCTGGTGTGTCGCGCTTCGTGCATCCCCGCCGATCTCGCGCTCACTGCGCCGTTCGCGCAGCTGCCCGCGGAACGCGCCGAGCTGATCGCGGCCTTTGCCGCGCACGACGCCGCGCTGCCGGTCGCGGCGTCCACGTTCGGCGCCAGCGTGCGCGCCGAGCGGGGCGAGGACGCGCGCGAGGCGTGGCTGACGATCGCGCCGTGCGATCGCGACGGCGCCTGCTCGGCTCTCGCAGCTCCCGACGATGGACCCGCGTTCTTCGCGGAGACGGATGGTGACGGCTTCGCGCGCGAGCTGACCGCCGAGGCGAGCGACGGCGCGCTGCGCATCGCGTTGCGCACCGACGCCGAGGCACTGGGCGCGCGGCTGCGCGGCGTCGTCCGGCTCGCGGGCGCCGACGGCGCGCCGGTCGCGCTCGCGATCGACGAGCCGTTGCTCGGCGCGAGCGCGGCCCCGGCCGAGGCGCTCAGCGCGCACGCCCCTAACGCCTCGAGCGCCGGCGCGACGGGAGCGAGCGCGAGCGCGAGCGCGTCCGGCGCACTGCTCGCGATGCTCGGCATCGCGCTGCTGGGCGGCCTCGTGCTGAACCTGATGCCCTGCGTGCTTCCGGTGCTCGCGCTCAAAGTGTTCGCGGTAGGCGAGCTCGCGGGCCAGAGCCGGCGCGACGCGCTGCGGCACGGCCTCGCCTACGCGGCGGGCATCGAGCTCTCGATGCTCGCGCTCGCCGGTGTCGCGCTCGCGCTGCGCGGCGCGGGCCACGCCGTGGGCTGGGGCTTCCAATTCCAAGAGCCGGCTTACATCGCCGCGATCTCGGCCGTGCTGACCGGCTTCGCGCTCAACCTGTTCGGCGTGTTCGAGATCGGCTTCCAGCCGGGGGCGCTCGCGAGCGTCGGCGCCGGAGCGGCGGGCGCGCGCCGCTCGTTCTTCGAAGGCCTGCTCGCGGTGGCGCTCGCGACGCCCTGCTCGGCGCCGTTCCTCGGCACCGCGATCGGCTTCGCGTTCGCGAGCCCGGCGCTCACGATCGCACTCGTGTTCCTCGCGATCGGCGCGGGCCTCGCGCTGCCGTTCGTCGCGATCAGCGCGTTCCCGCGGCTCGGCCGCTTCATGCCGCGCTCGGGCGCGTGGATGGGAACCCTGAGAAGTGGGCTCGGCTTCGCGCTGCTCGCCAGCGTGGTGTGGCTGCTCTGGATCGTCGGCCGCAGCGCCGGCGCGGACGCTTCGCTGGGCCTGCTCGCGGTGCTGCTCGCGGGCTCGTTCGTCGCCTGGGTGTACGGTCGCCTCCAGCAATCGGGCGCGCGCTTCGCGGGCGCCAGCGCGGCGCTCGCCGTCGCGGCGCTCGTGCTCGGCGGCGCGAACTGGGTGCGCGTCACGACGGTACGCCGGCCTGCAGCCGCGGCGCCGCAGCACGCCGAGTCGGAGGCGTGGAGCGCGCTCGCGCTGCAGGAAGCGCTCGCCGCGGGAAAGCCGGCGTTCGTCTACTTCACGGCGGACTGGTGCCTCACCTGCAAGCTCAACGAGCGCCTCGCAGTCGACACCGACGAGACGCGCGCGCTGCTCGAGGACGGCGGCTTCGCGGTGCTGCGCGGCGACTGGACGCAGCGCGACGAGGCGATCCGCGTCGAGCTCGCGCGACACGGGAAGGCCGGCGTGCCGCTCTATCTCGTCTATTCGCCCGACGCTCCGGGCGAGCCTCGCGTGCTCTCCGAGCTGCTGACGCAGGAACGCCTGAACCAGGCGCTTCGTGCGGTGCAGCCGTGAGAACGCTCACACGTTCGCCGAACGCCCGGCCGATGCATCCCCCCGAGCTCAGGAGAATCCGATGACCCCTCGCTTCTTGCGCGCGCTTCTGCCGCTCGCCGTCGCGCTCACTGCCAGCGCCTCCTTCGCACTCGACGAGGGCGATCGCGCGCCCGACTTCCAGGCGCGCAGCGTGGTCGGCGACGCCGAGGTCGTGCTGCACGAGATGCGCGGCAAGGTCGTGCTGGTCGACTTCTGGGCCTCGTGGTGCGCGCCGTGCAATGCCGCGATGCCTCAGCTCGAGAAGCTGTCGAAGGAATTTCCGAGCGATCAGTTCGTCGTGCTCGGCGTGAACGTCGACAAGAAGCTCGCGGACGCGCGGCGCGCGCTCGAGAAGCGGCCCGTCACGTACCCGAACGCGAGCGACCCGACCGGCATGCTGCCGAAGCGCTTCGGTCTGCAGACGATGCCGACCAGCTACTTGATCGATCAGGACGGCGTCGTGCGCCTCGTGCACCGCGGCTTCCGCAATGGCGACATCGACGAGCTGCGCGAGCAGGTGCAGAAGCTGCTCGACAAGAAGAAGGGCCGACCATGAAGCCGCTGCACGTCGCTCTGCTGCTCGGCCTCTCGGCGCTCGCGAGCGCCTGCCAGCACGTCGATCCCTGGGAGCGCAACCTGCTCGCGCGGCCCGACATGGCGTGGGAGACGGACGAGATCGCCGCGACGCAGGAACAACACACGTACTTCAGCAAGGAAGCGGCGATGCCCGGCGGCGGCGTCGGCGGAGGCGGCTGCGGCTGTAATTAGGTGAGCGCGAGGGGGGACACGTGAGTCAAAAGAAGCGACGCGCGCGCTGCGAGCGGCGCGCCGCGCAGCGCGCCGCCCGCAGCGGGCGCGGCACGCTCGCGATGCTGACGACCAGCGCGCTCGCGCTGATCCCCGGCCTCGCGCAGCGCGCGGCCGCGCAGTCTCGAGAGAACAACTGGTCGATCGCGTACGGCTACTCGATGTACTCCGAAGCGAGCCTGCCGGCGAGCAAGATCTCCGCCGGTAGCCGCGAGCGCTACGACATCGACACGCACGCGTTCAAGCTCGCCGCGCCGATCGGCGGCCACATCTCGCTCGGGCTCGACGTCACGTACGAGAAGATGACCGGAGCGTCGCCGTGGCTGATCCAGTCGGATCTCTCCGGCGATCCCGTCGTCGTGATGACCGGCGCGAGCATCGAGGACGCGCGCACGGACGTGCTCGCGTCGGTCACCTACATCGGCGAGAAGTCGCGCACGACGCTCAGCGGCGGCGCTTCGATGGAGGACGACTACACCGCGATCAACTTCGGCTTCGGGCGCGAGAAGGACTTCAACCAGAAGGCGACCACGTTCTCGTGGGGAATCGGCTTCTCGACCGACGAGATCGACCCGAACGACACGTCGTTCAACCCGGATCCGACCAAGCATCACAAGAAGACCGGCACGTTCTCACTCGGCTTCGCGCAAGTGATCGATCGCGCGTCGGTCGCTCAGTCCTCGCTCACACTGCAGTACGCCGACGGCTTCCTCTCCGACCCATACAAGCTCGTGTCCGCGGGCGGCATCAACCGCGAGGACATTCGGCCCGGCACGCGCACGCAGGTCTCGTGGCTGACGCGCTATCGCCGGCACTTCGAACGCGTGCACGGATCGCTGCACGGCGACTACCAGTTCAGCTGGGACACGTGGGACGTGAAGGCGCACGTGGTCGAGCTCGGCTGGCATCAGGAGCTGTTCGAGCTGCTGTCGCTCGCGCCCTCGCTCCGTTACTACACGCAGAGCCAGGCGAAGTTCTACGCGCCCTACTTCGCGCTCGGCTTGCCGGCCGAGCGGGACGCGTCGAGCGACTACCGGCTGTCGCCGTACGGCGCGCTGTCTTTCAAGCTGCGCGCCGACCTGAGCCTGGCCGACTGGCTGAGAGTCCCAGAGGCGCGGGTCGGCGTGCAGTACGAGCGCTACATGAGCGGCAAGGAGTTCGCGCTGGGAAGTATCAGCAGGGAGAATCCGGCGCTCGTGGATTTCAGCGTGCTGATGGTGACGTTGAAGACCGGCTTCTAGGGCTCAGGGATCAGGGCCGTGCAGCTCCAGCGCAGCACCTTCAAGGCGATGGGCAGCCCGTGCGAGCTGCGCCTGTACGGCGACCCCGCGCACGTCGCGGACGTCGCGCGCGCTGCGCAGGCGGAGATCACACGCCTCGAGGCGAAGTACTCGCGCTATCGCGACGACAGCCTCGCGACGCGCATCAACCGCTCCGCCGGCGATCCCGCCGGCGTCCAGGTCGACGACGAGACCGCGCGACTGCTCGACTACGCGGCGACCGCCTGGCGCGAGAGCGAGGGCCGCTTCGACGTGACGTCCGGGATCCTGCGCCGTGTTTGGAACTTCAAAGCCGGCCGCGTGCCGGCGCGCGCAGAGGTCGAGGCACTGCTGCCGCTGATCGGCTGGCAGAAGGTCGGCTGGCGGAGCTCGCGCATCGTGCTTCCGCAGCGCGGCATGGAGATCGACTTCGGCGGTTACGTGAAGGAGTACGCGGCCGACCTCGTCGCGGCGAAGTGCCGCGAGCTCGGGCTGCGCCATGGCCTCGTCGATCTGGGCGGCGACCTCGCCGCGGTCGGCCCCCATCCCGATGGCCGGCCGTGGCGGATCGGCGTGCGCGACCCGCGAGCCCCCGAGCGCGCGCTCGCGCAGCTCGCGCTGTTCGCCGGCGGCGTCGCGACCAGCGGCGACTACGAGCGCTGCATGATCGTCGACGGCGTTCGCTACGGGCACATCCTCGATCCGCGCTCCGGCTTCCCGGCGCGCGGCCTCGCGTCCGTCAGCGTGATCGCCAGCGCGTGCCTCGTCGCCGGAACTCTCACGACCTGCGCAATGCTGCGCGGCGCGCACGGCGGCGCGTGGCTCGACGCGCTCGGCGCGGCGGCGCTCTACGTCGAAGAGAGCGGCCGCGTCGGCGGCGGGCTTGCAGCGCTCGCTCGCAACCGCGGCGCCGCAGCGCGCGAGCAGCGCGTGCCCGAAGCGCCCGCGTAGGGCCTCGCAGGCGTTGCCTAACAAGCGCGCCACCGACCTGAGCGCGCTTCCGCCCATACGGGCCTGGGCCCAACAACTCGCCGGCGGCCATGCCTTCGATCCGAGCAGGCGCTGCTCGGCGCGCGCGGATCAGCTGCGCCAATGCTGGCCCGCGTGAACGGAGCCCCGCGCATTCGGGAACGCGCGCGCCCTGGCATGCCGCTTGCGATCGCGCTCGGCCGAACGGCTCGCCTCTCGCGCGTCATGGATGCGGGAAGCGCGCCGCGGTCGCGGAGGAGCGCTTGGCGAGCGGGGCGACGCGTCGCGGAGTCGCGCTGATCGGGAACGGCATCGCCGGGCTGCGGCTCTGCGAGCGGCTCGCGGATCTCGGCTCCGCAGAACGAGCGACGACCACCGTCTTCGGCGAGGAGACGCGTCCCGCCTACGACCGCGTCCGCCTCGGCGAGGCGCTACGCAACGGCGCTGCCGATCGGCTCACACTGCGCGATGCCTCGTGGTACGCCGGGCGCGGAATCGAGCTTCGGCTCGGCTGCCGCGTCGTCGAGGTCGACGCGCGCGCACGCGTTCTGCGCTGCGCGAACGGCGCCAGCTTCGCGTTCGATCGACTCGTGCTCGCAACCGGCTCCGCCGCGGTCATCCCGCCGATCCCCGGCCTCTCGCTGCCTGGAGTCCACGCCTACCGCACGCTCGACGATGCACTCCAGATCCGCTCTGCGGGATGCGCTGCGGCTACGAGCGGCGCGCGGGTGGCGGTGCTCGGCGGCGGTCTGTTGGGGCTCGAGGCCGCGCGCCTGCTCCAGCAGCTCGGCTGCGACGTGATCGTGATCGAGCGCGCGCCGCATCTGCTGCCGCGCCAGCTTCCGCTCGTCGCTTCGCGCGCTCTGGAGGCGCGGCTGCGCGAGCTCGCGCTCGACCTGCGCGCGAACGTCCGACTGCAGGAGGTCGCGCGCGCGGGCGAGCGGCTCCGGCTCGCGCTGTCGGACGGCACGAGCGTCGAGGCTGCGCTGCTCGTCGTCGCGGTCGGCGTTCGCCCGAGGGACGAGCTCGCGCGCGCGGCCGGCATCGCGTGTCACGCCGAGGGCGGCATCATCGTCGACGACGCGCTGCGGACTTCCCACGACGGCGTGTTCGCGATCGGGGAGTGCGTCCGCCATCGCGCGAGCGTCCCGGGCCTCGCTGCTCCGGTGCTCGCGATGGCGGAAACGCTGGCGGCGAACCTGATGGGAGCCGCGCGGCGCTTCGAGGGCGGGGCGTACGTGACCCGTCTCAAGGCGGACGGCCTCGAAGTCTCCGCGATCGGCGACACGCTGGCGGCGGGCTCGTCGACCGAGCTGCTCTGTCACGAATCGAAGACGGCGACGCGCTGCGTGGTGCTCGCCAACGGGCGCGCGATCGGTGCCGCGGCGGTCGGCTCGTGGCCGGAGCTGCCGCATCTGCACGCGTCGATCGCCGGCGCGCGGCGTGTCGGACGGCGCGCGCTCGAGCGTTTCCAGCGCGTCGGAGAGCTCGGACGATCGGGCGCTTGGCTGCCGCCCCTCGAGTGGCAAGAAGCGGCGATCGTTTGCGCGTGCCACGGCGTCACTGCCGGCGCGCTGCGTGCGGCGCTGATGGCCGGCGCTCGCACGCCGGCGATGCTGCGCGAGCGAACCGGCGCTGGGACCGGCTGCGGCAGCTGTGGCGCGCTCGTCGAGGCGTGGGCGGGCGTGGAGCCCACGGGCGCGCAGCGCTTCCCCGCACGAGGGCTCGGCATCGCGGCCGCGCTTGCGCTCGCGCTCGTCGCGCTGTTCGCCGCGTCCTCGCCTGCTCGCTTCGCCGAGAGCCTGGAGGCTCAGCTCGCGATCGAGCGGCTCTGGACGAACGCCGGGGTACGGCAAGTCACCGGATTCGGCGCGTTGGCCCTCGCGGGCGGCACGCTCGCGCTCTCGCTCCGGCGCCGTTGGCCGCGGCTGCTGCGCGGCCCGCTCGCGCGCTGGCGCACGTTGCACGGCGTCGTCGGCGCGCTCGCGCTCGCCGCGGTACTGGTCCACACCGGCTTGCGCGCAGGTCGCAATCTCGATCGCGCGCTGTTCGCGAGCTTGTTACTGATCGCGGTCGTCGGAGCGCTCGCCGGAATCGCCGCGGCGCTCGAGCCGTTGGTCCCCGCGCCGGCGCGCGCGCGGCTGCGACTCGCGACGGCGCGCGCACATACACTCGCGTTCTGGCCGTTCCCGGTGCTCGCTGCTGCGCACGTGCTCAAGGTCTACTGGTTCTGAGCCATGAGGGAACGGGCGTGGCGACTTCGCGGTTTCGCTGGCCAGCGGCGCTCGCGACGTTCGCGCTCGCGCTCTACCTGGCGGCGGCATTCGCCGGCCAGTGCGAGCGCTCCCTGTTTCTGCCGGGTGAGACGAGCGCGGGACATCACCAGATCGAGCTGGCTTGCGAGAGCTGCCACACGCGCTTCGGAGGCCGCGCTGCGCTCGAGGAGGCATGCGTGAGGTGCCACGCCGAGCAGCTCGCGGCGGTGCACGACTCGCACCCGCGCACGAAGTTCACCGACCCGCGCAACGCAGATCGCGTGGCGCTGCTCGATGCGCGCTTCTGCACGACCTGCCACGTCGAGCACCAGCCGGAGCGCACGCGCGCGGGCGGCCTCTCGTTGCCGCGCGATTACTGCGTGCGCTGCCACGAGGACATCGCGGCCGATCGCCCGAGCCACGCCGGCGTCGCGTTCGACGGCTGTGCATCGGGCGGCTGCCACAACTTCCATGACAACCAAGCGCTCTATGAGGACTTCCTGATCGCTCACGCCGGCGAGCCGCCGCTTCGGCCCGAGCCGCGCGTGACCGCGCGCCTCGCGCGAACGAATCACGAGAAGGCGCTGACTGCGAGCGAGCACGACGCGCCGGTGCACGCCTCGGACGCGGCCGTGATCGCGGAGTGGGCGGTCTCGGCGCATGCGCGAGGGGGCGTCAATTGCAGCCGCTGTCACGGCAGCGGCGTCCGCTGGCGCGACGCCGCGCCGCTTCGGGCTTGCGAGGAGTGTCACGACGATGAGTCCGCAACCTTCCGTACCGGGAAGCACGGCATGCGCATCGCGGCGGGGCTCTCGCCAATGCGGCCCGCCCTCGCGCGCCTGCCGATGAAGCGCGACGCCGCCCAGCGTGAGCTCGACTGCGGCGCGTGTCACGGCGCCCACGACGCCGATACGCGGGCCGCCGCGGTCGACGCGTGCCTCGGCTGTCACGACGACGCGCACAGCCTCGCTTATCAGGGCTCACCCCACGCGGCGCTCTGGCGCGCGGAGCAGCGCGGCGAGTCGGCGCCGCGTAGCGGCGTCTCGTGCGCCTCTTGCCACATGCCGCGCCGCGACGCTTTCGGCGGCGGGGTGGCAGCTCACCACGATCAGAACGCAAACCTGCGACCGAACGAGAAGATGGTGCGCTCCGTCTGCCTCGCGTGTCACGGGCTCGGCTTCTCGCTCGACGCGCTCGCCGACGACGCGCTCGTGCGGCGCAACTTTGCCGGCGCTCCGGCGCGAGTGGTCGAGAGCATCGCTTGGGCCGAGGAGCGCAAGAAAGCGGATCGCGAATCCGCGAGGAGAGAGCCGTGAGAAGAGTCGATCGATCGAAATGTCGGGCGGCAGGGGCGGCACCCGCGCTCGCAATGCTCGCGCTCGCTTGCGGCGACGCCGCGCCGCCGGCAGCCGCCGGAATCGGGCCCAAGCTGATGGCGGACGCGCTCCATGCGGTGATGGAGTCGGACCGCATCGTCTACACGAAGAAGGTCGTGAATCGGCTCCAGAACGACCTCGGCGTCATCACCGCGAGCGAGCACTGGGAAGACGACAAGGCGCTCCCGCTGCCGGCCCAGATGTTCCGCATGGGCTCCGAGCTCGCCGCGGCGAAGGACCTCGGCTTCACGTACGCGCTGCTCTCGATCTGGCCGGTCAACAAGCAGAATGCGCCGCGCACCGAGGTCGAGAAGACCGGGCTGCAGTTCGTGATCGACAACCCCGGCCAGAATTATTACGCCGACGAGGAGCTCGGCGGACAGAAGTACTTCACGGCCGTCTACGCCGACGTGGCGATCGCCCCCGCATGCGTGTCGTGCCACAACGGCCACGCCGACTCGCCGCGCAAGGACTTCGAGCTGAACGACGTGATGGGCGGCGTGGTGGTGCGCATTCGCGCGGGCAGCTGAGCCCGCCCGCAGTGCCGCGCGAGCCGCGGCCCGAGGAAAGACGATGACGTTCGAGGAGATCGAAGCGGTCGAACGCACCTGGCAACGCGTGGCCGCGACGCCCGATGCGGCCGCGCAGCTCTTCTACGCCAACCTGTTCGCGGCGTATCCGGAGCTACGGCCGCTGTTTCGCGGCGAGCTGCACGAACAAGGCAAGATGCTGACGCAGACGCTGGCGCTCGCGGTCGGCAGCCTGCGCCGGCCCGACGCGATTCGCGAGCCGGTCACGCGACTCGGCGCGCGCCACGTCGCGTACGGCGTGCGCCGCGAGCACTACCCGCTCGTCGGCGTGACGCTGATCGGGACGCTGCGCGAGGCGCTCGGCGCGGAGCTGACACCCGAAGCCGAGAAGGCGTGGCAGGCCGCGATCGCGCTGCTCGCCGGCTGGATGATTCAGGGCGCCGAAGCCCAGAGCGCCTGAGTGAGCCGTCCCGGGCTTGCGAGCGCCCTAATCGCCGTCGGCCTCGCCGCTCGGCATCGCGACGAGATCCGCGCCGAGGCCCTGCGCGCGGAGCCGTCCTAACGCCTCGATCGCGTCGAACGGGTTCCGGTAGGGCGCGAGCACGACGTCGAAGCGCTCGGTGTCGTCCCATTCCCATGCGACGACGCGCGGCCGGCGCTTTCCGACCTTCCCGAGCTCCGCCGCGAGCGCCTCCGCGTCCGCGCGCGTCGTGCGCGTCGCGACGCGCAAGCCCCAGCCCGAGCGCTCGCCGCGCAGCACGCCGCTGCGCGCGAGCGAGCGCTCGTGCGCGCCCCGCAGCCGGATCGAGTCCGCGAGCCGCTCGTCCGGGCTGCGTTGAATCTGCGCCTGCAGCGCGATCACGAGCCGGCGCTCGCCGCCGCGATCGAGGCTCTGCTTCAGCAAGTTGCCTAACACCGGAACGTCCTTCAACGCAGGCGGCCCGGTCTCGATGCTCGTCTCGCTGCGCTCGAGCAGCATGCCCAGCACGGCGACGCCGCCGTCGTCGACCGTCGTATGCGCTTGAAGCGTGCGGCTCGCGAGCGTCGGCCCGACGTCCGCGCGCGTGCCCGCGGCGCTCGGCAGCAGGTTCGTCACTTCGAGGTCGACGGCGATGCGCACGTCGCCGGCCAGCCCGGCGATCGGTTTCACGCGCAGCCGCAGCCCGACGTCCTGCCGCTCGATGTCGATGCGCGTCTGGAGCGGATCACCGCCCGCCTCGCCCCCTTGCGCGGATTCCGTCGACGAGACCGGAATCGGGAGGTTCAGGCCGGCGCTGAACTCGTGCTCCTCACCGCTGGTCGCCAGCAGCTGCGGCCGCATCAGCGTCGTCACGCGCGCCTCGCCCTCGGCTGCTTTGATCTGCACGATGTCGCGCGGCAGCGTCACGTTGATCGGAATGCCGCCGGGTCCGATGATCGGCACGACGAACGGCGTCTTCGCGTAGCGCGCGAGGAACGTCGCGTCGACCGGATCGGCGACCTGATCGAACGGATCGCCGATGCCGAGCCCGAACACGCTGCGGCCGGGGTTCGCGGGGTCGGTGGTCGGCAGGAACGCGTCGACGCCGAGCGCGAGCTGGCCGGTCGTCGCGATCTCGAGCACCTGCACCTCGACCGAGATCGTTGGCGGCGCGACGTCGATCTGATCGACGACGCTGCGCACCAGGCGCTGCGCAGCGGCGTCGCCGGTGACGACCAGCGAGCGCGACGCCTTGTCCGCGACGACCTCGAAGTCGGCGTTCGCGAGCGCAGCCGCGGCGGGCGGCGCGGTCGCAGCGCTCGGCGTTTTCCCGGTACTGCGGATCCCGCCGAGCAGCTTCGCGAGCGCCTCCGCATCCGCGAAGCGCAGCCGGATCACGCTCGCGACGCCGGTCGCCTCGGGCGCGACATCGAGCTCCGCGATCCGCGCGCGCAGCAGCGCGAGCGGCCCCGGCTCGGCGCGCGCGACCAGCGCGTTCGTGCGCTCGTCGAGGAAGAGCTGCGCGCGCGCGCGGCCGGTGAGCGGATCGCGCAGCGACTCGGAGAGCAGCGCGACCAGCTCGCTGGCCTGCCGGTGGCGCGGGCGCAGCACGACCAGCTCGCGGCGCGACGTCTCGTCGAGGCTGCGCGCGAGCTCGAGCCAGCGCTGGAGCGCAGCCTCCGGGCCGACCAGGATCGCGCCGTTCGTCGGCGGATAGGCAACCACCGTGAGGGTTCCGCCCGCGAACGGCGCGAGCACGTTCACGAGCTGCTCGGCCGGCACGGATTCGAAGCGCACGAGCGCAGTGATCAACCCCGCGCGCTTCGCGGAGAGCGCGCGCCGCTCCCGGCGCGCGCGCGGCCGCGCCTCGTCGAGCGGCAGGATCAGCAGCGAATCGCCGGCGCCCGGCACCGCCGCGAAGCCTTTCGAGAACAGCGTCGCGTGCAGCAGCTCGAGCGCTTCACCCGGGGTGATCGGGTCGGTGACGATCACGCTGACCGAGCCCTGCAGCCGATCGTCATAGATGAACGTACGGCCGGTGATGCGCCGGACCTCGCTCACGAGCTGCACGATCGGCGCGTCGCGCATCGAGATGCGGACGTTCGCCTCCGAATCCTGCTCGGGCCGCTCGACTTCGACGGCGATGATCCCGCCGCGCAGCGCCAGCCGTGCGGGCGCGCCGGCGCGCCGGCGAATCCGCACGATCACCTCGTTGCCCGCCTCGCTCGCAGAAGCGCTGCGGATCGCGTCGCTCGGCGCGCCGGAGCGCTCGCGCGGCGTCTTCGCGTCGAGCACCGCGTTCGGGATGTGCAGCGCGAGCTCTTCGGCCGAGATCGTCTCGAGCCGCGGCGCGGGCTCCCCCGCGCTCTGGACGATCACGCGATCGAGGCCCGCGGCGCGCTCGAGCTCGATCCCGTAGATGCGCACCGGCGGCGCGGGCTGCTGCGCGAGCGCGGCCGCGGCGAGCACCGCGCACGCGGCCGCCCCGACCCCTCGTGCGACCCGCTGCGGCGCGCGCCTCATCGCGCGCAGCCTAGAGAGGGAGAACGCCGAGCGTCAGATCTCTTTCTCGCCGCCGAGCCAGGTCGGGCGCTCGAGCCAGCGTCGCTTCTTCTTCGGCTTCGGCGGCTTCTGCGGCTGCTTCTCGCCGCTCGCTCCGCCCAGCCAGCGCGGCATCCAGTCCGGCCACGGGAACTCCATCTCGGAAAGCGGCTTTTGGTGGAAGCCGTACCGAACCGCGAGCACGACCTCGTGGCTATGGAGATCGAGATCCACCTCGCCGGCCTCGTTGCCCGGCGGCGTCGTGTTGTCGAAGCGCAGGTCCGCGTCCGTGGAGCCGAGGTCGAGGTAGCGATATCCGAACTGCAGCTTCGTGCGTTCGTTGATCTCGTACGAGAGCGCTGCGTTCCCCTGGAACGCGAACTTGTAGACGCTGTCGACCGCATGCGCGGTGTTGTCGAACGCGTTGATGTGTACGTGCGAGACGCCGACCCCGAAGCCGAACGAGAAATCGAACGGCTCGAGCCGCGGCACGCGCCCGAAGATCTTCGAGAGCGGCCGCCGTAGCGGCACGTCGATGTAGAGGTTCACCGGCATGAACGACCAGGCCTTCACCTCGTCGAAGAAATTCTGCTCGACCGGATCGCCAGCCGGATCCTCGGTATGGCTGACGAACTCGTACTCGCGCCCGTAGACGAACTCGGACTCCACGCGGAATGCGGTGCCCCACGAGTTCCACTTCTTAGGGAGCACCTCGTCGAAATCGAAGCCGAAGCCGATGCCGAGGCCGTAGGCGAGCGACGAATCGCCGTCGCTTCCGAGCACGGTCAACGGCAGCACCTCGATCTCGCCGGACGAATTGTCGCGGCCGAGGGACTGCATGAAGGTGCCGTTCGCGTAGAACTCGGCGGCATGCAGGGAAGGCGCCAGAACACAAGCGGCCAGCAGAGAACCGGCGAACCAAGCCAATCGGCGCAGCATTCGACGCCTCCTGTCGAGTGCTCGTCGCTTCGACCGAACGCCGGCTATGTGAGAGATGTCACTAATGATCGGGCGCGTTTTTCCGTTGTAGTGCGCCATGGCTGCCAGCGATCAATCGGTACATGGCGCTCCGGTGTGGCTGTTCTCCTTCGTCGATCTCGCGTTCCTGCTGCTGATCGCGCTGACGCAGATGACGTCGGGGCAGGAGCTGGCGGTGAAGCTCGGCGAGATCGTCGTCCCGAAGATCACGACCGAGACCGAGGGCATGCCCTCGTCGGCGCCGATCGCGTGGCAGCTGCGCGTCCATCCGCGCGATGACGGCGAAGCGAGCCCGTTCGAGCTGATGCATCCGAGCGATCCGACGAGCAGCGCGCGCATCAGCGAGAACGTGCTGCGCGCGAAGCTCGCCGAGATCGCGCTGCGCGGCGACTCGCGGCCGGTGCTCGCGCCGGACGCGGACTCGCGCAGCCAGGATCTGCTCACCGCGGTGAGCCTCGTCGAGGAGTCGTGGCCCCAGCGGCGCCGCGCCACGGTGACGCCGCTCGCGGGCGGCCCCAACAACTAAGGCCTGCCGCATGTCGAACTACCGACTCCGGCAGAGCTACGGACACGGTGCGGCGCGGCTGACGCTCGCCCCGAGCTTCACGCCCAGCCCGTACTCGAAGCTCGACACGCTCGCGACGAATCTCGAGGTCGCGCTGCACGAGATCCACGCGCAGGGCGGATTCATCCGCCTCGTGCGGCGCGTCGTGCTCGGCGGCGGCGGATCGATCGCCGCGGCGGTCGGGCTGTCGCTGCTGCTCGCTCCGCTGTTCGCGCAGCCGCCGGACGACGAAGGCCCGCAGATCGTGATGGTGACGCCGCAGACCGAGGAGCCCGAGGAGCTGCTGCCGCCCGAGCCGGAGCCCATGCTGCCGGAGCCGGAGCCCGTCGAGATCGCGCAGGAGCCGGAGCCGCCTCCCGAGCCCGCAGTCCCCGAGCCCGAGCCGAAGCCCGAGCCGGTGAAGGTGGTGAAGAAGACGCCGCCGCCTCCCCCGCCGCTGCCGGCGATGCCGGCGCCGCTCGAGGCGCCCAAGGAGCTCGTGCCGACGCCGCCACCGGTGCGCGTCGCGCGCGAGCCGGTCAAGAAGCCGCCGGCGGTCGTGAGCATCGACCCGCTCGCGCCCGTACCCGCTGTGCCATCCCAGGATCCCGCGCCCGCGCCGAAGGTGGCGCGCACCGCGCCGCGCGCGCCGGCCGCGAATCGTCCGGCGCTGCCCGCGCTCGCGGATTTCGCGCCGGTCGGAGATCCCGCGCCGAGCCGTGCGCCCGTCTCGGTCGCGTCGCGCGCCGTGCGCACGAACGTGGTCGCGCGCAACGACGGGCCGAGCCGCCCGCCGGCCTTCGCGGCCGCCGCGCCGCCCGCGTCGTTCGACGAGAACGCGACAGCGCCTGCGCTCGCGCCCCGGAACGCCCCGAAGCGTCCGGCGCTCACACCGACGACGACCTCGAGCCGCCCGAGCCGCCTCGGCTTCTCGTCCGCGACCCCGTCGGCCGCGGCAACCGACGCGACCAGCGCGTCGGTCGGCCGCACCGAGCGCGCCGCACCGCAGCGCTCCGGCGGCGGCAGCGCGCAGAACGAAAACCTCGCGGCCGTGCCGCTGGCTTCGCTGGCCGCGTGCGCGACCGACCGCGAAGAGGACGAGCGCAAGATGGCGCTGCTCAGCGCGGTGCGCGGCCGGACTGAATGTTCGAGCGGCGCCGGCCGATACCGCTTCGTGGAGACGAAGAATCTCAACGCGTTCTTGATGTGGATCGAACGTGCGCCGAATCGGCCCGCGGTCGACCGCTGCGTCGAGCTTCGATTGGCACTCGCGTGCTTGGGGGGTTGAGCATGGGTCTGCGTGGTGGACGACGGTTCGTCCTGGGCGCCGTGGTCGCGGCGCTCTCGCTGTTCGGAGCGGCGAGCGCTTCCGCGGAAGGCAACCCGTGGGACGGCTATCTCGACTTCGCCTACGTCTACTCGTCCGCGGATTCGGCGGCGCTGAAGGCGCGCCTCGCGCAGTACGGCAAGGAGGCCGGCGTACCGCTCGATCGCTACATCACCGAGCAATTCGAGACGACCGTCGACTCCGACGAGCCGGGACCGGACGACGAGCAGCGCATGCGGCGCCAGGCGATCGGCTACCTGCTGCTCTATCTCGCGAGCGGCGACGCCGACCAGCTCGACAAGAGCGTCGACGCGATCGACGAGCTCGCGGAGCAATTAGGGCGCAGCGAGAACCACTACTGGTACCACTACATCCACGCGCACGAAGCGCTCGAGCTCGGCCGCGAGCATGACTTCGTCGGTTATGTGCTCGATCTGTGGCAGAAGGTCGTCGTGCCGCTCGAAGAGCCGTATCAGACGATGCAGGCGCTCTCGCTGAACGACTCGCCGGCTGCCGGCTTCGCGGGCGCGCTGCCCTATCTCTACGAGAACGTCGCGCGGCTGATCCTGCTGCGCAGCCAGGAGCTCGGCATCGACAGCGGGCTCGACCCGCTCGGCTCGGTGATCCGCGCGCTCGCGGACGGCCGAGTCGGAGGGCATCCCGACGTGATCCCGGTGAGCGCGTCCTCCAAGGAATATCTGACGCGCATCATCGACCGGCTCGACGGCTCGGAATCCGACGCGGGCAGCCTCACCTTCACGCTCGCGCTGTTCGAAGCCGGCAAGCTGCACGAAGCAGCCCGCGGGAAGCTCGCGACCGAGGGGCTCTCGGACGCGACCGTGAAAGCGCTGCAGGTCGCGAGCGCCTCGTATCAGACCGCGCTCGACCGCGCCGACACGGTGCAGGGCGAGTGCGCGGTCCACACGCGCACGCTGCGGCTGCTCGGCGAGATCTACGCCGCCAAGCAGCGCCTCGGCGTCGACCCCGAGATCCAGACGACGTTCACGCTGGAGGACGCGATCGACGTCTACGGCCGCATGGCGGACGCGAGCGACGACCGCTGGGGCGAGCTCGGCTACACGCAGAAGGCCGAGTACGTGCTCGCGATGCGGACGCTCTGGGAAGAGATCCAAGAGTCGTCGCTCAACATCGCGGACTACTACCTCGCACAGAGCCAGTCGCTGCCGCACAAGGCCGACGAGGCCGCGCGCAACGCCGCGCGCCTCTACACGCGCTACTTGGGCGTGTTCCTCTACTACGCGACGAACGAGGGCAAGGAAGGCGTTCCGGACTCCGCTTATTACGCCGCGCACGAGGCCGCGCGCGGCGTCGGCGACGCGTACCTGGTGTACGCGAAGCATCCGACCTCGGAGGAGATCGACGTCGCGATCCGCCAGTACCGCGCAGCGCTGAAGATCTTCCCGTTCGATCGCCAGATCTGGCCGGGCATCACGGCCGCGCTGCAGCGCCAGGGCCGCGAGAGCGAGTACCTCGACCTCGTGCGACCGGCGGCGGAGGGCGCCACGCGCTCGCGCGCGCTCGCGCGCTGGATCGCCGGCGGTGAGCCGGAGGCGGAGCGGCTGAAGGCGCTCGTCGGCGCGTTCTCGGACAGCCTCGTGCTCGTCTACCTCGGCTACGCCGAGGGCAAAGGCATCGACGACCTCGAGAGCGGGCTCGCGCGCCTGAAGACGCAGCGCGACGAGGTGAAGTCCCGCCTGGTCGGCCTGCAGGGCCAGCTCGCGGGCGGCTCGCACACCGCGCCGCCGGCGGCACGAGCGGAGGACGGCCAGCTCGTCGCGCCGACCGGCAGCGGCGAGAAGCTCGACGCCGCACAGCTCTCACAGCTCAACAAGGACATCGCGGAGACGAGCGCGCTGCTCGAGCGGCTCGACACGCAGATCGAAGCGCGCCGCCGCACGCTGCCGCTCTACAAGGCGACGCTCGATACCGACGGGCTCTCGAGCGAGCTGCGTGCGCGGCGCGATCACCCGCTGCACGCGCTCTTGCGCCGCATGTACCACGAGCACGCCGACGTCGACGTGACCGAGGGCTACTACGGCGAGGACGAGGAGTGAACATGGCGAAGCGAGCTCGCACGCTCCTCGGGGCTCTGGCCGCCGCCGCGCTCTGCGCCTGCGCGAGCTACGAGCCGGTGCCGCTCGAAGACGTCGACATGACGCGCGTCAGCAAGCCGCTCGGCGGCGAGACGCTGGCCGAGATCCGCCGCGAGATGCAGCGCACGCACGGCGATATGGTGCGCCACCTGAAGACGCTCGACTCGATGTTGTTACGGGGCGACGACTCCGGGCTGAAGCTCTTCAAGGACTTCTTCTACGGCTACATGGACGACCACGTCGAGCCGCTCCTCGCGAAGGACTGGACGAGCCATCACCCCGAGATCGGCGGGCTCGACGCGGGCATCCGCTTCGTCGCGATCGAGGTGCTCTCGAAGCTCGAGTCGCCGCACCGCGCCGAGGCGCTGATCGACGACGTGAAGCTGCGCTTCCGCGGTAAGCACGACCTGCTCGTCGACTACCCGGTCGGGCGCCGGACCAAGCTCGAGAAGGCGCTCGAGCTGGTCGAGGAGCAGTACTGGCGCGACGACGACCCCGAGGAGCGGCTGAAGGTCACGCACTCGCGCTGAGCGCCCTTCCCACCCAACGACTCGTGGCGAGTGACCGCGGGCTCGCAGAACCGATGCTGGAGAAACCCCCACCATGGCACCCGAAGCAACCTGGAATGCTGGCTCGATCGCCGCGCTCGTCGTCACCTGTGTGGCGCTGATCGCGGTCTGGTTCCCGTTCTGGTGGGGCCTGCGTGCGTGCATGCGCGGCTTCGCCGTGACGCGCAAAGTGAGCGCGGCCGAGATCAAGGCCGCGCTCGAGCGAGACGTCCCGAGCGCCCACGAGCCGATCGCGGTGCAGGTGCTGCGCGTGCTGCGCAGCTCGCAGCGCGACAATCCCGAGAAGATGCCGATGGCGTTCCTGATCGACGCGTCGCGCCAGTACGTCACGAACGAGTACGAAGCGAACTATGCGAAGCCGGTCACGATGTTCTCGAACATTCTCCCGCCGATCGGCTTCATCGGCACGCTGTTCGGCCTGGTCGTGCTCGTGCTCGCGAAGGGCGGCGAGGGCGACGCGATGCTCGAGATGGTCGGCCTCGCCGGCGCGGTCTCGAAGTCGATCTGCGCGCTGTTCGGCTTCATCGTGCTCGAGTCGCTGAAGATCCGCCTCTACGGCCGCATGCTCGCCGGCCTCGACGAGGCGACCGGCATCGTCAGCAAGAGCACCCACTCCCCCGCCCGCAAGCCAGAACCGGCGCTGGCGTAGCTCGTTTGGGCTCCGTTCGCTCCGCTCACTGCGCGCGGCCTGCAGCGCTTCGCGCCGCTGTCCGCTTGCGGCTTCTCGAGCTGCGTTCGGCCGGTGCGTCGAGGCGTCGGACGAGTCGGCGTCGGGGCGCCGCTCAGAGCATGTGCGAGTTCACGGACGAGCCGCCGTCCACTAACAAGTTGGCGCCGGTGACGTAGGAGGAGCGCTCCGAGGCGAGCCAGACGACCGCCTCGGCGAGCTCCTCGGGGCGGCCGAGCCGCCGCATCGCGTGCGACTTGACGGTGGCGGCATGCACGTCCGGGAACTTGCGGAAGTAGCGCGCGATCGCCGGCGTCTCGATGCCGCCCGGCGAGATCGCGTTCACGCGGATTCCCTGCGTCGCCAGCTCCGCCGCCGCGGTCTTCGTGAGCGCCTCGACGCCGCCCTTCGCCGCGGTGTACGCCGCGAGGTACGCGTGCCCCTTCAGCGTCGACGCCGAGCTGATGTTGATGATCGATCCGCCGCCCGACGCGATCAGGGCCGGAATCTCGTACTTCATCGCGTAGAAGACGCCGGTGAGACACACCGCGAGCGTGCGCTCCCAAGTGACGTCGTCGGTCGAGACGAGCGGGGAGAAGTCGCCGGCGCCTCCGGCCGCGTTGTTCGACGCCCAGTGCAACCCGCCGAAGCTCTCGCGTGTGCGCGCGACGAGCGCTTCCACCTGCGCGGCGTCCGTGACGTCCGTGCCCACGAAGAGCGCTCGCCCGCCCGCCGCGCGCACCTCCTTCGCGACGGACTCGCCGGCGTCGGCCTGCACGTCCGCGAGCGCCAGCGCCGAGCCTTCGCGCGCCGCGAGGAGCGCGGTCGCGCGCCCGATTCCGCTCGCGGCGCCCGTAATGATTCCGACCTTGTCGTCCAGCATTCCCATGCAGGGCTCCTTTGCCGAGCCGCGCACGCTAGTCGACCACCGAGCCGTTCGGCGGCTCCCTCGCTCGCGAGAAACGCGGCTGCGATGCTGCGCCGCGATGGACCGCCAGAGGCTCGCCGCACACGCGCGCTGGCTGCTCGCCGGCCTCGGGCGCTACCCGCGCTACGCGTGGCGGCTGCTGACGCGCCCCGCGTTCGTGCGCCTGCACGGCGTCGCGCTCGAGCTCGGCGCCAACGCAACGCCGGCGCTCCGCCGCGCGCTCTATTCCGAACGCTACGAGCGCGGCGAGGCGCGCTGCGTGCTGCTCCGCGTCGAGCCGGGCGACGTCGTGCTCGAGATCGGCGCCGGCCTCGGCTTCCTGTCGACGCTGTGCGCGCTGCGCGTCGGCAGCGAGCACGTGACGGCCTACGAGGCAAACCCGGCGCTGCTGCCGCGCATTCGCGCCACCTACGCGGCGAACGGCGTCGCGCCGCAGCTCGTGAACGCGGTGCTCGCGCGCAAGGCCGGCGAGGCGGAGCTCTACGTCGAAGGCGAATTCGTCTCCAGCTCGCTGCTGCGCCGCAGCGAGACGGCGACGCGCGTGCGCGTGCCGCAGCACGCGGTCGGCGGCGTGATCGCGCGCGTGAATCCCACGTGCTTGGTGATCGACATCGAGGGCGGTGAGGTGGAGCTGCTCCCGGCGATCGATCTGCGCGGCGTGCGCAAGCTGATCCTCGAGCTGCACCCGCAGCGGATCGGCGAGACGCGCGCCGCGATGCTGGTCGCGTGGCTGGCCGCGCAAGGTCTGTGCGAAGACCGCGGGATCTCCAGCACGCGCAAGAAGTACTTCGCGCGCTGCGGATGACGGTCGCACGACCGGCGTTACCGTGTTGCGCGTGTCGGACGCGGGCGGCCCCATTCTTCTCTTCGACGGCGTCTGCAACCTGTGCAACGGCTCGGTGCAGTGGGTGATCGCACGCGACCCGGCCGCGCAGTTCCGCTTTGCATCGCTGCAATCCGAGGCCGGCCGCGCGCTGCTCGCGCAGCACCGGCTCCCGCTCGATGCGATGGACACGGTGGCGCTCGTCGACGGCGCAGCGCATTGGCGCAAGAGCGACGCCGCGCTCGAGGTGCTGCGGCGCCTCGGCGGCGCATGGGCCCTCCTCTCGGCGCTGCGCTTCGTGCCCCGGCCGCTGCGCGACGCCGCTTACGACGTCGTCGTCCGCAACCGCTACGGCTGGTGGGGAAAGCGCGCGGAGTGCTGGATCCCGACCCCCGAGCTGCGCGCGCGCTTTCTGTGACGCCGAGCGCCGCGTCGCCGGGCGCCGCACTTCGGACGCCGGACCGCTCTGCCCGATCGTAAGATGGCCGCGCCTAGGCGGTAGCGGAGGGACGCTCGATGCGAGTCACGGTGCTGGGCGCGGGCTCGTGGGGAACGACAGTGGCCGCGCTCGCGAGCCTCGGCAATCCCACGTTGTTATGGGCGCGCGACCCCGACGTCGCCGAGTCGATCGATCGCCGCCACGAGAATTCGAAGTACCTGCGCGGCTTCGAGCTTCCCGAGCGGTTGCGCGCGACCGCGGACCTCGAGCAGGCGGTGAGCTCCGCCCAGCTGCTCGTGGTCGGCGTTCCCAGCTCGGGCTTCCGCGCGACGCTCGAGGCGGCGAAGCGCTTCGTGCACCCGTGGATCCCGGTCGTGAGCCTCTCGAAGGGCTTCGAGCGCGGCTCGCTGCTGCGCATGACCCAGGTGATCGCGCAGGTGCTGCCGGGCCATCCGGCCGCGGCGCTGACGGGCCCGAACCTCGCGAAGGAAATTCTCGCCGGGAACGCTGCGGCTTCGGTGATCGCGACCGAGGACCTCACCGTGGCGGCGGCGCTCCAGAGGGTTTTCGCGTGCGGCCTGTTCCGCGTCTACACGAACCACGACGTGACCGGCTGCGAGATCGGCGGCGCGCTGAAGAACGTGATCGCGATCGCGACGGGGATGGCGCAGGGCCTCGGCGTCGGAGACAACACGCGCGCGACCGTGATCGCACGCGGGCTCGGCGAGCTGACACGGCTCGGTGTCGCGATGGGCGGCGAGCCGGCGACGTTCGCCGGCCGCGCGGGCCTCGGCGACTTGGTCGCGACCTGCGTCAGCCCGCAAAGCCGCAATCGCACCGTCGGCGAGCAGCTCGGCCGCGGCCGCAAGCTCGACGAGATTCTCGCGAGCCTCGGGATGGTTGCGGAAGGCGTGAAGACCGTGGGCACCGCGATCGAGCTCGCGCAGCGCCACCAGCTACGCCTCCCGATCTGCGAGGCGGTGCATCGCGTGATCCTCGGCGAGGCGTCCGCGACCGACGCGTACGCGGGCCTGCGCAAGCTGCAGCCCGGCCACGAATTCGACCCGGATCCGCATCCCGCCTGAAGGATCTCGCTCATGCGCGCCCCTGACTCGATGCTCGCGCCCTACCGAGTTCTCGATCTCACGGACTCGCGCGCGGAGCTCGCGACGTTCGTGCTCGCGGGCCTCGGCGCGGACGTGATCAAGGTCGAGCCGCCCGGCGGGAGCGATTCTCGCCGCGAGGAACCGTTCGACCCCGCGCAGCCGCCCGCGCTCGCGAGCCTGCGCTTCCGCGCTTACAACCGCGGCAAACGCAGCGTCGTGCTCGACCTCGCGAGCGAGCGCGGGCGCGCCGACTTCCTCGCGCTCGTCGCGAGCGCCGACATCGTCGTCGAGAACGCGGCGCCCGGCGCGCAGGACGCGCGCGGGCTCGGCTTCGCGGCGCTGTGCGGGGTGCACCCCGCTCTCGTGTACGTCGCGATCACGCCGTTCGGGCAGAGCGGCCCGTACGCGGAGCACTTCGCGACCGATCTCACGCTCGCCGCGATGGGCGGCGCGATGGCACTGAACGGCGAGCCCGACCGAAGGCCGCTGCGCGTGACCGTCCCGCAGACCTGGCATCACGCGTCCGCGGAGGCCGCGCTCGCGGCGCTCGTCGCGCTCGAGCGGCGCCGCGTCACCGGCGAAGCGCAGTTCGTCGACGTCTCCGTCCAGGCCGCCGTCTTCTGGACCGGTCTCAACGCGATGGTCGCGCACGCGATCCAAGCCAAGGACATCGAGCGCAACGGCACGGTGCTCCAGCTGGCGACCTTCGTTACGCCGCTCGTCTACCCGTGCGCGGACGGCGAGGTCGTGCTGATCGCGACGAAGGCGACGCTGATCGCGCTGATTCCGTGGATGATCGCGAGCGGCGCCGTCACGCAGGCCTGGGCCGACGCGGAGGACTGGCAAAGCTACGAGGTGCGGCTGCTGACCGGCGCGCCGCTCGTCCATCCCGTCGAGGCGATGCGCGCTGTGGTCACCGACTTCACCCGGAGGCACACGAAGGCCGAGCTGTTCGAAGGCGGCGTCGCGCGCGGGATCACGCTCGCGCCGGTGAACACCGCCGGCGACGTGATGCAGCTCGAGCATCTCGCACTGCGCGACTACTGGGACGTGACGAAGCTGCCGAGCGGCCGCGAGCTGCGCGCGCCGGGCGCGTTCGTGAAGGCGTCGCGCACGCCGGTCGCTTGGTCGCGGCCTGCGCCCGAGCTCGGCGAGCACACGGCCGAAGTGCTCGGCGAGCTCGCGTTGGCCAAACGGGGTCAGACCCCGTTTGGCCAAGTGCGGGTGAGCACGCCCGCTGCGAAGGCTGCGCCCCTGCCCTTCGCCGGCGTCAAGTTCGCCGACTTCTCATGGATCGGCGTGGGGCCGATCTCCGCGAAGACGCTCGCCGATCACGGCGCGACCGTCGTCCACGTCGAGACCGCGAACCCCGCCGACCGGCTGCGGCTCGTCGGGCCGTTCAAGGACGGCGTCCCGGGCATCAACCGCTGCCAATTCTTCGCGTCGTTCAACACCTCGAAGCTGTCCCTGCAGCTCGACCTGAAGCATCCCGAGGGCTTCGCGATCGCGAAGCGATTGATCGCGTGGGCGGATGTCTGCCTCGATTCGTTCACCGCCGGAACGATGGGCGAGCTCGGCCTCGGCTACGACGTCGCGCGCAGCTGGAACCCGAGCCTGATCATGGCGAGCACGTGCCTGATGGGTCAGACGGGGCCCGCAGCAAAGCTCGCCGGCTACGGCTACCACGCAGCGGCCGTGAGCGGCTTCTACGAGGTGACCGGCTGGGACGACCGCGCGCCGGGCGGCCCGTTCAACGCGTACACCGACACGATCGCGCCGCGCTTCCTCGCGAGCGCGCTGATCGCGGCGCTCGACCATCGCCGCCGCACCGGCGAGGGGCAGTTCATCGATCAGGCGCAGCTGGAATCGTCGCTGCACTTCCTCGCGCCCGAGCTGTTAGGCGTCCAGCTGACGGGTGCGAGCCCTCGCCGTGCCGGCAACGATTCGCCGAACGCGTTCCCGCACGACGCCTATCCCTGCGCCGGTGACGACCAGTGGTGCGCGATCGCGGTCGAGACGGACGCGCAGTGGAGCGCGCTGTGTCGCGCGCTCGGCGAGCCCGCGTGGGCGATGCACGCCGAGCTCGCGACGCTCGCCGGGCGCCGCGCGCGGCGCACGGAGATCGACCGCGAGCTCGCGGCGTTCACGGCGCGCCTCGCGCCGCGCGAGCTGATGGACCGCCTCCAATCTGCGGGCGTCCCGGCCGGCATGGTGCAGCGCTCGAGCGACCACCAGCGCGACCCGCAGCTCGCGCACCGCGCGTTCTTCCGCCGCATGCAGCACCCCGAGATGGGCGAAGTCCCGTACGAGGGCCATGCCTACCGAATCGCTGGCTACGACAACGGCCCGCGCTTCCCGGCACCCTGCCTCGGCGAGCACACGTATCAGGTGCTCTCGGAGATCCTCGGCCTCTCGGACGACGAGGTCGCGCGTGCGATGAGCAGCGGCGCCTGCGGTTGACGCGAGCGTTCAGAACGAGCGAAAGCGCCTGCGCACGTGACGCTGGCGCAGCGCGATCTCTGCGCGGCGCTGCTCGGAGCTGAAGGGAGGCGTGCCTTCCGGCAGGCGCTTGCGCACCTCGGTGAGCGGCACCTTCTTCGCCGTGATCGTCGGCCACTGCTCCGTGGGCGGCGTCTGGCTGTAAGCCCAGCGCGGCGACATGAACGCCTCCGCGTGGCCGGTGAGGTCGACCCAGTTCTGGACGCCGGGATCGCGATGCGCGAGCACGAGCCGAATCGCGCCGTCGGCGTCGACGTGCGACTGGAAGCCGTTGCGGCTGCCGACGCGATTCGCGTACTCGATCGACTCGCCCCAGAGATTCGCGACCTGGAAGCCGATGTATTGCGGCGCGCGCTGGATGCGGTTCTCGACGATCAACGCCTCGTGCTCGGCGAGCTGCGCGACGCCGCCCGCATAGAGATTCGTGCTCATGCCTCCGCCGGTCGCGCCCGACGCCGCGTTGATCGCGTTGAACGCGTTGCGCGGGAACCCGATGCCCGGAACCGTGCCGGGCCGCGGCCCGTAGGTGCCCATCGGAATCGTCCAGAACGCGTTCCAGAACTTCATCTGGCCGCGCACGATCTCGCCGAAGCGCCGCAGCTCGCGCGCCGCCTGCTCCGCGCCGTAGTCACTGGCGTCGCCGGGATCCTCGAGCGGAGCGATTTCGAAATGGATCGCTTCCTCGCGCTCCCAGTCATAGAAGAGCTGCCGGCCGCTCACGTAGTGCGCGTAGCGCTCCGGACCGATGCTCGGATCGAGCGGATGCGGCTGGCTCACGACCTTCAGCGTCGGCAGGAAATTGCCCGTGAAGCCGGGCGGCCGCTCGGGCGCGAGCAGGATCTCGAAGCTGCCGTCGGGGTTCAGCGCGAGCTCCGAAGAATCGAGCCGCCCGGTCTGGGTCTTCACGCCCGGGCGCAGCTCGGAGAGCTCGCCCGAATCGCCCGCGAGCACGCCGAAGCTCGTCTCGAAGATCAGGTAGTGCGGCGGCTTTCGGTCAGGGCTCCGTTCGCCCCGTAACAAGTAGCTGCGCCGTCCGTCGATCGGCGCGTAGAAGTAGATCGCATCGGCATTGTCGATCGTGGCGCGCGTCACCGGCGAGAGCGCGTTGCGGAACTGCGGCCGCAGCGGATCGGCGTGGAACGCGCGCTCGACTGCGGCGTGCAGGTGACCCATCAGGTAGCGGTAGCCCTCGGCCAGAATCCGCTCGCTCGCGGGCGGCGGCATCAGCGCCGGCTGATCCACGGCGTCGCGCGCCTCTGCGAGGCTGGTGAGCAGCTCGTCCCACGCCGCGCGCAATGCGCGCCGCGCTTCGCTCGCATCCGCCATCTGAAACTCCTTCGGGCGGCGCACGATATCCCGCTCTCGGGCGCGTGCAGCCGGCGCGGGCCGCGCCCGCGCGGGGCCGGCCGGCGCCTGCGCGACGCCGTTCCGACGCCGCCTCTAGGGCGTGCGCCGGATGCGGAGCGAGCCCCCGTCGACGCGCAGCCGCAGCGCGACGACGCCGACGAGAAGCAATGCCGATGCCACCCCGGCCGCTGCGACCAGCACCATCGCTTCCAAGTGCGGATCCACGGGCGCCCTCCTCTCCTCGTTGCATTCACTGCGAGGACGCACCGCGACGACCCACTCCGACACTCCATCGCGCACTTGCGAATGACACGACGCGCGGGATGACGCGAACGCGCGGGACGGACGGCTCGATGCCGGCCGTCCCGCGCCCTCCCTAATGCCTGACTCGACCTCGCGCTCGAGCGGCCGCGGCGGGGGCGTCGCCCGCACTAGGCACCCGACAGGAGATCCAGCTGCGCCCGGATGTAGGCCGCTTCCTGCACCGTGTGCGCGAGCGCCAGCGCGCGCGTGTAGGCGCTGCGCGCTTCGGCCGCGCGGCCGAGGTCGCGCAGCAGCGCCGCTCTCACGCCGTGATAGTTGAAGTAGCGCTCGAGCTTGGATTCGAGCGGCTCGATCAGTGCGAGCGCTTGTTGCGGACCGCGCAGCTTCGACACGGCGACGGCGCGGTTCAGCGTGATCACCGGCGACGGCTGAAGGCGCTCGAGCGCGCCGTAGAGCTGCTCGATCTCCTTCCAGTTCGTCTGCGCGCTCGACGGCGCGCGCGCGTGAACCGCCGCGATGCCGGCCTGGAGCGCGTAGGAGCCAGCGCCGGCGCCGCTCGCGCCGAGCCAGCGCACCTTCTCCAGCAGCGCGAGCCCCTCGTCGATCAGCTCGCGATCCCAGAGCGCGCGATCCTGCTCGTCGAGCAGCGCGATCTCGCCGCTCGGCGTGAGCCGCGCCGGCGTGCGCGCGTGCTGCAGTGCGAACAGCGCGCCGAGCGCGAGCGCCTCGCCGTCGTGCGGGAACATCGCGGCGAGCAGGCGCGCGAGCCGCAGCGCCTCGTCGCACAGCGCGCTGCGCACGTGCGCCTCGCCGCCGCTCGCCGAGTAGCCCTCGTTGAACAGCAGGTAGAGGACCGTCGCGACTTGCCCGAGCCGCTCCGCGCGCGCGCCCTGCGCGGGCGCGTCGAACGGGACCGGATGCTCCGCGATCGTGCGCTTCGCGCGCGTGATGCGCTGCTCCATCGCGGCCTCGCTGACGAGAAATGCGCGCGCGATCTCGCGCACCGAGAGACCCGACACGACGCGCAGCGCGAGCGCGAGCTGGTGCGCCGCCGGCAGCTCCGGGTGGCAGCACAAGAACAGCAGCCGCAGCACGTCGTCGGGAAAGGTCGCAGCTTCGAGCTGCTCCACGAGCTCGCCCTCGACGTCGCTGTCCACGGCCAGCGCCTCCTCGGCCGGCAGCGGCGCGAGCCGCTGCGCGCGGCGCGCGCGGTCGATGCCCGCATTGCGCGCGACCAGCACGAGCCAGCCGACCGCGTCGCGCGGAGCTCCGGTGCGCGGCCAGCGCTCGAGCGCGCGCAGGCTCGCCTCCTGGAACGCGTCCTCCGCGACGTCGAGATCGCGGAAATAACGCAGCAACGCGCCGATCACCTGCGGCCGCGCGGCCGAGAGCGTCGTCTCGAGCCACGCGAGCTCGCTCACGAGAGCGCGCCGTACTCGCGCAGCAAGCGCAGCGGCCGAATCTCGAGCGAGCCCGGCGTGCGGCCCTTCGCGAGCCGCCGCGCCGCGTCGATCGCGTCGTCGAGGGATGCGCAGTCGACGAGGTACAGGCCGAGCAGCTGCTCTTTCGTTTCCGCAAACGGACCGTCGAGCACCGCCGGCTCGCCGCCGCCGTGGCGCACCGTGATCGCGGCCGACGTCGGCATCAGCCGCAGCGCGGTGCCCAGCTTGCGTTCCTTCTGCAGCAAGGCGCTGGTCGCGCCGATCGTCTCCATCATCGCGGCGTCCTGCGCCTTGCTGAGGCCGCTCACGAGCGACTCGTCGGAATAACAAAGAATCGCGTACTTCATCGAAGGCTCCCGGGCGCTGCATCGTGGTTGCGCGCGGCAGGCTAACTCGCGAGCGCGGTCTGGAACGACGGCCGCTCGCGCAGCGCCTCGTAGTAGCGCGCCGTGCGCGGCCAGCGCCGCGCGTCGAGCTCGATGCCGGCCGGCATCAGCCAGCCGAGGTGCGCACCGAGCGCGATGTCGGCGATGCCGAAGCGCGCGAGAACGCAGCCTCGATCCGCGGGCAGCTGCGATTCGAGGAAATCGAGCACCGAGGGAATCGGCGCGCTGGCGGCCGAGGACGGCTTGCCGAGCCAGCGCTCGTGCGCCGTCGCGAGCAGCGCCGCGAGCCGCTTTTCGTCGGTCGGCAGCTTCAGCAGATTCGGCTTCACGAAGCGCTCGAGCACGATCGCGCCCATGCCTTCGCTCATGTGCGCGTCCGCGTACTCCTCGAGGAACAGCGCGCGCGCGTACTCACCCGCGTCCGGTGGATAGAGCGCGGGCGCCGGCTGCTTGCGCTCGAGGTACGCGCAGATCACCGAGGAGTCGGGCACGAGCTGCTCGCCGTCCCGAAGCACCGGCATCTTGCCCATCGGGTGGAGACCCGGCGGCAGCGGCTCGATCTCGTAATCCAGCCCCTTCTCTTCGAGAGCGATGCGGGCCTTTCGAACGAACGGGGACTGCGGAGCGCCATAGAGCTTCATGCGCGATTCCTCCCGGACTCCGGTCGCGCGGGCCGCGGCCGCGGAGCATCCCGAGGACGCGCGAGCATGGCGCATACCGACACGCCGTCGCCGCGTGACGTGCCGAGCGCCGGCGCGCGAACGCGCAGACGCTCGGCACGGGCCCCGCGGCGCGGTCGCGCCCCGCGCCCCGACGCAGCGGAGAGTCCCGACCCCGCGAAGTCGGGGCGCGTCGCTCGCCGATCCCGTCCGCGAAGTCGACGTCCTGCTCCCAGAACGGCACGCCAGCTTCGGCGTCGAGCATCGGCTGCTCGCTCAGCGGGAAGAAGCGGTCGCCCGACAGCGTCGCGCCGCGGTACTCGACGCGGTCGCGCAGCAGAGGCGCGCGCGCGTGCAGCTCGCCGAAGTCGAGCGGACGCGGCGGGGCGGGCGCAACGAGCCTCCACCAGACCGCGCGAATGCCCGCCGGCCGCGCCGCGTCCGCGCTGTCCGTAACAAGCATTCCCACCCAAGCTACGTGTACCCGAACTCCCGCCGCCGCTGCAGAAATCGCAAGAGCGCCCCGCGCGTCCCCATCCCGATCAGCTCGCGCGCCGGGTGGACTTTGCACCCGCGAGGGAGTGCAGAGTCCATGCCAAATTTCCGGGACTCAGGGCCCCGCCGATGCGCGCACGTGGACCGGGCGCAGTCAACCGTCGCGCTCTCTCGCGCGCGTGCGTCCTGCGTGCGCCGCCTCGAACGCCTGCATGACCCGCGCCGCCTCGGGGTCGGTCGTCGGCCCGTAGCCGGACACGAACGTCCCGGCGAGCTTGCCGTCTTGCGAGCGCAGTGCGAACAGCACCGCCGAGTCGGCCGGGTCGCTCTCGCCTTCGAAGCGCACGATCTCTTCGACGACCAGGTGCTCGCTGGCGACGACCTGCTTCGCGTCGAGTGCACGCAAGCCGCCGCGCACGGCCTGGAACGAGTCGCGGAAGCCTACGCTCGCTAGGCGAACGACCGCTTCCTGCAGCGTCTCGAGCTGAGCGCTCGGCGGCGCCGGCGGCGACCGAGTCGCCAGCTGGGGTTTGAACAAATTGCTCATGCCGCCTCGAGTACGCGATCGCGCAGGGTGAGCATCGGGCACGGCTCGCTGCGCAGCGTGCGCTCGGCCACGCTGCCGAGGAACGCGTGCGCGAGGCCGCCGCGGCCGTGCGTGCCCATCACGATCAAGTTCACGCCGAGCTGCTCGGCGCAGCCTGCGATCCGCTCGGCGATGCTTGCGCCGTCGACGATGTGCGCGTGCCCGTTCTCCCCGCTGGCGCTCGCGATGCGCGCGAGCGTTGCGCGCACTCCGCGCTGGATGTCCTGCGGCCACGCGCTCACAGCCGCAGCTCCAAGTGGCCGATGTGCCGCTCCGCGATCTCGTCCTCGTCGCTCGAGAGGCCCTCTCGCTCGAGCGGGCTGCGCAGCGGGTCGGGATCGCTGCTCGCGCGGCCGAGCCGGAACGCGCCGCTCGGCGCGCGGGTCAATAACAACATCTCCGCCGGCCGCGGCCGGCCCCGCGGCAGCCGCGCGCCGGCGAGGCGCCACGCGACTTCGCGGATCACTTCCGCGTGCGAGACGACGAGCGGCGAGAGATGCGCGAGCGCGAGCAGCCGCGCGAGACCGCGCGCGACGCGCGCGCGCAGCGCTTCGGCCGATTCACCATCCGGCGGCGCCGGCGCCGTGCCGGCCTCGTAGTCCGCGTACGCGATCGGGTCGCGCGCGCGAATCGTCTCCAGGTCGAGGCCCTGCCAACTCCCGTAGCTCGTCGGCCCGAATGCGGGCTCGAGCTCGACCCGCGCGGTCGGCGCCAGGATCGCAGCGCTCTCGCGCGCGCGGCGCGACGGGCTCGCGCACACGAAATCCGCCCACTCCCAGTGATGGCGGAGCGCCTCGACTTCGGCGCGGCCGCGTTCCGAGAGCGGCGGGTCCGCGATGCCGACGAGCTGGCCGCGCTCGTGCGCCAGCGCCCGGCCCGCGCGGACCCACAGAATCCGGCGCACCGCCCCACCGCTGCCGACGACCGGCGGCGCATCCGCCTCCGGCTGCCTCAGCGCCGCACGCAGCACCACCACATCGCTCCTCGAGCTCGCCGGCGGCTCTCGCCGACTAGCGGTTCGGACTCCTGCTGATCTGACCGAGCGCGCGGTCGGGCGCCCGCTCGCGCGCGAGATCACCGAGCGAGAGGATTCCGACCGCAGTTCCGTTCTCGACGACCGGCGCACGCCGGACGGCATGATGCTCCATCAGCGCGACTGCGTCTGCGATCGAGTCGTCGGGCGAGAGCGTCGCGGGCTGACCGGAGCAAACGTCCAAGAGGCGGCGCGTGCGCGCGTCGCCGTCCTCGGCGAGACAGCGCACGACGAGATCGCGATCGGTCACGATGCCACGCAGCTCGTCGCCATCACTGACGAGCACGTCGCCGATAGCGCGCTTCTTCATCAGGTTCGCCGCTTCCGCGGCGGTCGCGCCGGCGTCGAGCGTGATCGGATTGGGAGTCATCATGTCACGCACTCGCCCCGCCATGTCGTCACCTCCTGGCTGTTCCACCGGGTCGGCCCCACTCGGTCTACTCGGCCTCGGGAGCAAGTTCAATGCCAGACGCATGCAACGACCGAAGCTGCGCGCCGCCGTTCGCCGCGGTGGAAGTGCGCGCTCGCGCCTGGGCGCGGGTGAAGCCGCGCGCGCGAAGAGTGCCGCGCGCGATCGCAGCGATCGCGCGACGAAAGCAGCTCGAGGCGACGCGCGCGGGCGCTCTCCCCAATTCGGGTGAGCGGCGAGCGACTCGCGTTGTGCGCGAGCAGCCCCGAGCGCGACGTCGCGCGCGCAGTGAGCCGCAAACGAGCGAGCTGCGACGCGTTGGCATCGCGCCTGCAACGCACCCCTCGCCGAGAGGGCACTCATGCGAGCACCGGCGCCGACTCCCACGCTCCTCGACCTCGTCGCCAGCGTCTACGAGGTGGCGGATTCGCGCGAGGAGGCGGTTCGGGTGATCCATCCCATGTTCGAGACGGGGATCGTGCGGCTCTCCGGCCCGTCGGAGCATCGCCCCTCGCGTCCTCCGTTCGGCCGTTTGTAGAAACGCACACTTGGAGGCCCCATGGCCGCCTCACTTCGCGAGGCTCGCGAGGAGCTTCCGCCGCGCACGATGGAAATGCATCGCGCGCTGCTGTCGCTGATCGAAGAGCTCGAAGCCGTCGACTGGTATGCGCAGCGCGTAGCCGCGAGCCGCGATGATGCGCTGAAGCAGGTGCTCTCTCACAGCCTCGAGGAGGAGAAGGAGCACGCGTGCATGACGCTCGAGTGGATCCGGCGCAACGACTCTGGCTTCCATGACAGCCTGCGGCGCTTCCTGTTCCGCGACGACGAAGAGATCGCGCACCCGGGCGACGGCGCTCCCGCTCACGCCCGCCTCGACGAGAGCCTCGGGATGGCCCCGCCGGGCCGCGCGGCGGCCCCGGCCCCGCCGCGTCCGCGCTGTCCGTAACAGCTACCTCCGCTCTTCCTCCCCGAGCATCGCCTCCGGCTTCACCCAAGCGTCGAACTGCTCGGCACTGACCAGCCCGAGCGCGAGCGCCGCCTCCCGCAGCGAGCTCCCTTCTGCGTGCGCTCGATTCGCGATGCGAGCCGCCGCGTCGTAGCCGATGTGCGGCGCGAGCGCGGTCACGAGCATTAGCGAGCGCTCCACGTGCGCCGCGAGCGCTGCGCGCTTCGGCTCGAGCCCGCGCACGCAGAACTTCTCGAAGCTCAGCGCCGCGCCGCCGAGCAGCTCGATCGAATCGAGCACGGCCTGCGCGATCAGCGGCCGGCACACGTTCAGCTCGAAATTTCCCTGGCTCGCGGCGAACGACACCGCGCCATGGTTCCCGAGCACGCGCAGGCAGACCATCATCAGCGCCTCGGACTGCGACGGGTTCACCTTGCCGGGCATGATCGACGAGCCGGGCTCGTTCTCCGGGATCTGGATTTCGCCGAGCCCGCAGCGCGGACCGGACGCGAGCCAGCGCACGTCGTTGGCCACCTTGAAGAGCGCGCTCGCGAGCGTCGCGAGCGCGCCCGAGAGCGCGCTCAGCGCCTCGCAGCCGGCGAGCGCGGCGAACTTGTTGGGGGCGCTCGCGAACGGCAGACCGGTCTTCGCGGCGAGCCGGCGCGCGAGCTCGTCGCCGAAGCGAGGATGCGCGTTCAGCCCGGTACCGACGGCCGTGCCGCCGGCTGCCAGCTGATGGAGCGCCGGCTGCGCCGCCTCGAGCCAGGCGCGCGCTTGTCGCAGCTGCGCCGCCCAGCCGCCGATCTCCTGGCCGAGCGTGAGCGGCGTCGCGTCTTGCAGATGCGTGCGCCCGATCTTGATCACGCGCCGGCACTCCTCCGCCTTGCGCTCGAGCGTCGCGACGAGGCCGGTCAGCGCCGGCAGCAGCGCGTCGCGCAGCGCGAGCGCCGCCGCCACGTGGATCGCGCTCGGAAACGTGTCGTTGGTCGACTGGCCGCGATTCACGTGATCGTTCGGATGCAGCGGCGCCTTGTCGCCGCGCGCCCCGCCGGCGAGCTCATTGCCGCGGTTCGCGATCACCTCGTTGAGATTCATGTTCGTCTGCGTGCCGGAGCCACTCTGCCAGAGCGAGAGCGGGAACTGGTCGTCGAGCTTCCCGTCCAGCACGTCTTGCGAGGCGCGCTGGATCCACTCCGCCTGCGCCGGCGGCAGCTCGCCGAGCGCCGCGTTCGCTTCGGCCGCGGCCTGCTTGATCAGCGCATACGCACGAATCAACGCCCGCGGCATCCGTTCGCGCCCGATCGCGAAGTGCTCGAGCGCACGCTGCGTTTGCGCCCCCCAATGAGCCTCCGCCGGCACCGCGACCTCCCCGAGGCTGTCGCGCTCGATGCGCGTGCTCGCACCGAGAAAAGACCGATCCGACTGAGCTGTCATGGTGCAGACTCCGAGTGAGGCCCGAGCCTACTCCCTTCCTGCCCAACCATTCGCGACGACGCGCAGCGCGCGGAGCCGTCGACTCGATGCCGACGGCGCCGCAGCTCTCCCCTAACACCCTCGCCTCGCGAGAGGCGTCGCTTCCCGGGCGGTCCATCGAGAAGAGCCGCGCCTCGAGCGCTTCCCCGCCGCTGGACGCCCGCGCGGCATCGGCCGCCGGCACGACGCGGTAGATCAGCAGCGGTTTCTCGGGGTGCATCACGTGCTCGAGCAGCGTCCGTCGACCGCCGGTCCCTGAGCGCAAGCCGCCTGCCTGCCGCGGGCCGCGACGCTCGCGCGGCACTACCGTGCGCTTCTCTCGATGAGGAGCCGGATGCCCACCGCCCCCGCGCCGCTGCTGCCGACGCCCGATCCGCTCACGCAGTTCTTCTGGGATGGCGTCGCGCAGAGCGAGCTGCGCATTCAGCGCTGCCGGGAGTGCAGGAGATACATCCACTATCCGAGGCCGATCTGTCGGTTCTGCCACTCGCGTGATCTCGCCGGCGAACGCGTCTCGGGCGCTGCGACGCTCTACAGCTGGACGATCGCGACGCAGGCGTTCCATCCGTTCTGGGTCGCGCGCGTTCCCTACACGCTCGCAACCGTCGAGCTCGCCGAGCAGCCGCGGCTGATGTTCTTGTCGCAGGTCGTCGAGTGCGCGGAGAGCGAGCTGCGCGCCGGCTTGCCGCTCGAGGTGACGTTCGAGCGGATCGCCCCGGAGCTGACGCTTCCGTTCTTCCGTCCCGCCCGCGGAGCCGCGCGATGAAGCGGCGCGTCGCGATCGCGGGCGTCGGCTACTCGCGCGTCGGGAGGAATACCGGCCTCAGCGAGACCGATCTCGTGATCGAGTCGACGCTCGCGGCGCTCGCCGACGCCGGCCTCGAAGCGGGCGACGTCGACGGCATCACCAGCATGGGCAGCGATGCGCTGCGCGACGCGTGGATGCTCGGCCTCACGCCGCTCGATTGGTTCTTCTCGGGCGGCATGGGGCCCGCGTTCGTGTACGCCGCGCATCAGGCGATCGCCGCGATCGCCGCCGGCTTCTGCCACACCGCGCTCGCGCTGCGCATCATTCCCCAACAACCGACCGGCGCGAGGCTGCTCGGCGGCGGCGGCGCAGGGCACCCGATGACCGCGGGGCTCTTCCATGCGTCCGGCGATCGCCAGTTCTCGCTGCCGTTCGGCGCCGGCAACCCGCCGCAGTGGGCGGGGCTGCTCACGCAGCGGCACATGGCGCAGTTCGGCACGACCGCCGAGCACTTCGGCCATCACGTGATCGCGCAGCGCGCGCACGCGGCGCTGAACGAAGACGCGTTCTTCCGCGAGCCGCTGACGATGGAGCAGTACCTCGCGTCGCGCTTCGTCTCGAAGCCGCTGCGCATCCTCGACTGCGACTACCCGTGCGATTCGGGCTCCGCGGTGATCTTCACGACCGAGGAGCGCGCGCGCGACTTGCGCAAGCCGCTCGTGCTCGTCGAGGCCGCCGCGCTCTCTGCGACGCGCGACCTGCACTTCGAGATCCTCGAGGACATGGCCGAGACGTCGCCGAAGCATTGCGCGCAGCAATTGTGGACACGCACGGATCTGCGGCCGCGCGACGTCGACACCGCCCAGCTCTATGACGGCTTCTCGGTGATCACGTTCCAGTGGCTCGAAGCGCTCGGCTTCTGCGCGCCGGGCGAGGCCGGGCCCTTCGTCGCCGCGGGCCACACGCGGCTCGGCGCGAAGCTCCCGACGAACACGGACGGCGGCGCCTGCAACGTCGGCCGCCGCCACGGCGCGAACTTCTGCATCGAGTCGGTGCGCCAGCTGCGCGGCGAATGCGGCGCGCGCCAGGTGAAGGACGCCCGCGTCGCGGTGTTCAGCAACTCGTTCGGGCCGTTCTGCGGCGCGGCGTTGTTACGGAGAGATTGAGCGCCGCGCGGCAGCGGCGGGAGGGACCGCATGTTTCGATTCGACGGAAAACGCGCGCTGGTGGTCGGCGCGGCGACCGGCATGGGCGCCGCGACCGCGCAGACCGTGGCGCGCCTCGGCGGCGAGGTGATCGCGCTCGACGTCGCGCCGATCGACTATGCGGCGAAGCAAGCCGTGCGCGCCGACCTCAGCCAGCTCGCGAGCGTCGACGCAGCGCTCGCGCAGATCGGCGGCCCGCTCGACGCGGTGTTCCTGTGCGCGGGCGTCGCCGACGGCAATCCGCACCTGATGAAGATCAACTTCATCTCGCAGCGTTACTTGCTCGAGAAGTCGATCGAGCGCGGCGCGCTGCCGCGCGGCGCGGCGGTCGCGTGGATCTCGTCGGTCGCGGGCATGGGCTGGCAGGCGAACCTCCCGGCGCTGAAGGAGTTCAGCGCGATCGCCGATTGGCAAGCGGCCGTCGCGTGGATCGCGTCGCACGCGAACACGAACACGTACGTGTTCAGCAAGCAGGCGATGAACTTCTACACCGCGCAGCAGGCGTTCCCGCTGCTGAAGCGCGGCATTCGCATCAATGCGATCGAGCCCGGCCCGACCGACACGCCGCTCGCGCGCGCGAACGCCGACGTCTGGCTGCGCTTCGGCAGTAACTACCGAGCGGACGCGGGCGTCGAGACGCTCAGGCCGCAGCAGATGGCCGACGTGCTGGCGTTCCTGTGCAGTCCTGCGGCGAGCGGAATCAGCGGCATCTCGCTGCTCGTCGACCAGGGCCTGATGAGCTCGAGCATCGCCGGCAGCTTCACGAAGCCGCCGATGTGAAGCCGGCTGCGATGCTCGGGCTCGCCGGCCGCGTCGCCTGGATCACCGGCGCGGGGCGCGGCGTCGGCGCGGAGGCAAACGCTGGTCGTGAACGGCGGATTCACGACGTTCTGAGACGCTCAGCCCTCGCCGCGCGCGAGCAGCAGCAGCCGGCGGCGGATGCGCTTCTCGAGCTCGGCTTGGAACGCGTCCGGGCGCTCGGGCGCCCAGAGCAGGATGTCGTAGCCCGCGAGATCGAAGTGAATGCGCGGCCCGCCGGGGCGATGGCGCGGGCTCTCCGGATCGTGGTCCTCGCGCGCGGTGAGGATCAGGTTCGTGTGCTTCCCGACGCCGATCGCGTAGCCGACCTCGAGATAACAGTTGGGACGTTCGTTCGTGAGGTCGGCGATCAGGATCTCCGACTCCTCGATGAACTGGATGATCTCGACCGGCAGCAGGCCGCCGCGGTTGTGGCGGTCGACGCGCCTCGCGGCGAGGCCGCACGCGCCCAGCGCGGGAGCGATCGCGCGCTCGAAGATCTCGTCGAGCTGCGCATCTCCGATCTGCATGATGACGAAGCCTTGCGCCATCCGCGGTTCCTCCGCGAATGCCCCACACCCTTTGCATCGGCAGACCTGCGCGCGCCGCCGCGTGACGGGTGTTACGGCCCAGCGCGGGCGCGCAGCGCAGCCGCAGGATTTTGGAACCGCGATCACTGCAGCCTGCCGGCAGCGCCGCAGCGTCGACCGAGCCGTGCCATGCTGAGTCGCATTCTGCGCGTCTGCGTGCCGCGGACGAGCTTCGGGAGGTGGGTCGTGCGAGTCGCCAAGCTCCTTACCCTCATGCTCGTCGCCTACCTCGGCGTGATCGTCGGGTTCGAGTCCCTGGTAGGGATCATGGGGCGGCGACAAGCCGAGCACGGCCTCGAGCCCGGTGACGACTGGATCGTGATCACGACGACGGACGCGAGCGGGAGCGCGAGAGACACCGTCGTCGCGGGCTGGGAGAGCGGCGGGCGGCTGTACGTCGCCGCGAATCATTGGCCGCGCGCGTGGTACCGGCGCGCGCTCGAGAACCCCGACGTGAGCGTCGCGCGCGGCGGCGAACTGCAGCGCTACCGCGCCGTAGCGCTCGACGGCGCGGAGCGCGCGCGAATCGCCCGCGAATACGCGCTGCCGCTCGCGGTTCGCGCGCTCACCGGCTTCCCGCCGCGAGCGTTCCTGCGCCTCGACCCTCGTTGAGGAGCAGCGCGGCGAGCCCACTCCTCAATAGATCACGCCCGCCGCCTTCTGCTCGAGCAGCTGCTCCATCGTGAGACCGAGCCGCTCCATCAGCACTTCGTCCGTGTGCTCGCCCATCTCCGGCCCGCGGCGCAGCTCTGCGCGCTGCGAATCGAATTGCACCGGACTGCGCACGAGCGTGAAGCGGCCGCGCTCGCCGCCATCCACTTCCTGCAAGTAGCCGTTCGCGATCGCCTGCCGGTCCTCGTGCAGCTCGCCCGGCGTCTGCATCGGCGCCCACGGGCCCTCCATGCCTTCGAACGCGACGCGCCACTCGGCGAGCGTCTTCTGCGCGAACGCCTTGTCCAGCTCCGCGATGCACGCCGCTCGATTCTCGAAGCGCACGCGGCCATCGCGAAAGCGCGCGTCGTCGGTCAGGTCGGGGCGACCGATGCGGCGGCAGAAGTCCGTCCAGTACCGATCGGCCTGGAGATGCACCAGGATCAGCCAGCGCTCGTCCTTGGTCTTGTAGTAGTTGACGACCGGGTTGAAGCGCTCCGTGCGCGGCGACGAAGGCAGCTGCCCGGCGCCCGCCGGAAGCAGCTTGCTCGCGATGATGTCCGGCGACATCACCCACATCGCGGTCGACAGCAGCGACACGTCGACGAGCTTCGCCTCGCCCGTGCGCTCCCGATGGAACAGCGCCGCCGCGATTCCGCCCGCAATCGTCATGCCGCCGATCCCATCGCCGAACGCCGCGCGCTGGCCGACCGGCTCGCTCATCTCGGGAGTCGTCAGCGCGGAGGCGACTCCGCTGCGCGTCCAGAAGCCGGTCGCGTCGTAGCTGCCCGCTTCGCGCTCGGGACCTTCGGCGCCTTGCCCGTGCCCGCGCACGTAGATCGCGCGCGGATTGCGCGCGCGAATGTGCTCGACGTCGATCCGCAGCTTGCGCCGCGCCTCCGGCAAGAAATTCGTCAGGAACACGTCGCTGCGTTCGGCGAGCCGGTAGAGCAGCTCGAGGCCGCCCGGCGTCGCGATGTCGATGCCGACGCTGCGCTTCCCCCGGTTCGGCTGCTGCACGAGAAAGTCGACGCCGCCGAGGTCGACCGACACGCCGCTCGTCGCCAGCCCGCGCTGCCCGTCCCCGCGCACCGGATGCTCGATCTTGATCACGTCCGCCCCCCAATCCGCCAGCACCGCGCCCGCCGAAGGCACGAACCAGAACTGCGCCACCTCGAGCACGCGCACGCCCTTCATCACGTCGAGCATTCCAATCCCTCCGGCAAGCGAGACGCGCACAATACGCCGGGCCACGGCGCGCGACGACGCGCCAAACAAGAGCGCCGGCGGCGCGGCCGCGCTCCCGCAAACGAGCTCCGACCTCAGCGCGCGAGCACGTCCGCGTCCTCATTCCAGCGCGCGCACTGCCAGCGCATCACGTCGGCGAACGTGCCCCAGCTCTCGAACTCGTCACGGATGCGCGCCGCATCGTTGCGGCGCTCGCGCGCGGCGCTCGCGAGCAGCGCGAGCTCCGCGCTCGAGCCGAGCTTCTCCGCGTACGGCGCGACGCGCTCCAGCGTGGCGAGCAGGTCGCTCTGTAGATCGGACGCGGAGCGCGACTCCGGATCGATCACGGTCGCGTGGAGCCCGAAGCGGCACGCCTGGAAGCGGTTGTACGCGTAGACACGTGCGAGCCCGAGCGCGTCGAACAGGCGCCCCTCTTCCAACAGCCACGCCGTCAGCGCCTGTACGTAGCCGGCGAGCGCAACCGCCCAGCTCGGCGTGAGCGGCGTGTCGCAGACGCGCACTTCGACCGTGCCGAACTCCGGCTTCGGCCGAATGTCCCAATAGAAGTCCTTCATGCTCTCGACGATCCCGTAGCTCTGCATCGTCTCGAAGTACGCCTCGAACTCCTTCCAGCCGGGCAGCGGCGGCATCGTGCCCGACAGCGGAAACGCGTTGACGGCGTTCAGGCGCGCCGAGTCGAACGCGGTGTCGGCGCCTTGCAGGAACGGCGACGAGGCCGAGAGCGCGATCAGGTGCGGCACGTAGCGACCGAGCGCCTGCGTGAGCCGGACTGCGGCGTCGCCGTCCGGGCAGCCGACGTGGACGTGCTGCCCGAACACGGTGAACTGCTTCGCGAGATAGCCGTACAGCTCGGACACGCGGCGGTAGCGCGGCGCATCCGTGATGCGGCGCTCACGCCACTTTTGGAACGGATGCGCGCCGCCGCCCGCGAGGCCGAGGTTCAGCGCGCGCGCCGCGGGCAGCAGCACGGAGTGGATCGACGCGAGATCGCGCGCGAGATCGCCCGTGCTGGTCGCGATGTCGGTGGCGATCTCGATCATGCTCTCGGTCAGCTCCGGCTTGATCTCGCCCCGATGCTCGCGCTTGCCGATCGCCGCGAGCAGATCGCTCGCGCCGCGCGTGAGATTCAGCGTGCGGCGGTCGACGATCTGCAGCTCGAGCTCGACGCCGAGCGTCAGCGGCTGCGACGGCGTGAACGGCAGCGGCATGGGGGCCTCACGCCGCGAGCGGCTCGGCTTCGCCAGCGAGGCGCAGCCCAGCCTGCGTGCAGAGCGGCCCCAACAGCTCGAACGCGATCACGGCGGCGAGCACGACCGGCACGACCGTCGCGCCGAGCGCGGGAATCGCGCGCGCGGCGTCCTGCGCGAGCACGACCGTGAGGCCCGACATCGGCTGCAGCGTCAGCGCGAGCAGCGCCGCCTTCTGCAGCGGCTGGCGCGTCGCGCGCGCGAACACGATCACCGCGCTGCCCTTCGCGAGCGCGCGCCCGAGAATGAACGCGACGCTCGCGAACCCGAACGCGGCGAGCGTGCCGAGCTCGAGGCTGGCGCCGACCAGCGCGAACAGCAGCACGCTGACGAGCTGGCCCGCACGCTCGAAGTCGAGCGGCATCAGGCGATGCCGGCGGTCGATCGCGCGCACGCCGATCCCGAACGCGAACAGCACGAGCGGAATCGAGAGCTCGGCGGCGGCGGCGAGGCCGGCCGCGAGCGCGATCGCGCCGAACGCCGCCGTGAGCTGCGCCTCGCGCCGCTTCCCGATCGCTTGGAACACGAGCAGCGCGAGCACCGCGAGCCCGGCGGCGAGCGCGAGCGCCAGCGCGACGGCGGTCGCGCCCGCCCACGCCACGGATGCCGCGAGCGGGCTTTGTGCGGTCGCGAGTGTCGGTAGCAGCATCGCGAGCGCTAGCACGGTCACCGCAGTGCTCGTCGCCGAGAGCATCAGCAGGCGCTCAGTCACTTGGCCCTGCGCGCGGATGTCCTGCGCGACGCGCAGCGCGACCGCCGGCGACGTCGAGACGCCGAGCGCCGCGCCGACCGCCGCGAACGCGGGCGGCAGATCGACCAGCGCGCTCAGCACCCAGTAGAGCGTGACGCCTGCAAGCGCGCTCTCGCCGATCGCGAGCGCGGCGAGCCACGGCGCGCGCCGCAGCCAGCCGAGGTCGATGCGCGCGCCGAGCTCGAACAGCACCGCGCCCATGCAGAAGTCGATCGCGAGACGCAGCTCGTCGCGCAGCTCGGGCGGCACGATGCCGATCGCGCCGAGCGCGATGCCGGTCGCCGCATAGCCGACGATGCGCGGCAGGTGCAGCCAACGCGAGAACGCCTCACCGCCGAGTAGCGCGGTGACGACCAGCACACCGACGGCGATCAACGGGCCGGCCAACAGCCAGCGCGCGGGTAGCGCGAACTCGTTCATGGCGCGCCCTTCGACCCGAAGTTGCGGGGAACGGAACTTCGACCTGCCCGCGCGTTGCGTCCGTGATGCGGGCCACGGGTTTCGACCCGCGTTCGCGCCGTGGCATTCCGTCTCGTGCGACGCCCTGAGAAGTCGGCTCGTTCCATTTGACAGGCGCGCCTCAGTCGATCGCGATCCGCACGAACGCGATCACCGTCGGCGTGCTCGCCGACGAGCGCCGACGACGGCGCAGGCGCAGCCACTAGGAAGGCGAGCACTGCCGCGAGGGTTTCGGTGAGACGACGCGCCATCCGGTCAGCCGGCTGCAAGCGTCATGCCCCCTTCCCCCTTGCCGGCCGCGCTCGAATGCGGGGGGCGATGGGCGTTTCTACAAACCGGCGGGAGCCCGCTGTGAGACCGTAATGTGAGACTGCGGAGGGCGCTGTGCGGACGTGGCTTTCGGCCATTGGGTCGCTCGCTGCCGCGTTGGTCATCGCCGGGAGCTCCGCTTACCCGCCGACGGCTTCCTCCGCGTCGGCTTGCTCAGCGTGACGATTGGCGCCGGGTCCACCGTCTCCAGCGTCAACCCGCTGCTGCAATGGCTGGTGGTCCCGTCGATCGCGCTCGTGGCCGCGCGGCGTGTGTCAAATTCGACCGGCGCGACCTGAGCCAGAGGAGTCGTCGATGCACGATCGAGAGCTGAGCCCTTGGCGTCATTCCCACGCGTTCGGCGCCGGGCAGCGGGCGCGCGGCGAGCGCCGCACCGCCTGGGTCGTCGCGCTCACGCTCGGGATGATGAGCTTCGAGATCGTCGCCGGGATGAAGCTCGGCTCGATGTCGCTGCTCGCCGACGGCTGGCACATGGCACGCACGCGGCCGCGCTGAGCGTCGCGTGGTTCGCGTACGTGTACTCGCGCCGCCACGCGAGCGATCGCCGCTTCAGCTTCGGGACCGGGAAGGTCGGTGCGCTCGCCGGCTTCGCGAGCGCGGTGGGGCTCGCGGTCGTCGCGCTGCTCGTGTTCGGCGAGAGCGCACAGCGGCTCGCGACTCCGGTGAGCATCCGCTTCGACGAGGCGATCGCGGTCGCGTGCCTCGGGCTCGCGGTCAACGTCGCGTGCGCGCTCCTGCTACGGGACGCACATCCCGAAGCGCACGGCGCCGCCGCGCATGCGCACGATCACCACCACGACCACAACCTGCGCGGCGCCTACTTGCACGTGCTCGCCGACGCGCTCACCTCGCTGCTCGCGATCGCCGGCCTCACCGCTGGCAAGTGGCTCGGCTGGACGTGGATGGATCCCGCGATGGGTCTGGTCGGCTCGCTCGTGATCGCGCGCTGGTCGTTCGGCCTGCTCCGCGATACGAGCCGCGTGCTGCTCGACGCGGAGCTCTCGCAGGAACGCTTCGCGGAGATCGAGCGCGCGATCGAAGCCGACGCGGACAATCGCGTGACCGATCTCCACGTCTGGCGGGTCGGGCCGCAACACCTCGCTGCGATCGTCTCGCTCGTCACGCACGAGCCGCGCGAGCCCGAGCACTACCGGGGGCTGCTTTGCCAGCAGCGCGATCTCGCGCACGTGACGATCGAGGTGCAGCGCTGCCCGGACGGAGCCGAGCTCGGCGCGTAGCGCTGGAGGCGATTGAGGCGCGCCGGGGCTCGCGCTGCGGCCGCTGGGGCGAGCCGCCCTCTCGCTGCCCGTAACAAGGCGTCCGCGCGCGTTGCGCCGCGGCATGTGCGGTGCAGTCGCGCGATCGGGCGCTCGCCGGCGTCGGGCTGTCGAGCTCTCAAATCCATCGGAGGATGCAATGCACACGCGAATTGCCGTCATCACTCTCGCCGCGGCGTTGGCTCTCTCGCCGGCGCTCACTCTCGCAGACGAGGGCTCTCACTCGCTCGAACAGCTCGTCGTCGAGATGGCCGACACGCCCGCCGACCACGCCGCGCTCGCCGGCCACTACCGCGCGAAGGCCGCAGCCGCGCGTGCCGAATCCGCGAAGCACGAAAGCATGGGCCGCACCTACAGCGGCGGGAAGTTCTTCCAGCGCACCGCGATGCAGGCGCACTGCAAGAAGATCGCCGAGGAGAACGCGGCGGTGGCCGCGGAGTACGAAGAGCTCGCGAAGCTGCACGAGGCGGAGTCGATGAAGCAGTGAGTCGCTGAGAACGCGGCGGGTGCGCGGAGCGGTCGGGTCACGCCCGAGCGGGCCCGATCCGCTCGAGCGCGTCGAGCCGAATCGCGCGCGCGCCGCGCCGCTCGGCGCCGTCGATCGGGCGGTAAGCGAGCTCGACCCCCGTGCGTGCCGCCCGTAACAGCTGGCCGCCGCGGCTCATGTCGCCGCGCCCGACGAACTCGCCCGGGAAGAGCAGCGCGCGGCCGAACACGGGCAACAGCACGTCGACGTACTTCGCGGTCGCGATGCTGCCGAGCAGCACGACCTCGGCGTCCCGCGGCAAGCCTGCGCGCAGGTCCGACGCGTGGTCTCGCAGCGGCTCGGCGTAACGCCTCTCGGCGGCGTCGACCGGCACGCGCGCGAATGCGCGAATGTCGCGCAGCGTGATCGTCGTCTCGGGGGCGGCGAGCCCGCGGCCCGCGGTGATCACGAGCGCGCCGGGGGAGCCATCGGGCGGCTGCGCGAACTTGCGCGCGTAGGTGAGCTTGCCGCGGAAGTAGAGCGACGAGAGGAACGCGAAGACCTCGCCCAGCGGCGCGCCTTCGTCGCGCATGCGTTTCGCGAGGTCGAACGCAGCGCGCCGATCGAGCAGCTGGCGGCAGCGCTGGCCGGAGCAGCTGGCGGGCGAGAGCAGGAACACGCGCACGGACATCGGCCGGAAGTCAGCACGCGGCGCGGGCGCTCGCAACGACTGGCATTCGCGCTGCACGCCGTAGAATCGCCGCGTGAAGCTCCCGATCTCCGCTCCGCTCGCGCCGATGCTGGCCAAGCGCGCCTCGGCGCTGCCCGAGGGCGATGGCTGGATCTTCGAGCCGAAGTGGGACGGCTTCCGTGTGCTCGTGTTCCGCGATGGCGACGAGCTGCTGCTGCAGAGCCGCGACGAGAAGCCGCTCGATCGATATTTCCCGGAGCTCCGCGCGCCGCTGCTCGCGCAGCTTCCTGCGCGCTGTGTGCTCGACGGCGAGCTCGTGATCGCGCGGGATGGCGCGCTCGACTTCGAGGCGCTGCAGCAGCGCATCCACCCCGCGGCCTCGCGCGTCGAGCGTCTCGCGAAGGAGACGCCGACCCGCGTCGTGTTTTGGGACCTGCTCTGCGAAGGCGAGCGCGACCTGCGTGCGCGCCCGTTCCACGCGCGGCGCGCCGAGCTCGAGCGGCTGCTCGCACGCGCGACGCCGCCGCTGCACATGACCCCGGCCACGACCGAGCGCTCCCTGGCCGGTGACTGGTTCCGCCGCTTCGAGGGCGCAGGGCTCGACGGCGTCATGGCGAAGCCCGCCGCCGGCGCGTACGAGCCCAACAAGCGCGCGATGCTGAAGGTCAAGCACGAGCGCGAGTGCGACTGCGTCGTCGCCGGCTTCCGCTGGCACAAGCGGGGCGAGCGCAGCGCGATCGGCTCGCTGCTGCTCGGGCTCCACGACGAGGACGGAGGTCTCCAGCACGTCGGCGTCGCGGCGAGCTTCACCGACGCGAAGCGCCGCGAGCTCGTCTCGTTCCTCGCGCCCTATCGAGAGAACGCGTTCGAGAGCCACCCGTGGAAGCACTGGAGCGGCGCCGACGAGAGCGCGGAGAACGGCCATCAGCGCATGCCGGGAGCGAAGAGCCGCTGGAGCCAAGGCAAGGATCTGAGCTGGGAGCCGCTGCGACCCGAGCTCGTGATCGAGGTGGCCTACGACCACATGCAGGGCCGGCGCTTCCGCCACACCGCGCACTTCCGGCGCTGGCGCCCTGACAAGCCGCCGCGCGAGTGCGGCTACGCGCAGCTCGAGGTCGTCACGCCGCACGAGCTCGCGGAGATCTTCGCGGCGGGGCGCTGACCGGCCGCCTGCCTCAGGCTTCGGGCTTCCTCGCCTCGCGCCACGCGCGCGTCGGGTCATCGTCGGGATCCGGCAGCTCCGCGGGCGGCCGCAGCGCCTCGGGCACGTTGCGGAGATTCACGCGCACGCGCGTCCAGGTCGACGAGCGGCCGCGCATCGAGTCGACGAGGACGTCCTCGACCGCGAGCGCGGCCGCCGCCTCAGGGTGCCTCGCCCTCCAACGCTCGAGCCCGGCGAGCGCGGCTTGCTGATCAGGGGAGTTCGCGACCGTGACCAGGGGGTGCTTCACGCGCGGCGCCTTCTTCGCGGCCGCGCCCTTCCGCCGCGACGGATTCGTGCGCGGCGCTTCGCCTTCCATCTTTCGATAGTGCGGCGGCCACGGTGCGTCGCCGAGCCCAGCAGCCTCGTCGCGCGCAGCGAGCTCGAGCAGGCGCTCGAGCGAGCCGGCTGCGGCGTCCATGCCCGCGTGCGGATCGCCGACCAGCGCGAAGCGCTTCGGCACCGTCGCGATCGTGAATTCCGCCGGCTCGCAATCCGCGACCTCGTCCCACGCGAGCGGCGTCGAGACGCGCGCATCGGGCAGCGGCCGCACCGAGTACGCGGAGCAGGTCGTGCGGTCCTTGGCGTTCTGGTTGTAGTCGAGGAAGACGCCGCTGCGTTCTTCTTTCCACCACTTCGAGGTCGCGAGCTTCGGCGCGCGGCGTTCGACCTCGCGCGAGAGCGCGAGCGCCGCGCGCCGCACATCCGTGAAGGTCCAGCGCGGCTCGATGCGCACGTTCACGTGCATGCCGCGGGATCCGCTCGTCTTCGGCCAGCCGGTCAGGCCGACCTCGCCGAGCAGTGCCTTCACCTCGAGCGCGACGCGCCTCACGTCTGCGAACGCGACGCCCGGACCCGGATCGAGATCGACGCGCAGCTCGTCGGGATGCTCGAGGTTGCCCGCGCGCACCGCGTGCGGGTGCAGCTCGATGCAGCCGAGATTCACGATCCACGCGAGCCCTGCGGCGTCATCGACGACCACTTCCTCGGCCGTGCGCCCCGATGGAAACGACAGCGTCACGGTGCGCAGCCAGCTCGGCCGCCCTTCCGGCGCGCGCTTCTGATAGAACGCCTCGCCCTCGGCGCCGTGCACGAAGCGCTTCAGCACGATCGGGCGGTCACGGATCCCGCCGAGCGCGCCCGGCGCGATCGCGAGGTAGTACCGAACGAGATCGAGCTTCGTGACGCGGGCTTCGCGCGAGAAGTAGAGCTTGCTCGGATGGGTGACGCGGACTTCGCGCCCGTCGAGCTCGAGGACTTCCGGCGTCTCTTCCTTGGCCACGGCGTGGAAGTTATAACGGCAGCGATGGCCGATACGAAGCAAGACGTGCTCGACATGCTGCGCGAGCTCGCCGAGCTGACGATGCTCGAGGAGGCGGACCCCCAATCATTCCGCGTGCGCGCGTACGAGAGCGCGGCGCAGGCGATCGCCGCGCAGGCGACGGACCTCGGCAAGCTCACCGCGAAGGAGCTTCAGCAGATCCACGGCATCGGGAAGAGCACCGCCGCGAAGATTCGCGAGCTGCTCGAGACGGACCGCGTCGAGAAGCTCGAGGCGCTGCGCCAGAAGCATCCGAAGGGCGTGGTCGCGCTGCTGCGGATCCAAGGCCTCGGGCCGAAGATGGTGCGCAGGCTGCGCGCCGAGCTCGGCGTGGAATCGATCGACGGCCTGAAGGCCGCGCTCGCCGCGCACAAGCTGCGCGATCTCTCAGGCTTCGGGCCGAAGTCGGAGGAGAAGCTCGCGGACTCGCTCGCGCGCCTCGAAGCGCAGGGCTCGCTCGCGCGCACGCCGATCGCGACCGCGCATGTGCTCGCGGAGCGCATTCTCGAGCGCGTGCGTGAGGTTCCCGGCGTCACGCACGCGGCCGCGTGCGGCTCGCTGCGCCGCTTCGCGGAGACGATCGGCGACATCGATCTCGTCGTCGCCGCGAGCGACCCCGCGCCCGTGACGGAGGCGCTCGTCTCGATGCGGCTCGTCGAGCGCGTGCTCGTGCGCGGCGAATCGAAGACCAGCGTCGTCACGCAGCGCGGCGTGCAGGTCGATCTGCGCGTCGTCGGCGCGCATCAGCTCGGCGCGGCGCTGCTCTACTTCACCGGCTCGAAGGGCCACAACATCAAGCTGCGGCAGCGCGCGCTGGCGCGCGGCCTCACGCTGAACGAGTACGCGCTCTCGGAGCTCCAAGGCGGCCGCGTCGTCGCGAGCGAGAGCGAGGCCCAGATCTATCAGGCGCTCGGCCTCGCGTTCGTGCCGCCCGTGCTGCGCGAGGACGCCGGTGAGATCGAGGCCGCGGAGAACGGCTCGCTGCCGCGGCCGCTCGGCGGCGTGATCGGCGACTTCCACGTGCACACCTCGCTCTCGGGCGACGGCCGCTCGACGCTCGAGGAGGTCGTCGCTGCCGCGAGGCAGCGCGGCTATCGCGCGCTCGCGATCACCGACCACGCGGAGCGCACGCTCTCGGGCGTCGGCCGCGAGCCGTTGCTCGCGCAGCGCGAGCGGATGCGCGCGCTGCAGGCGGAGCTCGGCGATTCGCTGCGGCTGCTGCACGGCGTCGAGCTGAACATCGGCGCGGACGGCGAGCTCGACTACGACGCCGAGTTCCGCAGCCGCTTCGACTTCTGCCTCGCATCGGTGCACGACCACTTCGAGCTGAGCCGCGCCGCGCAGACGCGCCGCGTCGTCGCCGCGATGCAGGACCCTTCGGTCCGGATGATCGGGCACCTCTCGGCGCGCATGATCGGCGGCCGCCCGCCGATCGAGCTCGACCTCGACGCGATCCTCGCGGCGGCCGAAGCGACCGGCACCGCGCTCGAAATCAACGGCGCGCTGCCGCGCCTCGATCTCTCCGTCGACGCGCTGCGCCGCGCGCGCGGCCGGAACGTGCAGCTCGTGCTGACCAGCGATGCGCACCACGCGCGCGAGCTCGAGCGCGTCGGCTTCGCCGCGAAGAACGCGGAGCGCGCGTGGATCGAGGACGCGCAGGTCGTGAACGCGGGCGCGGCCGAGCGTCTGCTCGCTTGGACCGCGGCGAAGCGCGCTTAGGGCGCCACCTCGACCTTGATCTTCATGCCCGGATGAATCGCGCAGCGCACCTCGACGACGCCCGGCTTCGTGAAGCGCACGACGTCGGAGCTGCCCGGCACCTGCAGCTGGACGTTGAAGTCCGCCACCGGCGAGCGCGCGAACACGCTGTGCGCGATCGAGTCCGCGTTGACGAAGCGAATCGCGTCGTTGCGCTGGATGCGGATCGACGGCTGCGAGAACTGCTTGTCCTTTTCCTCGACGACGTGCTCTTCGGCGAGCGAAGGAGCTGCGACCGACAGCCAGAGCGCGCAGCAGACGATGATGCGACGAGTCATGGGTGCTCCGTTCAGCGCGGCAGCCGCGCGAGCGCGATCGGCGCGTCGCGGCTGGTCAGCGTCTCGAGGAATGCGATCAGATCGCGGCGGTCGCGCTCAGCGAGCTTCAATGGACGAATCTCGTGGCTGAGGCTCGGCCGCTTCACGCGGCCGCCGCGCGCGTAGAGCTCGATCACGTCGGCGAGCGTCGCCTCGGAGCCGTCGTGCATGTACGGCGCCCGCCGCGCGACGTCGCGCAGGCCCGGCGTCTTGAACGCGTGCTCGAGCACCGGGATGCCCTCGACGATCTTGCCGCGCCCGCGGTCCTCCCCACTCGAGCCGATGTCGTGGAAGCTGTCGTCCGTGAAGCGCCAGCCGCTGTGACAGCTCGCGCAGCCCGCCGCGCCGGTAAAGAGCGCGAAGCCCCGCTTCGCCGATTTGGAGATCGCGCGCTCGTCGCCGTCGACCCAGCGATCGAACGCAGCGGGCGCCGAGACGACCGAGCGCTCGAAGGTCGCGATCGCCTTCCCGATCGACTCGGGGCTGATTCCCTCGCCGGGATACGCCGCGTCGAACAGGGGCTTGTACGCGGGAATCGCATTCAGGCGCGCGACGAGCTGCTCGGCGCTGAGGTTCATCTCGGCGGCGGACGTGATCGGGCCGAGCGCCTGCTCCTCGAGGCTCGCAGCGCGCCCATCCCAGAACAGCAGCTCGCCGTACGCGAGATTCGCGATCGACGGCGTCCGGCGCGCGAGCACTTTCATCTCGTGCCCCACGGCGCGCGGCAGGCCGTCGGACCAATCGAGCGCCGGGTTGTGGCAGGTCGCGCATGCGACGAGGCCGCTCGCCGAGAGCTGCGGCTCGAAGAACAGGCGCTGCCCGAGCTCGCGGCGCGCAGGGCTGTCGGCGTTCTCCGCGGGATACGGGATCGCGCTCGGCCGCCGAAATGCCGCGCGCGGATCGTCGGCCGCGGCACCGGCTGCGCCGCCGCGCGCGAGCGCGAGCGCGCCCAACAACGCGACCGCGAGCGAGCGCGCTGCGAGGCGCACTCGCCGCGGATCAGAAGAGCACACGGATTGGATCGCGGGCATGGCGCTGCTCCATTCGAGTGGCACGAATGAGCCGCGCATCGGAGCGCCCGACTCACTCCTGACTCCGACGAACCTCGCGCTTCGTGGCAGCAGGCCTACGTAGAGCGCGCGAGCACAACCGGGTGTTTTGCGCATCGCTTGCGCGCCGATCCAGGGTGCCAGCCATGCAGCTGCGCAGGCTCATTCCCGCCACCGTAATCGCGACGACTGCGGTCGCGGTGGCGCTCGCGTGCGTCGGCCTGTCTGGATACCACGCGTGGAAGGCGCGCCAGGCGCTCGTCGTCGAGCTCCAGGCGCTCGGCGAGGTGCTCAGCACGCAAGCGATCGTCGCGCTCGCGAGCGAGGACGCTGGCTCCGCGGAGATCATGCTGCTCTCGCTCGGAGCGCGCGGCGACATCGACGCGGCCGCGCTGTTCGACGCGGACGGAAAGCTCCTCGCGCAATTCCTGCGCGACTACGACGCCGGCATCGCGATTCCCGCGAGCCCGGGCCTGCCCGGCGCGCAGTTCGCGTCCGATTCGGTGCACTACGTGCACGCGATCCGGCGCGGAGAGGAGCGCGTCGGCGCGATCTATCTGCGCGCGTCGACGGAGCGCCTCGCGGAGATGCTGAAGGCCTCGCTCGCGATCGGCGGCCTCGTGTTCGCGCTGAGCCTCGTGCCCGGCATGCTCGCGGCGGCGCGGCTCGTGCGCTCGGTCGCGCGTCCGCTCGCGGCGCTCGCCGCTGCGAGCGCGCGCACCGCCGCCGGCGACCTGCGCGGCGAGCTCGAGGCCGTCGACTCGGGAGGCGAGATCGGCGCGCTTTCGCGCGCGTTCGGAGAGATGACCGGAAGCCTGCGCGGTGCGGTGGGCGACATCGTGCGCGGCTCGAGCGCGATCGCGCAGGCCAGCGCCGGCCTGAGCGCTGCGAGCGAACGCACCGTGTCGCAATCCGAACGGCAGCAGAAATCCGTGCACTCGATGGGCGCGTCGCTCAGCGGCATGCGGCGCGACGCGGACGAGACGACCGCGCAGATCGAAGCGCTGACGAGCCTCGCCGGCGACGTCGCGAGCTGCGGGCGCGAGATGCAGACGATTACGGATTCGGTGAGCACGGCGCTCGAGCAGCTCTTCGCGGCCATCGAGCAGAACGCGGACGCCGCGCGCGGCAGCGCGAACGCGACCGCGCAGGTCTCGCAGATCGCCGCGGCGCTGGAGCAGTCGGCCGCCAGCTCGGGCGCGTCCGTCGATTTGCTAGCGGGCGCGATTCGCTCGCTGCGCGAGCGCGCCGCGCGCAGCAGCGAGCGCGCCGCCGCCGCGGCCGAAGCGAGCCGCGCGGGCGCCGGCTCCGCGCGCCTCACCAGCTCGGCGATGAGCGCCGTCAGCGCCGCGCACGGCTCGCTGAATCAAGTCGTGCTCGAGCTCTCGGGCCGATCGCGCGCGATCGAGGGCGTGCTCCAGATCGTCCACGACGTGATCGACGCGACGCGCCTGCTCTCGTTGAACGCCGCGATCACCGCTGCGCAGGCGGGCGAACACGGCGCCGGCTTCGGCGTCGTCGCCGCACAGATCCGCGATCTCGCAGGCCGCACGTCCGCCTCCGCGGGCGAGATCGCGAAGCACGTGGCCGATCTCCAGAAGGGAATCACCGCGGCGGTCGAGAAGAATCAGCTGATCGAGACGCGCATCCGCGAAGGCGCGCGGCAAGCCGAGCACACCGACGCCGCGTTCAAGCACCTGCTCGAGGCCGCCGGCGAGTTCGCTGCCGAGAGCGCCGAGATCAGCGCGCTTGCCGACGGGCAGGCGTCAGCGCTCGCGCAGGTGACGCCGACGCTCGATCAGGTCAGCGAGCAGGTCGCCGAGATCGAGGAAGCGCTCGAGGCGCACGGCCGCGCCGCCGAGGCGATCGCAAGAAGCATGGACGACGCGCGCGCGCTCGCGTCCGAGGTGCAAGGCGCGATGGGCAAGCAGGAGCACGCCGCAGAGGACGTCGCGACCGCGGTCGACGGCCTGCGCAAGCGCGTCAGCGTGGTGCAGACCGCCGCGGCCGCGCAGCTCGAGGCCGTCGACAGCATCCGCGAGGAGCTCGTGGACGTCGTGAAGGCGACCGAGGACAGCGTCGAGCTGGCCAGCGGCATGCGCGAGCTGGTGAGCTCGCTCGGCGCGCGCGCGCAAGAGCTCGAGGGATCGGCGGCGCGCTTTCGCTTGCCGGAGAAGGTGAAGCCGAACGTGGCGTGAGCGTCCAGGGGATGCGCAAGCCCCCTGAGTCTCGACGATCGCCTCTCGCTCGCTCGCGCTGAGCCCCCGTGCGCGCGGCGATCGCCGACGCAAGACGAGTCGACATGGACGGTTCGGCTGCGCTGTGAAGCGATTCACTGCGAGGCGCACCGCGATGTGGCGGAATGCGGCGTCTCAGCTCGAACCGCGGAGAGGGAAGTGCGCGAGAGACTCCGATTCGTCGTTCTGCCCCTGTTGCTCGGCGCCGTAGGGTGCGCCACCGCCGACTACACCCAGCCGATCGACGATTTCGCGGCCGCGACCCGCGATGCGAAGACCGCGCTCGACGATCTCGACGCGCAGACGACGGAGGCTTATCGCGCGTCCCTCGAGAAGGACGTTCTCGCCGGAGAGCTCCTCGCCCGACAGCAAGACACGGAATGCCAAGCCACGTCGACTCGCTGCCGTCTCGTCGTAATCGATCGGCAGGGCGAGAAGCTCGGCACCTATCCGCCGGAGCCGGCTCTCCAGCGCTCGACGGTGTTGATGACCCAGATCGATCGATACGCGGCCAGCTTGAAGACGCTGCTCGAGGACGACACGGCCGACGAGGTGGCGTCTCACGTCAACGCTGCGCTCGGAAGCGTTCAGGACCTGGCCGGCACCGTCGCAACGCTGAGGGGCGCCGGCACGCCCGCACCCGCCGCCATCGCGGAATTCAAGACGCCCGTTGGCGCAGCGATCCATTGGGTCGTCGGGCAATACGTCGCGCGCGTCAAGCTCGAGGGGCTGCAGCGCGCGACGGCCGACGCGAATCCAGTGATCGGCCAGGCCGCGGAGTTGTTTGCCACCGTCGCCTTCTTCGCCGCGGACGCGGCCAAGAAGCAGTTCGCCAACGATGTGGGGGCCGCGGAAGATGCCATGCGGGCGATCCCGAGCGCGGACGCGCTCTCGGACTACGTCGCCGCCTCCGCACGCTACGACGCGTTCTTGACGTCGGCGCCGCCGGACCTTTTCGGGGCGATGCGCGACGCGCACGGCGCGCTGGCTGACAGCCTGCAGAGCGACGAGGTCAGCTTCGCGATCGCCTACGCGCGGATCCAAGCCTTTGCCAGGGAAGCCGAGAAGCTCGCGAAGATCCTGCGGGATCTGCGCGCGATCGGCGCGAATGAGGAGGGCTCGCAATGAACGATCGCGTGCCGACGGTGCAGGAGGTCGTCGCGGAAGCGATGAATGCTCGCCAACAACTCGCGGCGCTCGAACAGAAGCTTCAGGAAGAGATCGACGAGATCGACTTCACTGCGTTCCGCGAACAGCGCCAGCTGACGGCGGACGAGGGCGTCAGGCGCCGGTCGCTCCGTTCGACGCAAGGCGAGGTTCGCGACCAGTTCGCCGTCCTCGCCTACGTCACGGCGAGACGCCTCGACGAAACGAATGAAGTCGCTCAGCTCCTGCGCCAGATGCAGACGATCAACGCCGGCCTGCAAGACGACTTCGACCGCTTGCGGCGACTGCAGCGCTACAGCGCCATCGCAGAGCGGGTCGCGGACGCGGCCGCACAGGCCACCGCCAAGCTGGCCGCGATCGCCGCGAAGATCGCCTGAGCACGCATTTCAGATCAGCGCGTCCCCCATGCGCGCGAACACGGCGTCGATCGTGCCGCCCATGAAGCGCTCGCGCGTCTCAGGCGCGAGGTCGGCGAGCGCGCTCCGATAGTGCGCGACCGGGTCGGCAATGCCCTCGAAGTGTGGGAGATCGCTCGAGAACACGAGCATCTCCTCCGGAAGCTCGCTGATGATCTTCAGCAGCGGCGAATCGTTGCCGCCCGTGAGCGGCGTCGCCTTCACGTTGCGCGCGAGGTACTCGCTCGGCTTCTGCGGTAGCCGCCACGGCCCGACGAACAGCTCGGCCACTTTCGTCACGCGGTCGTCGATCTCCCGCGCGAGGAACGGCAGCCAGCCGGTTCCCACTTCCGCGAGCAAGAGCGTGAGCTTCGGGAAGCGCTCGAACACGCCGGAGTAGACGAGCGCGTTGATCAGCGTGGTGGGCGCGATGTGTCGGTGCGCGCCGCCGAGCATCCGTAACAACGTCGGATCGCCGTTCTGGTTCGCCCAGCCGGGGTCGAAGCTCATGCGCTCGAAACCGGTGTGCAGCATCGGCGCCATCGCGAGGTCGCAGGCGGCGGACCACACGCGATCCCAGCTCGGATGGCTCGGCGGGACGCCGTTCACCGGGTACGCGGGCACCAGAAAGATGCGGCTGCTGCGCGCGCGCATGCGCGTGAGTTCGGCGACCACGAAGTCGAGATCGCCATATTCGAGTGCCGTCACCGGCCGCAGCCGGCCGCCGCCCTCGTCGCAGGTGTCCGCGAGCCAGGTGTTGCAGGCGCGAATCACTTCCTGGCGCAGCGCGCGCTCCGCGACCTGCAGGTTGTAAGCGATGCCCGAGAGACAGATGACGTGCTGCTGCGCGATGCCTTGCTGATCGAGCCACTTCACGCGCGCCGCGGCATTCGCGGTTTGAAATTGATTCCTGCCGGCGAACTCCGCGCGCCGCACGGCCTCCGCCTTCTTCTCGTCGCCGAACAGCGCGAGCAAACCGGGCGGCAAGAGATCCTTCGTCGGCGGGCGCTGTGCCTCCGGCACGCCCCGTAACAAGTCTCCCACGATCGCGTCGATCGCGAGCAGCCCAGGGTTCAGCTTCGGCAGCTTCTTCGCGAGCGCCGGATAGGCCACGAGCCAGTCCTCGCCGGGCTCGAAGTGCGCGTCGATGTCGATGATCGCGGTCATGGCGTTCTCCTCGATCTGCGTGCGCGTCAGCTTCGCTTCGCGGTGACTTCACCCTTCGCGGCGATGAAGTCTCCGATCACCTGATACAGGTACTCGCAGTCCTCGCGCGTCATGGTCGGGTGGCACGGCAGCATGATCCCGTGCTCCATGATCTGATCGCAGCTCTCGAGGCCCTTGTTATGCACGCGGTACTCGAGCCCGCGCAGCATCGGGTGGCGTGTGATGTTCCCCGAGAAGATCACGCGGCTCATCACGCCCGAGTCTTCGAGCTGAAGCTGGAGCTTGCGCCGGCTCCAGCCGGTCTCGGGCCGAAGCTGGATCGGGTAGCAGAGCCAAGTCGTCTCGGTGTCGGGCAGAATCGTCGGGAGGATGAACTCGCCCTTGTGCAGCGACAGGAACTCCGTGTGCCAGCGGAAGCGCTCTTCGCGCAGCCGCCACAGCTCACCGATCTTGTCCATCTGCGCGATGCCGAAGGCGGCGCCGCACTCGTTCGGGATGAAGCCGTAGGCGTTCTCCTCGAAGATGAAGAGGCCGTCGTAGTCGACGCCGTCGAGCGTCTCGAGGAAGCGGCCGTCGGAATCGTTCATCCGTGTGCCGTGCATGAACTTCTCGGACGAGCGGCCCCACGCGCGGAGCGAGAGCGAGCGGTCGAGCAGCCGCTCGTCGTCGAAGAACACCATCCCGCCGTTCCCGAGCGCGGTGATGATGTGGAAGATCGAGAAGCTCGTGATCGACACCTCCGCGCGCGTCGCGGTGTGGCGGCCGCGCAGCTTGCCGCCGAGCGTGTCGGCGCTGTCGTGGATCACGAAGAGTCCGTGGCGGTCCGCGATCGCGCGCACGGCGTCCCAGTCGCAAATCCCGCCGACGAGGTCGGGGATCAGGATCGCGCGGGTGTGCGGCCCGATCGCCGCCTCGATTTGGTCGACGCGGATCTGATAGTCGGAGAGCCCCACGTCCACGAACACGGGAGTGCAATCGGCGTGGTAGATGGCGGCCACGTCCGACGAGAACGTGAGTGCGGGCGTAATCACTTCGGAGCCGCGCGGCAGCCGGGCGAGCCGCATTGCGATCATCAGCGCCGACGAGCCCGAGTTCACCATGACTCCGTGCTTCTTGCCCATGAAGGCCGCGACGCGCGCCTCGAATTCGCGCACCTTGGGGCCGGGCACGAGCCCGTGCGGCTGCTGGAGCTGGCCCATCACCGCGTCGATCTCATTTTGGTCGAACATGGCGCCGCCGTAGCGGACGACTCGGGGCGGGATGCGCATCAGTCGACTCCTTCGATTCGGGCGATGTCGATCGCTCGCGGCATCAGGCCGGGTCGCGCGCGAGGTTCCTGGCGAGGAACGCACACGCATCATCGATCGCGCGCCGCGCGACGTCCGCCTGGCCCACCCAGGACACGAAGCCATGCGGAGCGCCCGCGTAGCGGCGGCACTCCGTGACGAGCCCGGCGGCGGCGAGCTTCGCGGCGTAGGCCTCGCAGTCGTCGCGCGAGGGATCGAGCTCCGCGCTCGCGACGAACGCCGGCGGCAGATCGCGATGGCTTGTGGCGCGCATCGGCGAGGCCCACGCATGGTGCTGATCGACGGCCGCGTCGCGCAGGTACTGCGCCCAGAAATAGTCGATCGCCGCCTCGGTCAGGATCGGACCCTTGCCTCAGCATCCGTCGATAGTCGGCGAACGCTTCGGATCCAAACCGCCTCGCGCGATCCTGGACGATTTCGGGATTCGGATCCGAGACGCCGACGATGTCGACGTTCAGGTCGTGCAGCAACGGGAGATAGGCAGCGTCATAGGTGGAGTGCCAATGGCTGACGCCGACAACGGCGACGCGCCGGTGGGGGCTCATTGCGTTGCTCCTCGGTTGTTCGCAACTGAATGGAGGCCCGCCGGATCGGCACTCACGCGCGTTCGCTTCGGTTCGCTCGTCCGACGCGTGGTCGGATTCGAGCTGTGAAGGGAGGTCATGACCGCTCCGAATCTCCGCGATCGGGCTCGCGCGGGAGGCGGTAGCCCGAATGGAACGAACCACATGGTTGCACAATGCAACCACATCGACTACGCCTCGGCGCATGCACGAAATCGATCCCTGCGCCGCCGCGCTTCGCGGCCGCGATCTCCGACCAGCTCCGCGCGGCGCGCTGCGAGACTCGCCGGTCGCGTCATCTCAGTCCGCCAACCCGGCTGTACGGCGAACCCAGGAACTGCTCTCCGGACGCCCGTTCCCGCTACTCGTGCGGCTCGCCGCACCGAACAGCCTCGCGTTCTTCGTGCAGGCGTGCGTCGGCATGACCGAGGTCTGGTACGTCGGTCAGCTCGGCCGCATGGCGCTCGCCGCGATGGCGCTCGCGTTCCCTTTCCTGATGCTCGCGCAGACCATGTCGGGCGGCGCGATGGGAGGCGGCGTCAGTAGCGCGGTGGCGCGTGCGATTGGCGCGGGTCGCTCGGATCGCGCCGAGTCCCTCATCTGGCACGGCATCGCGATCGCGCTCGCCGGCGCCGCAGTGTTTGCTGCGGCGTATGCGCTGCTCGGCACCGCAGTGCTCGCTCGCCTGGGCGGTTCCGGCGGGGTTCTCGCCGAGGCCACCGCGTATCTCGACATCGTGTTCGCGGGTGGAGCGAGCCTTTGGCTGAACGCGATCGTCGGCGCCGTCTTTCGCGGCTCGGGCGACATGCGCTTTCCCGCGCTCGTGCAACTCGCCGGCGCGATCGTGCAGGTGCCGCTCTCGGGCGCGCTGATCTTCGGCTGGTGGGGTGCGCCCGCGCTCGGCCTCACCGGCGCGGCGATCTCCGTGGTCGGCGTCTCGGCACTCGCGTCCGCGGTGTCGCTGGCTCGCCTCGCGCGCGGCGTCGGCGCGGTTCGGCTCCGGATCTCGGGCCTGAGCTTCGAGGCCCCGGCGTTCCGCGAAATCCTGAGCGTGGGGTTCGGCTCCGCTCTGTCGCCCATCCTCACGGTGTTCACGATCGTGGCGGTGAACGGGTTCGTCGCTGGCTTCGGACCCGCGGCGCTTGCTGGATACGGCATCGGCTCGCGGCTCGAGTTCCTGCTGATTCCACTCGTATTCGGCATCGGCGCAGCGCTCACCGCGATGGTGGGCACCAACCTCGGTGCGGGGAACTTCGAGCGCGCTCAGCACATCGCATGGCTCGGAAGCGCGAGTGCCGCAGTGCTCACCTGCACAATCGGCGTCGTGCTCGCGATCTGGCCCGAGCTCTGGGCGGACACGTTCACGAGCGACCCGCAGGTTCGCGAAGTCACCATCACCTACCTGCGCACCGTCGGCCCGAGCTACGTCTTCCTGGGCCTTGGGCTCTCGCTCTACTTCGCCTCGCAGGGAGCGCGCGCGATGTTCTGGCCCATCTTCGCGACGGGCCTGCGCTTCGCGATCGCCGTGGGCGGCTCAGCGATCGCGGTCGGGGCCCTCGGACGCGGCGCGGGGACAATCTTCGCCTGCGTTGCAGCCGGCATGGCGGCGTACGGCGTCGTGACGGCGGGAGCCATCGCCGCTGGAGCGTGGCGACGAGGCTGACCTAACTACTCGTCGAAGCCGCCGAAGAGCTCAGTGATGCGGGTCTTCAACCATTGTTGGGTGCGATGAGGTACTTCTTCCCCGTGGCTTGCTTCCCGTAGACGGCGATCTCGTCCAGGTACAGCGCCTGCGCGACGAGACCTCCTTGTCGTAGTGACTGGCGAAGGTGGTCTTGATCTCCGACGCAACTCGCTCACGTAGCCGTTGCACGGCTGCCGGACCGCTCTTCTGCAAGAACGCCGTCAGCAACCACCCCCCGATGCCCCAGGCCATACCGAAGCTGCGGGTAAGCTCCGTCGGACTACGGTCCAGACCTCCGTAGATGTAGAGCTGCTTGTGCCTGGTCGAGCCGTAGCGGCTGTACTCCCCGGAGGCGCGGCTCGCTGCCACCTCCATGCACGCCAGGATCTGGCTCGCCAGCTTTCCGCCGCCGATCGCATCGAAGGCGAGCGTGGCGCCCGTATCGACGAGCGCCTCGGTGAGCTCGTCGATGAATGTGGGCGCGTCCGACTTGAGCACGTGCTTGGCGCCGAGCGCTTTCAGGAGCTCCACGTGCTCGGGCCGGCGCACGATGTTGACGAGGGCGATCCCTTCCTTGACGCAGAGCTTCGCCAGCATCTGCCCAAGGTTCGACGCCGCAGCGGTGTGCACGAGCGCCGAATGGCCCTCCGCGCGCATCGTCTCCACCATGCCGAGGACGGTCAGCGGATTCACGAAGCACGACGCGCCCTCGGCCGGCGTCGTGCCGAAAGGCAGCACGAGGCACTGGCTCGCCTTGATCGTTCGGAACTGCGCGTACATGGCTCCGCCGAGGATGGCCACGGTCTTTCCGATGAGCGCTCGCGCTTCGTCGGAGGAGCCGGCACGCACGACGACGCCGGCGGCCTCGTTTCCCACCGGCAACGACTGACCGACGCGCCCCGCGACACTCCGAAGTGCCGCGGGTGAGATCATCGCAGTGACGACCGGCTCCTGTGGGCCGCCCGATACCGTCGCTGTCGACATATCGGCGCCGCCGAACAGCAGGCCGAGATCCGATGGGTTCACGGGAGTGGCTTCGATCCGGACCACGACCTCGTCGGGCCTCGGTTCCGGAGTCAGAACGCGAACGAGCGACAGCTCGAGGATGCCTTCCCTCTTCACCATCGACCTCAGCTGCAGGCCGGCCTCATCTGACATGGCTTCTCCTTCGACACTGGGCTTCAGCGGCCGCGGAAGGTCGGCCTTCGCTTCTCACCGAATGCGCTGATCGCTTCTCGCGCGTCTTCGCTACGAGCCATCGTTGCGATCGCGCGGAGCTCGGAATCGATCTGCGACTCGAGGGTTTCGTTCCAGCCCGCGTGCATCAGTCGCTTCGCCGCGCCGTAGGCGCGCGTCGGACCCGCGGCGAGCGAGGCCGCCAAGGCATGGGCCTCGCTGGCGAGCTGATCGTCGGCAACGACGCGGTTCGCGATCCCCCACTCGAGCGCTTCGCGCGCGCTCAGGGCGCGATTGAGGAGGGTGAGCTCGAGCGCGCGGCCGAGCCCGATGCGTCGCGGAAGGAAGTAGGTGGTAGAGCCGTCCGGGCTCAGACCCACTTTCGTGTAGGACATTGTGAAGCGTGCGGACTCGGCCGCAATCACCAGATCACAAGCGCATGCGAGGCCCATGCCTGCCCCGGCGGCCGCTCCGTTCACGGCTGCGATGACCGGGAGGTCCGCGCGCGCGAGGCGCGAGAGCACCGCATGGAACAGCGACACGCGGCTCTTCAGCTCGCCAGGAGGAGAGTAGAACCCCTTGAGGTCGGCGCCGGCGCAGAAGAACCGTTCGCCGGCGCCAGTCACGAGGATCGCGCGGACGCTCGCGTCCTCCTCGCACCGGACGACAGCGTCCATCAGCTCGCTCGAGAGTGCCGCGTTGAGCGTGTTCGCGGATTCAGGACGATTGAGTACGACGTGGCCGACGCCGTCGCGAACCTGGAACGTGATCGACGTGTAGGCCGCCATGCCGCGCTCGCCTACGGATGAATGCGGACGGGTAGGTGCGTGTAGCCCTTCACGAAGCAGTTGCGGACGCGAATCGGATCCCCGACCAGCTCCACGGTCCGATAGCGCTTCAGGATCTCCTCCCACAGCACGCGGAGCTGCATCTCGGCGAGGCGGCTGCCCATGCAGAAGTGAGCGCCGATGCCAAAGGACAAGTGCTGCCGCGCGTTCTTGCGGTCGATCTGGAATTCGTTCGGCCGCTCGAAGACCGCATCGTCCCGATTCGCGGACACGTACCACATGGCGACCTTCTCGCCCTTCTTGATGCGCTTACCGCCGAGCTCCGTGTCCTGCGTCGCGGTCCGACGCATGTGCGCGAGCGGCGTCTGCCAGCGAATGATCTCGCTCACCATGTTCGGAATCAGGCTCGGGTCGCCGCGGAGCTCCTGATACTGGTCCGGGCTCTGGTTGAGCGCGACGACTCCCCCGGAGATTGAGTTCCGCGTCGTGTCGTTGCCGCCGACGATCAGCAGGATCAGCGTCCCGAGGTATTCCAGGGGCTTTAGGTTTCGCGTTTCGTCGGCGTTGGCGAGCGCCGAGACGAAGTCCAGACGCTCCTGCGGCTTGTTCTGCCGCTCCTTCCAGAGCGCCGTGAACCTCTCGAGACACTCGAGGAGCGCTGCACGGCGTTCTTCCTCGGTCGCCACGATGGCGCCGATGTCACCCGGCATGGTGGTCGAGACGTCCGACCAGAACGTGAGCTTGTGGCGCTCCTCCCACGGGAAGTCGAACAGCGTCGCGAGCATGCCCGTCGTGAGCTCGATCGAGACGCGGTCCACCCAGTTGAACGTCTCTCCGACCGGCAGCCCATCCAAGATCTCGCCCGCACGCTTGCGGATCAGCGGTTCGAGGTGGACGAGGTTGCGCGGCGCGGCGACGGGCTGCACCACCTTGCGATGGGCGTCGTGCTGGGCGCCATCCATGGTGATGAACCCCGCCTCCACCGGGAAGTCGGGATCGGGATCTCGGAGCACGATGCTGCGCGCGGACGAGAAGACCTCGGGGTTCTTCTCCACTTCGACGACGTTCGCGTAGCGGGTGACCGACCAATACGGGCCGAACTCGCTCTGCGCGCAATAATGGACGGGATCCTCCGCGCGAAGGCGCTCGAAGTATCCCCAATGTGTGTCGGTCTCGAAGAGCTCGGCGTCCGATACGTCGATCTTGTCGAGGCTCACCGAATACGGATCTGTGTAAGCCTGGTTCATGAAGCCTCCCTCGTCACCACTTCTCGAGCCACGGTCGCAGCACGACCTCGAACGCCCACGTCGAGCGATGCTGGCGATGCAGCTGTAGATAGGTTTCTGCGATGAAGTCCGGATCGGCCATGTTGTCGTCGACCGCGGTACCAGCGAGTCGGTGGGCGCGGCTCCCGTCGTCCTGCGTCCATCCGATCGCGGCGTCGATCGGCACGTTCGCAACGTGGATACCCTGCGGCATCAGCTCCCTCGCCATGCTCTGTGCGAGGCCCGACTTCGCCTGACATGCCATCGCGAACGCGCCGCTCGTCGGGAAGCCCTTCAGTGCTGCGCTCGCGTTCGTGAAGATGATCGTTCCTCTCGCGCCGTTGGCGCTCGGCTCGTTCGCGCGCATGAGCCGAGCCGCTTGCTGGCCTACGAGGAATGCGCTGAATGCCGAGTTGCGAAGTGTCTCGAGTGCCATGCTCGGGTCGGCTTCGGTGATCCCCTTGCGAAAGATGCCAGCCACCCGACCGTCGATGTTGTGCACGACGAGTGTTGGAGCCCCGAGATCCCGCACGACGTTCTGGAACAGCAGCTCGACGGCCGCCGGCTCACTGGCATCGCACGCATATCGGCGAACGCCGTGCGCCTTCTCCAGGTTCTCGAGAACTGGCTTATCAGGGGTCCTGGCTGCGATGCCGACCTGCATACCGCTCTTGGCGAACAGCCGGGCGCAGCTCGCGCTGATGCCGGGCCCGCCTCCGACGATGAGAGCGACGTCCCTAGCCATTTGTCGCGAACCTCAGTGATTCCACCACGGACGATCCGAGAACGCTCTCAGGTCGATCTCGTGCGTCCACGCGGATCGGTGTTGCTTCGCGAGGTGGACGTAGGTCTCCGCGATCTGTGCAGGAAGGAGAAGCCCGTCGTGTTCCCTACCGCGCGCTTCCCGGAGCTGCTCGAACTTCTCCGGTCCGAGCATCTTGCCGAGGGTGTCGGGCGCATCCACGGCGCCGTCGATCACGATGTGCACGACGTGGATCCCCTTCGACGCGAATTCCGCGTTGAGGGTCTGGCACAGCATGCGTCGCCCTCCCATCGCGGCCGCGTGAGAGTGTTGACCGCCATTCCCGCGCATCGCTGCGGTCGCCGAGGTCACGAGCAGCGTCCCCTTCCCTCTCGCTTCCATCCGCGGGCACACAGCCGCCGCGAGTCGAAACAGACCGAAGGTGCCCAAGCGCCAGCCTGTCTCGAAGGCCTTGGCCGACGTGTCCTTCAACGGCCGATCGCCGATCTGGGCGCCCAGGTTGTAGACGACGACTTCGATCGGGCCGATCTCGGCCTCAACCGCGGCAACCCGGTCCTCGATCGAGCCCGCCTCGACGGCGTTGAGGAGAAACCCGGTGGCAGAGCCGCCGTCGCTCTTGATCGCATCCACCAATCTGTCCAGGCCGGCCGCGTCGCTGCGCCGACACAGGCAAGCGTGATAACCCTCGCGAGCGAAGCGCCTTGCCACAGTGCCACCAATACCCGCGCCAGCACCTATCACTAGACACACCGGCTTCACGTTGGAGCCCCTTTCAGGGGAGCACAGGAGCAGCGCGCGAGCGCGCAGTCATGGCACATCAAGATTCGACCAGGTCACCGCGCACGCCTGACAGGCTGACCTGAAGCCCTTCGGAGTCGCGGCGCATCTGCTTCATCGACTCACCCTTCCAATGGGCCTCGAAGGCGTCTGGATCGGCGTAGACTTCGTAGAGCATCACGCCATCGGGATCGTCGTGTGGCGTGAGGATCTCGAACTGCAGCGTGCCCGGCTCGCTAGCCCGGCAGCGCTCCGCATGAGCCCGCAGATGCTTTAGATACTCGCTGCGCTTACCCGGGCCGGTCTTAATGGTCGCAATGATCGCAAGCTTGGCCATCGGCGTCTCCTTGGTTGACTACTGCGGTGTTACGCTCGGCAGGGGAAGTGTCTGGGCGTCCAGCAGCAGGTTCCTTCGAATCGCGGAGTCCATCAGTCCTGCCGGCGCAAAGCGGCGAAGCACTCGCAGCAGCGCGACGCTCCCGACCGGATATCGCAGTTTCGGTCGAGCCGCGGTCGCAGCCCGCAGCACGACATCAGCCACGGCACCCGGCTCGTCGCCCTTGGCAAATGCCTCCTGCCACGTCGCCGTCAATGCCGCACGGATCTCGCGATACTCGTCGATCTTCGAGTCGGGCTCCACCACGTTCGCCTCGAACCGCGTCTTCGTGACACCCGGTTCGACGATCACGGCCCGAATTCCCCAGGTCCGCAACTCGTGATCGAGTGACTCGGTGTAGCCTTCGATGGCGTGCTTCGTCGCTGAATAGACTGCGTTGTACGGCATGGGCACGAAACCGAGCGCAGAACCGATGTTGATGATGCGACCCACCCCTCGGCGGCGCATGTGGGGCACGACGGCGCGCGTCATCCGGACTGTTCCGAAGAAGTTCGTGTCGAAGATCGACTGGGTCTGCGCGACCGAGGTCTCTTCGTCGCCGGCCAGGCCTACGCTGAAACCGGCGTTGTTCACGAGCAGATCGATCCGGCCGTGCCTGCGGATCACTTCCTCGACAACCGCTTCGACTGACTCATCGCTGGTGACGTCGAGGGGCAGCATCTCGAGCGATCGCTGACCCGCTCGCGTGCCCCGTCTGCTGGTGCCGCAGACCCTGTAGCCGACTGACGCGAGCCGTTCCGCCGTAGCTTCGCCGATGCCAGAGGAGGCTCCGGTGACCAGCGCGACGGAGTCCTTCATTGTCATGACACCCCTCGGTACTCGATGATCCACCCCGAACGCTTGTTGCCCCAGCGTCGCCGGCAACGCTCGTCGACTCCGGATATGATGAACATCATATATCGGCGCGCCCTCCTAGGCCAGCGCAGGCGGAGGCGGCGTCAATCCCCGGTGGGGGGCTTGATGTGCCTCAACGCCGCCTTGCGCAGCGCGTCAGAGAGCCGCCGATCATCGACGGCACGGGCGAGCTGCAGCGCGCCTACCATCGTGGCCACGGTCACGAGCGCGCGCTCGTGCGCGCCCGGCTTCCCCCAGTCGGGCGACTGACGGGCGACGAGGTCGATCATCTCCTTGATGCGGCGCGTCGCGGCTCGCCGCACCGCAGGCGCCTGCCGCGGCATTTCGGAGCAGAGCGCGGCCACCGCACAGCCAGTCTCGACGGATTCGACGTGCTCCCTCGAGAGGTACGCCCGCGCCAGCTCCAGCAGCGCCTGCTCCGGCGGCGCCGCGGCGGCGATGCTCGCAGCCGCCGCCGTGCCCTCCGCCCCAGCCCGGTCGGCCGCCTCCGCGAGCATCGCTTCGCGAGAGGCGAAGTGGGCGTAGAAGCCGCCGTGCGTCAGGCCCGCTTCCTTCATGATGTCAGCGACACTCGTGCCGGCGTAGCCGCTGCGCCGGATCGCGCGCGCAGCCGCCTCGACGATGCGTTCGTGCGTGGCTTCCTTGCGAGTCGGAGCGGTGCGCTTCATGCATGAGGATTATCATATGGAGAACCGAGGCACGCCAGTACAGCATCGACCGAGACCTATTCCCTAGGCGGAGACCCACTTGAAGACCCCGCTGGCCCGAGCGCAGACGGAATTGTCCGCCAGGACCAGTGCGGAGGCGAAGCACAGCGATCGACCGGTTCTGATCACCTCGGGGCGGATCTCGACCCACTGACCGACCTTCGCCAAGCCGACGAAGTCGACGGACAGGCTGATCGTCACGAGGCCGGCCGTATTGCCCGCGTGCTCGCCGCAGCTCAGCCCCATCGCGTTGTCGGCGAGCGCGGTGATGAGCCCGCCATGAACGAGCCCGCGACTGTTTGCGTGCGCGGCGCTTGCCCTGATTCCGAGACTGACGCCCTTGGCTGACGGTCGGGCGTAGATCGGTTGCCACGGATCTGTTAGGCCGCTGTGGCGCGTGTGCCGCTCGAATCCCTCGGGCACGAGCTCTCTGCTCGCCGGCTCGCTCCTCTTGTGCATTGATGCGACCTGATCAGCGGCCGGTGAAGCGCGCCTCGCGGCGCTCGACGAAGGAGCGGATCCCCTCTTTCGCATCCTCCGTGCCCATGACCTTCTTGCTGATCGTGGGAATCGCCGCGATGGCAGCCGCTTCGTCTGCGGCGATGTAACGCAGCGCCGCCTCCTTCATCGCGCGGAGGCCGAGTGGGGCGTTCTTCGTGATCGCGTGCGCGATCTCCATCGCGCGATCGATGTGCTTGCCGAAGGGCACCACCTCTTGCACGAGTCCGATCTGCAGCGCGCGCTGCGCGTCGAACTCGTCGCACAGCATCAGGTGGTACATCGCGTTGCCCCAGCCAGTGCGCGTGAGGAAGCGGAAGTGCGCGCCGCCGAGCGGCGCGATCCCGCGCTTCGACTCCATCTGGCAGAAGCGCGCCGTGTCCGCCGCAACCACGATGTCGGCGGCGAGCATCATCTCGATGCCGATCGTGTAGGTGATGCCCTGGACGACGGCGACGACCGGCTTCAGCGTTCGCCGCTTCAGCGCGAACGGGTCGATCGCATCGGCCGAGGGCTCGACGGGCGTCGCGGTCGGTCCGAAGAACTTCGGCATGTCGAGCCCCGCGGTCGTGTGCTCGCCCGCGGCGCATAGCACCGCCACCCACTGCTCGTCGTCGCGGTCGAACGCGGTCAGCGCGTCGGCGAGCGCGACCATCATCTCGGGCACGAACGCATTCTTCTTGCGAACGTTGTCGACGACGATCTTCAACACGCGGCCGTCGAGCTCGGTTCGAATCTGCGGGGATTCTGTCATGGTACTTCTCCTTTGCTGCGCCGGGCGTGGCGGGGTCTATAGGTCGCGGATCGCAGGCATTAGGGATTGTCCGATGCGCTCGAACGAGCGCAGCATCGCGTCGTGCTCGCCGATGATGTGGCGCACCATCACGAACTCGAATCCGAGCGCGCGGTAGCTGCGCAGCTGCTGGGCGACGCTCTTTGGCCCGCCCACCAGCAGCTGGTCCATGCCGGTGCCGCGGTAACCCTCGGCAAGCACGCGGCCCACGGTTGCCTCGGCTTCGCTGTCACTCTCTCCGACGTAAATGTCGCGACGCAGCACTGGCAGCGCAGCTCGGCCCGCGCGCGTGGCCGCCTCGCGGTAGACCTCGAGCTGCTGCGCGAGCTCACGGCTCGTCGCGTTCTGGCCGGTCAGCCACGCGTCGCCGAGGCGCCCCGCTCGCGCTGCCGCCGCCGGCACGGTTCCCGCGATCCAGATCGAGACCGGCACGCGGGGGAGCGGGCTCACGCTGACGCCGTCGAGATGGAAGTGCTTGCCGTGGAACGTGACGCGCTCTCCAGCGAGCAGCGCGCGCACGATCGCCACCAGCTCCTCGAGCCGGCTCGTGCGGCTCGCCATCGGGATCCCGAACGCGTCGAAGGCCCGCGCGTTGCCGCCGTTCGCAAATGTCACGGAGAGTGGCGCCGTTGCGAACGCAGCGAGCGTGCCGATCTGCTCGGCGATCACGATCGGGTGATAGAAAGGCGCGAGCAAGACCACGCCGAGCGGCATCTCGCCGGTCACGGCCATCAGCCGCGCGAGGGTCGGGATCGGCGCGAACGAGTTCGCGAAGGCTGCGGGCACCGCGTGGTTGTCGCCGTAGAGCAAGCCATCGATGCCGGCGGCGCGCGCGGCGGCGGCGATCTCGAGCACGTTGCGCGCCTGCTCACCCGCGTCGGTCGCACCGAGCGGCCGTTCGATGAAACCGCCTGGCGGCAGCGCCGCGAGCATCTGCTTGAACAGCGCGTGGGTGTGCGCGCCGGTCGGGTAGAGAAAGCGAAGCGAGGTGCCCAGCTTCATCGCCGCTTCTGTGCCTCGATCTCTTCCTCGACCTCGCGCAGTCGGTCCTTGCCGAAGAACAGCTCGTCGCCGACGAAGAAGCTCGGCGAGCCGAAGACGCCGCGCGCGACTGAGGCGTTGGTGTTGTCGAGCAGCTCCTGCTTCACGTCGGGATCGGTCGCGAGTGCGAGCAGCTGCTCTGCCGGGAGCTCGGATTCGAGCAGCGCGGCGCGGATCACCGCGGGGTCGTCCATCTTCTTCGGGTCCGCCCACATGTGCCGGTAGACCTCGTCGACGTAGCGCTCGAAGCAGCCGAGCCGACGCGCCGCGACCGCGCCGCGCATGATCTGGAGCGTGTTGACGGGGAAGTGCGGGTTCTGCGCGAAGCGCGTGATGCCGTGCTTCTCGAGGAAGCGCCGCATCTCGAGTGCCTCGTACTCCGGCTTGTTCTTGATCCCGCGGAGCGAGACCGCCGGCGAGACATTGCCGGTCGCCTTGAACACGCCGCCGAGCAGCACGGGCACGTAGACGAAGCGCACGCCGCTGCGCTTCTCGAGCGCCGGGATCACCAGGTGCGCGAGGTAGGCGTTGGGCGAGCCGAAGTCGAAGTGGAACTCGACGCTCACGTTCGTGGCCTCACCCCGAGCTCATGCCGGGCCGAGCGGATCGAGAACCACCACCGGGATCTGCCGAGCGCCCGCGCTCTTCTGGTAGTCCTCGTAAGGCGGATACATCGCCGCCATCTTTCTCCAACCGCGGGTTCGCTCGTCGCCGCTCACCGTCCGTGCGCGAGCGCGCATGCGCTTCGCGCCGACCCAGATCTCGCACTCCGGATTCGCCTTCAGATTCACGTACCAGGAAGGATGCGTCGGAGCGCCGCCCTTCGAGCCGATGACCACGTACTTGCCGTCCAAATCCTCGTAGAGGAGCGGCAGCGGTCGGCGTTTCCCGCTCTTCGATCCCCGCGCGATCAGGAGCAGCGTCGGGAGCGGGCCGGGGCCGCCGCCAATGGTCGAATCCCACAGCCGGGCTCTGTCGGGATCGGAGAGGTAGAGCTCCACGTGGTCCTTGATCCACTTCGGCATTCCCGCCGCGGGCATCTCGAATTCGTGCTTCTCACGCATGAGGGACTCCTTCGTTGGTGAGGTTCGGGGCGGCGCGCGACACTGCGTCCTTCTCGAGCTTCTCCAGGTAAGGACCGAGATCCGGAGCGAAGGCCTCGTGCGCGCACAAGCGCGTGAAGTGGGAGAGTGCGCGCGGGTACGTCTCGCGAAGCTCCTCGGCGTAGAGCGGCGCCAGTGCGGCTTCCGACAGCACTCGGCGCATCGCGCGCTCGGCCGCAAAGAGCGCGAGCTCAGCGGCGAACACGATGTCGGCGAGCGTAAGCGCGTCGCCTACGAGGAACGCGCGCGCGGGCGCGAGGGCTTGCTCGATGCCAGCGAGGTATGCATCGCGCGCCGCGCGGGCGCGCTCGTGCGTCAGGGGCTCCACGCGGCCGCCATTGAGCATCAGCAGATACACCTGCATCTCGCGCGCGAACACGAGGCTTGAATCGAGGAACGCGTCGATGCGGGACGCGGTGTAGGGGTCGTCGCCGTACAGGCGGGTGCGCCCGGGCGCGAGCCGCACGACCGCGCGGGCGATTGCGTTCGATTCGAAGACACCGATCGCTCCGTCCGGGCTGAACGCCGCGGGGACCGTGCCGAACGGATGCGCGGCGAGAAACGCATCCGTCTTGTGCAGTGTCCCGGCGAATCCGGTGCGAGCGCTGCGCTCGGTGCCGACGGAAGCGTCGCTTGCATTCAGTGGGCGCGCATCGAAGTCCCACAGCCAGGACGCAAGCTCGCGTGGCGCCACGCCGCGCAGCTCGAGCCTCACCCCGCACAGCCTCGCGGCGATCGTCGCTTTCGCGACCCGGGGGCTTGGCATGTAGGAGAAGATTCGAAGCGCGCCGTCCATCAAGACTTCTCCGGCGAGTCGCCGTTCATTGGAGTCGTGTCGAGGCCTACGGAAAGCGGAAGACGCGCTGGAAGTTGCGGAGCGCTCTCTTACTGCCCGAGAAGGTTGCCGCACGCGACGCGAGAGCATGGGCGAGCGGTCTGTCGCCTCGGCGTGCGGCCATGATCACGTGCGAGGGAGCGATGACGACGAGGTCTGGGGCGCGGTCCCTAACGTCGTGCTTCGTGCCGCGAGCGCTTCCGAGCACGAAATCCGTACCGTCGACGACCAGTCGATAGACCTCGTCGATACCCGTCGCCGCCATCGGCTCGAACCACGACTCGACAGCGCAGTGCACGGCGATCTCCGGACGCATCTCGGTCGACGGCGCCGGCGGCGTCAAGAACGCCGTGCCGAACTGCGACATCGCCTCGAGGATCGGCCTCGCCTCGCGCGCCTTCGGCGTCGCGATGTAGACCGCGCGGACCGCGGGCGGCGGCAGATCCCTGGTCGCTACGAGCCCCGCGGCGGCGAGCACGCGTAGCCGGTCGCTCAGGACCGATGAGGAAATCCCGAGCAGGTGCTTCCGGAGGTCGACGAAGCGTTGGTCGGCAAACAGCAGCTCTCTCAGGATCAGCAGGGTCCAGCGGTCGCCCACCAGATCGAGCGCGCGCGCGATGGGGCAGTACTGGCTGTGCCGCTTCCTCGTTCCGCGCGCGTTGCCTCGACTGCGTCGGCCTCGGCCGCGACCAGCGAAGCCGCGAGGACGAAGGTCGTCTCGAGCAGGCGGGCCGGTCAGCGCGGTCGAGGAGGCAATCACTGCCGTTCCTTGAACGAGGGAGCGCTCACAACGCCTCGATCCGCGCCGGCGTATGCTTGTGCCACGGCGTGCCCGCGACCCAGTCGCGATCCTCGCTGCGCGTCAGTTCGTTCGGCGAGACGCCCGCCGCAACGGTTCCTCCGCTCGCATCTGGGAAGTCAAGGCCAAGCCCGTTCGGCAGCGAGATGTGCCCGCGCTGCATCTTCTCCGAGATTTCGACCGACGTCTCCGCGCTGCCGCGCCGCGTCGTGACCCTCACGCGACCGCCGTCCGAAACGCCTGCGCGCTTCGCATCGTCTGGATTGATGCGCAGCGCGCCGGTGCGGTCCTTCTTCCGCCACTCCGGATTGCGCATGATCGTGTTCGCGGTGAACGAGCGGCGCTCGCCCGCAGAGAGGACGAGCGGGAACTCCGCACTCGTGCGCTCCGGTTCGCTCGCGAGGCCGTCTAGCTCGTCGAACAGCTCGGGGATCGCGAGCTGAATGCGGCCGTTGCGCGTGGCCACGCGGGCCCAGCTCTCCTCCCAGTCGTCGACCGAGAATGTGATCGCGCTCTTGCTCGCGAGCAGCGCGTCGAAGAGCGCGTCGGCCGCCTCCGGCGGCGAGCCCGTGAATCCGGCGCGCGCGAGCGATGCTGCAAGCCTGGGCGCCGCGACCTGAAAGGTCACCCACACGGCTGCGCCTTCGGCGAGGCCATCGGGCAGCAGATCTCCGATTGCCCGATAGGCCAATACCGGTGCGATGGCGAGCAGCCGCTTGTCTGCGCTGACCAGCTCGAAGAACTTCGCACGGAAGGCGATCCGACTCTGGAGCCAGGCTTCGCGCAGCGTCTCCACGGCGTCCTGCGGCAGCATGCCGAGCGCCTCAGCGAGCCGCGCGTGCAGCTCGGCCTCGGAGAACAGACCCGGTAGCGGCTCCATCAGCGGCTTGCGTAGAAAGAAGTAGTTCTTGGGAAACTCGAAGTTGAAGAAGACCGCCTCGGCTTTCTCGAACTGGCTCGCGACCGGCAGCACGTAGTCCGCGAGCCGCGCCGTCTCGGTGAAGGCGACGTCGATCACCACCACGAGATCGAGCGCCGCGAGCGCCTCGCGCATGCGTACGCCGTCGGCGATGGAATGCGCGGGATTGCCGCTCTCGACCAGCATCGCGCGGAAGCGCTTGGGGTGGTCGGTCAGGATCTCGTCGGGGACCACGTTGCAGGGTATGAGGCCGCCGATGATCCTCGAGCCGGTCACGGGGCTCCGGCCCTTCTCTTCACCGTTGAAGGCCTGAGGGACGAGCGTGGTCGGCCGATACTCTCCGCCCTTCTTGCCGAAGTTCCCCGTGAGCAGCACGAGCAGCTTGTGCAGGTACGAGACCAGCGTGGAGTGCAGGTTCATCTGCACCCCGAGGTCCTCGAAGGTGGCCACGCTCTCGGCCGCCGCGATGCGCCGCGCCGCCGTACGAACCTGCTCCTCCGGCACGCCGCTCTTTGCAGCGTGAGCCGCGATGTCGAGCGACGTGAAGTGCGGCAGCACCTGCTCGAGGCCGTCGGTGCGCTCCGCGAGCCAGTCGCGCTTCAACAGCCCCTCCTGCACGATCACGGCGATCATCGCCGCAAGCAGGAACGCGTCGCCGCCTGGCTTCACCTGAAGGTGGATGTCGGCAATCTCGGCCGTCTCCGTGCGCCGCGGATCGATCACGATCAGGCAGCGCTTCGGGTCGTTCGCAATCTCGCGCAGAGTGAGGCGCGCGTGCGGAATGCCGTGCGAGAGCCACGGGTTCTTGCCCAGGAACAGACCCACCTCGCAATGCTCGAAGTTCGCGCGCGAGAAGCCGCCGACCATCTTCTTCGCGACCCAGAACTCCCCGGTCTTCTCCTGAGAGATTGCGTTCGCGCTGTGCACGGATCCGAGCAGCGCGCGTGTGACCTGCCCGTACAGAGCGGGTAGGTGGTTGCCCTGGCCACCGCCTCCGTAATAGAAGATCGACTCGCCCCCGTGCTCGTCGCGGATCGCCGCGAAGCGTGCGGCGACTTCGCGGATCGCCGTGTCCCAGTCGATTTCCTCGAAGCTGCCATCCGCCCGCCGCCGCAGCGGCTGGGTCAGGCGGTGCGGGCCGTTCTGGTAGAAGTCGAGACGCGAGGGCTTCTCGCACGCGTAGCCGCGCGACGCCGGATGCGAGTCATCCCCGCGCACCTTGACGAGCCGGCGCCCGTCGGCACCGCCGAGCTGCACCTCGATACCGCAGTTGCACTCGCAGAGGATGCAGGCGGTGGACTTCCACTCGGACATCTTCCTTCTCCCAATTGTGGCGTGCCTCCGTTGTAGATGACTTGGTTGCATAATGCAACCTTGATTTGTAGAGTCGGGCAGTCGGCGCCTTGGCTGAGAGGACACTCCATGAGCCGCGCAATCGAGTTTTATTTCGACTTCGTCAGCCCCTACTCCTACCTCGCCAGTACCCAGCTCCCCGCTCTCGCGCGCGAGCACGGCGCGGAGCTCGCCTACAAGCCGTTCCGCGTGCTCGAGCTGATGAAGCTCGTCGGAAATCGTCCGACGACGATCGAATGTCAGAACAAGCGCCGCTATGCGGGAGCCGACCTAGGCCGCTGGGCGAAGAGGTATGGAGTCGGCATCCGGCAGAACCCCCACATGCGCAAGGTGGACACGACGTGGCTGCTGCGCGGAGCGCTGATCGCAGCCGACGACGGGCGGGCGGCTCCTTACGTCTCCGCCGTGTTCGGGGAGCTCTGGGATGGGGAGCGCGATCTCGGGCAGACCACCGAAGTCATCGCAGCGCTGAACCGCGCCGGCTTCGACGGCGTGAAGCTCCTCGAGCGAGCAGCGCACTCGGACGTCATCGCGAGGCTCGACCAGGAGACCGCAGCGGCGGCCGAGCGAGGAGTATTCGGCTCCCCGAGCATCTTCGTGGGCAACGAGCACTTCTTCGGAAACGACCGGTTCGAGTTCGTCGCCGCGGCGCTTGCGGCGCAGCCGGCCTGAGGGAGGCTCATGTCCGATCGAGTTTGTCTCGTCACCGGCGTCGGTCCTGGTACGGGCAGCGCCCTAGTGAGGCGCTTCGCGGCGAACGGCTATCAGGTGGCGATGCTCGCGCGGACCGAGAGTCGCCTGCGAGAGCTCGCCGAAAAGGTGTCCGGCGCGCACGGGTTTCCCTGCGACGTCGCCGACGAGGCGCAGGTGGCAGCGACGACTGCGCGCATCTCGCGCGATCTCGGTCCTGTGAACGTCCTCATCCACAACGCCGTGGGCGGTGCCTGGGGCGACTTCCTGCAGATCGAGCCCGCGACGCTTCAGAACAACTTCTCCGTGAACGTCATGGCTCTACTGCACCTCGCCCGTGCCGTTGCCCCTGGCATGATCGACGCGGGGGAAGGCGCGGTCCTCGTGACGGGCAACACCTCCGCGTACCGCGGCAAGGCGGCCTTCGCTGGCTTCGCGCCGACGAAGGCGGCTCAGCGGGTCCTCACGGAGTCCCTGGCGCGTGCCCTTGGGCCGAGAGGGGTTCATGTCGCCTATCTGGCGATCGACGCCGTGATCGATGTCCCCTGGACGCGCGAGCGACTCCCTGACAAGCCCGACGAATTTTTCGCCAAACCGAGCGCGATCGCGGACGTCGCGTTCAGCATTGCCCACCAAGACCGCTCGGCTTGGGCGTTCGACGTGGTCGTCCGGCCTTACTGCGAGCCTTGGTAGCCAGCGGAACGGTCTCCGGCCTCTTCATGCAACCCAACAACCGCTAGCTTGCTTTCGCCATGAGACACAAACGCTTTGACCAGATGAACTGTGGGATCGCGCAGGCGCTCGAAGCGTTCGGCGATTGGTGGACGCTGCTGATCGTGCGCGATGCCTTCTTCGGCGCGCGCCGCTTCGGGGAGTTCCAGCGCAGCCTCGGCATCGCGAAGAACATCCTCTCCGCGCGGCTCGCACACCTCGTCGAGCACGGAATCTTCGAACGCATCGACGTGGGCCGCGAGGGCGAACGGTTCGAGTATCGCCTGACCGCGAAGGGCGAATCGCTGCTGACGGTGCTGACGGCGCTGCGGGAGTGGTCGGACGAGTGGGTGTTCGGCCGCGGCAACGAGCCCGTGGTCGTGCGCGATCGCAAGACCGGGCGCCGCGTCGCAAAGCTGCGTCTCACCGCCGCCGACGGTACGCAACTCGCCCGTCGCGACCTGCGCACCGAGCCCGGGCCCGGCGCTTCGCTCGAGACCATTCGGCTGTTATCGCGCCGCGGGCGTCCGGATCCGCTGCCGAGCTGAAGGTCGCAATGCGCCGAAGCTCGCGCCGCGAGCACGCGCACGAGATCGGCTGAGTAGGCGCTTTCACGGGCGGAGCTGCGGAGGCGACCTGGCGATTTCTGGTCCCTGCCCGGCGCAGACGGCTCGGATCCCGAGAATCTGCATAACACCAATTATGCCTGCGCCTGCGCGAACTTCCGCGCGTTACGACGACGCGTCGAGCGCTTGGCGCGGGCGGCAAAGGAGCGCGTCTCGGTGCCACCTGGCTTCCGCCGACGTTCGGTCAGAGCCGCAGGAGCGCGCGCAAGCGCGCGAATTCCTTGGTGAGCGCGGAAGGGATCGAACCTTCGACCTAGGGATTAAGAGTCCCTTGCTCTACCAGCTGAGCTACGCGCCCGGAAAGGGCGGCGGAAAGTATGGACTTCGCGTTTCGCGGGCAAGGGACGGCCCGCCGCGGCTTCTGGATCAGTCGTCGGCGAGCGCCCGCCGTGCCGCGCGGGCGCCAGCGCGCCGAGCACGAGCCGGCCGACCCGTCGGCGCGCAGCAACGCCGCCGCCCTCGAGAAAAGTTCCCAGCGCGCCCGGCCGAAGCGGCTTGCGCTCCGTACGTCAGCCGGCGAGGAGGCGCACGTGGCAGAGATTCCCGACATCGGCGATCCGGCGCCGGATTTCACGTTGCCGTCGATCGACGGGCCGTTTCGGCTCTATGACCGGCTGCGCGAGAGCGCGGTGCTGCTCGTGTTCTATCCGAAGGACGACACGCTCGTGTGTACGCGGCAGCTCTGCAACTACCGCGACCACCTCTCCGATTTCGCGCAGCTCCAGATCGAGGTCGTCGGCGTGAACCACGACTCGGTCGGCAGCCACGAGCAGTTCGCGACGCGCTACAAGCTGCCGTTCACGCTGTGCTCCGACGTCGATCGCAGCGTGTGCCGCGCGTACGGCGTGCTCTCGTCGCGCATCAACACGAATCGCGCGCTGGTCGTGGTCGGCGAGGACAAGCGCGTCTGGTGGCGACACTCGGAGCTGCGCCTCTTTCGGCGCGACGCGGACGAGCTGCTCGAAGTGATCCGCGAGCTGCGCGCCGAGCATTGACGCGTTCGCGCAGCGCCGCGCGCGGCTTCACTCGCGCGCCGCCGCGACGACCTTGGCGAACAGGCGGCCGACGACCTCGCCGATCTGCGGCGAGCCGTACTCGCCTGCGGTCGTGACGACGACGAGATCCAGCTCGGGCACGATGAACAAGCGCTGGCCCCCGTTGCCGACGCCGGCGCTCCAGCCGAGCGCGCGGCCGCGCCATGGGACGCGACCCGTCCACCACTGATAGCCGTAGCCGACTTCGTCTTCCGAGGTGACGAACTTCATCCCGGTGCCGACGTGCGCGCGCAGCGATTCGCGCAGCCAAGCCTCGGGAACGATCTGCCGGCCACGCCAGCGTCCGCCGTCGAGCGCGAGTCGGCCCAGCTTCAGCAGATCGCGCGGTCGCAAGCGCAGCCCCGCATAGGCGATCGGGCGCCCGCGCAGATCGCGCGCCCACGTCCAGTGCGCGATGCCGAGCGGCTCGAACAGATCGGCGCGCACGCGCTCGAGCAGCGGCTTCCCGCCGGCGCGCGCGAGCAGCTCGGCGAGCGTCGCCGTGCTGCCGCCGTTGTAGTTGAAGCGCGCGCCCGGCGACGCGGCGAGCTTGCGATCGAAGACGAAGCGCGCGAGATCGCTCTTCCAGAAGAGGCGCGTCTCGTCGCTCGCGAGGACGCCTCGACCCCATTCCTTCCAGTCGAGCCCGCTGCTCATCGTCAGGAGGTGCTCGAGCGTGACGCCGGCGCGGCCGTCGGTTCTCAGGTCCGCGAGCTCCGGGAAGAAATCGAGCGCCGGCGTCGAGAGATCAGCGAGCTTCCCCTCTTCACGCGCGATTCCTAACACGAGCGACACGACGCTCTTGCTGATCGAGCGCACGTCGTGCAGCGCGTCGGGACCGAACGCGACGTCGGGCGCGAACCAGTCGCGGAGCCCGTAGTGCACATCGATCGGATCGTCGTGCCCCGTGCGATAGAGCTCGGCGACGAGACGCCCGCGACGCTCGACGAGCAGGCCGTGGAGGTTCGCCTTCGATGCAGCGGCCTCCTCGAGGACGGCGCAAAGCGCCGCCGCATCGAAGTCAGCGGCCTCGGGTGGGACGACGGGCCAGTCCGCGCCCGCGACCGGCGGCGCACAGGCGGCGCGATCGGCAGCGCGCGCCGCAGCCGACCAGACGCAAAGCCACGCCAGCGCGGCGACGGCCACCAGCGTGAGAGCGCGCCCCTGACGCGATTGCGTCGCGCGCCTCATGGCGGCGTGTACGCGATCACGTGCCCGCCGAGCTTCGAGTCGACGCCGACATGGCCGCCCGGCGCGATCACGAGGAACTGCTTTCCGCGCGGGCGCAGCTTGTACGAGATGGGGCCGGCGTGGAGGCCGGCGGGCAGGTCGAACGTCGCGATGCGCTCGCCGCTGTCGGCGTCGTGCACGCGCAGCACCGGGAAGCGCGTGCCGGCGTGGAAGACGAGCCCGCTCGCGGTCGCGAGCGCGGGGCCGAAGCCCGAGCGACCCGGATCTTCCGGGCCGGTGCTCGTCGACGCGCTCCACGCGATTTCGCCGCGCGCGAGATCGACCGCGACGAGGCGTCCCCACGGCGGCTTGTTACAGGGCACGCCGTCGTGCTCGAGCAGCGTGCGGCCGTGCAGCGGCGAGAGGCGGTAGCGCTCGCCCGTTCCGCGGCCCGTGATCAGCCACGCGATGTTGCGCAGTCCGAAGCCGTGCAGCGGCTTCACGCCCGCGCCGCCGCCGGTCGCGCGCTCGGCCACCTCGTCGAGCCGAATCACGTGCACCAAGTTGTTGACGGGGACGAACAGGCGCTGGCGTGTGGGATCCCACGAGGCGCCCGACCAGTTCGCGCCGCCGGCCGTGAACGGATACGTGATCGAGCCGCGCGGGCTCGGCGGCGTGAACAGGCCTTCGTTGCGCAGCGGCGCGAGCAGCTCGCGGCACGCGGTCAAATGCTCGGGCGTCGGCGCGTAGAGGTCGCCCTCCCCTAGTCGCTGCGGCACGAGCGCCGGCGGCGCGCTCGGAATTGGCTGCGTCGGCGAGGTCTGCTCGCCGGGCAGATCGCTCTGCGGCACCCGCACTTCGTTCACCGGGAACAGCGGCGCACCCGTCTCGCGATCGAGCACGAACACGAACCCATGCTTGGTCGCCTGCGCGACCGCGTCGACGCGCTTGCCGTCGCGCTCGAGCGTGATCAGCACCGGCGGCGCGGCGAGGTCGTAGTCCCAGAGATCGTGGTGCACGGTCTGGAAGTGCCAGCGCTTCGCGCCCGTCTTCGCGTCGAGCGCGACGACGGAGTCGCTGTAGAGGTCGTCGCCGAAGCGGTCGCCCCCAAAAAAGTCCGGGCTCGGCGTGCTGACCGGCAGGAACACGAGGCCGCGCGCGAGATCGGCGGTGATGGTCGACCAGACGTTCGTCGCACCTGTCAGGCGCGTTCCGCTGCGCCACGTCTCGTAGCCCGGCTCGCCGGCGTGCGGGATCGTGTGGAAGGTCCAGCGCAGCGCGCCGCTGCGCACGTCGAACGCGCGCACGTCGCCGGGCGGCGAATCGGGCCGCAGCGTGTCCGCAATCGACGAGCCGACGACGATCACGTCGCCGACCACCGTACCGGGAGACGTGACGTTGTACTCCCAGTCGTCGTAGACAGGTGTTATGCCGCGCAGCAGGTTCACGGCGCCGTGCTCGCCGAAATCCGCGCACGGCTTCCCGGTCGCGGCGTCGAGCGCGAACAGGCGCGCGTCGAGCGTCGCGAGGAACACGCGCGCCGCGCACGCTCCCGTGGCCTTCGGATCGTGCCAAACCGAGACGCCGCGGTTGATCCACATGTTCGCGTAGGCGCGCCCGCGCTCGAGCTGCGGATCGAACGTCCACAGCTCGCGGCCGGTCTCCGGGTCGAGCGCGATCACGCGATTGCGCGGCGTCGTGAAGAACAGGCGGCCGTCGACGACGATCGGCGTCGACTCGGCCGCGCTCCCGCCGTTCACCTCGACCGGGAAGCTTCCCTCCCAGAAGTCCTCGTGCTGGTAGCTCCAGGCGATCTTCAGCTGCTTCACGTTCGCGCGCGTGATGTCGGTGAGCGGCGTGAAGCGGCCGCCGCCCGGAGCGCCCTCGGTGTAGGCCCAATCCGCCGTCGCCGGCGCGACGGCCGCCGGCGCGGGCGGCGTTTCGGCGCGCGCCGCGAGCGCGCCCGCGGCGACGCCGGCCGCGAGCGAGAGCGTGCGCAATCGGTTCATGGCAGATCTCCCATCCAGGCGCGGGTGACGAACTCGACGACGCCCTTTTCGACTGCGGCGTCGTCGGCGAAGCGGGGATCGGGCGCAGGGTCCCAGTGGCGATGCACCGCCCAATGCGCGGCGATCTCGAGCGTGATGCGCGCCGCGAGCACCGGATCCACGACGGGCGCGATCCGACGCTGCGCGCTGCGCTGGCGCAGGTAGCTCTCGAGCAGCGCCATCACGCCGCCGCGGCCGCCCTCGGTCCAGAGCCGCGCGAGGTCGGGGAACTCCGCAGCGCAGCGATCGAGCAGCTTGATCGCGACGCGGTGCGCGGAGAGCAAGCCGAGCAGCTCGCGCACGATCGCGTCGACCTCGGCCCGCGTGTCTGCAGGCGCGCGGCGAGCGACTGCGGCCTGGAGCACAGGCAGCTGCCCATCGCGCAGGAGTCGCGCGCGCAGCTTGCGCAGCGTGCTGCCCGCGCGCGGCGTCGGCACCGGTAGCGCGCGCGGCGTCGGGATCGACTCGACGCGATCCGCTTGCACGAGCGCCTGCTCGAACAGCGCCTCCTTGCTCTCGACGTACAGGTAGAGCGTGCCTTTCGCGACACCGAGCTCCTCCGCTACGTCGGCCATCTGCGTGCGGCGGTAGCCCTGGCGCAGGAACACGCGCGTCGCGGCGCGAATCAGCGCGTCGAAGCGATCGGGCGGAATCGAGCGCGCCATGCGTCAGTCCTTCGCGAGCTGCGCCTGCGAGGCGCGTGTGGCCACCAACAGCACGGTCTCACGCGTTTCGTCGCGCGCGTGGGCCCGCTCGGGCTCGAAGCCCGCCTCCGCCAACGTCTTCCGGAGCTCGGCCAACGCGGAGAAGCAGTAGACCTCGGCCGGAAACGCCGCGACCGCAGCGTGGTTCTCCGCGGTGCGCGCAGCGATCGCGAGGCGTCCACCCGGCCGCGTGACGCGCGCGATCTCGCGCAGCGCGGCGCCGAGGTCGCGCCAGAAGTAGACGACGTGGACGCAGAGCACCTTGTTGAACGACGCGTCGGGGAACGGCAGGCGCTCTGCGCTTGCGAGCACGACCTCGACGTGCCCCGCGCGGACGCGCTCGCGATTGCGCGCGGCGGCGAGCTCGCACATCAGCGGCGACGGATCCGCGCCGACGACCCGCCCTCGCAGCGCACGCTGCGCCAGCTCCGAGAGACCCCGGCCGTGGCCGCTGCCGAGATCGAGCACGTGGTCGCCCGGCTGCACGTCGAGCACATCCATCGCGGCCAGGTTCTCGCGCCATGTCTCGCGGGCCATCACCCACGCGAGCAGCCGCCCAAGCGGCCCGCGCGCGTTGCGCGCCTGCTCGGCGATGAAGCGCGGCCTACGCATCGGAGCGAGCTCGGCGCGCGAGCCGGACGCCCGCGACGTAGCTCAGCGCGAAGCCGAGATTCGCGGCTGCGAATCCGATCGTGAGCTCGTTCACGCCGGCGATGCAGCTGCGCGGAATCACGACGAGGAAGCCGATCCCCAGCGTGGGCACGAGATGCATCGCGAGCGGCAGATAAACCGACGCGCGGCTCGCGGTTCGCTCTTGCGCGCTCATCGCCCGAGCCTCTGCACGGCGGCCACGACGTCGGCCGGGCGCCGCCACGTCTGCGTCTCGCAGAACACGCGCAGCGCGCAGCCCTCGAGCTCGAGCACGCCGCCGCGCGCTCGGATCGCGCCCGTGTACGTGCGCCCGTCGTCGGGGTTGTAGATGCGCCCTTCGCTCCAGACGCCGGGGGCCGTCTCGCGCAGGCCCATCACGATCTCGGCGCCGACGAGGGGACGCGTCCTCGCGGCGCGATCCGGGTTGTTGCGGTCGACGCGCGGCCGCCCGCGCTCGTCGTTCGGCTGCCAGAGCCAGGCGATCCGCCCGCAGATCGCCGCGGGCGCTCCGGCGCACGGCGCGAGCTCGACGAGCGAGCCGAAGCCCGGAGTCGCCCAGAGCCCGGCGATTCCGGTGCCCTCCTCGGCCGCGGCTGCGCCGCTCGCCGCGAGCAACACGAGGGCGCAGAGCGCGCGGCGGCGAAGCCGTGCAGCGGTCGTCCGCATGGAAGTCCTCCGAGGCGCGGCCGCGACTTTAAATGACTGATCTGGTCAGTCAACTACTTTCGCGGCGCGCCCCAGCCACCGCCGCCCGGCGTCTCGATCCGGATCCGCTCGCCTGCCGCGAGCGCGAGCGTCGCGCGGCCCGGCACGCGCTCGCGCGCGCCGTCGCTGCGGATCCGCCAGTTCTCGCCGCGTCTTCCGGCCTGCCCGCCCGCTGCGCCCCACGGCGCGAGCACGCGCCGCTCCGTCAGCAACGAGACGACGAGCGGCGCGGTGAGCTCGAGCTCGCGCACGAGCCCGTCGCCGCCGCGCTGCGTACCGGCGCCGCCCGAGCCGCGCCGCACGCTGAACTCGCGCACGATCACCGGCGTGCGCGATTCGAGCACCTCCGGGTCGGTGATGCGCGTGTTCGTCATGTGCGTGTGCACGGCCGAGGCGCCCGGCGCGGCGGGCGTCGCGCCCGCGCCGCCGCCGAGCGTCTCGTAGTAACCGAAGCGCTCGTCGCCGAATGTGAGGTTGTTCATCGTGCCCTGGCTCGCCGCAGCGACGCCCATCGCGCCGAGCAGCACGTCGACGAGCCGCTGCGAAGTCTCGACGTTGCCGCTGACGACCGCGGAGCCGGGCGGCGGATCGAGCAGCGAGCCGGGCGGTACGTGGATCGCGACCGGCGCGAGGCAACCGCCGTTCAGCGGGATGCGCTCCGCGACGAGACAGCGCAGCGCGTAGATCGCCGCCGCCTCGACGACCGCGCGCGGCGCGTTCGCGTTGCCGCGCTGCGCTGGGCCGGTGCCCGAGAAGTCGAGCTCGCCGCGGCCCCGCGCGATCCGCAGGCGCACCCGAATCGGCGTGCCGTCGTCGAGCGCGTCAGCGAACTCGCGCTCGCCGTCGCCGAGGCGCGCGAGCTCGCGCGAGACCTTCCGGCTCGCGGCCGCCTGCAGCGCGCTCATCCGCGCGGCGAGCGCCGCCTCGCCCTGCTCCGCCGTGTACTCCCTCAACAAGCGCTCACCGGCGTGGTTCGCCGCGACCATCGCCTCGAGATCCGCGACGTTGTCGTCGGGCGTGCGCGAGGGGAAGCGCGCGCCGCCGAGCAGCGCGCGCAGGCCGGCCTCGTCGAATCGCGCGCCGCGCACGAGCGGGAACGCGCGGATCACGACGCCCTCTTCGTCGAGGGTCTGCGAATCCGCCGGCATCGAGCCCGGTGCCTTGCCGCCGATCTCGGCCTGATGTCCGCGGCTCGCGACGAAGAAACGCAGCGCGCCGTTCACGAACACCGGCGAGACGACGGTGACGTCGGGCAGGTGCGAGCCGCCCTCGGACGGATCGTTGGTCGCGATCGCGTCGCCGTCCTTCAGCGCCGGGAAGCGCGCCAGCACCGCGCGCACGGTCGCGCTCATCGCGCCGAGGTGCACCGGAATGTGCGGCGCGTTCGCGACCAGACCGCCGGACGCGTCGAAGACGGCGCACGAATAGTCGAGGCGCTCCTTGATGTTGACGGAGACCGCGGTGTTCCGGAGCACCGCGCCCATCTGCTCCGCAATCGACATGAAGCGGCTGCCGGCGATCTCGAGGGCGACGGGGTCGTTCGCGTCCCGCACGGCGCCAGCCTCGAGCGCGCCGCGCGCGTCTTCGATCGTGAGCGTGCCGTCCGCGCGCAGCTCGGCGCGAAAACCTGGATCCAGCACGAGCGTGCTCGCGTCGTCGACGATCAGCGCGGGGCCGTCGAGAGCCTCTCCAGCTCTGAGCGACTCGCGCGCACGCACCGGCGCGCGCACGCGCCCGAGCTGCGGGAACCAGCACTCGCGCAGCTCGGCCTCCGCGCCGACCGATTCGCGTGCGACGCGCGGTACCTCGCGAGGCTCCGCAGCGGCGGCACCGGTCACGCGCACGCGCGCGACGGCCACCTCGATCGCGCGGCCCGCCCGCACGTAGCCGAAGCGCGCTCGGTGCGCGCGCTCGAATGCCGCTGCCCAGGATTCGCCCTCGGCTGCCGCCACGCTGAGCGCGCTCTCGGCACCCTGATAACGCAGGTCGAGAGAGCGCTCGAAGGAGAGCGCGCTCGCCGGCAGCTCCTCGCGCGCGAGCGCGGCGACGCCTTCGCGCTCGAGCCCGTCGAGCAGCTCCGTCAGCTCGCAGGGCGCGTCGCCGTTCGCAGCGAGCGGCACGCGCCCTGCGTCGCGCTGTCCGTCCCAGCTGCGTGGCGCGACGCCGATGCCGTACGCGCTGAGAAGTCCCGCGAGCGGGTGCACGAGGATCGTGCGCATGCCGAGCCGGCGCGCGACCTCGCACGCGTGCTGGCCGGCCGCCCCGCCGAACGCGACCAGCGCGAGCTCGCGCGGGTCGACGCCGCGCGCGATCGACACCTCTGCGATCGCGAGCGCCATCCGCTCGTTCGCGATCTCGAGGAAGCCCGCGGCGATCTCGTCGAGCGAACGCACGTGGCCGGCGCCCGCGAGCTCTGCCTGCAGCTCCTTCAATGCGCGCTCGACCGGCGCGCGCTGCAGCGCGAAGGGAAACCGCTCCGCGGGCAGCCGGCCCAGCCAGAAGTTCGCATCGCTGAGCGTGAGCTCGCGCGCGTGCGGCCGCCCATAACAAAGCGGCCCCGGGTCGGCACCGGCGCTCTCGGGACCGACACGCAGCTGCACGCCGTCGAAGCGGCACAGCGAGCCGCCGCCCGCCGCGATCGTGTGCACGCGCAGCATCGGCGCCTTCACGCGCTGTCCGGCGACGATCGTCTCGAACGCTCGCTCGGGCTCGCCGTTCGCGATCAGCGAGACGTCGGTCGAGGTGCCGCCCATGTCGAAGCCGATCGCGTGCGCGAAG
>Ga0187893_10000604_pt1 | contig 91862 bp, 77 predicted proteins | sample MA1701074metaG_FD_139574 | JGI IMG/M metagenome (GOLD analysis project Ga0187893, IMG submission 139574) | White microbial mat communities from a basaltic lava cave in the Kipuka Kanohina Cave System on the Island of Hawaii, USA - MA170107-4 metaG ... | reverse complement strand
GGCCTGCTCGGCCGCTTCGCCGAACCCTGGCATCCCCTGCGATGCGAACAGCGACTGCTCGCCGGGTACCTGTGCCACGGGCGTCTGCGGGGCCGGCGGTCCCGCGACCACCGGCTTCTGCCGCGACAGATGCGCAAGGTGCAACTGAAGGCACGAAGGCACCGAGGGGAAGCGACGAAGCCCCGGAGCCACGAAGGATTCGGGTCTGCGGCTACGTCGACTCCGGCGGCTGGGGTCCCTGACTCCCTGAGGCCGCGCATTTGCGGTCTTGAGCACTGCTCACGGGCAGTGTGGCACACAAACCCCGCGGGGCGCGCGGGGTTACGGTGGGCAGTTCACCTGGTTGCAGGCCGTGACCGTGTAGCTGCCGATGGTCAGGTTGCGGTCGAGGCCGAATCCGCAGCTACACCAGCTTTCGTAGGCCCGAACCCGGACGAGCCATGTTCCGGTGGCGTCGACTGCAACCGACTGAAGCCGCGCCGTGGTTCCGCAGGAGGCGGTCGACGCGGCCACCGTACCGTTGGGCCGGACCAATTCCAGCCGCACGGACAAATCCGGTGCGGCGCCGATCGGCGGGGTGACAAAGTCCACCGTGATCTGCTGCCCGGATACACCCGCGAAGGAGTAGACGTCTGCCTCGCCGCCCTGATTGATCGCCCCCGCCCTTGGCGTGTTGATTGTGATCGCAGCGGGGTTGGGAAGCTCGCTCAAGGCAATACTGAAGACTCCGGTCGCCTGGCCGTCCGCAGCCTCTACCGCGATTCGATACGAACCGTCGAGCGGGAGCAACACGTCCGCGATCGTCGGACAAGACCCGCCGCCGGAGGTTGCGAGCAACGAGCCGTTCGGGGCGAACAACTGAACGCGGCGGGTGACCGCAGGTCCGGCATACATCAACGAAACCACCTCGCCGAGTGAACCCGGGAACTCGTAGTTCACGATGTGACAGTCGGTCGTGAAGGTCCCGTTCTTGGTTTCGCCGTAGGCGATAGAGGCGGGATCGGCGTCGGAGGTGCAGACGCTCAGCGTATAGGCGCCGGTGACCAGGCCGGCGTCGAGACCGTACCCGCAGCTGAACCAACTCTCGTAGGCTCGAACGCGCACGGTCCATGTACCAGTGGCATCCAGGATGACGTTGTCGATCCGCGCTGTCGTACCGCAGGAGGGAACGGATGCCGCCGATGTTCCATTGGGACGAATCAGATCGAGACGTACGGCCAGGTCCGGAGGGCCCCCCACGGACGGCGTGCTGAAATCGACGGTAACGTAGGCGCCAAACGTACCCGAGAACGAATAGGTGTCGGCGCCGGCGATCTGTGAGAGGGTCGTTGTGGTCGGGGTGTTGAAGGCGAAGGGGACGGCGTCATCCAGCTCGCTCAGCCCAATGCTGAACTGACCGGTCGGCTGATTGTCGGCGGCTTCCGCCCTGATGCGATAGGCCCCGTCGAGTGGAAGCACGACGTCCGTCAGGGTCGCGCCCGCCCCACCGCCGGAGGTAGCCATCAGCGAGCCGTTGGGGGCGAACAATTGAACACGCCGCGTGATCGCCGGGCCGAGGTACATCAGCGTGACCACGTCTCCGACGGCGCCTGGAAACTCGTAGTTGTTGACATGACAATCCACGTCGAAACTCCCGCTTTCTGTCTCCCCGTAGGCCATCACCACCGGGGCGGCTTCGGAACTGCACACGGTCAGGGTGTAGGCGCCGGTAATCAGGCCGAAGTCCGCGCCGTACCCGCAGGAGAACCAGCTTTCGTAGGTGCGGACGCGGACCGTCCATGTGCCGGTGGCGTCGAGGACGGCGCTGTCGATGCGCGTCGTCGTGCCGCAGGATGGCACGGTTGCGGCGGTCGACCCGTTGGGACGGATCAAGTCGACGCGGGGCACCAGGTCCGGGCGCGTCGCCACGGTCGGGGTGGAGTAGTCCACCGTAACGGTTTCGCCGAACGAGCCCTCGAAGGAGTAGATGTCGGCATCGGCGACTTGGGTGAGTTGCCCCTGCGTAGCGACGCTGGAAGCGATGGGTAACGCGTCCGCGAGCTCGCTGAGGCCGATGGAGAAGTCGCCGATAGTCTGAGCGTCGGCCGCCTCCACCGCCAGCGTATAGGCGCCGTCCAACGGCAGGCGAATATCAGTGAGGGACGCGCCTGCCCCGCCGCCGGAAGTGGCCATCAGCGAGCCGTTCGGGGCGAACAATTGAACGCGCCGGGTGATCGCCGGGCCGAGGTACATGATGGTCACTACGTCGTCGAGTGACCCGACGAACCGGTAGTTCACGATATGGCAATCCACGGCGAAGTTGCCGGTCTTGGTTTCTCCGTAGGCGATGGGAATGGCGGCGCCGTTCGAGACGCAGACGGTCAACGTGTAGCTCCCGGTGAGCAGTCCGCTGTCCGGGCCGTAACCGCAGGAGAACCAACTCTCGTAGGCTCGAACGCGTATCGTCCATGTGCCCGCGGCATCCAGAAAGGCGTTGTCGATGCGCGTGGTCGCACCGCAGGAGGGCACGGAGGCCGCCGTCGTGCCGTTGGGGCGGATCAAGTCCACGCGGGGCACGAGATCGGGTCGGCCGGCCACGGGCGGTGTGATGAAATCGATCGTGACCGCGGCGCCGAATGTGCCGGTGAAGGAGTAGGCATCGACCTCGGCGATGGGCGAGATTCCGCCGCCGATCGCCGACTTGAAGGCAATGGGAACGGCGTTTCCCAATTCCGTAAGACTGACGCTGAAGCTGCCCGTCGTCTGACCGTCCTGGGCTTCGACCGTGAGGCGGTAGGCCCCGTCCAGGGGCAGACGGATGTCGCTGAGTGACGTGCCGGCCCCCCCACCGGAGGTTGCCAGAAGCGAGCCGTTCGGGGCGAATAGCTGAAGCCGCCTCGTGGTGGCCGGACCTAGGTACATCACCATGACGACATCATCCACCGCTCCGCTGAATTGGAAGTTCACGATCTGGCAATCGGCGAGGAAGCCGGCGCTTTTCGTCTGTCCGTAGGAAATAGGGATCGGGACCGTGTTCGAGAGGCATACGGTGACGGTATAGAGCCCTGTCCTGAGGGCCTCGTCGGCGCCGAAGCCACAGGAGGCGAAGCTCTCATAGGCCTGCACGCGGACCTTCCACTCCCCCGTCGCATCGAGCAGCGCGGTGTCGATGCGCGTCGTTGTCCCACACGATGGCACGGAAACAGCCGTCGAACCGTTGGGACGTACCAGGTCCAGACGCACGGCGAGGTCCGGTCGGCTGTTGACCAGAGGCGTGACGAAGTCCACCGTGGCCGACAAGCCGAAAGTCCCGAAGAACGTGTATTCGTCCACGTCGTCCACTGGATCGATTTCGCCGGCGGTCTCCACGCCGAGCTGGATGGGCCCCGGTTGGAGAAGAAAGCTGCGTTGCGCAATGGCCACGTCAAGTAGGTCAATGTGGGTGTCGGGATGGAGGTTGGCCGTAGTGCAGCCTGCTGCAACAGCGGCATCGGGGCCGTCGAGGCACTCGACGAGAGCAGCGATGTCGATGGTCGACTCGATGCCCGCCGGAGTCGCGTTCGCTTCACTCACTGCGAGGATATTTCTGACGAACGCAGACAACGCGAAAATGAGGAATAGACCGGGCGCACGCATGGCTTCTTTCCTCCCTCTGTGGGCGCCAACGTGCGTCAGGAGTCGCGGCGAACCCGTGCCCCACCGCTGAGGTTGAGTTACGCCCGCGGCGCCACAGCAGACTGTACACCGTAGTTTACCAGCCGACAAGGAATCAGACGGTGCAGCGTTTGCGGGGACGTACGGCCAGCCGCGGGACCGAACGTGGTCCTCAAAGGCGGCTTCGTAATGATTGTGCCGCTGAGCCATGGAATCGCACCGTGCCGCTGGAAGTCGCCTGGCTTCCACTGGCATCCGCTTCGGTGCCCCTGCGCGCTCGCCGCCGCCTGCCGTAATAACGCGCGGGGCGATCGGTCGAAGAGTCCGGCGAAGCGAGCGCCGCCCGATGAACCTGTTGACACGAAGGGCTGTTTTGACTAACCTAGACCTCGTCATTTACGCGTTCAAGCTGACACGTCTTCCACAGGCGGCGCGTCGGGTCGTTGCAGAAGGTCGGGAGGATGATGCATCCGTGTCTGTGGTTGCGCCGAGGGGTTTGCGCGTCTTCCGCTGCGCTTCTGCTCACCTGCCTGCCTACCTGCACGGGCGTTCAACTTCCAATCGCTGACTCCCCTTCGGCTACTGCTGGCGCGCCAGCAGAGCCAGTGGCCGGGGCGGGGCAATCGGCTTCGTACCCGGGCGACGGCGGTCCACTCGCAGACGGCGGGGATTCGGGCGCTTCGGAGTCCGGGGACAATACCTGTTCAGCTACTGACCCACGCCTGTGTTTCGGGCTTACCGATGACGAGCTGGCTATCCTGCTGACCCAGGACAGCGACGGCGACGGAAGCAGCAATCTTGCAGAGGCGATGGCCGGCACCGATCCGCAAGACCCCAGCGACGGCGCCGACATGGACGGCGATGGGGTGCAAAACCGTAACGATCCAGATGTGGACGGCGACGGCACGGATAACGCCGAGGACTCCGATATCGATGGAGACGAACTGCTGAACGGCGAGGATGACGACATCGACGGCGATGGTCTGCTTGAACTCGAGGACGACGACGACGACGGCGATGGCCTCGAGGACGACGAGGACGAAGACGACAACGGCGACGGGGAGGAGGATTGCAAATGCGAGCATGGGCAGTGCCTCAAAAACGACTGCATCTGCCAGGCCGGTTGGGAGGGGGACGCGTGCGACAAGTTCCACTGCAAGGACATCCGCAACTGCAACAACGGCACCTGCACCGGGCCGAACACATGCCGTTGCAACCGAGGCTGGGAGAGCGTAGGCAGCATTCCCTGCGCCGTATTCCACTGCCGGGGTGCCCGTAACTGCAGCGGCCATGGAACCTGCACCGGCCCCGACATTTGCACCTGCGAGGACGACTGGAAGGGCTCGCCCGACTGTTCGCGTCATGCCTGCGCAGTGATCTCCGGGTATTGCAGCGATGGCGACCCGTGCACCACGGACATTTGCGAAACAAGCACCGGCTGTCGCCACGAGCCGGCGTGTTCCGGCGACGAGCTATGTCTGGCAGGCAATTGCTTCCCGAAGTGCAACAACACTCTGGACTGCGCGCAAGGCGAGGCCTGTCGCGATGGAGGCTGTCAGGAAGGTTGTTTCGAGGACTCCGAGTGCCACGACAGCGACCCGTGTACGACCGACACGTGCAATGCGACATCGGACTGCGCGAACGAGCTGAGGGAGTGCGTCGGGGCTAACGAGATCTGCGTGCGCGGGAGGTGCGTGACCGCGTGTCTGAGCAGTTCATCCTGCGACGCCGGCGAAGTTTGTCGCGAAGACGGGTGTTTCGACGAATGCGCGGAGGACAACGACTGTGGCGCCGATGAGGCTTGCGAGGATGACGCTTGCGTGCCTCACGAGTGCAGTCTGGATGACGATTGCGGGGACACCGAGTCCTGCGAGGACGGTGTCTGTGTTTCGAACACGCCATGATGGACGCAGAGGTTTGTTGAAAAATATGTGGCGTGGTTGTTCAACCCATCTCGCACTGGTTGGAAACCGGTGCCACATACGGAAGGAATCGGTAAGAAAAGAGAGTCGGGAACGATGTCACGTAACACATTGACGGTTGGGGTTGTACTGGGCCTTGCGGGGGTGTTCTCGGGCAGTTGCAACAACAACGCCCTCCAAGACCCGGCGGCCGGTCGAGGCGTGCCCAATCTTGTTTCGGCGCGAAGCTTGAGTCCGCACTACGTGGAGGCGACTTTCGCTGAGCCCGTCGGCGCAGACGCCCAGCGTCCCGACCTGTATCGCATTACGGGGCCGGATGAGACAGAGATTCCCGTCAACGAGGTGACGGCGGGAACGGACCCGCGGGTGCTCATCTTGACCACGGGACTGCAGGTGGAAGGCGCCCAGTACGTGCTGGCCCTGGAGTCAATCAACAACGCCGCGGGCGGAACTCTCACCAACGTGGCCGCGTTTCCCGGAATGAGCGGCTCCGAGCCGGCGCTGCTGACCGCCATTCCCTTGAGCAACACGTCAGTACTCCTCACGTTCAACAAACAAGTGGATGCGCTCAATGCGCAAAACATACTCTACTACAAGATCGCAAACCCGGATTTGGGGATTACGGCGGCGGTCATCGGAGGCAACGCTTTCTCGGTCGTGCTGACGACTTCCTCGCACGAAGAGACGCAGTATCGGGTGAGGGTGACCAACGTCAAGTCGCAGAGCGGTTACTTCGTCAACCCGGAATCCAACACCGCGACGTTCGACGGCATTGGGAGAAGCGACGCGCGGGCGCCTCGGCTGGTTGGCGCGGAGGCAACGAGCTACACGACAGTGCTCCTCTCCTTCAGCGAGCCCTTGCAGGATTTGGCGGGTGATGTTTCCAGTTATGGCGTTGCCCCGACCATCCCGCCGCCGGCAAACCTCCTGGTGTACGGCGCGACGCCGAACGAGTTTGGCACACAGGTCGTGCTACAGACGCAATCGCTGGTTATCGATAAGGAGTACACTGCAACGGTTTCCGGCGTCGAGGACCGAAACGGCAACGTCATCGATCCCGCCTATCGAACAACCACGTTCACCTTCGCCGGCGATTTGACCGAGGAGGGGGAACACAGCGGCGACCCACGCGTCGTGGGGGCGATTTCGATCGGCAACACCCATGTCGACGTGCATTACAGTGAACCCATGGGAGACAGCGCCGCTGATCCGGAACACTATGACATTACGACCGCGGATACAGGCTTCCTGCTGGTGACGGACGCGGTTTTCAACTCGGACCGCACGACGGCGCGTCTGACCACGTCGTCACAAGCCTTGGAGCTGTACACCGTGCAGGCCGCGGGGGTGAAGGACTTGGACGGGAACCCGATCGCGGCGCCGAGCAGCAGCCTGCTGGCCATCGTCGGATTGGATCCGACGAAAGCTCGGTTCCTTGGAACTCCCCCGGGAGGGGTTGACGAGCACGTGGATTCGGACGGCGACGGGGTACCCGACTGGTTCGAGACACTGGGGTGGCACGTGGTGATCGAGGACGGGAGGACCAATGTCGAGCGCATCTTCGTGACGAGCAATCCCCACAACCCGGACAGCGACGGCGACGGGCTGACCGATCTCGAGGAGTACGGCCATGAGTTCGACCCGCAAACGGCCGACACCGACGCGGACGGGATCAAGGACTACGACGAATTCAATGTCTGGTACTCAAACCCGACGGACCAGGACACGGACAACGATACACTGGACGACGCCCTGGAAATCACCTTCTTCCTGACGTCGGCGATCCTGGCGGATACGGACGGCGATCAGATGACGGATACCGAAGAGTTGTTTAGGCGGAACCGCAGTCCGTTCATCGCCGATCTTCCGCTGCCGCAGATCACAGTGGATGACGTGTCATTGGACCTGAAAATCACCTCGAGCTTCATGGATGAACAGGGGACCACGCAGTCGATCAGCGACACTACGTCCACGACGTTCACGCAGAGCCGCACGAATACGCTGGGCACGAGCGACACGACCACGACGCAGACGGAAGCGGAGTTCGGGCAGGAGATCGCTGCGGAGGGCGGGAGTGCCGGGTGGAAGGTCTCGGGCAAAGCCACGTTCGGCCAGAGCCTGGCGCACGGGTTCAGTTCCACGGTTGATCGACAGGCCTCGGAGACGTCTCAAAAGGAGTATCAGGAGTCTGTGACCAACGCCCTGGAACAGAGCGAGCGCCGCTCGATCACGCGGAACATCGACGAGGCGATCGTCCAGGCGACCGTGAATATCAGCAATCAAAGCGACCTGGCGTTCACGATCACCAATCTCGAAGTCTCGCTCTTGCAGCAGGACCGGTTTACGGGGCTGACGTTCCGGCCGATCGCCACGTTGCGACCCACCGGCGCTTCTGATCTTACGGCGCAGCCCGCGTTCAACCTCGCCCCTCTTGAACAAGAGCGCGGCCCCATCATTTTCGAGAACACGGCGGTGTTCCCGAATCGCATCGACGCGTTGATGCGCGAACCGACGGGATTGATCTTCCAGGTGGTCAATTTCGACGTGCTCGACGAAGCGGGGCGGAACCTGGTTTTCACTTCGCAGGACGTGGGGGACAGGACGGCGGGCATCACGCTAGACTTCGGAGATGGCCAAGTGGAGGCTTATCGGGTGGCCACGGCCAACGCCTTCGACGGCAACGGGCGACCGATCGGCATCACCATGGAGCGGGCCCTGGAGCTCATCGGCATCACCAAGGCGACCGGTCCGGGGGACGACCGCAACAACACCTACGCCACCGTTGCGGACAACCGATTGGGCGCCCCAAGCAACCCCATTGTCGTCGAGGCTCTGGTACGCATGCGCGACGTAGAGAAGTCCGTGGATGGGAGAAGGTTCTGGACGGCCGTTTCCTCGAACATCGACCTCGACCCCAACAGCGATTTCAGCACGCTCGTGCTGCACGCTCACGATACGATCCTGCTGATGTTCACCAGCGATGAGGACAGGGACGGTCTGTTCTTGCGCGAAGAGTATCTGTACGGCAGCGACGACACGCTAGTGGACAGCGACGGCGATGGGCTGAACGATTTCGCCGAGGTCCGGGTGGGCTGGACGGTCTTCAAAGTTCCCGGGCTCCCCTACAAGACGTTCTCCAGTCCGGCGCGGCCCGACTCCGATCTGGACGGGCTGGAGGACGACCTGGAAAAAACCGCGACCACGGACCCGAACCGCGCGGATACGGATGAGGACGCGCTGTCGGACGCTTCGGAGTTGCAGGACACGTATGCGATTGCGCTGTTTGACGGCGATCCTTTGCCTCCGACGACGATACTCAATGTGTCGCCCTATAGCGACTGGGCGGTCACGGCCGGGCCGGATGGCGCTTGCGACACCGGGGTAGCGTCGGGCGATGACACGGTCGTTGCGGATATCCCCGTGGCGGCGAAGTCGAAGCTTTGCATAGCTTCGGGCCCCAACGGAGTCATCAATACGACGCTTGCTAACGACGATAAAGTGGTTGCGATTGCCAAGATCGACCCGGGTCCGGACGGAAAGTGCCAAACCACGATTGCGACGGACGACGACGTTGTGGAATCGTCGAACGCCAATTCTCCCGCCATCAAGGGGAGCCTCGGAAGGGTCTGCATCAGCGCCGGTTTGAATAACGTTCTGGACACGACGGCGAGCGGCGATGATTTCGTGCGCATCGCGCACAAGGGTCTGTTTGGCACGAATCCGCTTAGTCGGGACACCGATCTGGATGGGGTTCCCGACGGGCGTGAGGTGCTATTGGGCATCAACCCCAACCGCAAGGACGCCGGCAATGTCATCGACACGGACGGCGATGGACTCTTCGACCAGGAAGAGGAGGCCGGCTGGGCGGTGGCAAGCTACGCCGGGGCCATTCCTTCGGACAAGAACAGGCCCGATACCGATTTCGACGGCATTCCGGATGTGATCGAGCGAGCCATCGGAAGCCACCCCAACAGGACGAACACGGACACGGATACGTTGCTCGATTACCTGGAGTTTGACAGCGACAACCCGATCGTAAACGCCGCGCCGCTGTACGATGTCGTGATCCTGGACGCGGCGCTGCAGCGATGCGACGCCGCACCGAACTGCACCTACGTGGCGCCGCCCGCCAGTCAGGTCATCGGCACGCACCCGGCGCTGGCCGACACGGACGGCGATACGCGTAACGACGATGTGGAGTTGAATGTGGGGTGGAGCATCGATACGTATCCACCGGGGGACGCGGTAACCGTCAAGTCGAGTCCCAAGTTCGCGGATCACGATGATGATGCGCTGAACGATGCCGCCGAACTCGCTGCCTTGACCGATCCGGAGGACGCGGATACGGACGGCGACGGGCGCGAAGACGGACTGGAAACCGGGAACTTGAGCCCGCTCCGGCAGGATTACAACCTCCGCGTAACCCTATCGAGCATTTACGTCGTCGGCGACTGTGACGCGGGGACCTTCCGAGGCTTGGAGCTAGTGGGCGAGTTCAAGGTCACCAAGCCCGACGGCTCCGTGGTGACGCAGTTCAGTCAGCCGGGTATCGGTGGGGATTGCACTCACGAAGAGATCGCCTGCGAGGTACACGACTGTTGCAATAACGACGATCCGTCAAGATGCGAAGGCCAGGACTTCCTTTCCAGCGGAGTCGCCACCGAATTCCTGTTCAGACAGGGCGAGTCGTTCACTCTCTCGACGTCGACTCTGTACGACAATGACGTCTTCGATTGCTTTGGAACTGGGTTTAGCACCCTCGGCAGTTACTCGGAGACAGTGAACTTTACTTTGTCGCTGGGCGCGTCGCTGACCAAGGACGCGGGTAGCTCGGATGACTGCAAAGTGAGGTCTACATACAACTACACGGTTGACCCGTGATAGTATTCCTGGCGCAATCGCCCGGTCTGAGACCTACGGTGGCGTACGCTTCCGCGAGCGGAAGCGCTTGGGGGAGCGGTCGCTCATGGTTGCTGACAGCTTGCGCCCGGTTTTCTGGGAGTAAAACTCCTCGATCTGCTGCGGGTGGGTGAAAAAGTGCTCGTAGCCGTACGAGCCGGCGCTGTAATCGCACTCGCCGGGTTCGTATTCGCGGCAGATGGCCGGGCGAGAGTCGTAGATGTTGCAGCGATTGTCCAGGGCCAGGTTCTTGCAACGGGCCTGGATGTGGATGTACCAGTCGCCATCCTCGACGTACACGCTGATGCCCTGGTGCATGAGGTACCAGCGGATGTCGTCATAGTCACGGGCCGTGGTCGGCTTGTCTAAGGGCAGGGCGATGTAGCGGCAACAGGCGGCCGTGCAGTGCTCGCAAAGAAGGGAACCCATGACGCTACTTTCGCTTGTTGGTCCTTGCCGGTCCTTCGACGCAGACGGATTATACTCAAAGTTGCGACGGGATCAACGTTGATGCTGCGGCAGGGGTCAGGCGTTCTCATGAGGATCATCGGCGGACAGTGGCGATCGCGGCGCCTGGTTCGACCGAAGACAGACGCGACGCGGCCCATGCCCGATCGCGTAAAGCAGGCGATCTTCGACATGCTCGCGGTGCGCTACGAGACACCCGGCGGGCTGCCGCCCCTGCCGGCGGCGGACCTATTCGCGGGCAGCGGGTCGATGGGGTTGGAGGCGCTTTCGCGAGGAGCGTCGCGATGCTGGTTCTACGAACGCGACCGCGACGCGCTGGAGGCACTGAGACGGAACATCGACGCCGTGGACGCAGCGCGGTCGGCGACGGTAGTGGCCGCCGACGCGTGGCGGGCGGGGCCGAGGACAGCGGAGGGAGCCGAGTTCGAGTTGGTCTTTCTCGATCCCCCCTATCGTGACACGCAGGACTTGACGGCGGGCGGGCCGGTCCGGCGGTTTCTGGGACGCTGGTCGGATTCACCAAGGCAGGCCCAAGCCCAAGCTCAGCTTGAGCGTGCCACCCGGCTCCTCGTCGTGTTCCATCATCCGGCGACGGCAGCGCTGGAGCTGCCCGCAGATGATCCGTGGACGGTCGTGGATCGGCGCACGTTCGGTACCAATGGGGTGACTTTCTTATCGCGATGAACGCTCCGCCCAACAGTCCGGCGCATGCGGCCTTGGAGATCGTGAAGGAACTCCGCGCCCATGGGCACGTCGCCCTGCTGGCGGGCGGGTGCGTGCGGGACATGTTGCTTAAACGCGAACCGAAGGACTACGACGTGGCCACCGACGCCCATCCGGAGCGCGTGAGGGAGCTTTTCCCCAAGGCGAGGATGGTCGGTGCGAAGTTCGGCGTGGTGCTGGTTCGCAAGCTCCGGCACGACGTGGAGGTGGCGACGTTCCGCACGGACGGGACGTATTCCGATGGGCGGCGGCCGGACACGGTCACCTACGGCACGGAGCTGGAGGATGCCCGCCGCAGGGACTTCACCATCAACGGCTTGTTCTACGACCCCATTGACGACCGCGTGATCGACCACGTGGGCGGACGGCGCGATCTCGAGGCGCGAGTGATCCGCACGGTGGGCGATCCGGAGCGGCGATTCAGCGAGGACCACTTGCGGATGCTGCGGGCCGTGCGCTTCGCCGCGCAGCTCGATTTCGCGATCGACTCGGCCACCGCAGAGGCCATCGCGCGCTTGGCCAGCCATCTGCCCGCGATCAGTCCGGAGCGCATCTGGATGGAATTGGAGGGGATTCTTACCTCGCCGTGGCCAGCGCGAGGGTGGGCTTGGCTGGCGGAATTGGGCCTGCGGGACCATCTGATCGAGGGCTGGCAGATCTCGCCGGAAGCGGCCGGTCGGATTCAGGAACGCTTGGCATGTTTGGGCGCTCCCCTATCGCCGGAACTCGGGCTAGCCGTCCTCTTTTGTGGGCGCGAGCCAGCCGACGCGGAAGCGCACTGCCGGGCGCTTCGGCTGAGCAACCGGCTGACGGACACGACGCTTTGGCTGCTTCGTTCTTTACCGATCCTTCTGGACGAGGCCAGCCTCGAACTTGCCGACCTCAAGACGTTGATGGCCGGTCCGGCATGGGCCGACCTGTGCAGGCTGGCCAGGTGCGAGGTCCATGATCGCGCTCGGCTGGCTCGCTTGCTCGACCGGGCCGGGGCCATCCCGGCGCACGAGGTAGCCCCCCCACCGCTTCTTTCCGGCGACGAGCTGAGTGCCTTGGGGCTCACGCCGGGCCCTCGTTTCGGCGAAATCCTCAAGGCCGTTTATCGGGCGCAGCTCAACAATCGAATTACGACCACGGAGCAGGCCAATGAGCTGGCGTTACGGCTTCTCGGCGGTGTAACGGAGGCGTGAGGTGTCGGGGTCGCAAAAAGATCCCTCCCAAACGGCGATTAAAGCCCCACGCGAACAGACACACTGGAAGTCGCCGAAAAAAATCAAAACCTTCGTGGACACAGGCTGACGAATCTGTTACCTGACTGGCGTCCGGTGGCGGAATTGCCGCTCCCCGGTTAGCGACCCGCCGCCGCACCGATTCTCTTCTCAACGGAGGGGCCAGAATGTCAGCCTGTCAAGTCGTTCTGCACAAGCGTGGCGATCTCGCTACCGGCTTCTCGCGTCGTCGTCGGTTCCTGCGTGCGGCGACCGCAACCCATGAGTCGGACATCCCCGAGCTGGCACGCGCCGTGCGCTTGGTGGCCGCGTGTGGGTTTCTTGTCGCTGCAGCGGCAATGCCTGTTCTCGGAGAGGTCAGGCGGTCTGATACGATCCCCGAAGTACGCAGGGACACGTCCGATTCCTCGCGCAATGGTCAGACATCGACGGCGCGCAATACAGCCAACTTCGTCTCCATTCTATGCACAGGGTTTGAGGGACCGGAATGGGACCTGAACTTCAGCGTGTGCGGCGACGAATTCGCTCTCGGTACAACATGCAACTATCCCGTTACCAACGTGTGCGTCCAGAAGAACCACGCGGCCAGCCAGAACTGCTGCCACGATGACCCCAACGAGGAAACCGGGTGGTACATGTCGCCCGGCTCGCAGCACTGCAGCTTCCCAGGGATTCGGGACATACATCCCGCCGCCGGAATGCAGCATTTGCGGTTCCAGTATGATCCCGCCGCCGGTTCGCCGCCGGGGTGCAGCGGTCTCGGGCCGAGCTGCCAGCAACAGGCCATCACGTCGCACGACCCCGTTCCCGCGCTTTCTACCACCCGTTGGTCGTACGCCATTGCCATCAGCGGCACGGGCGGACCCACGATGATCGCGGAGACCGGAGAACACACCCCGTCGGGAGGCATTCTGTTGACGTCTCAAACAAGATGGGACGCCTTCGGAGGGCTATTCATCAACGAAAACCTCTCGGGCCCGTTCGTGCATCACGCGGATTGGATGTTAGATACCCCGAATTACGCCAACTACACGATCGTCCTCGACCCGTGCAACGATACGGTGACCCATAGCTACGGCGGAGTAGTCGTGCATACGGAACCCTACGGAACTTTGAGGCCGCCGACGACGGACATGGGAATCTATACCACCGACCACCAACCAGGTCAGACAATCGACATAGACTGTCACTGTGCAACCCACGTGCCATGCACGGCGTGCGGAGACAACCTACTCGACCCGGGCGAAGAATGTGACGGCGTAGACGATGCCGCATGTCCAGGCGCCTGTCAATCCTACTGCATGTGTCCTCCGCCGCAGTGCGGCTGCGAACCGTTGCCCGATGGGTCCAACTGCCGCTCGACCGTTTGTCCGAACTCGAACGACCTCTGCAGGCCGACCGAGCGGGTGGTCGATCTTGTTTCTGGTCTGACCACCGTCACCAAGTGCGACTGTGTGAATGCGAAAGAGTGCTATACCGATATTGAATCGGACCCTTCAGGGCAGAAACTGGTCGCCGACCTGAGCACGGGAACGACCCTTGTCATGACGCCCGATCCCGTGGGTACAGTCGACCCCGACTGGATCGTCGACTTCACGCCGACAAGTGGACCTCCTCCTGTTCCCGCCTTCAGCATTCCGCGCGTGGGAAATTGGTGCCTGCCGATCGGCGCGAACTGGATTGACCCGTATAACAACCCCGTGCTTGCCAACGACCCGATTGGCGACTACGGATTCGCGATCCCGTTCACGTTGGACTTCAACGCCCAAAAGGACTTCTTTTTGAGCATCGCTGTGGCTGCAGACGATAGTGCGATTGTCTTCTTGAACGGCAATCTTGTCGGTGCGACGCCGGGTTTCAGCTGCGCCAATAAGGTGAGTATAGTTACAACTACGTCGAGCTTTTTCAATCACGGTGCCAACACCGTAAGGGTTCTGGTGAACAACTCTGGCGTTTTTTCGCCGACGCCGATGGGCCTTCTGGTCGAAGGCGGCGTGTTCGGAACCAACAAGTCCGTCGTTTGCCGAGGCCTGCATTGTCCCGGCACGAATGAGCCGTGTGAGCTGACGGCTACCGAGAATACCAGTGATGCCGTGTGCGTCGGTGGTGTCTGCGTTGGCGGGCTCACTCCCGGAGCCGCCTGCGCAGACAATGACGATTGCCCGGACAAGGCAACCGTCACCTACGATTGCTGTCCTTCGAGCTGCGGGCCTCTGGCGGACGGCTCGGGCTGCGAGATGACCGTCTGCCAAGGTGTATGTACCAATAGTATCCAGCCTTGCACCTCGAATACCCAGTGTCCTGCAGGGGGGATTTGCCATAGTACAACCGGTAAGCAATGCCTGCCGACCGAGGTGCTGGGCCGGCCCGGCGGCAATCCGATCGTCACCAAGTGCGCCTGCGTCGATTTGGATGATCATGATCCTTCTACACAAGAAGACGGGTGCTACCTGGACCCCAATCCCTCCGGGGCGCAGCCCATCTGCCACGGCGAAAGCTGTCCTTTCACGGGTGCGGCTTGTCCCTTGGCCGCCACTTCAAATTCCGATGGCACGACCACGTACGCTTGTTGTCCAAAAGACGAAGTCTGCCCACTCCAAAACCCGACACTCGATGACCCCTGCGAATCTCTCCAATGGACCTGTATCGGTACTGGAGACCAGACGTGTCTGCCGTCGGAGGTGACGATCTTCGAACGCCCGGATGGCAGTAAGTACGCCCGTGTAACCCAATGCGCCTGTGCCGAACCCGGAACCTGCGGGCCGTTTGCAATTATTAACGACAACGCACTGAGCTGCGGCGTGCCTCCTTGCCCGAACTTCGACCGGCAATGCGAGATTATCGTCGATAACGCCTCACGTGGGCCAGTCAGCCTCTTCGTCTCCGACCTGCCGGTCGGCGCAAAAGTCAGATGCGATTGCGTGGAACTCCCGTGTCTGGAGTTCATCGAAGCGGACTTTACGGGGTTCGACAATTGCAACTTCTGCGACGACTCCCATACTCGACCCGAAGAGGCGCGTCGCTCGCTTGGAACAATCGGAACTCCCGGAGCTCTTCAGATCTGGACGAGATACGGGCAGGTCCTTGCCACCAACACAAACGGGGTCGGCGCCATCAACCAGGCGAGTTGTACCTCGGATTACACCGTGAGCTTCACGAGGAACGCCGACATCGGCGAGCCTTGGTGTATCCGCGTAGACACCGATCGCACAGGTGGAATAACGGCGCGTGACGACGGCGGGGGAGACGCCGGGGTTTGCCTTACGGGTGTCGCGGGCACGCTCCAGGCGGCGAACGCGTGGGTCATTCCCGGAGGGACGCTTAGTTTGCCGCAGGTTGCTAGCTGCACCCCCCTGCTGCGTTTTGGCCCGAGCGGCGGCACGATCAACTTCAACCCGTCAAACACGAGCTCATCTCAGTCTTCCCGCGCCTTCATAAAGGGAGTCGGTCCACAGACTGTATCACTGAACTTTCACTGGTATGGCATCGTCGAATCGAATCCCAGGAACTTCCCGAGTTTTGGCAACGGCGACTCCGTTGGTATCCGCATTGGGGAGGGAACGAATTGCATAAACTCCTACATTGACACTGGGGTGTGCACCTACCCTGGCGCTCCGCCGCGGAGCCAGACCGGTGATGGTCACCGTGTGTTCATCGACTGTCTCCCTTGCCCGGACTCGGGATGCGCGGGCGGGCTTGAGCCGTGCCGACCGGCTGTCGACGTGTGCGACATACAGGAGTGCCCTTCGGGGTTAGACTGCCCGCGGGATGTCGTCGCTGCCGCGGGAGCGACGTGCCGCCCGTTGGCCGGCGTGTGCGACGTAGAGGAAACCTGCACGGGCAGCGGGCCCGCCTGCCCACCCGATCTTTTCGCGGGTCCTGAAACACAGTGCCGCCCCTCCATGGGTTTGTGTGACCTGCCCGAGTACTGCAACGGTCTGGGACCGGATTGTCCGCCTGACGACGGCGCGAGGATTACCGAATGCAGCGACGAGGACGGCTGCTGCCCAGAGGGTTGTACACCTGCCGGGGACAACGACTGCAGGACTCCCTGTCCCGGCGGTTCCGACGCTGAGTGCGACGACGGCTTATTCTGCAACGGTCACGAGACGTGCCATGCCGAGAGCGGGACATGTCTTCCGGCGACTGATCCCTGTCTGCCGGACTTGGTCTGCGACGAGAGCAGAGGAGCGTGCGTCTTGGCCATTCCGCCCATTCCGACGGTTTCAGCGTGGGGTTTGATGATCATGACACTGGCGTTGCTGAGCGGGGCGAAGATTTACTTCGCACGTCGCCCGGCAGTAAAATGAGTGCCATCGCGATGGCATCATGAGCGGCGGTCGTGTTGCCTACGGCTCACCGCCCATGGCGCCGATGCGATGTTCGACGTTGTCGATCTGGGTGATGCGGACGCCGAAGTTCTCGCCGGCCTTGACGGCCTGCCCGTTGCCGACGGGGCGGTTGCCCACGTAAAGAATAAGTTCGCTGTCCACGGGCACGTCAAACTCCACGATCGCGCCGACGTTGATGGCCAGGATCGATGCGATGTCCATGTCCCGCTCGGCCAGAGTCGCGCTGACCGGGACGGAAAGCCCGAGGATGCGCTCGATCTCCGCCGGACGCGGCGCTGGCGCAGGCTCGGCGGAGACGGACGAGCGATCGTGCTCATTCCGTCGACCTGCCAGGCTCGTCGAGTCAGCGTTGGCTACGGCGGATGTCATATCATGCCTACTCGGTCGGCGCGCGGCCTATGCGCCGCCACACTGGGGAATTATCGACGGCATGCGTAGGCCAGCTTGAAAGCGGCGTGCGGACGAGGATCCTAATCCATGAGGGCGGCCCAGCAGGAGCTTCGCCCTCCCCCTACTCCCAGCGGCGGACGACGATGCAGGCGTTGTGGCCGCCGAAGCCGAAGGAGTTGCTCATGGCGACCTTGATCTTGCGGTCGCGGGCGACGTTGGGGCAGTAGTCGAGGTCGCAGCCTTCGCCGGGATGATCGAGGTTGATGGTGGGCGGAACGACGGAGTTCTTGGCCGCAAGGACGGAGGCAACCAGCTCGACGCCACCGCTGGCCCCCAGGGAGTGTCCCACCGCGCTCTTGGTGCTGCTGACCACGAGCTTTTTCGCCCAGTCGCCGAAGACGCGCTTGATGGCCACCGTCTCGGCCACGTCGCCCAGGGGCGTGCTCGTGCCGTGGGCGTTGATGTAATCCACGTCCTGTGGAGACAGGCGGGCGTCGCGGACGGCAAGCTCCATGGCCTTGGCCGCGCCCTCCCCGTTCTCCGAAGGCTGGGTGATGTGGTCGGCGTCGGAGGTGGCCCCGAAACCGATCACCTCGGCCAAGATCGGCGCACTCCGCCGCTTGGCGTGCTCCAGCTCCTCAAAGATGGCGGCGCCGGCGGCCTCCGAGAGTACGAAGCCGTCGCGATCACGATCGAACGGGCGGCTGGCGCGGGCTGGGTCATCGTTACGCGTGCTGAGGGCCTTCATCGCGGCAAAGGCCGCAAGGGCCAGAGGGGTCAGCGCCGCCTCCGATCCGCCGGTGAAAACAACATCGGCTTCGCCGCGGCGAATGTGCTGGAGGGCCTCGCCCATGGCGTGCGTGGCGGAGGCGCAGGCGCTGCTCACCGCGATGCTGTTGCCCTTGGCGCCATAGGCGATGGAGATGTTCCCGCTGGCGGCGTTGACCATCAGCTTGGGGATGGTGAAGGCGGAGACCTTGCTGGGGCCCTTGGTGACCAGGCGATGGAATTGCTGTTCGAGTTCCTGCAGGCCGCCGATGCCCGATCCGAAGATGACGGCCATTCGGGCGGGATCGACCCGCGCGGGATCGAGGCCGGAACTTCGCACGGCCTCGGCGGTGGCCACCATGGCGAACTGCGCGTAGCGATCGAGTCTCTTGATGACCCTGCGGTCGAGGTGCTTTTCAGGATCGAAGTCGGTGATCTCTCCGCCGATACGCACGTCGTACCCGGCGGTGTCAAACAGCGACACCGGTCGGATGCCGCTTCGGCCTTCGATCAAGCCGTCCCACAAACGGTCGACCGAGACTCCGAACGGCGTTACCGCCCCCAACCCGGTTACCACTACCCGCCGTTCCACGTGCGCAGCGTCTCGCTATGTTTTGACCGTGAGTTTGTTCTTGATGTAGTCAATCGCCTCGCCGACGGTTTTGAGCTTTTCCGCTTCCTCGTCGGGGATGGTCAGGTCGAACTCGTCCTCCAGCTCCATGACCAGCTCGACGGTGTCCAACGAATCCGCGTTGAGGTCGCTGACGAACGAGGTGTTTCGTGTGATCTCGCTCTTGTCGACGCTCATCTGCTCGGCGACGATTTGGATGACCTTCGCTTCGATCTCAGCCGCACTTGGCACTGCTTGGTCCTCCCGTTTGCCACCCTCGCTTTACCCGCACCTACCAGGGGGTACGACGACCCGACCGCAGGCCCGCATCCTAGGGGATGCTCCCGCCGCACGCAAACCGGCCCCGCTACATGTGCATTCCGCCGTCCACGAGCAGGACCTGGCCTGTGATATACGAGGCAGAGTCGCCGGCCAGGAAGGCGACCACCTCGGCGACCTCGTCCGCGTCGCCAAAGCGACCCAAGGGGATGAGCTGGGTAGCGCCTTCCTTGACCTTGTCGGGCAGGACGGCGGTCATGTCGGTGCTGATGAAGCCCGGGGCGACGACGTTGCAGGTAATCTTGCGCTTGCCAAGTTCCTTGGCCAGAGTCTTGCTGAATCCGATCAGCCCGGCCTTGGCGGCGGCATAATTCGCCTGTCCGGCGTTGCCCATGACCCCGGAGATGCTGCCGATGTTGACGATCCGCCCGTAGCGCTGCCGGACCATGTGCCGGCTGACGGCGCGGGTGAGCCAAAAGACGGAGCGCAGGTTCGTGGTGAGTACTTCCTCGAACTGCTCGTCGTCCATGTTCATGAGTAGCCCGTCGCGGGTGATCCCGGCGTTGTTGACCAGGATATCGATGCGCCCGTATTGACCGGCGACGGCTTCGACGAGGGCGTCGATTGCCGTCGAATCGCAAACATCGAGGGGGCGCGGGTCGATGACGCCGGAAAGCTCGCGCTGCTGGGCCTCGGCACGCAGCTCGTCGAGGGCGGCGCTGGTGCGGGCGCAACTAACGACAGTCGCACCGCGCTTGGCCAACGCCAAACAGATCGCCCGGCCAATGCCGCGACTGCCGCCGGTGACGATCGCGATCTTACCTTGCATCCGAGCTACTCCCGAGCCGCGGGCTTTAGCCTGCGCGAACGTCCGCGCGGGCTACGGGTTGCGGCTCGCCGACCATGGCTGCGGCGGTGCTGATGTTCTCGCAGGGTACGCTGCGGTTGGTTTTTCTCATCAGCCCGGTGAGCACCCGGCCCGGGCCGATCTCCACGAAGCGGGTCACGCCGTCGGTGATGAGGCGTTCGACGCAGCGCTGCCAGAGCACCGGCCGCGTAATCTGGCGAGTGAGAGAGTCGCGGATGGAGTCCGCGTCCCGGTGGTACTCCGCATCCACGTTGGCGATCACTTTCATCCGCGGCGCCGCGAACGACGTTTGCCGCAAGACCGGCGCCAAGGCCGCTGCGACCGGCTCCATGAAGGGCGAGTGAAACGCGCCCGCTACGGCGAGCGGGATCGCGCGGCAGCCGAACCGTTCGGCCAGGGCGACGGCCCGGTCGCATGCGGACTTACCGCCCGCGATCACGATCTGTCCTGGGCAATTGAAGTTCGCCGGCGCCAGCACGTCCCCGTCGCGAGCGTCATCGCACAACTTTCGTGCCGTTTCTTCATCGGCGCCCACTAGCGAGACCATCCCGCTGGGCCGCCGGCGCGCCGCCTCCTGCATCAGTTCGCCTCGCCGGCGCACCAGGCGAAGGGCGTCCTCGAATGCGAGCGCGCCGGCTACGTGCAGGGCCGTGTATTCGCCTAGGCTCAGTCCACCCGTGTGCGTGAAGGACTCAGCCCCCCCACCGCTTTCGTGCCACGCTTCCCAAATGGCGATGCTGGTTGTGAAAATGGCGGGCTGTTGCACGTCGGTCTGTTCGAGCCGGTCGGCCGGCCCTTCAAAGCAAGTTTTTGCCAAGTTAAATCCGAGCACGTCGTTGGCGCGTTCGTAGACCGCGCGGGCCTTGGGCGAAGCGGCCGCCACATCGCGGCCCATGCCTACCGCTTGCGCCCCCTGGCCCGGAAATATGACCGCATCGCCCGTCATAATCGCAGAACCATACTTCCCCACACCAGTCCAGCGCCGACCGCAAGCATCAGGATGTGGTCGCCTTCCTTTAGCGTTCCGTTACGGCGATGCTCGTCGAGGGCCAGCGGGATCGACGCCGCGGAGGTGTTGCCGAATCGCGTGATGTTGATGGCCACTTTCTCCACCGGCAGGCCCATCCTCTCGCGCACCGATTCGATGATCCGCAGGTTCGACTGGTGCGGAATGACCATTTTTAGCTTGTCCGGCGTCAGGCCGGTTTGTTGTAGAGCGCGGTCGATGAGGTCCTGCATTTTGATCACCGCGAACTTGTAAACGTCGCGCCCCTTCATGCGCATGTAGTGCAAACGCTCGGCGATGGTGGACGGCGACGCCGGCAATTGCGAGCCCCCCGCGGGCACCCAGATCTGCTTGGTTCGCGTGCCGTCGCAGCCCAGCTCCATGTGCAGGATCGCTTGCTCGGGGTTGTTTGCCTTGCTGAAGATGGCGGCGCCGGCGCCGTCTCCCAGGAGAATGCACGTCCCGCGGTCCTCGGGATCGAGGTAGCGCATGAGCGTTTCCGCGCCGACTACGAGGACGTTGTTGTAGACTCCCGTTTGAATGAGCCCGGCCGCCGTGGCCGTCGCGTAGATGAACCCCGCGCACGCTCCGCCCACGTCAAACGCGGGCGGCTCCTTCCCACCCAGCGCGCCTTGGATGAACGTCGCTGCCGCCGGGAATGGACAGTCGCCCGTCGCGGTGGCGCAGATGATGGCGTCGATATCGTCGATGGTCATGCCGGCGTCGTCGAGGGCCCGGCGAGACGCCTCCACCGCCATCGTGGACGTGGACTCGTGTGGGGCCGCCCGGCGGCGCTCGCGAATGCCGGTCCGCGTGACGATCCACTCTTCGGTTGTATCCAGGTAGCCTACGAAATGATCGTTGCCGACGACCTCATCGGGAACGTACGCACCCGAACCCGAGATTCGGATCGGCAGTCGCAAACCCATGCAGGTCCATAGGTCCTAGGGGACCTATCCAAGGCCGAGTCAGCCCAACCTCGCGGCGATCGCGGCACCCAAATCTTGCTCCACAAAGCGCCGAGCGGCCTTCACCGCGTTTCGCACGGCGAATTCGTTGCTGCGGCCGTGACAGATGATGCACACGCCGTTGACGCCCAGCAGCGGCGCGCCGCCGTATCGGCTGTAATCGTGACGGCTCCAGACGCGATCCAGGGCGGCGGTGAACTTGCTCCGCAGGTCCGGCGGTTCGTCGTTAAACTCATGGGCGATCGTCCGGAAGAGCCCTTCTGCCAGGCCCTCCACAAACTTCAGGATGATGTTGCCCACGAACCCGTCGCACACGGCCACATCGCACTTATTCTCGAAGAGGTCGCGCCCTTCGGCGTTGCCCACGAAATTCAGCGAGCGGTCGGCGCTTAGAAGCTCGTAGGTCTGCTTCACCAAGCCGGTTCCCTTCCCGCTTTCCTCGCCGATGGACATCACCGCGACGCGCGGGTTCTCGATCTCCAGCACCTTCTGCGCATAAAGCGTCGCCATGATCGCGTACTCATACAGATGACGCGGCTTGGCCTGAATGTTAGCGCCCACGTCGCAAAGGACGAACGGACCGTGGAACGACGGGATAGTGACGGCGATGCCCGGTCTGGTGACACAGGGCAGCGGCTTGAGCTTGAGCTGGCATACAGCCGCGCAAGCGCCGGTGTTGCCCGCGCTGAGCACGGCATCGGCTTCTCCTGCCGCAGCCAACTCCGCCATACGCAGGAGCGAGGAGTCCTTCTTTCCCTTGATCGCCTCGACCGGCGCTTCGTCCATTCCCACGACTTGCGAGGCGTGAACGACGCGAATCCGCGAACGGTGGCCGTTGACGGGCGCCGCGGCGAGTTCCGCATGAATCCGCGTCTCGTCGCCCACGAGGACGAGCTCAAGGTCGGGCTCGTCTGACAGGGCTTCAACCGCCCCGCGCACGATGGCATGCGGCGCGTGGTCGCCACCCATCGCATCCACCGCGACCCGAACCGGCATTATTCTTCCTTCTCGCCAATCGGCAGCATCACCTTGGCGCTGACGTACCCGCAGGTCCCGCACGCCGCGTGCGGCAACTTGGGCTTACCGCACTTTGGACACGGGCTCAGCGTCGTCGGTTGCAACGCGTGGTGCGCCCTACGGGTCCGCGTCCTAGTCTTCGACATCTTTTTTACTGGAAGCATAATTATTCCGTTTTCGCTGGCGCTGCTTGAGGGATTCAAAGCCTTTGACGAGCCTAGGCGGCCTGTGTGGAGTCGCCCGCACCTCAACATCCGCCTTGCTCAGCAGGCTAGGCAATAACGGGGAAACTGTCAAGCACGGGTTGTCAGCGCCCCGCCGGTCAACCGGCTTGGTGAGCACCTTAGTCGAATGCACCGGCGGAGGGGCAGTGCTTCGCCAGCAGGCATCCGGGACAGTTCGGCTTTCGTGCATAGCACACCCGGCGGCCGTGCCAAATCAGCGCGTGACCGAGAAACGTCCACTCCGGTTGCGGAAAAAGCGGCATCAGGTCTTGCTCGATCTTCACCGCGTCCTTCGCGTCCTTGCTGTTCGATGTGAGCGCGAGTCGAGTCGCCAACCGGCCGACGTGCGTATCCACGACCACGCCCTCGTTTTTTCCAAACGCCGTCCCGAGCACTACGTTGGCTGTTTTTCTGGCCACGCCACGCAGGGTAAGTAGTTGTTCCATCGTGTCCGGTACCTGGCCGCCGAATTCGGCGACGATCTTCTCGCAGGCCCCTTGAATGCTCTTGGCCTTCTGCCGGAAGAAACCCGTCGAGTGAATGATCCGCTCGACTTCTTCTCGCGGCGCGGCCGCGAGCGCCTCCGCTGTCGGATACTTCGCGAACAGGACCGGCGTGACCTTGTTCACGGTCACATCAGTTGACTGCGCGGAAAGAACCGTGGCGATCAGCAGTTGCAGCGGATCAGAATGAACAAGGGCACACGTCGCTTCGGGATAAAGCTTCTTCAAACCCGATAGAATCTTGCGAGCACGTTTCTTCCGATCGGCGGGAGATTCCTTGAGCCGCGGGATAACAGAGGGCCGCGTCGCCTTCACCTTCCGACCATTTGCCAATTGCCGATTGGCCATGCGATTCATTCGTCCAATGGGCAATGGGCATTGTCGGGTTCCACCCAGCGCACGAACCCGTCCTCGAAGACGTCCTTCTTCCAGATGGGTACGTCCCTCTTCAAGGTGTCAATCAACCAGCGGCAGGCGTCGAAGGCTTCCGCACGATGTCCACAAGCGACGGCGATAACGACTGACGTTTCACCGGGCCGGACGGAGCCGAGGCGGTGGACGATGGCGACGCGCTTGGCTCCGAATCGGTCAACTGCCTGTTTGGCGATTCCCTCGAGCCGGCCCCGCGCCATGGCGTCATACGCCTCGTAATCCAAGCGCTGCAAGGCGCCGTGCTGCGGATCGGCTTCTGCTCGCGTAACGCCCTCGAACACGACGATGCCGCCCAGAGCGGGGTCGCCGCCGACGAATTCGCGCACGCGGGAGATCGGAATCGGTCCGCTCAACAGGTCAACCCAGACTTCGGCCATGGGTCAGCCGCCTGACACGGGAGGGATGAGCGCCGCCCGGTCGCCGCCATGGAGCCGCCGATCATCCGGCACGAACTCCTCATTGACCGCCAGGCGCATCGTCGGCATGCGCTCAGCCAGCTTGGGAAAACGCTCACCGAGCACGGCCCGCAATTGAGCGACAGCGGCCCCATCGGCCAGCTCGACCGCCACGGACTCTTGACCTGCCCAGTCCTTCGATGGACCAAAGAAGAGGACGGGTATCGCGATCATTGGTCTTCTCCCCCAAGCCCGAGATTCACGGTCATTTCCATGCCGTTGCCCACGGGAACGCGGGTGGAAAAAAAGCCCTCCAAACCGCGCACCCACGCCACAAACCCCGCGAGTTGATCCGCGTGCGTAATCGTGTTGTCGGTGAGGATCACGCCGCGGTTGCTCATCTTGTTCGCCAGCGTTTCCACGTATTTCCGGCAGTTTTCCTTGTCCGCGTCATTGAGGGCGAAGTCAATCGGACCGTCCAGCGTGGGGAGGACGTCGACGGCCTCGCCGGTCCTCAGTTCGACGACGGACACTAGCCCCGCCGCCTCGAAGGTCGTTCGCGCCGAGGCGGTCTTGCGGGCGTGGCGGTCGATGGTTAGCAGCCGACCGCCGTTCTCTGCCAACGCCGATGCGATCCACAAACCGCTGTACCCGTAGCTCGTGCCGATCTCCACGGCCCGCTGGGCCCCGCTTGCCCGGATCAGGGCGTGCATAAACGCCCCGGCCTCGCGGGGCACGGCCATGGCGTCGTCCACGGTTTGCATGAACCGCTCGAGACGTCCGATGCACTCTGCGACCCGCGCGTCCATTATGGACATGATAGTACGAGCCGCGGGCTTTAGCTCGCGCGGAGCCACCGACCCCCAGCGACGGCATCGGATTTCGAATGTTCGCGCAGGCCTAAAGCTGCGGCTCGTTAACGGAGAAACGACTTACCCTGCAATCGTCGTATCATGGCGATCTGCCCGGCGTGGAAGGCCTCGTGACGGTTGCAATGCGCGACCACTCCGCGCTTGTCCTTGTAGTGCGGATGGGGCTTGCCATCCCCGCCGAACGCGGGTTCATCCAGTAGGGCTTCGCTCATGCTGCGAACCGCTGTCAACGTTTTCGCATGAACCTCCGCCATCGTGCTCAGCACGGTCTCCACAGACGGATAGGCATGCTCCTTGGCCGACTTCACCGGCCCGCCGATGGGAAAGTGCCGCGTGAACGACTCATCGAGAAGACCCTTGCCCAGGCACCGCACGTGAATGAGCAGGTGCTGCGAGCCCGCCATGTGCCCGCATAGCCACAGTGGATGGGCTAACCCTGGCGCGGGCTGAAACGTCCAATCGTCGCCCTTCAAATCCGCGATTAGCTTGAGCGTCCACAACCGCGTGCCGTCAAGTTGGTCTGCCAACAATTCTGGACTTGTCATGCTCGTCCTTCCTATGTAGCGCCACCCCTTGTGGGTGGCGCGGAACGCTCTCCCTTGCGACGGAATGCCGGCTTGGCGATACATCAACTCCGGGTCGATGAAGCGATACGGATAGCCCGCCGACAGCCCCTTTCGTTCGGGGTTCTCATAGATGTACTGCGCCACTTTCGCAATGCCCTCGCGTTTTCGCACTATGTGATCGTGAAACCGGGGCTGCCAGAGAACGCCGTTCCAGCCGAGTTTCCAGCTTTTGTTCGTTGTCAGCCCTTTAACCCGCCCGATTACGTCGCCGAGAAGTAGTCCGCTTCGATCTGGCGACATCAGCACGTGGAGATGGTCAGGCATAAGACAGAATGCGCCGAGGTAGGCTCCGGTTTGCTCAATGTGGTCGGTCAAAGCCGTGCACACCATCTCCGCGATCGGTGCACGAAGAAAGGGCGCGGCCTCGGGACGCGCGCGAACGGTTACGTGATACGGAGCATGTTCTGTGTAGTCGAAATCAGCCAGGCGGACCGACCGGCTCCGAGCCCACGTGCGGTACTTAGTTTTGGTCGCCTCCAACACGTCGGGCGCTCCGCGCCACCCACAAGGGGTGGCGCTACATTTTGCCGCGTCCCGCGCCGCAGACAAGGGCTGGCGCTACATTACTCCACCGTCAACGTCGGGGCCTCGCGGCTGGCGCTGCGGATGCTGACCTGACCCGCAGTGTTGGCCACCACGCGGTCGATGGCGGCGCGCACAAAATCCGGCGTATCGGTGAAAAGTTTTTCGGGCATCCCGCTGTCGCCGTGGACGCGGATCTTCGCATTCAGCGGAATTTCGCCCAGAAACGGCACGCCCAAGTCTTTGGCCGCGGCCGCCGCCCCGCCGTGGTCGAACAGCTCGTCGCGGTGGCCGCACTTGGGACAGAGGTAGTAGCTCATGTTCTCGATGATGCCAAGGCATGGCACGTTGAGTTGCTCGTACATCTTCACCGCCCGCCGCGCGTCGATGAGGGCCACATCCTGCGGCGTGCAGATCACCACCGACCCGGTCATGGGGATTTGCTGCGCAAGACTAAGCGGTACATCACCCGTCCCGGGCGGCAGATCGACGATCAGGTAATCCAGCTCGCCCCACTCGACCTGCTCGAGGAATTGCTTGACCACGCCGTGCGCCATGGGCCCGCGCCAAATGAGCGGCTTGTCGCGATCGACCATGAAGCCGATGCTCATGATCTTCACCCCCCCCGCCGTGGGCGGCACGATCATGTTGCCCGTCACGCGCGGCTTGTGGCCCTCGACACCGACCATGGTGGGGATGCTCGGGCCATAAACGTCCGAGTCCATGAGCCCCACGGTCGCGCCGCTGCGGTGCAGGCCGTAAGCGAGCAGCACCGCGGCCGTGCTCTTGCCCACCCCCCCCTTCCCCGCTCCGACGGCCACCACGTTCTTGACGCCGGGAAGCACCGTAGACCCTCCGCGGCTCGAGCGCACTAGCGCGCTCCACTGGATTTCGACCGCCTCCACGCCCGCCACGCGACGCACCGCCGCCTCGACGTCGGTCTTGATCTGCTCGCGCATCGGACACGCCGGAGTCGTAAGCTCCAGGTGGACCTCCACTCGCGAGCCCCGCACCACTATGTCCTTGACCATGTTCAGCGATACAATGTCCTTGTGAAGTTCCGGGTCCTGCACCGTTCGAAGCTGCTCAAGGACCGATTCTCGCGTGACTGTGCCCATACGCTTGTAACTCCCTCGGCACGGATGAGGTCTGGACGCTCCGATCCGGCGTCGCCTGTGGGATATTAGTACTGGATTCGCGCCATTTCGCCAGAACTCGACTCAGCCCAAGAGCCGCGCCAATCGCCGCGGGCTCACAGCCTGCAAAAACGCTGGCGAATTGCGGGCACGATTCTAGTGCTGGTCTCCGTTTCGTTGGCCGCTGCGGGCACCTACCTCTCCGTGCGGCAGGCGCAGCGCGCCCCGCTCGGTTCCGAGTCGTCCGCCGACACCGAGCGTGAACTCCTGGTCCTGCAAACGTGGGCCATCGTGGCCGTGAACTGCCTGCCCGTGGTGGTGCTCGTCGCCGGCATGTGGCTCCTGGGCCGAGTCGTTCGGCGGGAGGTCGCCCTCGCGGAGATGAAGGCGAACTTCGTCGCCGACGTCTCTCACGAGCTGAAGACACCGCTGGCCTTGATCCGCTTGTTCGCCGAGACACTCCAATCCGGGCGCGTCCTGGCCCCGGAGAAGCGGCATGAGTACTACAGCGTCATCGTTCGCGAGAGCACGCGACTGACCAACCTGATCAACGGCATCCTCGACTTCGCCCGCATCGAGGCGGGTCGAAAGGAGTACACGTTTCAGGCGACCGACGTGGGTAACGTCGTGCGCGAAACCTACGAGAGCTATCGCCCGCAACTGGAACACGAGGGCTTTGAGCATCATCTCGTGGTGGCCGCCGATCTGCCCCGCGTGGACGCCGACCCCGACGCCATCGCTCAGATCGTGGTGAACCTGCTCAACAACGCCATCAAGTATTCGCGAGAGGACCGCTTCGTGGCCATCGAAGTCCTGCGCGAGACGCGGCGAGACCGACGCGGCGTGCTCCTGTCCGTCCACGACCGCGGCATCGGCATCCGCCCTGAAGACCGCGGGCACCTCACGGAGGGCTTTTTTCGGGCCCGTGACCCGCGCGTTCGCGAGCGCGGCGGCACTGGCTTAGGGCTCGCCCTGGTCGAACAGATCGTACAGGCCCATCACGGCTCGCTGGATATCGAGAGCCGGCTGGTCAAAGGGAGCACTTTTCGGGTATTCTTACCGGCATCCGCGGCTGAACCGAGCCGCGGGCGACAAGGCGACCAAGGCGGGAGCGTTGTCCCCGCGCGGAACGATCATCCTGACAACTGACAACTGACTCCCTTCGTGCCTCCGTGCCTTCGCGCCTCTTTCTTCGCTTCGTCGCTCCGTGGCTTCGTGGCTCCGTGCAGTTGACTCCACAGCCGTGTTTAGCTATGCTTCAACAAAGCTTCCCCTACAGACGCACCCCGGAGGGCGTCATGAGACGGCTCACAAACGCGATGACGACACTGGCCCTGCTCTTCTGGTCAGTGTCCGTCGACGCCGGCGAACCCACGCGCACGGTCACTGAATTCGCCAAGATCACCGCCAGCGACGGCATTCCCGGCGCCTTCGGGGCAAGCATCGCCGTCAGTGGCGATGACCTGGTCGTTGGGGCGCCGGGCTACATCACAAAGGAAGGGGTCGTCGGGGCCGCCTACGTCTTTCGCCGCTCCGGCCCGCGCTGGATCGAGACGGCACAGCTTTTCCCGCAGTTCGGGGGCATGGACGGCGAGGACTTCGGGCTTTCCGTGGCAATCGACGGCGACCTCATCGTGGTCGGCGCTCCGCACATCATCGGCGGCCAGATCGGCGGCGGATACGGAAGGGCGTTCATTTTCCGCAGACAAGATCCCGGCACTCCGCATGACCCGTTCGACGATCTATGGTGGCAGGACGCGCACCTGATGTCCCCCGATGAGCTTCGCTGGGGTGACAACTTCGGCATGTCCGTAGCCGTCAGCGATGGCGCGGTTCTCATCGGTAGACCCGGCTGGGACTTCACCACTGGTTCGGCCTACATATACCGCCGCGTGAGCGACGTCTGGGTACATGACGCGTCGCTAAATCCATCCGACTCGAGAATCAATGACGACTTCGGTGGGGCGGTCTCACTGAACGGATCGCTTGCGCTAGTCGGCGCGAGAAACTACGACGGCGCATCGTATTCGGGCGCCGCCTACATCTTCGGGAAAACTGAGGGCGTGTGGCTCGAGGAAGGCAAACTCAGCCCCAGTGATCCTGCTTTCCTCGGAGACTTCGGTAGATCCGTATGCCTCTCCGATCGGTATGCGGTCGTGGGTGCGCAGTTCAAGGCTTACGTTTACGGAGAACATGATGGGTGGTGGGGCGAAGAGCAACTAACCGTTCCAGGTTCGACGAACGACTTTGCCCTCCGGGTGGCCAGCGATAGTGACGTGATTCTGAGCAGCGACACAAACGGTATTGCACACCTTTTTTGTCGCGATGGAAATGCCTGGACGCACTGCCGCAAACTGACCACCAACGTTGGCGCGCAACTCGGATTCCGGGTTGCCGTGGGCGATACGTACGCCTTTGTGAACGGGAGCTACGAGACGGTCTACGTTTACGTAACCCCTCGTGCCACAAAGAACCTGCGGGATTTTGCAGCTTTCCAAACGTGTTTCTCCAATCAGCAATCCGAATGTCCAACAGAGTGCGAGCAGGTCGATCTCGTCCCTGATGGGTGGGTCAACCTTGTTGACTTTGATGAGTTCCTCGCTACGTTTGCCGGGCCGTAGCGAGGCGCGAAGCTGACGTTTTTTGCGGCGAGTGGAGGACATACCCATGGGCGCGGGACCACCCTTCCATGGCGAGCGCGTTCTTTCGATGCCCGGGCCGGTTCTGGGCCTGTTGCTCGCCTTCACAGTTGACGTCGCGGAAGCTGACGAGTTCGACCTTCCCTATCATCCCACGTGGGTCATCGTTCAATTCCAGCCCCCCGTCATCGCGACAGCGCGCGAAGCCGCGCATGCCGCCGTGGCGGGTGCTCAGCCCTTCTGGCAGTCGCAGTTCACCGCCGGTCTGGAAGGCGTCGAGGTTCCCGAGGGCCAGGTCCAGGCAGCGGTGCTCACCTACCGCCAGCAGCCCGGGGTCCTTTCGGCCAGCCCCAGCTACGAAATCACCGCCCTGGAAATCCCCAACGACCCCGAGTTCGCCGAGTATTGCGACATCCAGGATGCCTGGAGCGGCGCCAACAACCTTAGCGTCGATCCGGTGTTCATGGACTTCGTCACCGGGAACTATCGGCTGAACCCGTTTACCTCGAACCTCTCGCCGTGCATTGACGTGGGCGATGCCGGCGCTCTGCCCGGGGACCCCGCTGACCTCGATTGGGACAACAATCTCGTCGAGCAAATCCCCCGCGACCTCGACGGCAACCTCCGCACCAAGTTCGGCTTCGTAGACATGGGGGCGTACGAAGTCACCGCCATTCTCGACGATTAACCCGCGCACGGTGCGATGAATCGACAATCGAAAACCGCAAATCGACAATCTTGACGGAGATAGTTGAATGCCTCGAATCCTGATTGCCGAAGATGAAGCCGATATGGCCGCCGGGCTGCGGGACAACCTGCAGTTCGAGGGCTATGACGTTCTCATCGCCACCGACGGCGAGGCCGCCCTGAAGGCCGCGACCTCGCAAAGCCCCGATCTCGTGTTGCTCGACATCATGATGCCCAAGCTCGACGGGCTCGAGGTCTGCAAGCGCATCCGCCAGGCCGGGTTCATGATCCCCATTTTGATGCTCACCGCGAAGAGCCAGGAGATCGACATCGTTCGCGGCCTGGAGATGGGCGCCGACGACTACGTCACCAAGCCGTTCAGCGTCCGCGAGCTGCTGGCCCGGATCAAGGCCGCGTTGCGACGCACTGCGGCCGGCAAGGGGCTTTCCCGCGTGATGCGGATCGGCGAATCCACCGTCGATCTGGTCAAAGGGAACGTCGAACGCGCCGGGCAGACGTTCCATCTCGGCCATTTTGAGCTGGAGATCCTCAAGATGCTCGTCGAAAACGCCGAGAAGCCGGTGGAACGCAACAAGTTGCTCGATGTCATCTGGGGCCTCGAGGGGTTCCCAATCACCCGAACAGTGGACAACCACATCGTCAGCCTCCGCCGCAAGATCGAACCCGACCCCAAGCACCCCAGGCACATAGTCACGGTCCACAGCATCGGCTACCGATTCGTGCCCTGATCGACTCCCGATCGCGCCGGTTCGCCGCGTTCCGTTTCTACTTTGTAACCCGTACAATCTCTTACACGTTTCGCTGAACCCACGGCAATAGTCTGAGCGTTTAAGACAATAGGAAAGTATTGCTCTTCTCCTCCCTTGACGACCCACGCCGGATTGACGCACCGGCAACGACGCTGGCCGGGCGGTCCCAACCGCCCGACCAGCGTCTCCCCTTTCTCCGGCCCCCTCGCCCGCTTGATTACAGGACTGTTATTGGCCTTCGCGTGGGGTTGAAATGTGATCGGAACTTAGGGATAATGGGAGGTTGGTCGGTGAAGGTTCCGCGCCGTCCCCCCGCGGTGCGGATGAGGGGAGAGTGCCGTATGCCAAACCTGTTTCGCCCATCGGTCGGCGCGATAGCGTTAGCGTTAACCCTTGCAGTGATCGATGATGCCGTCGCCCAACCGCATCTTTACCCAGGTTCACCGAGCGGCTACGCCTCGGATACGTCCAATCCGTTAGATGGCGTGGGCGATGCCGCCGGCCCTAAAGGGTTGGCCATCGAGATGTTCTTCAATGGTGTCGATGCCGACCCAGGTGCCGTCGGCGACCGGCGCGGCGTCTTCGAGGTCGATCTCTCATCACTCGTCGGACAAGAGCTAGCCTCCGCCCTCCTGGAATTCGAAGTGTATTCCTCCAACACGGCTCACCCTGTGAATATATACCTGTACGGCGGTGATGGCTTGATCACCGCGGCTGATTACGGCCGAACTGCGAACCTCGTATTTTCCGGTGTCCTTGATGACCCCACTCCCGTCTTCAGTCTCACGCCCGAGGTGCAGGCCATCTTGGACGGCGGGAACCCCTGGGTCGGCGTGCTCATCGGCATGACCGTCGAGGATCAGACATTGGCCATTTACAACACGGGCTACGGAGCTACCGACCCCCGTTTCAACATCAAGGTCGTTCCGGAACCGGCGACGTTGGTTCTTGCCGGTCTAATCTCGCTGTTTGCGGTGGCGCGACGACGTCGCCGCTGAGCCGGCCTGACCGTCAGGCAATTCTTTTCTGCTCCTTCTTGCGAGCATTGTCCGCGCGCCTCACAATAGCCGCTCAGCCACAGGGGCTGCGCGGAGATCCGCCCATGGCGAATGCCCAGTCGATCCTGGAACGCAAAGAACCAGACGTCGCCACCGTGGACCGGCACGCCAGCGTGCTGGAGGCGGCCAAGGCCATGAATCAGCGGCACATCGGGGCGGTGGTCGTGACCGAAGGCGAGCGAGTGGTGGGCATTTTCACCGAACGCGACATCCTCAACCGAGTCGTGGCTGCCGGGCGCGAACCGAAGGCTACCAAAGTGGGAGACGTGATGACCTCTCCGATGGCCGTTTGCCGACGGGATACGCGCATCGCCGAGTGCAAGGCCGTCATGAGCCAGAAACGCATCCGTCACCTGCCGGTCGTCGAGGAGGGCAGGCTCTACGGGATGATCTCCGCCGGCGACATTCTCGCCACCGAAGTTGTGGACCAGCAAGAGACGATCGAGTACCTGCAAGAGTACTTGTACGGGAGGCACTAAGGCACGAAGGCACGGAGGCACGAAGAGAGCGTGCTGATTGGCGTCCTATCCGATACGCATGACCGCCTGCCGATGATCGACGCCGCGATGGAGCTGTTCGCGGCGCGGCGGGTCGAGGCGATCATTCACCCCGGCGACTTCATCGCTCCCTTCGCGCTCACCCCCCTGCTGAAGTTCGAAGGCCCGATTTACGCGACGTTCGGAAACAACGACGGGGAGCGCGCGGGCCTGAAGAAGAAGCTGCCGCAGCTCGTCGACGGACCGCTTTGGGTCGGATTGGGCGGTCGGGCGATCCTTGTACATCATTTCATCGACTGGTGCCGCCCCGCGGACGTTGCGGCCGCGGACATCATCATCACCGGCCACACCCATGAAGTCGCGAATCACTTCGAGGGGCGCAAGCTCATCCTGAATCCGGGCGAGTGCTGCGGCTGGGTCAACGGCCGGGCTACCGTCGCCCTGCTTGACACCGACGGGCCTTCCGCCGAGGTTTGCGAGCTGCAAGCATGAGAAGGCAGCCACAAAGCCACGGAGCGACGGAGCCACGAAGGGCAATCTACTTGATGCTCGTCGTAGCCCTGACCTCGTCTGCCTGCGTGCGGCGGACGATCAAGATCACCACGGAGCCGCCCAATGCCCGGGTGTTTCTCAACGACCAGGAAATCGGTCGAAGCGAAGTGACCACCGATTTCCTGTGGTACGGCGACTACGGCGTGACCATCCGCAAGGAAGGCTACGAGACCCTGCAAACGAATTGGACCGTCAAGGCCCCGTGGTATCAGTGGGTGCCGTTCGATTTCTTCAGCGAAGTGCTCTGGCCGGGCGAGCTGCACGACCAGCACGAACGGCACTTCGTCCTTGAGCCCGCTAGGACACCGACTCAGGAGGAACTCGTCGAGCGGGCCGTGGAGACCCGCGAACGCGCTCTCGACACACGCAAATGACGGCCCTGCACGCCTTTGTTTGACGCGCTCCCAACGCCCCCATAGATTCACTCCCGGACGATGTTCGCGGTAATCTCGGATATTCACGGCAATTGGGAGGCGTTGCAGACCGCCCTCGAAGACATCGAGCGACGCTCGATCAAGAAGATCTACTGCCTGGGGGACATCGTGGGCTATGGGGCGAGCCCCAAGGAGTGCCTCGACGCGGTCATCGAGCGCTGCGACCTGTCGCTTTGCGGCAACCACGATCAGGCCGTCTTCTACGAGCCAATGAACTTCAACGTGGGCGCGGAGCGGGCCGCCTATTGGACCCGCCAGGTGCTCGAGGACGAATCCAACAAGGCCAAGCGGAACAACCGTTGGGAGGTGCTCGGGCGTCTGCCGATCCGGTATGAGGTGGATGGGCTGCTGCTGGTTCACGCCTCGCCCCGCCGGCCGGTCAACGAGTATCTGTTCCCGGAGGACGTGTACACCAACCCCGGCAAGATCCTGGACAATTTCAAGCGGCTCGAGGCTCAGCACATGGCCTGCCTCGTCGGGCACACGCACGTGCCCGGGGTGTTCCTGGACGACCCCTGTTTCGATCCGCCGGATGAGCTGCCGGAGATGGGCATCTACTCCGTCACCTCCGACGAAAAGGCCATCATCAACGTGGGCAGCATCGGGCAACCCCGCGACCGCGACCCGCGACTTTGCTACGTGGTGATTTACGAGCGCGGCGAGACGTTGGAAGGCTACGAGCCGCCCAACGTCGGGCCCGATGAATACTGCGTCACGCTCGAGTTTGTGCGCCTCGAGTACGACATCGAGAAGGCCGCCAACAAGATCTACGCCGTCCCTGAACTCGACGACTTCCTGGGCACGCGCCTTTTCGAGGGTCGCTAGCGCTGATGGGCAAACAAGACACACTCCGCAATCTGCTTCTCGCCGCGACTGTCTTCCTCTTCATCCTGCTGGTAGGCCCGCTGCTCTTCCCCACGCCTCCGCCGCGCCCCAAACTCCCCCCCGAAAGTGCGGTTACGTCGGCGCCAGCGCAGGGCGCGGCCGATTCCACTGTCCCGTCCGGCATCGTCGCCCCTGCAGTGGCAGAGCCGGCGACGGGTCTCGGATTCTCCGTTCAGCAAGCGGAGCGCGCCCAGGTTTTTGAGCTGGGGGCGACGCTTGGCGATCACCAGGAGGGCGACTGGAAGACGGACCCCTATCGAATGCGCCTCGAAGTCTCCAACGTGGGAGCTTCCGTCGAGCTGGCCCAACTGACGGATCACGCCGCGACGCTCGACGCGCCGCAGCAGCGATATCCCCTGCTCATTCCCCTGCCGCGCCCGGACGGTACGATTCTGCGCTCGCTGGCCGTCGACAAAGTGAACATCGACGGAGTCGATATCGCCGTACACGACAAGCCCTGGCGCTCCGAGGGCCCGAAGGAATACGTCGAGGACGGCGCCGCGGGACAGTCGATTCAGTTCCAACTCGACGTTCACAAGAATGATCAGCCGGTCTTACGTTTGCTTCGCACCTGGCGACTGCCCAAGCAGGCCGAGGAACTCGGACGCCATGACCTCTTTTCCGAATTGAGCGTCGTCAATCTCTCTGCGGAGCCTCACCGCGTGGTGCTGACCTATCGTGGAGGCTTGGCCGTCCCGCAGGACCGTTCCACGGATGTCTCCGTCGTCGACGTCGCCGTTCAGGTCGGACCGGGCCAGGTCAGCGGCGCCCGCAGCAACGCGGCGCAGGCCGCCGCGAGCACGGGCCGCCCCGTGCCCTTGTTCGTTCCCTCCGCGGCGCACCCCGACCATCGTCTCTCCTGGACGGCCACCGGCAACACCTATTTCACTTGTACGGTGGCGCCACTCGGAGCGGACGGCAAGAGCCCAGCCCCCTATCTCGCCGAGGTCTCGCTGCTCGACGTGGACGGGGACTCGGCCACCACGGACGACGCCACGGTGCGTTTTGTGACCGCCGCCGCCACGGTTCAAGGCGGGGCCACCTTGACCTACCCCGCGGCCGTGTACCTCGGCGAGAAAGACGCCCGCGCATTTCGCAGCCAGCCCGACTACCACGCGCGCAATTACTACTACCAGATCTCCCAGAACTTCGGCTGGTGTACCTTCGTGTGGCTCGTGGAGTTGATGATCTGGTTGCTCAACACGCTGTTCTCCATCGTGCGCGACTTCGGCGTGGCCATCATCATTCTCGTCCTGCTCGTCCGCGCCATGCTCCACCCCCTGACCAAGAAGGGTCAGGTCAACATGGCCAAAATGCAGCGGCGCATGGTCGAGGTCGCCCCCAAGATCGAGGAACTCAAGAAGAAATACGCCAATGACAAGGTCCGTCTCAATCAGGAGATGATGAAGCTCAACCTCAACCCCGCCGGGCAGCTGATGAGCTGCCTTCCCATGCTCATCCAAATGCCCATCTGGGTCGCACTCTACCTGAGCCTGTCGAACAACATCCTGATGCGCCACGAGCCCATGCACCTCACCTGGGTCAGCGATCTCACCGCGCCCGACGCGCTGATTCCGTTCTCCTCGCCGCTCATCGTGCCCTTCGTGGGCTGGCGCATCGCCTCGTTCAACCTCCTGCCCATCCTGGTCTCCGTGTTCATGTATCTGCAGCAGAAGACCGCGCCCAAGCCGCCGATGAGCCCCAATATGTCCGACGAGCAGCGGCAGCAGCAGGAAATGATGCAGAAGATGATGCCCCTGATGAGCATCATGATGCTGCTCATTTTCTACAACATGCCCTCGGGGTTGAATCTCTACATCATGTTCAGCTCCCTGTTCGGCTGGCTGGAGCAGATCGTCATTCGCCGGCACATCAAGCAGCAGGAGAAGGACGGCGCCCTCCTCCCGCCGCCCAAATCGCCCCACTCCCCTGATGATCCCACGCGCGCCCCGAAGAGGTTCTCCTGGTTTGATCGCCTGCAAAAAATGGCCGAGCAAGCTCAGAAAGCACAGCGCACGCAACGCGCCCCCAAGCCGCGAAGATGAAACGCAGAAACACAGGAACAAAAAAACACAGAAAGCCCTTCTGCGTTCCCGTGTTTCCGCGTTTGTGCGTTTACTGCCGCGCCTTCGCCGAAAGTAGGTTTCTCACTAGCCCCACGAACGCTTTCCGCTCGATGGGCTTGGTGAGGTAGTCGTCCGTGCCGCACTCGGCGGCGCGCTCCACGTCGCTGGGCTCGTTGAGCGCCGTCACCATGACCACGACGATGTCCCGCGTCTTGAGATCGGATTTGATTCGCTTGCAGACTTCGAAGCCCGACATCTTGGGCATCATGATATCCAGAAGGATCAGATCGGGGGTTTCCTCGGCCACTTTGGTCATCGCCTCCAGCCCATTGGTGGCCGTCACCACGCGCACGTCCGTCAGGTCCTCCAGGTAGGCTTCGAGAAGCTCAAGGTTCTGCGCGTTGTCATCGACCAGCAGAACCGTCTGTTTCAACGTCACGTCCTGTACGGGCGTCATGCCGAACTCCCAGGGAGGGCGAGGCTCCTGCCGAGCCGCGTCGGCGCCTGCGCCCACCCACGGCACATTCTAAGCACTTTGCTGAGCGTGTCACCGCCGCCGGTTTGCCGCGGCAAAGGCCCCGAGTCCGATGGCCGTAATGACCAGGGCGTTCGGTTCGGGAACAACTCGCACGATCGCCGAGCCCACCAGCGGCTCGCTCTCCGCACCTAAAGTGAGGGCGCTGAGGCCCCCGTCCAGCTCGGGATCGACGCTCACCGAATAGTCGCCCGGCGCAAGGCCGCTTGCGTCCACGGTCAGCGTTCCCACCAGGATCGAGGACACAGGGGCGTTCAGCAGGCCGCCCACGTACAGGTAGTGCTCCGCGAAATCGACGTCCAATCCGGTCGTCGTGGGCGGGGCTCGCAGGCTCGTCGCGGTGACGAAGTCCTCGCCGTAGTCGAACGCCGACAGCGGCAAGTCGTCGGAAAGGAACAGCAGATCGACCGCCCCGAAGACATCGATCTCCTCGGCGGACACGTGAACCACCGCCGTTGCCAGGGGATTCGCGGAAGGGTTGACTACCAGGATCGGCGGCGAAAAGACCACCGTGCCGCCCTCCGCCGCGCCGGCGAGGCATAAGAGGACGATCAGCCGCGTCGCCCGGCGACCTGACATGACGCCCGCCCCTCCCCAAAAGAACATCCCACCGGCCGCCGCACTCATAGGGCGGCGACCGGCAGGATGTAGTCATTCACGCAATCATGGGTAGCGTCGGGGCTTGTCCCCGGCGCTGCGTCATCCGCAAGGGATGACGCTACACCGTGTCAATCCGTCACGGACAGACCGGATCGGGAATGGCCGTCGCGTTGTTGGGCACCTTGCCCCGAATACCGCCCACGTCTGTCGCGTTGATGCGCCCGTCGTTGTTGGCATCCGAGCGGACCTCGTTGAGCACTGCCGGGTTGATCGGCGTCCGCGGCACCAGGCTTCGTGCGGCACCCACGTCCGTCGCGTTCACCCGACGGTCGCCGTTGGCGTCGCCTTGCAGCGCCGTGAGGATTCGTGACAGACCGCCCGTCCCCGCGCCCGCGGCCGCGCCGCTCACGCACTCGACGCCGCTGAGGGCGATGCGGTAGCGACCGAAGTCAGGGAGCGCCGGCGTAAAGGTGATCTCCATCTTCGTATTGCCGTTGGTTGCCGCCGTCGTCACCGTCACGCCGCTCAGATCGATGGCCGAGCCCGCGGAGTTGTTTCCGCAACGAATGACGTTGCCGGGAACGACCGTGGTCGGATCGACGGCCCCGTTGAAGCTCACCACGAGCTTCTTCACCCCGTTGCGGGCTTCCGAGAAGTTGTTGTTGTTGGCTACGTCGAGGGCCACGTCGCCCACGCCTTGGGCGTGCGTTCCGACGGATTGCCACTGCGTCACCTCGCAGGTGCCGCCGTCGCCCACGGTGATGTTCAGGGGCGTAACCGTGCCGAGCCCCAGCGCCTCCGTCTCCAGGAAAACATCGGTGGTCAGCTCCCCATCCTTGATCCCGTTGCCGAACACATCGAACGCCTGGAGCTGAAAGTTGCCTTGGGCGGCGCCGACGTTGAAACTGCCGGTAAGGAGGATTGCCTGTCCGCAGCCGCCGGGCCGGGCGACTCCAAGCAGGACGTCGCCGATGGGGAAGTCGGCGTTGTCGATGGTGTTCTTGATCGTGTTCTGCGCCCCGCAGCACTGGATCAACTCACCGCCGATGAGAGTGCAGCCGTAGCCCGCCGGGTTGGTGATGCCCTCCGGAATCACGAAGTTGCGCATCGGATTGGCGCAGGAGTTGATCGGCTGGTCCGCGGGCGAATTCGCCTGCTGGCCGATGGGTCCGCCGGTGTACCGCAGGCTCAGACCGATGAGCGCCAGGCCCTCGTTCAGGTCGTCGGTCAACGTCCCCACGACCCGGTAGTTCGCCGTGCCGTTGGCGGCCACGTTGATGGAAGGCTCGCCGTTGGGCCCCTGAACACTGATGTTGATGTTCGATGCCATCGCCGCGGAAGCCGTCAGCCCCGCCGCCAAAACCGCACATACGCCTCGCCTCATGTCGCTTTCTCCTTCTGTCAGGCCGCGGGTCAAGAACCAGCCCACGATCGTTCCGTTCTACGGCGCCCGCGCAAGACCCTCCGGCGCAGACCCAGTCTCCATTACAGTAGTCGGCGGCTGGACCCCCCGGCGCGAAACTGCCGCCGTTTTTTGCCTACTCCGTCCAGAGCCGTCCGGGAAAAGCAGCCCCGCACCAGGGGCGAGGAGTGGCAACGCTTCCGCCGCCTTGCGGGGACGAGGCCCCTCCCTTGGTCGCCTCCGTCGGTCACGCTCCCGATGGCGAGCTGCTTAGGAAAACCGACGGCCGTCAGCCCGGGGCGCCATGCCCTGGTCACCTTGGGCGCGCAAAAAACCGGCCCGGGTTGCGAAGACCCAGGGCCGGTTGAGATTCAAACGCGATTGCGGGGCGGAAACCCGCGAACCTGCGATGCGAAGGAACTACGCGAAAAACCGACGGCGGACCACGGCGAACCCGCCAAGGCCCAGCAGCGCCAGGGTCGCCGGCTCGGGCACGACCTCGATCCGCAGCGATGGCCCAGCGGTGGTGTCAACCACGTCGAAGCCCAGCGCGAAGGTATCCGGAATGGCCTGGAGGTTATACACCTCACCCGGAACCGCTCCGGCAGGCATCACCAAAGTGATGTCCGCCAGGTTGCCTGTCGTAAATACGGTCCCTTGAGCCCGCGTGACGGCCTCGAAGTGGACGTCGGCCAGCAGCGGAGTCAGTGGGTACGCGATACCAGTGATGTCCATGTTCGGGTTGATGTCGCCCGTATCCAAGGCGCCCTTGGGGATGCTGAAGTCATCAGTGCTCCCGGTTCGGTAGGCCGTTGTGTCAAACAAGTAGGCGTCATAGATCAGCGGCCGCGGACCAGTGGTGTTCACGTCCCAGATCATGGAGTCGTGCGTGGCGTCTCCGCTCAGCACGGCAATCACATGAAACTGCTCACCAGGGGTTACGGTCGCCGGTCCGGTCAGCGACAGCGTATACGCCACACCGGCGTTCGCTTGCTGCACCATCGCCAGCGTCAACCCAATTGCTACAAGGCTCTGTCCCCATCCTAACCTTCGCATTGTTTCCGCCCTTTCTTTTCTGTCGCAAATAGACGACCGACCATACGATAAGTAACAATCCTATCCGTAATCACCCTTGCCGTCAAGGGCATACTGGATCCGGAATAGCTGTCGCGTTGTTGGGTATCTTACTCCGAATGCCGCCGACATCGGTGGCGTTGATGCGCCCATCGTTATTCGCGTCGCAACGCACTTCGTTAAGCACGGCTGGATTGATTGGGGTTCGCGGCACTAGGCTCCGACAACCCCCCACGTCCGTAGCATTGACGCGACGATCGCCGTTCGCTTCGCCTTGGAGGGCCGTGAGAATTCGCGACAGACCACCGGCGCCGGCGCCTGCGGCCGCCCCGCCGACGCACTTCACGCCGTTAAGGGCCACCCGGTAGCGGCCGAAATCGGGAAGCTGCGGAGCAAAGTTGATGTCCATCTGGGTATTGCCGTTGATCGCCGCCGTCGTCACCGTTACGCCGCTCAGGTCGATGGGCGAGCCGGCGGAGTTGTTCCCGCAACGGATCACGTTGCCCGGGATTGCAGTTGTCGGGTCTACGGCCCCACTGAAAGTCACCCTTAGTTTCTTGATCCCGTTTCGCGGCTCGGAAAAGTTATTGTTATTGGGAATGTCGAGAGCCACGTCGCCCACGCCCTGGGCGTGCGTTCCGATCGACTCCCATTTCGTCACATCGCATCCACCCGAAGGACATTCCGCAATAGGTTGAAAAGTAAACGTCCCGCCGCTGACATCGTTGGGCGCCGCCGCTCCGGCCCGCCAGATGGTGTGCGTATCGAAGCCGAAGTCCACCCGAGCGCGGCGATTGACCGCGTCCGCGTCGGCGGCGTTTACCACATTGAGCTGATAGGCACCAGCTACCGCCGGCATGGTAACTTGAAGACGTCCGACGGTCACCGGCGTGCCGTCGCCCTTGAGCAAGATCTGGGCCTGGTTGTCCGCACTTAGGGCGTGATAGGCGATCGCCAGCACGTTGGCCCGCGTGTCCACCGGACCGGCGGGAAGATCGTCGTCGCGGTAGTGATTGAATCCGCAAAATGACGGGACGTTGGCGCACTGAGTGAGCGAACTAAACAACCAAAAACGGATCTCCTCCGGAGGAGGCAGCGGGTGAGTCACCGGAAGGGAAACGTTCAGGGACGGGGTGGTCGGCAGCAGATCGAGCTCGATCATGCGCAGAACCTGATCCACACCGCCCGCGTTCTGGCTCAGACGAACGTCCACGTCGTACGTTTGCCCGAACTCAAAGCAGGCCGCATTCGGCACGAGCTGAACCGTCACCCCCGCGTGAGCGATCGAGGCCACCGCTAGAACTGAGCACACCGTTGCACTGCGTAGAAACATTACCCCTACCTCCCTCAGCAGGAAACGTCGACCTATCTGTCCCTCTTCCGGGAAAGCCCTTTAGCCGGCTGGCTTAGGTCGCCTTTCCCCTCCCTATCCAGTTTCTCAAAACTGGAGCGTCTCGTCGTGCTGGGTGACCCCCTCACCTATACAGTGCCCGATTCCCGGACAGGTCCGGGTGACGCACGGACACCACAAACAACACAACGCCTATTTAAGCGGGTTTGCCCCACGGAGTCAAGTCCGCTGGAAAGCTGAAAACGCAATCAATGGCCGCCCGAGACCTCCGGCGGACTGGCTGCTTCTTCGTCCCGATCAGCCCGCACGGCTTAACTGGCCAGCGCTTGACGGGCCATAACCTTCGGTGCGACAAAGACTTCCGATAACCGATCCTCTCGCCGAGGGCTGAGATCTGCAATTGGCTCGCGGTCGTTTTTTTGCGGTCGAAAGGCCGAAAATGCGTATAGGGGTTCGGAACGGGAGGGTCCTCCACGTGCGTTGGGTACGGTTCACGATCGGGGTTGCGGCGGCTGCCGGGGCGGTGTTTTTCTGTTGGGGCGGCTACCAGGCGTTGGAAATCCGGCGGCTCTCTTCCCAGGTTAACCAGCTCGAGCGCGACCGGGAACGGCTGGTGGAATACGCCCGGCGATTGAGCGCCTCGCGGCGCGTGGCTCAGGCCGACGTCATCGAGCAATTCACCGATCAGCGGGGGCGGGTGGTCAGTGCCATCGTGTGGCACGAGATGGAAGCCGACGGCGTGCTGTCCGCGCCGCAGAGCATCGAGGTCGTCGGCGACCTGGTCTATTTCGAGGCCGCGGTCATCAAGTTCGCCCACCAACTCGTCGGCGACGGTGACGCACGGCGCGGCGAGAGCCTGGCCGTTTTTCGCCGCGTTTTCGGCGAGCACCAGCCCGCGGCTTCGGCGGCGGAGTTGAACCGAAGCCTGACCGCCCGTCTGCAAGGGGCCGATCGGGACGGCGCGTTCGACGTTCACCTGTGGGCCCTGTTCTGGGACATGATGGACGATCCCGCGCTGGCCGAGCAGTATGGCGTGCGGGTGGCGCAGTGCGAGGCGCCGGCGGTGCGCGTCAAGGCCGGCCAAGTTTGGGAAATCTCCCTCGACGCCGCCGGCGGACTCAACCTCCGCCTCATCCGCGAACGCCGCGACGTCACCTACCAGCACGATCTCCGCGGCAGCCCGTCGGCCTGAATTTCGGGAACCTCAGGCACTCTTGCGCGTCTAAGAGAACGGAACAACCGACGCTCAGGCCCGCGAAACTCGGACGTGTCCGATCCTGGGCCTGCAAGGAGACTGCGCATGCGCCATGAAATCAGGCAGAAGGCGATGGTGGGGTTGGTCGCGGCGGTGTCGCTGGGGGCCGGATCGTATTACTTCCTGGGCCGCGATTCGGGCGACTTCGACCCCGCGTCCTTCACCAGCGCCGGCGTGGAGCGCCGAGCCGCGGCCACGCCGGTCAGTTTAGAGCCCAAGCGTAAGGTCCAATCGCCCAAGCCTGAACCCGAGGCCCGTCCAATCGAGCGTCAGGAACGTGACGAAACGCCGGACGACCCGGGCCGGCGCGATCGAAAGCGCCAGGATCGGCATGAGAAGAAGAAACCGTTGGACAGGGCTTCCTAGCGAACGTTCGTCCCCGCCGCGGCGGCGTGGAGGTCGGTCCAGGCGAGGCGTAGGCGGATGCGGGCCAGGGCCAGGTCGGCGTCGGCCGTGATGTAGTCCCGCTGGGCTTCGTTGAGGCGGTTGAGAGTCTCCTTGCCGGCGATGTATCCGGCGAGCACAACGCGGCGGTTCTCTAGGGCGGTGGTGACCGTCTCACGATTCAGACGAATCTGCGTCTGGGCGTTGGTGAGATCGATGACCGAGCGGCGGACCTCGCCCTGGACGGCCAGCTTGAGCCGATTGAGGTTGGCGACGGCTTCGGCGCGGTTGCTCTCCGCGGCGCGGACGCGTGCCTCGCGGGCCCCGCCGGTGAAGACATCCCAGCGGAATTCGATGGCCGCCGCGGAGGACTGATCGTCCTCGCTGTACTTCACGTTGGAGCTCCGGTCGTATCCCCAGGAACCGCTGGCGACGATCGACGGCTGGTACAACCCCTTCGCGGCGCGGACGTTCTCCTCCTCACTCATCACCAGCAGCTGGGCTTGCTGGATGTCCGGGCGCGCCTCCAAGGCCTGCTCCACCCACGGGTCGGCCGCGGTGGGGGCCAATTCGTCCGCGGTTTCTTCGGCGAGCGGCGAGAGCAACAGCTCCGCGGGCATGGCCGAGTCCGGCAGGCCCATCAACTCCGACAAGGCGACCCGCCCGGTCTCGCGAAGGCCTTCGGCCGCGGTCACCTCTGCCTGCGCTCCTAATACCCGAACGCGAAAGTTGTCCACGTCGGCGGAGGTTGCCCGGCCGGCGGCCTTGAGCTTCTCCGTCTCACGAAGCTGGTCGGCGCTGAAGGACTCCGCGGCGCGGGCGATGCGCAATCGTTCGAGGGCCAACTGGACCTGATAGTAGGCCACATCGACGGCCCGGACGATCAAGCGCTGCACGTCGGCCAGCGACTCCTTCGACGCCTGGTGCAGGTGCTTGGCGGCGAGGACGTTGGCCTCGCGGATCAAGCCATCGAAAATCGTCCACGACATGGTGAACGCCGTGGTGTGTTCGCTGAAGGGGTTCGTGTTCCCGCCGCTCTGGCCGCCGAAGAGCGGTCGCCGCAGGGCGTTGAGGATGGCGGTGATCGCGAGCTCGTTGCCCTCCGCGCCCACGGGAATGACCGGGCTGGGCTGCAGGAGGGTGCTGAGCCGGTTGCGGCTCGCCGGAGTCTGGAACGTGCGCGTGGAATCGTGAGTGAAGACCACCAGGGGGAAGTATCGGGAGCGGGCCTCGTCCACGCGTGCGGCCGCGGCCTGAAGCCGAGCCTGCGCCGCGTGTACGTCGGGGTTGGCGCGGACGGCGATCTGGCGGGCCAAGTCCAGGGTGAGCACGTCCGAGGGAAGCAGCGCTTCCGCCTCGCTGCTCACCACGGCTTGACCATAGGGGAGCAGCTCGCTCTGCTCGTCCGCGGGCAGCTTAGCGACAGCCTTTGCGTGACGGTCAAGGACCATCTGAAGGTCGTCGAGCGGGGCCTTGCAACCGGCGAACCAAAACAGCGCTGCAAGCGGCAGCGCGAGGCAGCGGGTGATACAGTCGCAAGCCGACACGACGTGGCTCCGTCCTCGGTCGGCTCGTCCTTCCGCTCTGCGCTGCGAATGTCGGGTGCCCGGGGTCATGCCGAGGCTGGTTCCGCCAGGTGATATTTGGCCTCTTCCTCGACGAGTTCGCGGACGGGATAGGCGCCGCCGTGGCGGAGCCAGAAGAAGAAGCGCCGCGCGTCGTTGGCAACGAGGTACAAGCCGGGGACGACGAGGAGGTTCAGCACCGCGGACCCCATGAGGCCGAAGGAAAGCGAGATGGCCATCGGTTGCACCGATTGGGCCTGCCCGCTCTGGTTGAGGAGGATCGGCAAGAGTCCGGCGAAATCCGTAATGGAGGTGAGCAGAATCGGGCGGAACCGCGACTCTCCTGCTTCCAGGACGGCCTGCTTGACGCCTTTGCCTTCGCGGATCGACCAATGGATGGCGTCGACGAGCACGAGGGCTTCGTTCACAACCAGGCCGGAGACGCCGACGATCCCGAAGATGCTCATCATGGTGAGGTCGTAGCCCATGAACAGGTGCCCGGCCATGACCCCGATCACGCCGAGGGGCACCGCGGCCATCACCACCAGCGGCTTGGTATACGAGCGCAGCACGGCCGCCAGAAGGGCGAAGTTCACCAGCAATGCCAGGGTGAAGCCCTCCGAGAGGCTCTGGAAGGACTCGTTCATCCGCTCGCGGTCGCCGCCGAAGTTGTAGGTCATGTCGTTGTAGTCGGCCACGACCGAATCCAGGAACCCGGCCTGCAAGGTCTGCAGGATTTGCTCGGCGTTGGCGCGGCGCTCGTCCAAGTCGGCGAGCACGCGGACGCGGCGATGGCCCTCCTGATGCATGATCGTCGCATAGCCGCGGCCCCAGTCGATCTGGGCGACTTCGTGGAAGGGTACCACGTCGCCGCGAGGCGTATGGATTCGTTCGTTTTCGAGGTCGCTGAGCGAGGCTCGCTCGCTTTCCGGATAGCGCACGCGGACGATGACTTCTTCGGCGCCGCGTTGCAGGCGGATGGCCTCGCCACCGAAGAACCCGTGGCGAAGCTGGGTGGCCACGTCCTCAAGGGTGAGGCCGAGGGCCCGAGCCGCCGGGCGGAGCTTGATCCGCAACTGCCGCTTGCCGGGGATGAGATCGGTGTGTATGTCGTTGATGCCGTCGAACTCCGCGAGCTTGGCCTGGACGCGCTCGCCGGCCGCGGCGAGGTCTTCCAGGTCCTCGCCCAACAAGCGGATTTCGATGGGCCGATCGGTAGAGCCGATTTGTTGTCGGGCGATGGTGAACTCGACAGCGTCGTAGAGCGGGCCGATGTGCCGCCGCCATGTCTCCATGATGGGGTCGTCGCCCATGCGCCGCTCTCCGGAGGGCATCAACTCGATGCGCACCTCGCACAGGTTGCTGCCGCGGACGGGCAGGAAGTCGGCGAACTCGCCGGCGATGGAGTAGACCTGGCGCACGAGCGCGCCGGGCGCGATCGGCTTGACCATGGGATCGTCGTTGAGGGCCCATGCGGCTCGCTCAATGCGCTCGATGGTCCGCTGGGTCGCGGATGCGGGCGTGCCTTCGGGATAGCGGACCCGGGCGCGGAGAATGCCGCCGTCCTCCTTAGGTAGCAACACGAACGGCGCGCGTCCCCCGTACCAGGCCCCGGCGGTGGCGAGGAGCAGGGCTACGGTGATGGCGATGGTGATGGCGCGGTATTCGAGGGCCAATCGAAAGACCGGGCGGTACCAGTGGGTGATGACGTAGGTGAAACCGCGGTCGACGGCGCGGCGCAGGCGATTGGGCGGCGGCATCTCGTATTTCACGCCCGCTTTCTCGCCGACGCAGAGATGCGCCGGTTGGATGAGGAAGCCCTCGACTGTCGATGCGAGCAGGGCGGCGATCACGACGATGGGAAGCACGTACACCAGCCGCCCCATCACGCCCACGACGTAGAGCAAGGGAATGAAGGCCACCATGGTAGTGAGCGTCGAGCCGAGGACCGGCAGCGCGACGCGAGACGTGCCTTCGATGGCCGCGAGCTGCGGTGAGTCGCCGGCTTGACGGCGGGTGTGGACGCTCTCAGCGATGACGATGGAATCGTCCACGATGATTCCCGAAACCATGATAATGGCGAAGAGGCTGATCACGTTGATCGTCTGACCCAGGTAGTCCATGAGGAGCAGCCCGCCCGCGAAGGAGATGGGGATTCCCGCCGCCACCCAAAAAGCCAGGCGAAACTCCAGGAACAGCCACATGGTGGCGAACAGGATGAACAAGCCCTGCAAGCCGTTGCTCACCAACATGGAGATGCGGGAGTTGATCTCGATGGAGCTGTCGCCCCAGACCGCCAGTTGCAAACGCTCGGGCAGTGCCGCCTGGCGCTCGGCGACGTAGGCGTGCACCGTCCGGGCGATGCCGATGCCGTCTTCTCCGGGGGTCTTGTAGACGGAGACGAGCACCGCCGGCTGCCCGTTGAAACGTCCGCGCAAGACGGCATCCTCGAAGCCTTCGCGCAGGTTGGCGATGTCGCCGAGGCGGACTACGGCGTCGCCCTTTTCGAGGACGATGAGGTCCTCGTACTCGGCGGCGGTGAATCGCTGACCGGTGACGCGGAGGGTCAGCTCCTCCTCGGCCGTGCGAATGACCCCCGCGGGCAGGTCGAGGCTGCTCTTTCGCACCACGGTCATGACCTGGGCCAACGAGAGGTTGTAGGCGAGCAGGGCCTCTTCCGAGACCTCGATGAGGATCTCCTCGTCGCGCACGCCGGACAGGGCGACCTGGGAGATGCCGGGGCGCGCTTGGAGGTAGTCCTTGATCTCGCGTGCGGTCTGGCGGAGGGTCCCCTCCGGCGCCTCGCCGAAGACGGCGACGTTGATCACCTCCGTGCGAATCACCGTCTCACTGACCACCGGTTTTTCCGTTTCCGGCGGGAGGGTCTTGACCTGATCGACGCGTTCTTTGACCTCGTCGATCACCCGCTGGATGTCGTCGACGCCGCTCTCCAGCCCCAGGCCGATGGTGCCGAAGTTCTCGCTGGCGGCGGACCAGAGCCGTCGAATGCCCGGCACACCGCGCACGGCCTCTTCGATGGGCGTACAAACACGATGTTCGACGTCTTCCGGGCTGGCGCCCGGATAGGCGACGTCGACCTGCACATGTCCGATGGACAGCTCGGGGAACGCCTCGCGCACCATCCGGCGGGCGGACAGGAACCCGCCCGCCAGAATGCAAACCATCAAGAGGTTGGCGAAGACGGGATTGCGGACCCCCGCCCCGATCACGGCGCGGAGAAGCTGCATGGGGCTCTCCTCTCTGCTTCGTACGGCGGAGCTTGCTGCATCGGCGTGCGACGGTCAAGCCTCGACGCGGGAAAAACGCGAGACGTTGCGCGGACAGGTGACAATTGGGCCGCCGATGGCTATGGTCCGCGGCATGGCGGATGGCAAGGCGTCGCGTCTCATCGACGGGCGAACCACCGCGCGTCGCGTTCTGGACGACGTAAGGAAGAAGATCGGCAGACTTCGTGGCGGCACGGGCGTCACGCCAAGTCTGGCCACGGTCATCGTCGGCGACGACCCGGCGTCTCATGCGTATTTGGTCGCGAAGGACAAGCGCTGTGCGGACGTGGGCATTGCGTGCCGCCGAATCGCACTGCCGCGTGACACGCCTACGGAGCGCGTTGTCGCAGCGGTGCGCGACCTGGCGGACGACGCAAGCGTCCACGCGATACTCGTTCAGCACCCGGTCCCGGAGCCCATCGACAAGCGGGCCGCGTTCGATGCTATTCCCCTCGCCAAAGACGTGGACGGCGTCGCTTCAGCTTCCCTCGGGCGCGTGATCCTGGGGATGCCCGCGTTCCCATCGTGTACGCCAGCGGGCATCATGCGGTTGCTGCGCGAGTACCACGTGGCGCTGGACGGGGTCGAGGCCGTCGTCGTGGGTCGCAGCCCCATCCTGGGCCGGCCAATGGCCTCGATGCTCATCAATAGTCACGCCACGGTCACCCTGTGCCACTCGCGGACGCGCGATTTGCCGGGGGTCATCGTTCGGGCGGATGTTCTGATCGTGGCTGTGGGCAGGCCGCGTTTCGTGCAAGGCGACTGGATCAAGCCCGGGGCCGTGGTCATCGACGCCGGCTATAACCCCGGAAACATCGGCGACGTGGACTTCGAGGCCGCGCTGGAACAGGCGTCGCTGATCACTCCCGTGCCCGGCGGCGTGGGGCCGATGACCATCGCCACGCTCCTGGATCACACGGTTCAAGCAGCGGCCCAGCAACTCGCAGTTGATCTCACGGAAGACCGATGATGCCGACATCGCCCGCGCTTCTCCCGCAGCCCAAACGTTTCGAGCGCCAATCCGGCTCGGCCACCTTGGACAGTCGCTCCCACGTCCTGCTCGCAACCAAAGACGATCGCCTGCAACGCGCCGTTAAAAGTTGGCAGGAGCACCTGCCGTCGGCGCGCGATTCGATGAAGGCAAACTCGGCGATGGTTCGCATCGCCGTCGAAAAATCCGACGACGAAAGAACGGACGCCTATCGTTTGGCGGTCACCGCCGACGCCGTTGCGATCCTGGCGCCGACCCCAGCGGGGTGCTTCCACGCATTGCACACGTTGGATCAGCTTCGCGCCGGCGGAGATGACGTGTCATGTTGTCTCATCGAGGACTGGGCGGACTTTCAAACCCGCGGCCTCCTCCATGACGTATCCCGGGGAAAAGTGCCCACGTTGGATACGCTAAAGCTGATCGCAGACCGTCTAGCGTCTCTCAAAGCGAACCAGCTTCAGCTGTACATCGAGCACGCCTTCACCTTCGACTTCGATCCCGATATCTGCGCTCCCGATGACGGCCTGACGCCCGACGAAATCCGCGAGCTGGACGGCTACTGCAAGGATCGTTTCATCGACCTCGTTCCCGCAGTAGCCACGCTGGGCCATATGGGAAAGATCCTCTCCATTCCCAAGTACCGCTACCTCGCGGAAATCGAGCCGACCCAAACCTGGGATGAACTCGACTGGCCGCAGCGCGCCCGCGGCTTCACGCTGGACATTGCCAACCCACAGTCGTTCAAGCTCGTCGAAAACATCTGGAGCGAAATCCTCGATGCGTTTTCCGGCACCATCGTCAATATCTGCGGCGACGAACCCTGGGACTTAGGCAAGGGCAAGAATCGCGAGGGCTTCGCGTCAGGAATCGGCCGGCCCTACATCGATCACATTCTTCGCACGTCTGAACTCTGCGCCTCGCGCGGCCGCAGCGTACAGGTCTGGAGCGATGTCATCTGCAAACACCCGGAGCAGTTCGGGCGCCTGCCGTCCGATTTGACGGTCCTGCATTGGGGCTATGACGACAACGCCGACTACGACGGCACCGGTGCCTTCGTGCGCGCCGGCCTGAACACCTTCGTCTGCCCGGGGATTTCCGGCTGGAAGCGCATTCTGCCGGCGATGTCTCTAGCCGAGCGCAACATCGCAAGGTTCGCCGCCGCCGGCCGACAACACGGTGCGACAGGACTCATCAACACCGACTGGGGCGACCACGGCCACTTTCATACCCTGGGAAGCTCATGGCACGGCATCGCATTGGGCGCAGCGTGCGCCTGGACCGCCGACCATCCGACTGGCGCAGTATTCGACGACTTATTCGCCCGCAGTTTTCTTGGCTTAGAGGATGCCGCAGTCATGCCGCAACTTCGGCGAGCTGCCGCAATTGCGGGCCACTGTGAGACATGGCGCCTATTATGGCAGCCGGTCGCGGAAATGCCGCAAGACCCCACGCTTCCGGCAACTGATGTTTTGGGGGGAGCATGGGATGCGGCGTGCGACGCCGGGTCACTCCTTCGACCGTCCTTCCACAATGCGAATCGTCGCGAGTATGCAGAGCACGATCTGGGCCGTGGACTGGCGCGCGATTTCGCCGAACTCATCGTTGGTGTTGAATTCACTGAGTTGTTCGCGGAACGGGTTCGATTTGCGCGCAACCAGACGCTCCCTGGCTTCACCGTTCTAGTTGACCAAGGAAAGACCGAGGTATGGAGAGATGAGTGGATCGAGCGACTTAACCTCGAAAGCTTGAAGTTGTCGGACTGCTGGATTCCGCGAAACAAGCCATCCGGCCTTGCAGACATTCGCGCCGCGCTACTGCGGTGTGTCTGGGACCTTTCTTATCATTGTGGGACGCGCATCGCGCAGGAAGGCGCAGATTGAGTTTCGGCTGGGTCGATTGGACGGTCCTGGGCGCCTACTTTGCGGCCACGTTGGCGATCGGCCTGTGGTTCGGCCGGCGCGAACGCAGCACGCACGATTTCTTCCTTGGCGGCCGCAAGCAGCACTGGCTGCTGGCGGGAATGTCCATCATCGCCACGGAAATCAGCGCCCTCACCGTCATCGCCGTCCCCGGGGAAGCTTTCCGTACCGACTGGTGGTACCTCCAGATGTACGCAGGCTCGTTCGTTGGACGAATCCTCGTGGTGTTGCTTCTTTTGCCCGCGTTTTACGGCGGTTCGGTGACAACGGTCTATGAATACCTCGGGCAGCGCTTCGGTCCCTGGACTCGGATGACGGGGTCCATGTTCTTTCTTGCTTCGCGGGTGCTCGGCAGTGGACTGCGCCAACTCGTGGCGTGTCTGGCCGTGTCCGAGGTTTTCGGTTGGCGGCTTGAGTGGGTTCTGATCGGCGCGACCGGCATCGCCATGATCTATGCCACCTACGGCGGGATCAAGGCCATTCTGTGGACCGACGCTTTTCAAGCGCTCATCTATATCACAGCGGCATGCATCCTGATCGGCTTGCTCTTCTACTACACGCCGGGACATTGGACCCAGAACTTTGGAGACGGCTACTACGCCGGAAAACTTCACACGTTCGCTTGGACGCTGGAGCCCAACAACGCGAAAGGCTTCTGGCTCCTCACCCTGAACGCCATTTTTACGACCATGGCCGCGATGGGAACGGACCAAGACCTCACGCAACGGATGCTGACCTGCCCCAATCTCCGTCAAAGTCAGCGTTCTCTCCTCTTCAACGCTTTCGCCGGGTTTCCCATCGTATGTGCATTCCTGTTCGTGGGGACATTGCTTTGGGTTTATTTCGAGAACCGGCCGCACGAGAGTCTTCCCGAGCATGTGTTGACCCACCGTGAACTCATTCTCCCCTATTTCATAGCCCATGGTCTGCCGTCGAACGTCGGGCTACAGGGGCTGATGGTCGCAGCCATTTTCGCGGCCGCAATGGGAAGTCTGTCGTCCGCAATCGGCGCTTTGGCCTCCACCGCGGTCACCGACTTCTACCGGCCTTACGTGAAGTCACCGAAATCCGAACGCCACTTTCTTTCCGTCGCGCGAACATTCACGGGACTCTTCGGTGCTCTCATGATCGGCGTGGCCCTCGCCTTCAAGGACTCCGACGAGAGCCTGCTGGTAGCGGTGTTCGCCTGGGTCGGCCTTGTTTTCGGAGGCATGTTGGGCATTTTTCTTCTCGGAGTGACTACCCGCAAACGGGGCCACGATGTAATGAACGTTGTCGCGATGCTGTCTTCGGTCGCTTTGCTTGTAACCATCATGTTGATTCAGCAATGGTTAGATGAGGTTTACATTGCCTGGCCCTGGTGGATTGTCATTGGAACGGTATGGACTTATGCCCTGGCAGCATGTGCTCGCCGACCAGAGCCGCGACCGGCAGGGAGCGGTGCTTTGTAGCGGCTCCAATTCCTCCGCGATGCGAAGATAGAACCGCCGGACAGTCTTTTCAAAGCTTAAAGCCACGGGGTCCCCGCCCAAAAAACGGTCCGGCGTCCACCAGCCCACTTCGTTAAAGTGGTCCCAGGGCACGAGTCCCTGAAAGAACTCGTCGCGCCATTTCGCCGAGGCCAGCGGGACCAGTCCATCGTTCCGCGGCTCGCCAAACTGAAAGCGCAGAAGGAGATACCCTACTTTGAGGGGAGCGAACATCGGCCAGAATTCGCAGACCCCCGCCCAGGTGCGGTAGTGGACGCCGCATTCGGCCTCCAGCGGAGCAAAGCGGTTGTTGCGCGAGTCGCACGCCTCCAGGGTCATATCGCGGAAGCCGCGCAGGTCTTTGTGGGTAAGCTCGAAGTACTTCTGTAGTCGCCGCAGAGTTTGGTCCCTCCAACTGCGCTCTTCGGTCACATAGTCGGCCAGCGGCGAGCCATGATGGGGCGTGGCGATGGTCGTCAGGCTGCACACCTTCGGTGCATACCCCAGGGCGCAGATCATCTGCCGGGCGTCCAGACCTCCCATGCTGTGGGCGATGATGTGTACCTTGGGCGCGCCGGTCAGCGAGAGTATGGAATCGACCTCGTGGGCCAGTTCGTCGGCCCGCTTCGCAAGCGGCGCGCCCCAACTGACGTGCGTGTGAAACGCGGAGAAGCCGGCGCGGAGGAGGGTGCTTCTGATCTTCTTGAAATAATGGAAGTCGTCGTCGCCGGGACGGTCGAGCCATTTCCAGGGGATGAGTTCATCGAAGCGGCTGAAACCGCATGCCAGCACAACCGGATAAGTGTCTGAGGCAGCCATGCCACAAGAAGTGTAGCCTACGAGAGCCGATCGGGTCAGGGCACTTCTCGTTCGATCGCCCTCACGACGCCGTCAAGACTGGCCTTGGGTAATCTCTGCGCGCCCTCGCGATACCGATCCAGGCGATCGACGAAATCATCGATCGCGGCGTGAGACAATCGGTCCACCGCGCGTCCGGCGCCGAGTTGCTCCACGTGAAAGGCGTTGATCGTTTGCTCGTATTGTTGGGCGATGGGCACGAGCAGCATGGGCTTTTCCAGGTGCAGACACTCGCACACCAAGCTATGACCCGCGGACATGATCACCCCGGCGCAGGCCGACAAGTCCTCCAGGAACCCCTCAACCGTCGCGGGGAGATACGTGACCCGCCCGTGCTGCCCGGTGACGCCAAAGCCGTAGGCCCGCACGGGCAGACGATCGTAGCTCTCCAGCGTCGCGCGCATGGCATCGTTCTCTCCTCCAGCGCCCTTATAGGCGAGCAGGAAGCCGCAATCCGTAATCTGCTTTTGATAGACGGCCGGTCGCAGGATGGGATCGACAACGCTGGCCGGATGGTAGCGCACCGGGGCACGAATGAACGTGGGGATCAGATAGCGGCGGGCGCCGCCGTAGTATAGCCGAATCGTCAAATACGCGTTGAGCAGGTCCATCCCCAGCCCCGGTGGGCGATCGACGAGGCAATGCGTCAGCAAGTGTTGGTTGTCGACGCTGACGAAGGGCACGTCGAGGCGCCGGGCATAGAATGCCGTAAAGGGCTCGAAGTCCGTGACCACGAGCTGCGGACGGAAGTCGCGAAACACACGCCTGATGACGCTCTTTCCGCGGCTCCAGCCGCTCCATGCGCGGCGAACGTTGTGAATGATCGTTCGACACGACTCCGCTCGCCCCTGGTTGTAGGCGATGCAAAGCCCGAACGTGTCGTGTACCTGATCGGGGAAGACGTCGCGCAAGTACGCGCTGCTCTTGAGGCTGGCGAGGAAGCGCACCGAATGCCCACGGGTTAGCAAGGCCGATGCCACGCTGTGGGCGCGCGTAGCATGCCCAAACCCGTCCCCGTTGACCGCATACAGAATCCGCGCCATTATCTGGGGGTTTCGTACCTCCGCTAGCGCCTTCGTGCAAGGGGAGTCCTGAAAAAAAAAGCCTAAAGCGCGTATCCGAAGCGGGCGGCGCTAGGGGCGCACACGCTCGAGAGAATTTCTTGAAGGGCGATGGGCAGGCGGCGGCGCCGACCAATGGACTTGGTGCTAACCGGCCTTGCCGGCCGGGTCATGACCCCAGGGTCGCCGATGCCGCCGAAAGGGCCGCGAGGATGGCGATGGTCGAGCATGCACGGGTCGAATGCCAGCCCGGCCTTCGTACAAACTCCCGCCAACGTCGCCCGTGGATCGCGAGCGAGATCCTCATATTTCACAAGCAGCAGTTCTCGCGTTTCGCACCACGTCGCGAAGTCATTCCACGTCCGCGCCACGTTTTCCGCGATATCCTCGTCCCCGCGGAAGAGCGGCAGGTCGGGAACCAGGAATTGAACGAGCTCGCCGACGACCCCTCGCCACAGGCGAAACATGCGTAGCGTGGAGACGGCGCAGTCGTAAGGGTGGCGGATGATCCCGATGACCGGATCGCCTCCGTCCACAAACTGTTGGAGCAGGCCGAGGTTCGCCCACGCGAGTTCGGATCGAAATGTCTCCTTGATAATCAACGTCGACATGCCGTTGGATCGCGCTGCCCCGCGCAGGTGTTCCAACAGCACCCGGTCGTTCGCGTGCCACGCCGGCGGGGTGCCTTGGAGGTCGTGCTTTCTGCGAAGTTCGCGCAATAGCCATCGGATCCCGAATCGCGGAAAGACCCTGTGAAGCCGGAAGGGTTCGCTCAAGGACAGGACGTTGGGTCCGCCGGCGAGCAAGAAACTGAGGAGCGTCGTACCCGATCGCGGAGGACCGATGACGAAAACCGTGCGGACCGGCGACGGCGCGAAACGATATCGTGGGAGATTCGGGGGAGCCGCCGGCGCGACTCTCTGCGCGACCGTGCCGGCAGAAGCGGGATTCGGAACCATCGGCGCAAGCCCGTGCATACTCTCGACCCTTGAGCCGATCCTCACCAAAAGACCTATGGGCCGCAACTTCTTGGTCCGCGGCGTCGGTCAATTCAATGAGATTTCGCGGAAGATCGCGGCACTCAAGGGCGATGCGCCACGGCGGTTTCCTCTTGAGGTCCGCCGGAGGCCACGCGCTCGATGGGGCGGTCGGCGATAGTGACGACAGCCTTTCGTTTCACCGTCTTACGGACGTAGGTGATGGACGCGTCGCTGCCGATGGGGGTGAAACCGACCAGCCGGATGAGATGGTCGCTGCTCTGAATGGGCGTACCGTTGTACTCGGTGACGATGTCGTTGGGCTGCAAGCCGGCGCTCCCGGCCGGCCCGTCAAGGTTCACATGGATGATCTTCGCGCCGCGGGGCTGCATGGAGTCAGCGACGCGACGGGACTCCGGCGGATCGACTTCCTCGACCGCAACGCCGAGGTAGCCGTAGCGGAACGTGCTGCCGGTCTTGAGCGTATCGAGGATCCCGCGAACGTGCGCGTCGGTCGGGATCGCGAACCCGTGGCCTTCGTTGACCCCCGAGCTTGTCTCAATCGCGGTGACCACACCGATGACCTCACCGTCGATGTTGAAGAGCGGTCCGCCGCTGCTGCCGGGGTTGATGGCGGCCGAAGTCTCGATGAGATTCCCGTAATAACGGTTGGGATCGCCGCCGACGAGGCGATCGGTCATGTGCCGTCCGAGGGCACTGATGACGCCGTAGGTGATCGATGCGCGACCATCCTCGTTGGCCAAGCCAAACGGGTTGCCGCATGCGAAAGCCCACTGATTCACCCGAAGATTGTTCGTATTCGCCCACCGAACGGCGGGGAGACCTTCGGCGTCGACCTTCAAGATCGCGAGGTCGCTGCGGGGATCGACGCGCAGGACCGTCGCCTCATAGCGCAAACCGTTTTGCATGATGACCGCGACCGCCTGGGCTGCCTCGATGACATGGGCGTTGGTTGCAATGTAGCCGTCCGGGTCGATGATGAAGCCGCTGCCCTGGCTATGCGGCATTTTGACGACCGTGTCGGGAGCTGCGGCCTTACGCAGGTGATAGGTGCGGATCGCAACCACGGAGGGACGAACTTGGTCGGCGAGATCGACGAAGGTTTGCTGCAGCGCCTTGAGATCCGCAAGCGGGTAGCGGGTTCGCTCCTGACTGATCGCGGGAGGTCCCGCGAGAAATAACGTGACTGTAAGGACCGTAAGTATACGGGGGCTAACTATCTTATGCATGATCGTGGTCCACTCCATTAGTCCTTGTTATCGGGGTAGCACTGCAGATTATTATAGCCGAGTTATCTAAATGCCAAGTAAGGTAAACCCCGCGCTGTGAAAAATGAGGTAGGCGAGAGCCCCTTCAAGGCCCGTGAACGAGACAACATTTCACAAATTGGACTTCGATTCGGTTCGGGAGGCTCTGGCCGGGTTCTGCGCCACGGGTTTAGGGAAGGCCCTGGCGCGGACCTTGACCCCCTCGGTTAAGGCCGAGGTCGTTCGTGGCTGGTTGACGCAAGTGCAGGAAACATCGGCGGCATCCGAAGAACACGGCCTGCCGCCGCTGGGGGGCATTTATGACGTCCGCGAGCACGTTCGCGCCGCGGCCTTTCCGACCCCGCTGGAGGCCGACGCGCTGGTCCGAATTGCGGACACCCTGGGGGCGACCACAGAGCTAACCCGCTGGTTCCAGCGCGTGTTACCGGTCGCGCCCTCCTTGGATTCCTTGGCCGAGCGGATCGTCGATCTGAGCCCTATCGCCGACGCCATCCGGGACGCCATCGACGAGCGGGGTCAGGTCCGCGATCACGCGACGCCGCGGCTGGGGACCATTCGGTCGGCGATCGAGGAGGCCAAGGGGCGTATCAAGGTCGTGTTCGATCGCGTGTTGCGGCATTCCAGCGTAACCAAGATGTTGCAATACGCGGGCATGACCTTCCACGACGACCGCTTCGTTTTGCCTCTCAAAGCCGAATATCGAGGCCGAATTGAGGGAATCGTCCACCGCAGTTCTGATTCCGGGGCGACCCTCTTCATCGAGCCATCGGAGTCGGTCGAGCTGAACAACACGATCGTGCGCCTGCGGGACGAGGAGAGCCGCGAGATCACCCAGATCCTCCGGGGCCTATGTCAGCGCGTGAACCTCAACGCCAGGGAGATCCTCGGTACTTTGGGGGCGATCGCGGTGGTCGATCTGATTGCAGCCAAGTGCCGCTATGCGAAAAAACGCAGGTGCGTGTGCCCCGTGATCGATGAGCCGGGCGTGCTGGACCTTCACGGCGCCCGACACCCGTTGCTGTTGGAGCTGTGTGACGCGGATGAGAAGGGGTTGCGGCCGCAGCGAGAGGTCGTGCCCATCGACGTTCGCCTGGGCGATGATTTCGACGTGCTCGTCATCACGGGTCCGAACACCGGCGGAAAAACCGTGACGCTGAAGACGGTCGGCCTCCTGGCGTTGATGACCCAGTGCGGCATCCCTATCCCGGTCGACGAAGGGTCGAGAATGCCGGTGTTCGGCCAGGTGTTCATCGACATCGGCGACGAGCAAAGCCTGCAGCAATCCCTCAGCACCTTCAGCTCGCACCTGGGCACGCTCCTGGAAGTCATGAACCACAGCGGTCCAAAATCGCTGGTGTTGATCGACGAATTAGGCGCCGGGACGGACCCGGATGAGGGAGCAGCCATCGGGCGGGCGGTGATCGTAGAGCTGCTGCGGCTCAAAGCCAAGGCGATGGTCACGACCCATCTGGGCGCTTTGAAGGCCGTCGCTTTCAACACGCCGCGGGTCGACAACGCCTCCGTGGAGTTCGATCCGGAAACGCTCAAACCCACCTATCATCTGCGGCTTGGCGAACCCGGCAACAGCAACGCGCTGATCATTGCCAAGCGCTTGGGAATGCCCGCGCGGCTGGTGCAGCTCGCCAAGGGCTACCTGGACGATCGGGCGCGGGCGTTGAGTCAGGCGATCGCAGGAACACTGGACTCGCGTCGTGAAGCGGAGGCGGCGCGGAAGACGGCCCGCGAGGCGGCTATGGAGGCGCAGCGCGAACGCGATAAATACGAACAAGAGAAGGCGGCGATGGAACAGGCTCGCGAGGCGTTCGCCCAATGGACGCAGTGGCTGAGCGCTCTCCGGCCGGGCGATGACGTGTTTGTGCGGAAGATGAAGCGGAACGGGAAACTCGTTCGCATGCAGTTGCACCGGCAGATGGCCCTGGTTTCCGCCGGCGCCCTGGATGTCGAGGTGTCCGTCAGCGAATTGGAAAAACCCGCAGCGTAGCGAGCCGCGGGCTTCAGGCCGCGCGGAGTCCGGGACTATGAATGGGCTCTTCGGTGAGGATCATACGTGACTGGCAAGTAGCCGCCGACTCGCAATCGAACGTCCGCGCGGGCTAAAGCCACGCGGCTCGCGCAGCCCTGAAGGGTGGGCCATCCCACCGTTTCCCGAGATTGCGTTTGCAATCCGGGCCACGGGCGCGGTAGGATAGAAGCGTGTTCGCGCTTCGGGCCGACAAATACCGTCTTACGCTTGCGACTCAGAAGCGATTCCAATTCGATGCTCGATGAAGGCCGCCGATGAGCGCACAGGTGCAAAGCGAGAAGCCGCCACGTGACGAGAGGCTCCGTCGCACGCTGCTGATTCGCGGGGCGACTGTCGCGGGTTCCGTGCTTCTCGTTCTTGTCTTTGAGACGGCGCTCGCCGAGGCGCCGGCCGGCTCGGTTGTGGGATGGGGCTCGAAGGTCTCCGGCGCTGACCTCTCACATGGCTTCGAATCTCTCGCCGCAGGTGAGTCACACAGCTTGGGTCTCAAGGACGACAGCTCCATCGTGGCGTGGGGTGACAACGAATTCGGGCAGACGAATGTCCCCGCCCCCAACACGGGGTTCGTCGCCGTGGCCGCGGGTGGTCAACACAGCCTCGGGCTCAAGGGCGATGGGTCCATCGTGGCGTGGGGACGCAACAACCTAGGTCAGACTAACGTACCCGCGCCCAACGCCGGTTTTATCGCTGTCGCCACGAGCGGGGTCCTATTGTACCCGATGGGGGGCCATAGTCTTGGACTCAAGGCTGACGGGTCGATCGTGGGATGGGGCTGGAACGCATTCGGCCAGCTCGACGTTCCCGCTCCGAATACTGACTTCATCGCTGTCGCCGCTGGTGGTCAACACAGCTTGGCCCTCAAGGCCGACGGCTCGATCGTTGCGTGGGGGCGCAACAACCTCGGTCAAACCGACGTTCCCGCGCCCAACACCGACTTCATTTCGGTCACTGCGGGGTTTTTCCACAACTTAGCCCTCAAGGTCGACGGTTCCATCGTGGCGTGGGGATTCAACAGTTCGGGTCAGGCAGACCTTCCCTCGCCCAATACGGACTTCATCGCAGTCGCCGCGGGCGGAGGCCACAGCCTGGGACTGAAGGCCGACGGCTCTATCATGGTGTGGGGGCTTAACCAGCATAGTCAGACCAACGTACCCGCCCCTAACACCGGATTCATCGCCGTCGCTGGAGGCATGCACCACAGCCTAGGCCTCAAGGCGGATGGTTCCGTCGCGGGATGGGGACGCAACAACGACTGTGAAGCTACCGGTCGTGCGGGCGACACGGATTCCATCAGCGTCGCCGCGGGCGCGTATCATAGCCTGGGACTAAGGGCCAATGGCTCCATCGTGGCATGGGGGAACAACGCCGGCGGGCAGACCAACGTACCCGCGCCCAATACGGACTTTATCGCCGTCGCCGCAGGCGCGTACCACAGCCTGGGTGTTAAGGGTGACGGCTTCGTCGTCGGTTGGGGCAGAGATGACCATGGGCAAACAAATATGCCATTGCCGAATACCGCTGTCGTTGCGATCGCTGCTGGCGAGTACCACAGCTTGGCCCTGGGGGCGGACGGCTCCGTCGTGGCGTGGGGATCGAATAGCTACGGTCAGATCAACGTCCCCACGCCCAACGCGGACTTCGTGTCCGTCGCCGCGAGCGCCGTTCATAGCGCCGGTCTCAAGGCTGAGGGCTCGATTGTGGGCTGGGGATCCAACTTCTACGGCGAGTCCAAAGTCCCCGCGCCCAACACCGAGTTCATCGCCATAGCTGTGGGCTATTTCCACGGCTTGGGTCTTAAGTCTGACGGCTCCGTAGCAACTTGGGGGCTCGACGATTTCGGACAAAGCAGCGTCCCCGCACCTAATACCGGCTTTGTCGCAATCGCCGCAGGATATTCTCACAACCTCGCCCTGAAGTCCGATGGCTCAATCGTGGCGTGGGGTAAGAACAATCTTGGCCAGACAAATGTGCCATCGCCGAACGTCAACTTCATCGGCATCGCTGCGGGCGGGGATCACAGCCTGGGCATCCGAGGGTCGAAGGCGGATTACGACGGCGACGGCGGGATCGACTCGACTGACTACGCGGTACTTTGGAGCGTGATCGACTCGGAAGACGGCGGGCCGTGGGTCGAGCCGATGGTCCGGTTCTGGTATCTGTTCGATATGGACGCCGACGGCGACGTTGATCTTCAGGACGTCGCTATGTTCCAGAATGCCTTCACCGGCGACTGAGAGCGCCGGCAGTGAACTGGAAAAACCTGCGACTCGGCTACAACACCAACGGCTTTGCCTTCCATCGGCTGGAAGACACGTTCGAGATCCTCGCTGAGATCGGCTACCAGAGCGTCGCCCTGACGTTGGATCACCCTTTGCTGGAGGCTCCAGATCGGCGCGGCATCGCCCGGGCCATCGATCGAATCCGTCTCTTGATGAGAGATACGGGGCTAACCGTGACGATCGAAGCCGGCGCACGTTTCCTGCTCGATCCGCGCCGTAAGCATCAGCCCACGCTCATCAGCGGTTCGCCGGCAGCTCGGGAGCGGCGGATCGAGTTCCTTCGCGCTGCGATCGACATCGCCGCGGGAATCGGCGCGGAAAGCGTGTCGCTCTGGTCCGGCGCGGCCGATGACCAGGCGCCGTTCGAGGAACAGTGGTCTCGTCTGAGGGCAGGTTTACGGAACTTGCTCGACCATGCGCGAAGCAGGAACGTGCGTTTGTCCTTCGAGCCGGAACCCGGCATGCTCGTCGAGCGCATGAGTCAATTTGAGCGATTGCACGGCGAGCTGTCCGACCCGCTGTTCGGGCTCACGCTCGATATCGGGCACGTCCACTGCTTGCAAGATGGCGACGTGTCCGATCACATCAGACAATGGCGCAAGTCCCTCTGGAACGTACACATCGAAGATATGCGCGAGGGTCGCCACGAGCACCTTATGTTCGGCGAGGGGGAGATCGACTTCCCGCCGATCCTTGAAGCCCTCCGCCGCGCGAATTACGCCGGCCCGGTACACGTTGAACTCTCCCGGCATTCGCACGACGCCGTCGACGTCGCGCGGAAGGCGTACACGTTTCTACACAGCCTATGAGCCTGGTGGTCGATTGTCACCGGCAATTTGGGTGATTTCAAGGACTTGCAATCGGGGCAGCGGGATTCGAACCCGCGACCTCCTGGTCCCAAACCAGGCGCGCTAACCGGACTGCGCCACGCCCCGTGCAGTCCATATTGTATGGGTGATTCATGCAGAAACCAATACCGGTCGCTTGCGCTCCCGGCTCTGATTATTCCGCGGCGATGACGACGATGGTGATATCATCGGATTGCTCAGCCAGGCCGACGAAGCGACGCACATCCCAGAGGACTTGAGAGGCGAGCTGGCGGGCGTCCAGGGTGCGGTGGTTCCAGATAGACGAAAGAAACCGCTCTCGGCCGAACGCCGCCCCCTGAAAATCCATGGCCTCCGTCACTCCATCGGTGACCATGACGATGAGATCGCCGGATCGGAGGGCGACGGTCTCCTGCTCGTAGGATTCGTCCGGACGGATTCCCAAGGCCAGGCCGCCGGCGTTGAGTTCGATGAATCGCTCCCCGCGAAGGAGCAGCGGCGGCAAATGACCCCCGTTGGAATACGTGAGCGTTCTTCCATCCGGCGAGAGGACCGCATAGCAAACCGTGGCAAAGTCGCCGGGCGGCGTGTCATGATACAGATGTCGATTCAATTGCGCCATGGCGGACGATTCGTCGGCGGCGTGTGGAGCGTAGGCCCGCAGGGCCGAGCGTATGGACGACATGAGCAGCGCAGCCGGCAGGCCCTTGCCCACGACATCGGCGATGCAAACACCCGTGCGACCTTCCGGCAATTCGATGAAGTCATAGAAGTCCCCGCCGACGGTGAGCGTGGGCTCGTATACGCAGCCGATCGACAGGCCACGGATGGTGGGTGGTCGCGACGGCAACATGCGTTGTTGAATCTGGGCCGCGGCTTCGACCTGCCGCTGCACGCGCTCGGCCTGAGCCTGCTCCGCGAAGAGGCGCCCGTGAATAATTGCAGAGGCGGCCTGCGAGCCGATCGACCGGAGCAAGGCCTCTTCTGATTCGCTGAAGACATGATGCTGGCCGGTGTAGACGCGGATGATGCCGATGGTCTGCCCGCGATAGGTGAGCGGCACGCACAAGCCGCTGACGATGCCCTCACGGCGGGCGTTGGCGGGGTAGCGGATACGGGGGTCGGTCGAAGCGTCGGCAATGTAGACGGTGGCCCCGGCGAAGGCAGCGGAGTCGATGGGGCTCACATGCAGGTGAACGGGGCCCTTACGCAAGTACTCATCGGAGAGGTTATGAACGGCCTTGATCACCAGCTCGCCGGTGTTCGTGTCGAGGAGCCGAATGGCGCAGGCTTTGATGGGCATCACTTCCACGACGCGGCGAACGGTTCGATTGAGTAGTTCCTGCAGGTCCAGCGTGCCGGCGAGCAAGTCCGCAAGCTCATGAACCGTGCGGAGGTCGTCGAGCTGCTGGTTGATTCGCTCCGCTTGGGCGTAGAGGGTCGCGATCATGTGGGCCAGCGCGTCGGCAAAGCGGTGGATGGCCTCGGGCGTGCCGCCGCGCTTGGGGTCGAGCTGCTCAGCGGCGTTGAGAAGTTCTTCGTAGATCAGGCCGTAGCCATCCGCGGTTTTCTTCACCTTCTCGGCGGAAGGCGGGCGATGGCTTCGCGTTCCTACGGCTAACAAAGCGAGGGGGCGCCCATCGTGCAGAATGGGCGACGTATAAAGGCGCATGCCGTCATGACAAGTCAGCGGCTCGGCGCTGCCGCCGTTGCCGCCCGCGCGAATGCAGTCGACCAGGCGTGCTCGGCCGATGTCCGAGGCCCCGATCAGCTCCGAAAAACGACTGCCCCACGTCGGGCGGGTGATGAGATCGCCGTCCACGTCCGCAATGCAGACGGTCATCCGCCCCAGGGCCGCGAAACGCTCTTGCAGGTCCTGGAGTGTCGCGAGGCTGATTCGCAACGTAAGTTTCGACCCCTTCATGCACGACATTCTAACTGGCTCGCTCGCTCATGCGACATCCGTGCTTTGCTGCGTCCATTGTCACTGTCCAATGGGTTCGTTTTGCAAGTACAGTTTTCGTGAGTGCTACCTGGTGACACCAACAAACCAAGGCACGAAGGCACAGAGGCACGAAGGCACGAAGAAAAGTGACGAAGCGACGAAGAGAGGCGGAGCGGGCGGACGGCTTTCATCACAATAAGAGCGCGCGGGGTGATCGCTCGATATCGCCCGGGAAGCGAGCGCCTTTTTTGACGGCGCTACCTCGACGCCTTCGACGGGCGCCAATGGGCGCGCGGTTGGCTTCAGGAATCGTCGAGTCTATCTCCGGCATCGACTTCGACGTTTCTCGGTTCGTGGATCGACAGCGACGCAGAGTTTCCGCTTGACGGCAGCTTCCCCCCACGAATCAGGACTCCGGCTGTTTACGCGAGAAGTCGAACAGATTCAATGTGTGTGGCCAAGTTCATCGACCAAGCTGCGACGCGACATCGTCATGGACCCGGCGGTCGTATTGAGGCGATGCAGCTTCGGCAGATGGGTGGGAGAGTATGGCACTGACCACTTCTGACCCTCGACGGTCCAGGCCTTGCCGGTGCGGAGTACCAGTCGATAGAGCGAGTCTCGTTCGGTGGGGACGCACCCAGCCTCGCGGATCAATCGCTTAAGCCGATCGACAGTCAGCTCCTGGTGCGTGCCGTGGCCCTCGCGCTTGGTGATGTCGTAATACACCACGGTCCCGTCCACGTCGTCCACGCCCCAGTTGAGCGAGACCTGGGCCAACTTGGGCGTCTGCATGATCCAGAAGGCCTTCACGTGCGGAATGTTCGGGCACATCAGCCGCGTGAGCGCCAACGTGCGAAGGTCGTCCAGCCCGCCCGGACCTGGAAGGTGCGACAGAGCGCTGCCCTCGGGCACGAACGAAAGGGGAATCACGCAGTTGAAGTGCGCTCTGCGTGAGGCCAGACTTTCAGCTTGATGCTCGCGCAGCTTGATGAGGTGTCTGATCCGTTCGGCGGGCGTCTCCACGTGGCCATAGAGCATCGTGGCATTGGTGAAGATACCCAGCTCGTGCGCCGTGCGATGGACCTCGAACCACTCGGCCTCGCCGACCTTGTTGCGGAAGGCCTCGTCGTGTACGCGATCGTCGAAGATCTCCGCCCCTCCGCCGGGCATGCTGTCCAACCCCGCCTCGCGCAGTTGGATAAGGACTTCTGCGATGGACATCCGCGGCTTGGCGATGCGGGTGAAGTGAATGATCTCGATCGCAGTGAAGGCCTTGATGTGCATGTGCGGGCACGCCGCGCGGATCGCCCGGCACATGTCGGTGTAGTAGGAGAACGCGAGCTTGGGGTGCAAGCCGCCGACGATGTGAACCTCGGTCGCCCCGCGTTCATACGCCGCTTTCGCCCGGGCGACGATTTCGTCAATGGAGAGTTCGTAGCCGTCAGTGACGCCGTCACTCGAAGGTGTATCGCCGCCCCTTGTGGGCGACGGTCCGTCGAGGTCTGCGTCACCTACAAGGGGTGACGCTACGTTCATTGGAAAGCCCGCGGCTCGAGGGTATGGTCGATAGAACGAGCAGAACTTGCACCGCAGGACGCAGTAGTTCGAGTAGTTGATGTGCAGGTTGACGTTGTAGAACGCCTTGCGCCCGTGGAGCCGCTCGCGGACGGAGTTGGCCAGCTCGCCGAGCATGAAGATATCCGGCGACTCGTAGAGCCGCAGCCCGTCCTCGAGAGTAAGCGCCTCCCCTACGGCCACCTTCGCCGCGGTCCCCTCTCCCCCTGGGAGAGGGCAGGTTGAGGGCGTTGGCTTCCCGCCTCCCCCCTTCATAACAGGGGGGTCACTCGCCCGCTCGGTTCTCAACGTTCGCTGCTGCTCGGCCATCGCGCCGGATTATACAAGTGCATCGCGTTTCCCTCACCCCACGAATTTTCAGAAAATCGGACACGCGATCGGCCGGAAGCGGATGGTCTTCCCATTCACGCCAGTCAGAGCCGCGCGGCGCTGTCAGGGCGGGCTATGAACCGGGTCGGGATCATTGAACGGTGCAGACCATAACTTAGCCCTCCAGCTTGACGCAAACTCGCGAGCCAGTTTCTCGTGTGCGAACCGAAGCCGCCGCGAATTCCGCCTTGCATCGACAAGTTGCAGGTGTCCTAGTTCGTGAAGAAACACGTCGTACAGCATGAAGCGGCGAACGGCAAGTAGTGGCCATTGTGAATTCCGCCGCGCGCCGAACTCGGCTGGCGTTTCCCCCCTGATCAAGAAGCGCGTCAGACTCACCCGCGGCGCTAGAGCGCACAAGGCGATCTCTCGAAACCCGTAGTTCACATAGCCGAGCGTTTGCCCACCTCGGCTTCGGTCGTTGAAGTGTACAGCGCGGAGGCGTGGATAGGCTTCCTCGGGAAGCCGGCCCAGCACGATGCGCACGTCGTGTTCGGTCACGTAATGAAGGCGATCACCTCGAGCAGCAGATAGGGAGAATGTGATCCGGTGCGCCATTGATCTTGTCAACCCGTCGGACGGAAGAACTGCTGAAGGGCCGTGCGAACCCGTTCATTGTGACCCATTCGCAATTCCTCACTGTCCCAGGACGCCGACCCCCGCTTTCCTTGCCGCCGAGGCCAGGTCGCGGTCCAGAGTGGCCAGGGGCTTTCGTCGGCGCAGGGCCAGGTCCAGGTACACGGCGTCATAGCTGGTCAGCCCGTGGCGGCGGCAAAGCGGCAGCACGTGGGGGAACGCACGGCTTGCGGCGCGATCGTCCACCTCGATGTCCAACGCGTCGAGCAGCGAAAGAAACTCCCCCGATTTCGCCGCGGTGATCCGCTTACGCCGCTCTGCTACGGCCAGGACGTTGGCGACCTCGAGGAACCAATGCGACGGGACGAGCGCCGTCTGCGTGACCAGGCGATCCTGAACCTCGGCACTGGCGGCGGTGGCCTCCTCACCGAAGCACCAGGACATGGTGATGGAGCAGTCGATCACGAAAGCCGCGCTCACCGCCGGCCCTCATTGATCAAGTCCTTGAGCCGCAACCCGCGCAATCGGTTACTATTGGCCAGCTCGCGCATCGCCTCGACGGCCGCCTGCCGCCGTCGTGTGCCGCGCTTGGGCTTCACCGGCACCAGCCGCGCCACCGGCGCCCCGTGCCGCGTGATGGTCACCTCCTCACCCCCCGCCACCCGCTCCAGCAGCTGGGAGAAATGCGTCTTGGCGTCAAACGCCCCAACCGTGTCCTCTCGTTCGAGCATCACCAGCCTCCGATTCAGGCCCGGTCGTTGGGCCGGGGCTCAGACTAGTCTACAACTAGTCTAACTCTTCAGCGACCGGGCGTCAAGTAAGAATCGAGCCCTGCCTACTTGGTGACGAGTCCCCGTGTATCACTAGATTCCTTTGAGTCAGGCCTGCGTGGTCCTCGCTTCGGCAACGACGATAGCGGTGGCTGGTAGTGGCTGCCGTGCCTGGCTTTCATTGACAAAGCTCTGCGCCGCCCGCATATATGGCCGTTCGATGACGCGCGTGACGAGCCGTTGGACGATTCGTCCGGGAGCAACCGGCATCCTAGCCGCATGGCTGGGTATGCTCGCCGGATGCGCCAGCCCGGCGGGGTCGTGGCGGACGGTGGAGATCACGCCCGCCGGCGCCCCTTTTCCCATCCACCAGGTGACCTTCGACGAAAAAGGCAAGTACACGGCCACCGGGCTCTTCACCGCCCAGGGGCAGCACGATGGCAGAATCCACACCACGACTGGCGCGTACAAGCTCACCGGCCAAGGCCTCAGCCTCTCGCCGCTCGGCGGACCCACGCTGGAATACCGTGCCCGCCGCCGCGCCGATGGTAAGATGGTCCTGACCTTCAAGCCGCCGGGCCAGGATCGCTCGGTCACGGCCGTGCTCGAACCGACGCCTACCCATGACATCGCCGCACGCCCACGTTGAGAGAGCCCTTCTCCAGAAGTTCACATTCAGGGCTTCTTGGTGTTCCTGGGATCGTCAGCCGGATTGAGGTAGTTGATCTGCCACGGGCCCTCGCCGTGGAACTGCACGATCGTTTCGCCGGTGACCCACGCGAAGTGCCTCATGCCGGCAGGCCAATATCCGAAGGAGCCGGTAGGCATCGCCTTTCCCATGCTCTTGTCGACTTTCTCCCCCATCGCGATATGGAACGTCCCTCCAATCACCGTGATTCGCTCAGCCTTGGGATGGGTGTGAGGCGGAATGATAAAGCCATCGGGCGCCTTGACGCGGAACGCGAACGGCCCGGGCTTGGATGGGTCGCCCTCCAACACCGCAATCTCCGCTCCGGGCGGCAACGACTCGGGGCCTTTTTTCCACTTGACCTCGCTGGGGGGATATACGTTGAACATTCCGAGTTCTGACTCCGGCGCTCCGCCGGCGGGCATGTGTTGCGAGCTGGCATATGAGGCAAAGACGAGGCCGATCAACAAGCCCGTCACGACCAATCCTGCGCGACGATTCATCGCTGTTCTCCTTTCATAGGCACCCCAGAAAAGCGGCCTGATCCATGAAATCCGCCGCCCTTGGGCATCATGCTACCCTGGCGCGGTAACTCGTCCATCCCGTCGGAACTCGAACTCATGTGGACTCCGAGGGACCTCGGCGGTACATTGAGCACGTGGATCTTGCTTCGGCGCGGGTCGCGAGGATGCTTCGGTCCAGCAAGGGAGAGTGCAGATGAGCAACATCCGGCGGATCATGGTACTGATGATGGTGGCTGCGGTATGTGCGCTGGGCACGATGGGCTGCAAGAGCGGCGGAAAATCGGACCACCCTCAGGGGGAGCATCCCAAGGGCGAGTACCCTGATAAGAAAACGGAAAAACCCAAAGGCGACCACCCGAAACACTAGAAGCTCTCGCACAACGTGAGCCGCGGGCTTCAGCCCGCGCGGACGTGCGATTCCGGGTCGTCCATCTAGATGACGTTTTGCTGTAGCGCACTCTTGCGGCTGCCTTAGCCGGCGTTTTCGATTCTGCCGTGTAAACAAGGGGAGCTCGACCATGTCCCATCCAAGCCAGCGCAAACTAGCTTCCGCCGCGATTATGGCGACACTCTTCGCCGCGATACCCGGTTGCCGGATCACCGAGCGCCGCGCCTCTTGGCAATCTGAGCCCGTGCCCAAGGTGGTTACCGCCGATATCCAGGCCGGTATCGAGAAACATATCGAGGACCAGGCGCGTCGCAGCGGAGGATACTTCCCGATCGTGTATGAGGGCGAGGAGCTGCGTCTCAAACTCGTTCGTGTACACACGTACTATCTGGCGAACCTCGCTCCGCGGCTCCATTTCGCGTGCGTGGACCTGGCCAACATCGACGGCAACGTGTACGACGTGGACTTTTTCCTGGAGGGCGATCCCGGCGCCATGCGCGTGACCGAGACCCTCGTACACAAGGTCAACGGGCAGCCATTTTATGTTTGGGGAGAGGAACCGGACGGTACCTGGACGCGCTCCGCCGTTGAGACCGCCTCGACCGCCTTGCTCGGCGTCATCGAAGGGGCCGATTCGTTCGATTTTTTATACCAAGCGACGCTCCCGGAACTGGGCGATGCCGCCCGCATGTGGATTCCGCTCCCCAGCAGCGACGCCTTCCAGACGGTTGAAGTGCAGTCGATCCAAGTCCCAGGCCGTCGGGAAACGTTGACCGACCCTCGCTATGGCAACAAAGTCCTCTTCCTCACCCTCGCGCCCGAGGACAGCGGAAAGCAGATCGCACTTCGCTTTGATGTCCAACGCCGTGAAAAAGGCCCCTACCAGGATCCGACTTCGCGGCCGGATGACTTTCTCGCCCCCGAAAAGCTCGTGCCCAGTTCTTCCGAGTTTAGGGCCATTGCTTCCGACGTTCTGAAGGGCAAGACCGGCGACTTGGTTCGAGCCAGAGCGCTTTACGACCACACCATCGATCGCATGCGCTACATGAAGTACGGCCCAGGTTGGGGAAGGGGCGACGCCAAGTACGCCTGCGAGGCCCGCACGGGCAACTGCACCGATTTCCACTCCTATTACATCGCCCTGCTGCGCGCCTCGAGCATCCCCGCTCGCTTCGCCATCGGCGCGTCCATTCCTTCGGAGCGCAACGACGGTGGAATCGACGGCTACCACTGTTGGGCTGAGTTCTACGCCGAGGAGAAATGGTGGCCCGTTGATCTGAGCGAGGCCGACAAGTACTCGGCGCTTTCGACGTACTACTTCGGGCGCCACCCCGCTAACAGGATCGAGCTGACCCGCGGTCGAGACCTGATCGTCGAGCCGGGTCCGGCGTCCGGCCCGATCAATTTTTTGGCCTATCCGCTCCTGGAAGTGGCCGGCAAGCCGATCGTGGTCAAGCCGCAGTTTTCGTTTCGACGTAGTTAGTTGTCAGTTGTCCGTTGCGAGTTGTCAGCTACCAGTCAACTGACAGCCAGCGACAACTGATAATCGACAACTGATACCTGACCCCGCGATGGATGGCCTCATCAACTTTAACAAGTCGACCGGCATCACCTCCGCAAAGGCGCTTTATCGTGTGCGTGCGATCACGCGGCAGCGCAAGAGCGGCCATGCGGGTACGCTCGATCCCGCAGCGTCCGGCGTGCTGGTCCTCTGCCTGGGGAAGGCCACGAAGCTCGTCGAGCGGATCATGGATCAGCCCAAGGTCTATCGCGCCACCGCGCGGCTCGAGGTCACCAGCGAGAGCTTCGATTCCGATCGGCCGCTACAGCCGGTCGCGGTTGAAAACCCGCCTGAACGGACGGCTGTCGAATCCGCCTGCCAAGCGTTCGAAGGCATTATCCAGCAGGCGCCGCCCGCCATCAGTGCGATCAAGATCGGCGGCGTCCCGGCGTACAAGCGGAACACGCGCGACAGCGCGCTCACGTTGTCGCCGCGCCCGGTGACGATCTATTGGTTGCACGTCCACGCTTACGAGTGGCCGAACCTCGACTTCGAGGTTTGCTGCGGACGCGGTACCTATGTCCGCGCCATCATCCGGGATTTGGGTGAGAAGCTACGAACCGGCGCGTGTTTGACCTCTCTGGTACGACAGGCGGTGGGCCCGTTCACCGTCGAGGATGCGTGGTCGCTCGAACGGCTGTCCAGCGCGTCGCCCGCACAATATCTTATCCCTCTGGAGGCGGCGGCTGCTCTGCTCGCCGACGAAGGAAAGTGTGTGCCGCCCAAGCCGTCCACCGCGATTGCCTCGGCTGCAGATTGATCAATGAACATCGGCATCGTCACCCCCGCCCCGCCGGGATCGCTAAAAGGAAATCGCATCACCGCGCTTCGCTGGGCTCGGTTGTTGCGCGAACTCGGCCATCGCGTTTCAGTCTGCCAGAGATTCATCTCGCAAGACTTCGAGTGTTTGATCGCCCTGCACGCCCAGCGCAGCGCCGGCTCGATCGTTCGATTCCGCCGCCAACATCCGAGCAGGCCGCTGGTTGTCGCCCTGACGGGGACCGACATCTACGGTGACATTCATCGCGACCAGCGCGCCCGACGCTGCCTCGAGCTCGCCGACCGACTCGTCGTTCTGCAACCGCTGGCCATCCGCAAACTCCCGGCTCGTTTTCGCGGCAAGGCTCGGGTGATTTATCAGTCCGTCCGCCTAGCGGATCGCCAGACGAGGCGGCGTCCCGCCGCGAAAAAGCCAGGAGCGCCCTTCGGCGTGTGCGTGCTCGCCCATTTGCGCTCGGTGAAAGACCCGTTCCGGACCGCGCTAGCGGCGCGGCGGCTGCCGGAGTCCTCGCAAATCCTCGTCCGACACTACGGGGCGCCATTGACCAAGGCGATGGCCCGTCGGGCACGCAGGGAAATGACCGTGAACGCCCGATACCGCTGGTATGGCGAAGTCCCCCGCCATGCGGCCTTGCACTCTCTGGGCCGCAGTCATCTTCTGGTCCTTACCTCGCGCCTTGAAGGCGGGGCGAACGTCATCTCGGAGGCAATCGCGCTCGGTGTCCCGGTCCTTTCCTCACACATCGACGGCTCCGTGGGCCTTCTGGGACGCGACTACCCCGGTTACTTTCCCGTCGGCGATGCCCAAGCCCTGGCTCACCTACTGCGTCGCACCGAAACCGATGCCCGCTTTTACGCCCTGCTCCGCAGGCGGTGTCGCCGCCTGCGACCATTGTTCGAACCCTCGCGCGAGCGCCGAACCTGGGCGGACCTTCTTCGAACGATGCGGCTGGGGACCCGCAGAGAGAAGCGGGACTTATAGGCTGGGCAACTCCGGATGCCACGCAGTTTCCCGACTGTGAATGGCGGCTCTCGCCCGCGAACACCCTAGTGGGAAACGTAACCCTCGCATCCACATAGGGTTACGCTTCCCGTTTCACGCCTTCGTTAACACCCACGCCAGGCACAATTGAACCGGGCCGCGCGGCGTAAGGGGTCCGCGCGATTGGGGAACTGGAAAAACCCTGTTTGCTTATTGGGCGCCGGGGGGCTCGCCCACGAACAAACAGCTGGCACTCCCCTTTGGCGGTGTCCTGATTCGCCGGGAAGTCCCGGTCGGCCACGGCTGCGATCCGGACGGATGCAACAACAACCCTGGTTCAAGGCCCTTGACACAGGGTTCATTGGCCCGGTATCGTGTAATTAGTTGTTTGACCAACTAGGGCGACTGACCGACTTTCACGGAGGTCGACATGGTGACAACAGCGCAGGGGCGACGTGGGCGTCGCGTGGCCGATACCCGCAAACGCTTGGTCGATAGCGCGCGGGCGTTGTTCTTGGAGCGAGGTTATGAGGCTACGTCTACCGCGGATGTTCTGAAGAAGTCCAAGGTCAACGGTGGGAGTCTGTACTACTTTTTCCCCGCGAAGGAGGACCTCCTCCTGGCCGTGCTGGATTGGTACCTGGACAACCTGCACCCGGAGGTCATCGACCCGGCGCGGGCACGCACGGATGACCCGGTCGAGCGCGTGTTCGCCGTGCTGGAGGGTTACCGTCAGATGTTGACGTTGACGAAATTCCGCATGGGCTGCCCGGTGGGAAACCTCGCCCTGGAGATGAGCGAAAAGTCGCAGGCCGTGCGTCTCAAGATCGCACAGAACTTCGAGAACTGGCGAGCGGCGATCCAAGCCATGCTCATCGCCGGACAGGAGCGCTTTCCGGCCGACACCGACTACGAGGCGCTGGCCAGCTTCATCCTCACGGTCATGGAGGGCGGGGTGATGCAGGCGCGGGCGCACCGAAGCATCGCTCCGTTCGAGGCATCGGTTGCGCTATTGCGTGACTATCTCAATCGGCTTCAAACGGCCGCAGCACGTGATTCAGGTTCCAAGGCCAAGCGGCGTGGAAACGCCGTGCTTCACGGACCCTCAACCAAGGAGAAGAGAGAATGAGACGCATGACTTGGGCGGTGATAGGTGTGGCGGCGGCAGCGTCGTGGAAATCAGCAGTCGCCCAGGAGGGAGTCGGGGACAAGTCCACCCTCCGCCACTCGGCGATCGTCGATGGGCCGGTCGCGGATGTATGGACGGCCTTCACCACGAAAGAGGGGCTGGAGTCATGGATGGTGGCACAGGCGGATATCGACCTGCGCGTGGGCGGGAAGATGCGGACCCGGTATGCCGCAGGCGGTACGCTCGGCGATGCCGAGACGATCGAGAACACGATCCTCAGCTTCGAGCCGGGGAAAATGATTTCCATTCGAGCCACGAAGCCTCCGCACAGCTTTCCCTACCAGACCGTGATTCAGGCCATGTGGACGGTCGTCGATTTCGAGGAAGTCGCGGCGCATCGCACGCGCGTCACGGTCACCAGCATGGGCTTCGGCAATGACGAAGAATCGCTGAAGATGCGCGAGCACTTTGATAAGGGCAATGCCTGGACCCTGGACAAGCTGCGGGCCAAGTTCGCCCGCGCGCATGGCGAGCGCGAGGCCGAGGAGCTCGCAGCAGCAGCCACGGATTCAGTGCAGTCAGTGAAGCGAATCGGAGCCGAGATCGTTGTCCGCACAAGCCTAAAGAGCGTATGGGAGGCGTGGACTACGCCCGCGGGGATCGCGACGTTCTTCGCCCCGGCATCGAAAGTCGAGCTACGGCCGGGTGGCGCCTACGAGATGTACTTCGGGCCCGACCAGCCGAGAGGCTCGCAAGGCTCCGAGGGGTGTACGATCCTCGCCTGTCGTCCGATGGAGATGCTCTCCTTCACGTGGAATGCCCCGCCGAAGTGGCCGGCTATCCGCAACCAGCGAACCGTGGTCGTGCTACAGTTCGAAGATTTGGACGAACGCGGCGTGCGTGTGGGTCTGACCCATGCCGGATTCGGCCAAGGGAAGGAGTGGAGTGAAGTTCACGAGTATTTCAGCCAGGCTTGGCCACGCGTGCTGGGCAGATTGAAGGATCAGTTTGCCGCCCGTTCCGGGGTGCGCGAGGTGGCGTCCGAATAAGGGACCGCCGATATCCTATGATTGACCGTGCGAAGAGCAGTCTTTTCCAACGTGTTCATGAGTCCGGGGCGGGCATGTCTCGGCCTCGGGCCGCTTGCCGCCGCCTTGAGCTGCGCTTGCCTTCCCGCGACGGCGGCGGACGCCCCTGATTCGGACGGCAATCCATCCACGCTCCCGCACGAGAATACGGATGCCGGCGCGGGCGACGACGGACTCGCTTCATTGCAGGTTTTCCCTGCGGACAACCCCTGGAACCAGGACGTATCCGGGCTGCCCGTCCACCCTTACTCCGACGAATACCTTGCCTCTATGGGCCTGGACACCGGCCTGCATCCCGACTTCGGCACGGTGTGGGAAGGCGCGCCGATCGGAATCCCCTTCGTTCTGGTCGGCGCGGACCAGCCCCGCGTGCCGGTGAGCTTCTACTACGACGAGGAGAGCGATCCCGGCCCGTATCCGATTCCTCCCGACGCTCCCATCGAAGGCGGGCCGGATTCGGACGGCGATCGGCATGTGCTGGTCATCGACGCCGACAACAAGATGCTCTACGAGCTGTTCGATGCCTGGCCGCGCGAAGACGGCGGGTGGGACGCGGGGTCGGGAGCGATCTTTGACTTAACCTCCAATGATTTGCGGCCCGCGGGGTGGACTTCCGCGGATGCCGCCGGTCTGCCGATCTTCACCGGACTGGTGCGTTACGATGAAGTCGTCGAGCGCGGCGAGATCAACCACGCCTTGCGTTTCACCGTCAGTCGGACCCAACGGGCCTACATCACTCCGGCCCGGCACTTCGCCAGCGACCACACCGACCGGGACTTGCCGCCTATGGGGTTGCGCGTCCGGCTGCGCGGGGACTACGATGTCTCGTCGTTTGCGCCGAACGTGCAGGTGATCCTCCGCGCCTTGCAGCGTTACGGCATGTTCGTGGCCGACAACGGCTCCGATTGGTACATCACCGGGGCGCCCGATCCGCGCTGGGACGACGACGAGCTTCACGAGCTCGGGCGCGTGCGCGGGCGGGACTTTGAAGTCGTCTACACCGGCGATCCCGTTCAGGAAAAGCCACTGCCACTAAGGCCCGGCCGGCTTCGGTAGCTCGAAGCGGTCGCGGATGGTGCAGTAGTCGTCGCCGCCCAAGCGGGCGACGAGATCGATCTTGGTCACGTCGGCCGTGCCGTCGGGCAAGAGGATTTCTTCCGCGATGTGAAAGCAGAGCACTTCCGCGATGCAGACGTTGGCCGATAACGGGCCGCTTCCCACGGGAACGATCTGCACCAGCCGGCATTCCATGTGCACCGGCGATTCGGCCACGCGAGGGGGGCGGACGAAGCGGCTCGGCAGCGGAGTGAATCCGGCGGCGTCAAACTCGTTGACACTCGGCGGATACGCGTAGGATGCCTGGTTCATCGCCTCCTTGATCGAAAACCGTACGACGCTCACGACGCATTCGGGGACCGCACGGAGGTTGAGGATCGTGTCCTTGAACGTGCCGTCGGCTCGCGTGCAGGGCGAGAAGATCACCGCGGGCGGATTCGAGCCGACGCCGTTAAAGAAGGAGAATGGGGCGAGGTTGGGCACTCCGTCGGCGGAGATCGTCGAAACGAACGCGATCGGCCGCGGTATCACGCACGACAGGAGCGTGCGGAAATTATCCCGCCGCTCCCGCTGCGCGGTAATCAACGATCCGAAGGTCTTGTACGGTTTCATGAACCGACGAATGACCGGAGCGGCTCAGTTCGTTCCCTGCAACTTTTTGCACTGCTCGTAGTAGGCGAGAATGCGGTGCGCGACTTCTTTGTCCTCGCCGGACACGAGGCCTATGACGTCCTTCTGCACGGAAATGGCCCGATCCAGGTCGCCGACCTGATACAGCGCCCGGCCGTAAACCCCGAGCGAAGCGGCTTCACGCTGGTTGGAAGCATCGTAGGCAGCCTTGGCCGCCTCCAGCGCCAAGTCCGGGGTTCGCGTCGAGAGGTCAGGGTTGTCACACAGCGACTGGGCCAAACGAGTCATCGCGGCCACGTTTGTCTTGTGTTTCGCAATGTGCTCACGCACCAATTTCTTGAAGGGATCGGATTTCTTGGCGTCCTCGGTATACAATGACGTGAGAACGTCCATGGCCGTGCCGTTCGCCGGGTCGATGCGGAGAATGTCGACGACGCCTTCCCAAACGGCTTCTCGCTGACCCAACTGAAATGCCAGTTCCAGGGTCTGAAACCGTCGACTGACCTCCTCTTCAAGATCGGCCGCCGCTTTCGCCTTCGAGACGTCGAATTTGCCGGCGATCACTTCGGGGATCACTTTCTCCAGGACCGGATCGAGAGGGCTTCCCTGCCAGACGACCTTGCCGTCGCGACCGACCAGAAAAGCGTGCGGAATGCCGACGACCTCGCTGGGCATATAGGCCTTCGTCGTCGCCCCGTCGTCGTCGATGGCCACCGTGTATTCCATCTTGCTCCCCTGCTCCTTGACGAACACCTTGATATCAGGAACGGAGTTGCGGAAGGGGTCGGCGTCGGTGACTCCCACGATCACGAGGTCTTTGCCGTGCTTCTTTTGGTAGTCTGTGAGCAGTGGGACGCTGGCTTTACAGGGTGGGCACCACGTAGCCCAAAACTCGATCATGTGGATTTTCTTCGCCGCGTCCTTCGCCAAGTTGACCGCGTCGCCGCGGACCCACTCCTTGATCTTCAGCGGCGGCGCAGCGTCGCCCAGGGCCAGGTCGGCCCGGGCCGACGCCGCCAGGACCAAGGTCGTCAAGCAGACAATCATCACAGTCAGGCTTCGCCTCATCCGTTCATTGCTCCCCTTGAAAACGGCTCAAGAACGCTCCACGATTCGGAGACTCAACCAGCCCATCATAACCCCCACGCATTCCGTGGACTAGGGCGGTGCTGGTACGAGTCGGCATGGCCAAGCGCAGCGCCGCCATGCCGGGTCCCGCTGCGCTCGTCGCGCCCTGATTCTCTACGTCGGGCCAGCCGACACGTTCTCTTCCTCAGCGTGGGGCAGCCGATAATCCGCGGTCACAGGTTCGGCAAGACCCCCTTTTGCGATCACCTACGAGAGGAACGGCTTTGATTGACGGGACGACTGACAATTCGATACAATGCGCGGCCCGGGGGGGCTCCGGATGTCGGGGAATGCCAAAGCCATTCATTCGCGCCGTAGGCTTGCAAACACCGCTACCGTCGTGCTCGTCTTGACCGGTTTGCTCGCGGCGCACCCCTTCATTCCGCAAATTCACCGGATCGGAACGTACCCGGCGTACTATGGAAACGGATGGTCCGGTGAGGCGTTTCTCACTATTCCGGAGCCGCCGGCGGGCCAGCCGTTCCACCTCCTTTACGTCGAGAGTTATGTGGCCGGCCGAACGGCGGACTTCACCTTCCGCACGCCGTGGATCGACTTTCCCAGCGGCCCGGTGCCCTATCGCGCGGACAGCGAGTTCGAGACCGTCGGAGATTTCCTGGACGACTACATCTACGAAGTCTCCGATCCCGCGAAGCTCGACGAGCCTTTCGGGCACCTCTACTTGCGATTTCGCGGCTACATGAAGGCCGTTTTCGCCGACGAGACACGCCTTGAGCATCCCACCTCGTCATTGCCGCTTTGGGTGGACTTCGGCTCCATGGGCTACGACGGCTATCGCACCACCGTGGGCGGCGTGAACTGCTATCGCGTAGTGAACGTAAACATTGTCGAAGACCCTTGGTACAACTTTGGTCCCGGCGTGGAGGTGCCCGGGTTGTACCCCATCGAAGTAACCTATTTCAACCGCTACGATCCGGGCCGAACGCTCGGCGCTCCGTACGCGGGGTTCGAGCTGTACAGTTGGCACGGCACGGGGTTCCCCTGGCCTTCGGGTGAGCGCGCGGTTCATGCCGTCAAAGGCCCCATGACCTTGGCCCCGCCGGAGGTCATCTACGCATTCGACGACGCCGTCCCCGCCCTGAAAGGCGATTTCGATGCCGATCTGGACTTCGACCTGCAGGACGTGCAGGGCATGCAAGGGTGCTTCGGGGCCGCCGATGTCCTCGCCGCCGGCTGCGACTGGATGGATTTGGATGGCGACGTGGACATAGACTCCGATGACTTTGCGGGCTTCGTTGGGTTACTGGCCGGGCCGGAATAGAGAAAGAGGCATAAACGTGAACAGGCGAGCTTGGGACATTGCCGCAGCCCTGCTTATTTCGATTGGACTTGCAACGCCCATGACGTTCGCCGGGCCCACGCCCGTCGGCTCCAGCACCATCACCGTCAGCTACCCGACCGGCGCCGGGCCGGCCTCCTTCTCCGGCGACCGGGACTACCGCGGAGTCTATTTTCCTGATGCGACTCCACTCGGCTCGGCGCCCAACATCAAGGTGTTCAGTGCCGGTCCCAACGTCTACGGCCGGCGGGTCAATGTCCATAACGAGTATCCCGAAGTGATCGCCGACCACGAATCGCTCATCGCTCATGCGTTCTTGAAGCTCGACAACTCCGAGGACTACTTTCCCGGCATCCCCGCCGACGGGGTCGTCACCGTTCGTGTGGAGAACGTCCACTTCAACGAGGCAGTTTTCGTCGACGAGAGCACGTTCATCTTCCACACCTTCTGGGACACGAACCAGTCCGATCAGCTTCACCACTTCTATCATCACGAGCACAACCTGCACACGCTCACCGACCCGTTCCGCGACACGCACGAGTTCGAGCTCGCCGGAGAATTCGTCCACCATCCCTCGCCGCACCACGTGCTCGGCGACCTCGCCCCCTACATCACCATCACCGGCGAGGGTACCGACACGCTCGACATCCTCGCCGAGATCCCCTACTCCCTCTTCAGGCACATCCACGAAGAGGGTCAACACGTCCCCCACGGCCTGCCCGCCCCGCATGGCTTCCTCGAACCCTACCATTTTCATTTGGAGTACATCGTTTCCACCGTCCCGGAGCCGGGCACGCTTCTGCTGCTTGCGTCCGTCTCCCTCATCACCCTGCGACGACGGCCGTCATCGCTGGCGCGAGGGCCCCGTTGAACCGAACCCGGAGGGCGAGCGACGGGCCTTGACTACGGAACGCGTCGGAGCCCAAGGCCCCGCGCTGGCGCTTGGGGTTCCGATCGTGCGTACAATGCCGCTTGGTGACCCTGCGTTCGGCGACAAGACGTTTCGGTTTCGCGATCGGCGTGTGTGCCACTGGTGTGTCAGCCGTGGCCTACCTGCTCGGGCTCTTTGATCGCCTGGATGGCTACAACCTCGACCTGCACTTCCGGCACTGCAATTCCATCCAAGCCGACCCGCGGATCGTGCTTATCGACATCGACGACTCGACCCTCGCGGCCATGCCCAACTGGCCCTGGCCACGCCGGGTTTTCGCCGACCTCGTCCGCACGCTCGACGAACTCGGCCCGCAAGCCATCGTGCTCGACATCATCTTCGACCAGCCGTCATCGCCACGCGCTGAACACGCGGGTCTGACGCGTCACATCGACGACCACACTACCGTGCTTGGTAATCCTGCCTTCGACGAGACGATCTACGACGACAAGGAACTGTGTTATGCACTGGCGGATGCCGGGAACGTGTACTTGGCTATGGCCGGTGACATCGGTGAATCGGCTGCCAGCGCGTACGGGGAACGCCCCAGCACATGGTCGCCGCCTGAGAAGATCGACCCCGCCGTTGTTAGGGACCCATGCGGCGATATTCTCCAGTTCACCGAGATTCCGCTAATGCGCGAAACCGAAACGCCTGGGCACAACGCTCAAGTGCGAGCTCATCGCCGAAGGTTCACAAAGCAAGTGGTTGCTTTGAAACTCTCGGACGCCACGTTGGAGCAGGCGGAATTGGCGCCCACAGCCTTCGCCCTCACACCTCCGCTTGAAACCCTAGCCGCAGCGGCCAAAGGCGTCGGCCTGGTTTCCTACCATCGCAAGTCCGTCAAGTCCGTAGTACACGAGCTTCCGTTTGTAACCAACGCCGAACGTTCCCTGCTTCCCCAGCTTGGCGTGCTCGTGGGCGCGGCTGTCGTTTCGGCAAACGCGCCGACAATCTCGCTCAAAGATAATGCATGGGTGTTCGCCGAGGGCGATGAAAGGCGATCAGCCCCGGTAGATCGACTGGGGTATTCTCTTGTGAACTGGTGTGCCCCGCGCGGTTATGATTGGCGCTCCTCCTTCGCGCATGTTCCTGCCGACCGGCTGCTTGAGATCGTGGAAAACCGCCGCACGATCGAAGGCAATCACAATCGCCTAGGAATCGTACGTGCGGAATTAGTTGGCGCTCGATTCGCGGAGACGCCAACGGCGTACACGGACTATGTACGACTCGTGAATGACCAGCTGGAATTGGAGCGCACTCGCAAACGAGGCTCCCCACCCTCACGCCGCCCCTCTCCCTTAGCGGGAGAGGGGGAACGGCCCGCAGCCTTGGACGAAAAGATCAACGCAGTCGAGGACGAGGCCGTCGCGTGGGTTCAGAGGGCGTGGGGACTGTGGAAGGGCGCCACACCCCAAGATGAACTCGAAAGGTTCGAGAAAGATCGTATCAAAGCCCTGTACGATCGCTTCGGCGAGGGGCAGTACCCGGCGCACATCGCTGAAATCAACGCGAAGCTGGAAAAGCGGAATCGAGAATTGCGCACTGAGCTTGGGCCGCAATTGCGGGACAAGATCTGTCTCGTCGGCTACACGGCCACGGCCATGGCGGACGTAGTGCCTACGCCGGTCGATCCGGCCATGCCCGGCGTGATGGTTCACGCCAACGTCATCAACATGTTTCTGCAGAACCGTTTCGCCAGCGCCGCGCCGGCGAGCGTGAATGTGCTCGTCATCTTCGCCGTCGGCCTGCTGACCACCTTCGTCGCCGCACGGAGCGCACCGCGAACGAGCGTGCCGGTTGTGATCCTGGTCGCCGCGGCGACGCTCGCCGCCGGGGCCCTCGCGTTTTGGGTATGGACCTACCACATCGCCGCGCTTGCAAGCGTAGTTTCGCTGCTGTTCACGTGGGCTGGGGTCACCGTCTACCGCCAGGCGACCGAGGAGCGCGCCCGGCGGCATCTTCAGCGAGCCCTCGCTCAGTACACGTCCCCCGCCGTGGCGACACGGATTGTGGACACGGCCCGGGCCGAAGGACTTACGCCTCGCGTCGCCCGGGTGTCGTGCTTTTTCAGTGACCTGGCGGATTTCACCGTCCTGAGCGAAAAGCTCGGCCCCGATCGGACCCGCGAGCTGCTCAACCCCTATCTGCGTGAGGTCAGCTCGGCCATCCTTCGCCACAACGGCATGGTGAACAAGTTCATTGGCGACGGGGTCTTCGCCTTCTTCAACGCCCCGCTGCTGCCATGCGCAAAACATGCCGATGCCGCATGCCGCAGCGCTCTGGAAGCCCTGGCCGCAGTCAGGACGCTCGGCGAGGCGCCGTGGGCCCTGGCTGCCGGCTGGACGCTGAAGATGCGGATCGGCCTGTCCACGGGCGAGGCCTTCGCCGGCGACTACGGCAGCGACATGAAGCTCGACTATACCTGTATTGGCGACACGGTGAACGTCGCGGAGCGGTTGGAACGGGCCAACAAGGTTCTCGGAACCACGATCCTGGTTGACGACGAGACCCGCCGCGAGGCGGGCGCCGACTTCGTGTTCCGGTCCCTCGGCCGGATCGAGGTTCCCGGCCGGTCGGCGCCGGTTGCGGTCCACGAGCTTGTAGGCCTAAGCGGGCATGTCAATGAGGCCCAGCGCCGTGCCATCGCTCATTTCGAGGAGGCCATTCGTTGTTTTCAGACCTGCCAGTGGGATTCGTGCCTCGCCATGTTCGCGGAATACCGCCGAATCAGCCCCACGGACGCGGCCGCGGATCGCTATCAGAGGGCTGTCGGCCGCCTTCGCAACCACACGCCGCCGGGTGATTGGAACGGCGCTCTTTCCCTCGCTCCACTCTGATGCGACTGCGCCAACAACGCGAACGGATAAGCAATTCAACCCAGGCCAGCGCTCATCCGACGAACATGCGATGGCGCCCGCCGCTCAGCTCCTCGCCCCACGAAACGAACTACCTCTCATCTTTCACGGCGTATTCGCGGCACTCGTCCGGGAAGTTGAGACGCTCCGCCAGCGGGATCAGGTGCAACGCGACGCCTTGCAGCGCCTGCAAGGGCAGTTGCGTTCGGCGGCCGAGTTGCAGCGCGACCTGCTGCCATCGCGGCTGCCCACAATTGAAGGCTTGAAAGTCCACACGCTCTATCGCCCCGCCGAAATGGTCAGCGGTGATCTCTATAACGTTGTCCGTCTCGACGATCGTCATGTCGCCTTCACACTCGCCGACGCCACCGGCCACGGGCTTCCCGCGGGTATGCTCTCCGCGCTGACGAGACGATCGCTGTTCGCAGAGAATCGGTCGCTCCTTCCGGATCGAGTGCTCGCGGCGGCGAACGGGGACGTACTCAAACTCGGTCTAAGCGAATGTCAATTTTTAGGCGCATTGTACGCGGTGTTCGACGAACGGACTCGAACCTTGAGTTGGGCCCGCGGCGGACTCCCCTACCCGATCCTCGCACGCACCGGCCAAGCACCGCGACAGATTCCCAGCAACGGTCCGGCGTTAGGAACGATCGAGAATGCATCCTTCGAAGTTGTGACCATGGCTCTGCAACCCGGCGACTGCGTCGTTTTCCACACCGACGGCGTCGACGCCCTGCTCGCCGAGCGCCCCGGTGACGATGTGCGTAACACGGAGTGGTTCTCCGGACTTGGCCGCAACGCGCTCGAATGTCAGCTTGAGGCACTCAACGTGCGATTGGGGTCCGGTACGCCCGACATCGACGACGTCACTGTGATCGCACTGCAAGCCGCCTGAGCTGCGCTGGCAGACGCGCGAATTACGCAGGTTATTCCAACCTTCCAGGCAATGCCTATTGGATGCGAAGGACGGCCCTTGACACTCAAGGCGGCCGGGGTAGAGTGCCGTTAACAGTAAATCGCCGAATCCCACTTCGTCTGGATCCGCACGTCTTCTTTTTGCATTCGCGATTCTTCTACCTGCCGCTCTGTCGTCTGCTCGCGCTTTCGCTGAGCCTCCATCGCGCGCCCTGCACCTTGATTACACCGATGCGCAGCCGGCCGAGCCTGAAGGAGCAGCAACAGCTGAGCCGGAGACGCGAGGATTCTACATCTGCACGTCCGCACGCCGCGCGAGAGCGAAACCCACATTTCCGCCCAGACACAGCGGCTGCTATCGGACACGCTGGACCTCGCCGGGGAAATGGGAGGCTCCGTGGTTGTCCTGGAGAAAGCCAACATTCCGCAGGCTCTCATTGAATTCGCGAAGCAGGAGGGGATCACCCACATGATCATGGGCCGCTCCACCCAACGCCGCTGGTTTTCGATGCGCCCCAATGTCCTAAACGCGGTGATGCGCGGCCTGCCCCAGGTGGATTTTGTGATCGTCTAAGCACCTCGCGGGCTGCCCTTCCACAGTCCGCACACGGCCATACCGTCGATCCAATCGACCGACCAGCGCCCGCCAAGAGACGAGAAGTGCCGGCGGTAATCATCCAAAGTGTTGTGCCAGATCTTGTCGGGGTCGCGTCGCCCCGACAGGTTGGTCACGATGACCATGATGAACACGCCGCCCTCTTTGAGGTAGCGAAGCAGCTTGGTCGTCGTGGAAACGGCCTGCTCGCTCATCAGGTCATAGTGATAATGGCTGCACCCACGAGCGTAGACCACGTCAAAGCTCCCCCGCGAAACCGGCAAATCGTCATCGATGTCCGCGCAGTAGTACGTGCTCTTGGGGTAATGACTCTTCGCCCATTCGATGCCTTCGCGCGAACGGTCCACGCCGACGCACGGAAAGCCCATGCGGTTCAGGAGGTTCGTATGGAAGCCGTTGCCGCAAGCGACTTCGAGAACGCGCATCCCGCGCCGCAACTCGAATCGCCGAACGAAGCGCCGACGATGCCACCAATACTCCTTCCAAAAGGAGTACTTCCACCCTCCAGCCTTGTAGAACTCGCTATAAACCGGGTCGCCGCGCCTCGGATCAGACTGCACGGTTGGCGGGGACTCGGTGGGTTCGAGCTGTAACGCAGCGGTCACCATGTTGCCCGCTCATCGGCTGATTTTCCGGACCCCTTAACGTCCCGCGGGAGTATGCGTGCGTTGCCAGACCTCTTCGGCTTCGGGGGGCCGGATGTACGTGGGAATCAAGCCTCGCCGATCGGTGTACTGCCCTTGCCGCGCCCGCACATCGCCCAGTGCGTACACCGTCTCGGGTCGAGGCGGAAACAGCGATTCAGGCAGCACGCGCCGCTGTGCTTTGGCGATCGACTCCCGATGATAGAGCACGCCCTCGCCAAGGACGGCGCATTCCGGCGGCTGGGTGCATAGGAACGCGATCGCATCTGCCTCGATTGGCGCCGCCGCCTGCACGAAGGCCTGGCCGTTCCACTGAAACGGCGCCGTATAGACATGCTGTCGTTTGGCGTCGAGGATCACGGCCACACGATCCGGGCGCGGCGCGGCGTCGAGTGCATTCTGGGCGATGATTTCGAGAGTAGGCACGGCCACGATCCGGGCCCCGGTCGCCAGGGCCAGCATTTTTGCGGCCGTGATGCCGATCCGCAGGCCCGTGAAACTCCCCGGCCCGCAGGAGACGTACACCTCCTCGATGGCCCTCGGTTCAACGCCGTGCTCACGACACACGTCTTCGACCGCGGGGAGAAACCCCGCGGCGTGCGCCCGCGCACGGCTGAGCACGGCCGTCGCGAGAACCTGGCTGCCCTTCCCGAGGGCGACAGCGCCCATCGCCGTCGAGGTCTCGAAAGCGAGTGCGTAGCCTGACGTTTCTCTCTGGGGGCACGCCATTCTCGCTTATCCTACATGGAAACACCCGCGGATACGCCCGGCCCGGCGGGGGTTGTCGAACAGGCCGAGGGGTGGTACAGTTCCCCGCTTTCAGACGAAGGAGGCCTATGCACTACCCCAGAAGAAGCAGCAAGATCAAACGAGCTCGCAAGCAGGGCTTTCTGGCCCGCATGCGGACCCACAACGGCCGCAAGCTGATCAATCGCAAGCGGCGGCACGGATTCCACAAGGTGAGCGTGTGCTAGCGAGTCTCACAAGCCGCAGGCTTTGACCTGCGCGGGCGTCCGCGCGGGTTTGAGACCCGGCGGCTCACTGGCGACGGAGTGAAGGCAGGGTTATGGTCGATTTCAACCTCATCGCGGAGCTTGACTCCGCCGGCGGCGGCCTGGACGAAGAACTGAACAGGCTTTTCGGCGCCGCCGACAACCAAGCGCAACTGTCCCGAATCACGGGCGAGCAAGACGAGGAATACAAACCCGGGACCATCCTCAAGGGCACCATCGTCGGCCGCGCCGGCGACGACGTGGTCGTCGACGTAGGGCTCAAGAGCGAGGGGCTGATCCCGGCCGAAGAGTGGGACGACCCCAGCGCCATCGAACCCGGCGACGAAGTTCAGGTTTGGCTGGAGACGGTCGAATCCGACAGCGGTCACATCGTCGTCTCCAAACGCAAGGCTGACCGCATCCTCAATTGGCAGAGGCTCGTCAGCAGCAAGAATGAAGGCGACCCGGTCGAGGGGCGCGTGATGCGCAAGATCAAGGGCGGCTTGCTGGTCGATATCGGCTATCCCGTGTTCCTCCCCGCCTCGCAGGTCGACATCCGTCGTCCGGGCGACATCGGTGAATTCATCGGCAAGAACATCCAGGCCAAGATCCTCAAGATCGACACCGAACGACGCAACATCGTCATCTCACGGCGAAAGCTGATCGAGGAGGAGCGCTCCGCCGCGAAGGAGAAGCTGCTCTCCGAACTTCAAGTCGGCCAGGTCCGCACCGGGATGGTCAAGAACATCGCCGACTTCGGCGTCTTTATCGATCTGGGCGGGATCGACGGCTTGCTGCACATCACCGACATGAGCTGGGACCGCGTGGGCCACCCCTCCGAGCTGCTCCGCATCGACGATGAGATCGAGATCAAGGTGCTCACTATCGACCGCGAAAAGGAAAAAATCGCCTTGGGGCTCAAGCAGCTCAAGGTCAACCCGTGGGAGGAAATCGAGCAGAAATACCCCGTCGGCTCACGGCTCAAAGGCGAGGTCGTCAACATCATGAATTACGGGGCCTTCGTAAAGCTCGAGCCGGGTGTCGAGGGGCTGGTTCACATCAGCGAGATGAGCTGGACGCGGAGAATCAATCACCCGTCGGAAATGCTCACCGTGGGCGACGTCATTGACGTCATCGCCTTGGACATCAACAAGTCCAAGCAGGAAATCTCCCTGGGAATCAAGCAGACGCAGGAAAACCCCTGGACGCACGTGGCGGAGAAATACCCGCCCAATACGCGGATCAATGGCAAGGTCCGCAACCTTACGAATTATGGGGCCTTCGTCGAGATTGAGGAAGGCATCGACGGACTGCTGCACGTCTCGGACATGAGCTGGACGAAGAAAATCGGCCATCCCTCTGAGGTGGTTAAAAAGGGCGATTCCATCGAGTGCGTCGTGCTGAAGGTCGAGGAGGAGAAACAACGGATCGCGTTGGGCCTCAAGCAGTTGCACGAAGACCCCTGGGCCCGAGCCGTCCCGGAAAACTACATTCCCGGCCAGATCGTCGAGGGTACGGTCACGAAAATTACCAACTTCGGCGTTTTTGTGGAGTTGGAAGAGGACCTCGAAGGATTACTCCACGTCAGCGAATTGGCCGATCATAAGGTCGAGGATCCGCACGCCGAGGTGAAGATCGGCGACAAGCTCCTGGTCAAGATCCTTCGCGTCGACCCGGTCGAGCGGAAAATCGGACTCTCCAAGAAGCGGGCCGATTGGTCCGCCGGCGTGGACACCGACACCGCCGAAGCGCCGGCGAAGACCCGTCGCGGCGGACTGCACTCGTCTTCCGGCGATTCAGCCGGGGCGCACCGCCCGGCCCAGTCGCTCGATGCGGAGGATGGGGACGCCTGACGCCATCACCGTGCGGACGTTGGTTGAACCGACAACACGAACAAACGCCTGGAGGGCGCCGCCATCGCCGTCGACACCGCCTTACAAGTCTACCTGCGGCAGATCAACGATGCCCCGCTCCTGACCGCTGACGAGGAGAAGCAGCTTGCGGGGATCGTGCGCGAGGGCCAGCGGATGGCCGAGCGCTTTGCCCACGGGAACGTGACCCTTGCGGAGCGCGAACAGGTCGAGGCCGACGCTGCCGTCGCTCGCGAACGAATGGTCAAGTCCAACCTGCGCCTGGTAGTCAACATTGCCAAGAAGTACGCCAAGCGAGGCGTCCCCCTCAACGATCTGATCAACGAGGGGAACCTCGGGCTCATCCGCGCCGTGGAGGGCTTCGACCCCGAGCAGAACACTCGCTTCAGCACGTATGCGTCCTGGTGGATCAAGCAAGCGATCAAACGCAGCCTCATCAATAGCGACAAGCCGATCCACATTCCCGCGTACATGGTCGAAATGATCTCCCGTTTCCGCGAAGCGCGCGAACAGTTCGTGGAAACCGAAGGCCGCCCCCCCACCACCTTGGAGCTGGCGGACCGTCTCGAAATGACCGTGAGCAAACTGAACCACATTCGCAGCGCGGTGCGCGCCGTGTCCACGCCCACCAACGACGCCGACGGCGCCGATGGACAGAGCCTTACGGAAGCCATTGCCGACCCGCGAACCCCATCCCCCGAGGACGCCCTTTTCAACGAGTCCGAGACGGCCAAGATCGTCCGCCTGCTCGACGTGCTCGATGAAAGGGAGTCGAAGATCCTCCGCATGCGCCACGGTCTCGACGGGCAGGAACCGATGACCCTCAAGGAGATTGGGGCTGCCATCCGCCTCACCCGTGAGCGCGTTCGACAGATCGAGTGTGAGGCCCTCCGCAAGATCAAAGATTGCATCATCGACGACTAAGCTGTCCCGCCCGCGACGAGGCTTACAATTGATTCATTCGCCGACGCTTCACCTCCGTCGCTCCAGCGTCCTAGAATCCTTGCGCCATGACGAGGCGATCGCTATGACGAACGGAGAGATCAGTTTCAGCCATGCGGCCTTGCCCGCTCGCCTCCGCGAGCGCGATCGATCCGAGCACGCCACGCGCGAGAGCGAAGGCCGCCTTGTTCAGGCGCTGCAGTACGCGCGGAGCGAGCGCGACCGCGCCGAAATGTACCTCGACATCGCCGGTGTCATCATTGTGGCTCTGGACTTCGATGGGCGGATCACGTTGATTAATCGCCGTGGCTGCGAGATTCTCGGGTTCACCGAATCTGAGCTCCTGGCCAAGAACTGGTTCACCAGCTTCGTCCCTCAGCGAGCGCAACACGACATGTTCCAGCGGTTCCGCGAAGTCATGCGGGGCGCCCGCGCGGGAGGTGAGCCGGAGGAGTATCCGATCGTAACACGCGGTGGCGCGGAGCGAATCATCTCCTGGCATCATGCCCTCCTCCGCACCGAAGGCAGCGAGAAGATCATCGGCACCCTCAGTTCAGGGGAGGACATTACTACGTTTCGAGAACAGCAGCGCGAGCTCCAAACCGGCGCCCGCCAGCAAGCTGGCGTCGCCGACTTGGGGCTGCGCGCCCTGAGCGGCGTCGAACTGGACACTCTGTTCGGTGACGCGGTCCGCCTTCTGGTACGCACTCTGGACGTGGAATACACCAATGTGTTGCAGTTGCTGCCAGATGGCGAACGATTGTTGCTTCGCGCCGGGGCCGGATGGCGCGACGGCCTCGTCGGCGTCGAGGTTTTCCCCGCCGCACAGTCGCAGGCCGGCGTCGCCTTGCGGTCCTCGGAGCCGGTCGTAGTCGAGGACTTGCGCCGGGACACGCGTTTCCGGGATCCCGCGTTCATCTTGGACCACAACATCGCGGGCGCAATGAGCGTGGTCATTCAAGGGCGCGGTGAGCCCTTCGGCGTTTTGGGCGTCTTTACCACTCAGCCACGACGCTTCGACGAGGAAGACATCGATTTCTTGCAGGCCATCGCCAACGTGCTGGCCGACGCCATTGAGCGCCGCCGCGCCGAGGAGGAAATACGCGCCCAGACCGAACGGCTCCGCTTGGCCCTCCAAGCGGCGCGGATGGGGACCTGGGAATGGGACATCACCACCAATCAGGCGAGGCGCTCCGAGGACACCGCTTCGCTCCTCGGCCTGCCGCCCGGGCGCGAAAACGACGGTTTGGACGCCTTCTTCAGCGCCGTCCACCCGGAAGACCGTGAGCAGCTCCGGCGCACGATCGATGCCTGCCTCGAAGACGATGAGTGCGAGGATTATTCCGCGGAGTACCGCGTGGTCTGGCCGGACGGAACGAGCCATTGGCTGGCGGACCGCGGGCGCGTCTACCGTGACCGATTCAGGAAGCCCGTTCGACTCGCCGGAGTGACGATGGACATCAGCGCTCGCAAGCAGGCTGAGGAGCAGGCTCGCTTGCACCAATCCGAACTCGCTCACGTTATGCGCATCAGCGACGTGGATGAAATGGCCAGCGGCCTGGCCCACGAATTGAATCAGCCGCTCACGGCGGTGGTCAATTTCGCCCAAGGCGCTTTGCGCCGACTGCGATCGGGTGACACGTCCAGCCCCGGTTTCGTCGAAGCGATCGAGGGGACTGCCTCGCAGGCCCACCGCGCCGGCGAGATCGTCCGGCGACTCGCGAAATTCGTCCAGAAGCGCGAACCTCAACAAACCGTCTTCGTCATCAATGACGCCGTTCATGAAGTCATCAGTCTGACTGCCGCCGAGGCGCGAGATTACGAAGCCGTCATCCGTGCCGAACTCGACCTTGAAAACCCATCTGTATCTGCGGATAATATTCAGATAGAGCAGGTCATGGTGAACCTGGTGCGCAATGGGCTGGAGGCGATGGTGAACAACAAACCGAACAATCGAGTGTTGACCATTCGAACCAGCGTCACGGACGGCGAAGTCCATCTCACCGTTGCCGACCGCGGACCGGGCTTGTCTGAGGATACACTCAAGCGCCTGTTTGAGCCGTTCTATACCACAAAAACGCACGGAATGGGGCTGGGGCTCTCCATCAGTCGCTCCATCATCGATGCCCACGGGGGGCGACTCTGGGCCTCCAACCACCCCAACGGTGGAGCCGTGTTTGAGTTTACGTTGCCCCTCGTGCCTGGAGAAGTGAAATCACCTTGCGCTTCATGCGCGGAGAAGTGAAGATGAACAGCGAACCGACTGTCTATGTTGTGGATGATGATGCGGCCGTCCGAAACTCCCTGCGCTTTCTTATCGAGACCGCCGGGTTTCGCGTGGAGACCTTCGCCAACGCGCGGGAGTTTCTCGGCGGATACGATTCCGAGATACCCGGCTGCCTCGTGCTCGATGTGCGCCTGCCGGGCAGCAGCGGGCTGGATTTACAGCAGCAGCTCGTCGCCGAGGGCATCACCGTCCCGGTCATTATCGTGACCGGTCACGGCGACGTGCCCATCGCCGTTCGCGCCATGCGCACCGGAGCCATCGATTTCATCGAGAAGCCCTACGACGATCAACTCCTGCTCGACCGCATTCGGCACGCCGTCGATTTGGACATCCGCAACCGCCGCGACCGCGCTCAGCGCCAGGACATCCTCTCCCGCCTGGCCCTGCTCACTCCCCGCGAACGCGAAGTCCTCGAAGGAGTGGTCGGCGGAAACGCCAACAAGCAAATCGCCGGGGACTTAGGGATCAGCACCAAGACCGTCGAAGCCCACCGCGCCCACGTCATGGAGAAGATGCGCGTCGAGTCCCTCGCCGAACTGGTCCGCCTGGTCCAGATCGCCGGCGTCACGCGAGATCGTGTACCCGTCAAGTCCGGCGCGCCCTAGAACCGGTTTCATAACTGTCTCGCGGTGATGAGAAGGCAGGCGACATTCATGAAGGCTCGGTACATATGAACATGCCGTTCCCATCGAATCAGCAGTCGCCGGAAGTTTCCCAGCCATG
>Ga0187893_10000603_pt1 | contig 91883 bp, 75 predicted proteins | sample MA1701074metaG_FD_139574 | JGI IMG/M metagenome (GOLD analysis project Ga0187893, IMG submission 139574) | White microbial mat communities from a basaltic lava cave in the Kipuka Kanohina Cave System on the Island of Hawaii, USA - MA170107-4 metaG ... | reverse complement strand
GCCTCCTCGCGGAGGATCGCCGGGGGGCCCGGGGGGCGCGCCGCCGCGTCGAGGCGCGAGAAGACGCTCCGAGGCATCGGTCCCCCCAAGCCCCCCCCCATCTCCCGGTCGAGCGCGCCGATCACCTCGAGGCTCGCTCGCAACACCGAGGCCTGCTCGGGATGCTTCGCGAGCCACTCCGTGACGTCGCCCCGCTCCTTCAGCCAGGCCTCGAGGATCTCGTGGGGCTTCCCGGGATCGCTCACCGCAACTCCGTCGCAAGCCGCGTCACCGCCCGCGCGTAGAGCATCCTCGCCGCGTCCGCGGAACGGGTCATCAGGCGGCCGGCCTCGACGAAGGTGAGGTTGCGCTGGTGGACGAGCACGACGACGGTGCGCTGGTCGCCTTCGAGGCGCGCGATCGCCGCCCGCAGCAGCGCCGCCCGCTCGTCGCGCCCCGCGAGGCTGCTCGGCGACGGTCCCGGGTCTGCGGCCTCCACTTGCGAGATGCTGGCCGCCTCGCGCGAGACCGCCCGCCGGCCGCGCAGCTCGCGGCGCGCGAAGTCGAGCGCCTTGTGCTCGAGGATCGCGTCGAGCCACTTGGCGAAGGAGCCCGGACCGCGGGGCTCGAAGCGCTCCAGGTCGCAGAAGGCCGCGAGCAGCGTATCCTGCACGAGGTCGGACTCGCCCTTGCGGCGCTTGAGCCCGCCGACGAGGTGGCGGCGGCCGAGACGCGCGAGGCGACCCGCGTGGCGCTCGAAGAGCGCCGAAGCGGCGCCCTTCTCGCCCTCGAGCGAGCGCTGCACGAGTTCTTCGTCGGAGACGTGCTCCAGCGACATGCACGGTCCTTTCGAGCGCACGAAGTGTAGCGATCCGGCGGGCACGGCTCAACGAGGTCATCGCCGTCGCGGGGGTGGACCGCACGCGGGGGCCTCCCCGCCTTGGCGCCCGGCCGGCTGGCGTGCCGGCCGGAAGGCGGCGCGCCCGGCCGGCTGCCGCGGTCGCCCGCGAGCATCGGTTGGCGGTGCCGGTCGGGGAGGGGTCGCACACGGCGGAGTTCGACGGGCGCCGGTCATGGGCCGCGGCGATCGCAGGGCGGGCGCGGTTGTCGTTGCGCGTGGCGCCGTGTCAGGCCTCCGACGACGCGTGCGGGGTTCCTGCGTTCGCCCTGCCGCCCTCGCGGCGATGAGTAGAGCGAGCCCGACCGGTTCGCCGGGCTTTCGCGTCTCTCCCGGTAGACGGAGGAGTTGGTCATGTGCTGGATTCGAGGAGCGGTGTCCGCCGCACGGTTCACGACGGCGAGTGGGAGCGCGAGGGTCGACGCGCCCCGGGCCGAGGCGATTCCGTCGCACAGTTCGAGGGGCCTGACCCGAGGTGGAGGGCGGACCATGAGGGAACCCGGAGCGGTTCTGCGCTGGTTGGCCCTTGTGGGGCTGACCGTGTTCCCGGGACTGGGAATGTCGGGATGCGGACACCTGGCGGGAGGCAGCTCCGCCTTGGTAGTTGACGTGGAGGCCGATCGCGAGACCGGGATTCCCGGGACCCCGTTCGGCCTGCGGGGAGTCAACCGGACTCCGGACCGTAGGGTCGTGAGCTGGAGGTGGGACCTCGGCGACGGGAGCACCGCGAGCGGCCCGGAGGCCTTCGTAGCGTACGCGGCGCCCGGGACCTACGCGGTGGCGGTGACCGGAAGAGACACCCGGGGGTCGTCGTTCCGTGCGGGCCTCGTCCTCACCGTGTTCGATCCCTCCGGCAACGCGCCGGGGCCCGCAGGGGTGGTGTTCCCCGCGCGGCCCGGCGACGCCGACGCCGACGGCGATGTGGATCCCGCCGATGTGGACCGCATCCTCGACCACGCTCGGCTCCTCGTGCAGATCACGGACCCGGCCGGCCTCGCCGCTGCCGACGTGGATCACGACGGCGCCGTGACGGAGGAGGACGCCCGTCTCGTCTCGCTCGCGCTGGCGGCGGGTAACACCTTCCCCGATGAGCTGAGCCCCGCCGCCGGTCCCCCCGGGATCGCTGTGCGGCTGCTCTCCCCCCTGCTGCTGGACCCCGCCGTGGATTTTCGCGTCCAGGTCGGGGCCGCCGCCGCCTTCCCGCCCTATCGGCCCGCGCTCGGCTACGCGTCCTTCTTCGTCCCCCTAGACGCTGGAGGGGGAGATCCTAGGCTCGGCGTCGCACCGGGGCCCATCGACATCGTCCTGCTGGGCGACGGCGTCCCGGTGGCGACGTACTCCTTCGATCTCACGGCGCCGCCGCCGCTCCCGAGCGACGCGGATGAGCGGCTCGTGGCCATGTTCGCGGGGCTCTACAGCGTTCTGCTGGAAGGGCGCGCCACGCTCGCCTCCTATCTGGGCGCGCTCGCGGCCACGCCGGAGGAGAGCGCGTCCCTGCTGGCGTTCGTTGACTTGGCAGCACAGGACCTCGCGCCGCTTGCGGAGCAGGTGCGGGCGGGCCTCTCCAGTCTGGCGCCGCAGGTGCGGGAGCTGTTTCTGCTGATCGCCCAAGCGAACGGCCTTGAGGCGGCAGCCCCCACGCTGCTGGCTGGCCGGACATCTCTCTCCGGAAACACTCCCGGGCTCCCGGGGGACACGCTCGCGGAAGACCTCTGCCGGCTGCATCGGATGCTGGAGGCGCTCGGCATTCTCGAGCGGGTTTTCGGGATGGCATGCTCACTAGCGCAGGTCTCGGCGCTGGTGCCCGGGCCTCAGCAGCCCTTGCTGCTCGCACTAGCCGCCGCGTGCCGCGTGATCTCCACGGCCTCGGATGTACTGGGAGTCCTAAGAGACTTCCTCCCCAAGCCCGGGGAGTCGCTGGTCGTCGAGGCGCAGCCGCCCGCTCTCTCCGACGGAGAGACGGCGGAGATCCGGGTGAAGCTGCCGGTGCAGATCTGGGACCAACTCTGCACCGTCGCCGGCGGCAAGCTGAAGGACAAGTTCGCAAACCTCCTGATCATGCGACTCCTGAGGGCGCCTGCGGCGCGCTCCGCGTTCGAGGCCCTGGAGAGCGCTCTGGTGGTGGATCTCGTTGTTCGCCAAGAGTTCATGCAACGGCTGGAGGACTTGATCGGGTCGATCCTCGGAGAGGTCTTCAAGATTACAGGACTCGACGAGCTCTGGGAGAACGAGCTACGCGCCAAGATCTGCTCCTTCTACAACCCGCTCAACCCGCACGTCGAGCTGGAGCCTTCGGGAGTCCTCGGGCCTGCGTCCCCCGCGAACGCAGGCACGCTCGCGTTCGGGCCCGCGGGATCGGGCCAGCCCGCGACCTACACCTGCATTGGCGTGGCGGGGGCAGCGACCGTGTTCATCCCGGCCACCAAACAGCTCTGCACGGAGTTGGTGACGGGGTCCGTGCGGATCGAGTGCGGAGCGCGCGACCAGATCGCGTTCGTCGTAAGCGTCAGTGGCGAGGCGCACAGCCTAATGCCCATTACGCTGAGGACTGTTGACAACTGCGATGACGCGATACTGGACACTCCCCCTCCAGCGACCATCACGTGCAGCATTATCAACTGCAGCATCGAGACGAGCGTCACCCAGAAGGGGATGACTGTCGTGATCGATGCAAGCTTTGCAATAGGCCCCGACATGCCCCCCTTGGATGCCGTCACCGGTGGCCCATGTACCGTTAACGGCGCTTGCATTCCGCAAATGGGCGAGGTACACGCGTACTGGGAAGTGACTCTCGCACTCGGTGTGCCGGGCCAAGTGGAACTGCTACTGGCGCCAGGGCTCACCCATGGGTCGGTCCTCGAGGGGGGGAGTATGGGGGCTGCCTATGGAGTGTTGGAGACAGGAGGAGTGACGCTGCTAGCCGTGCCCGAGGTCTCACTTGCCGGCAAAATCCACGTCGAGCCCGCGGTGTATCTGGTCCGGTTTGTTCTAAGCGCGCGGGGGGGCGAGCAGTCGTTTGCCGGCAGTGCACTTGAAATCGCCTTCACGCCGGACTGACGAATTGGCTGGCGCACATTCTCCCGCGGACCGAGGCGCAATTCTATCACTGGACACCCTGCGGAGCCTGATCGAATTCTCGACAGCCTACCATGCTTGAACGCTCGCTTCACCCACAAACCGAGCAGGACGCGGCCCAGTTCGCCGGCGTCCTTCTGGCAACGCTGCGGAGTGTGAGATTTCGCGCGCTGCTGCGGCAGCCGGTGAGGGGGCGGGGCCCGTCGCGTTCGCGGGAGCGGTTGTGCGGGCGTCCAAGAGGGAGGGGCCTGCGCCGCGCGCGATCGTTTCCCCGTAGTTCGACGGCATCCATGCCGGGGGATCGGCGGCGACCTCCTTGGAGTGTCGTTGCCACTCAGCGAGGGAGTCGGAGGCGTCGGCGCCCGCGAGCTGCGTCGTCGCGATGAGGCTCATGTGGAGGTCGCCCACGCGAGAGCCGTTGGGAGTCCTGTAGAAGAGGCCGTTCTTCCGTGTCCTTCCGGCACGGCTGCGGAGAGCGACATGCCGCGCGCTGCGGCGGCATCCGCCTCGATCCACCGCTCCCGTCACGTATGGAAACGTGAGGAGAGGCGAGTTTGTCGGGTTGTTGAACTCGCACGGGGCTGAGTACCTCGTGATGGGCGGCAGCGCGGTCGCATTCCACGGCTATCCGCGATCCACTGGGGACATCGTCTTCCTCATCCGCAGGGAAGCGCGAAGCGTGGCACGGGCCGTCGAACTTCCAGCGACAATCGAGGCTCCCGTCGATCACGCAAGGCGCGGGTGCCTCGGGCGACCGGTGCGACTCCCTTGGGAGCAGGAGTTCATGGGCGGGAGCGTGCCGTCGCGTTGCCGGCGGCACGGTTATACGCGGCGTCGGTCCGCCGGCGCGCGGAGCGTAGCTCCTCCCGGGCCGCCCGCCCGCACCGCGAGGGCGGCGAGGGCTCGCGGAGAGAGTGAGGGTCGAGACGATCGGAGTCGCCGCGACGCTCGTCGGAGAGCCGTGGTGCAATGGCGGGGGTGATGAGTAGGGCTACGTCTGCCGCGTTCGCCGCGCACGGGGCGCAGTCGACGCTGCTTGCGGTGGATGCTTCCCGCAAGGAGGCGTCGCTCCAGCTCGATCCGAAGCAACGCGCCCGTATGGGGCAATTCTTCACGCCGGAGCCGATCGCTACCTGCATGGCCGGAATGTTCGAGTGCAGCAACAGCCATGTCCGGATCCTCGACCCGGGGGCGGGGAGCGGATCGCTGCTTGCAGCACTGGTCGTGACCCTCTGCCGGCGCGCGGTGCGGCCAACCGCGATCGACGTGACCGCGTACGAGATCGAGCCGCTGCTCGCGGGGTACTTGCGCGAGACCTTGGAGCGCTGTCGCGGGGTATGCGAGGAGCGCGGAGTCTCCTTCGATGGGCGGCTCGTGGAGGGCGACTTCCTCGAGGCGGGCGCCGGCGCGCTCGGCGGCAACCTCCTCGCGCGCGGGGAGAGCACGCGGTTCGACTGCGCGATCCTCAACCCTCCCTATCGAAAGATTCGCGCGGACTCTCGCGAGCGTGAGCAACTCCGCGCAATCGGCCTCGAAACGACCAATCTATACACGGGATTCGTGGCAGTCGCCGCGCGTCTCCTGGCGCCACGCGGGGAGTTGGTGGCGATCACGCCCCGGAGCTTCTGCAACGGTCCCTACTTCGAGCCATTCCGACGGTACCTGTTGAGGCAGGTTCGCTTGCGCCGGATACATGTGTTCGACAGCCGGGACCAGGCTTTCGCGGACGACAAGGTCTTGCAGGAGAACGTGATCTTCCACGCGGTGAAGGGCGCGGAAGAAAGCGCGGAGGTCGTCGTCTCCGCCAGCGCGGGCCCCGGTGTTGCGGAAGTGCGCATGCGAAGGATCGCACACGAAGACGTTGTGCCCTCGCACGACCGTCACGCCGTCATCCACATCGTGCCAGAGGAAGCGGGCGAGTCCACGCGCACTCGGATCAACGGCCTCGGAGGATCGATCGCCGATCTCGGAATCGCGGTCTCGACAGGTCGCGTCGTGGACTTCCGCGCAAGAGACCTGCTGCGCGCCCAACCGGGGCCGAACACGGTGCCGCTGATCTACCCATGTCACATGCGCAACGGCTCGGTCGAATGGCCCAACGGCGCGACACGCAAGCCGAACGCCCTCGCTCGCGGACCGGGTGCGCAGGAACTTGTCGTCCCGGAAGGCCACTACGTGTTGACGAAGCGCTTCTCCTCAAAGGAGGAACGGAGACGGATCGTGGCTGCCGTCTACGACCCGGCGCGTGTCCGCGCGGGGGAGGTTGCCTTCGAGAACCACCTGAACTACTTCCACGCGCAGGGGGGCGGCCTGCCCCCTGCTCTAGCGAGGGGACTGGCCGCCTACCTGAACTCGTCGATCGTCGATGCCTATTTCCGGCAGTTCAGCGGCCACACGCAGGTAAATGCCACGGATCTGCGATCGCTGCCCTACCCGGCGCGCACGGCCCTTGTCGCACTTGGACGCCGGATCGGGAGAGCGCCCCTCGCGCAGGGGGATCTCGACCACCTCGTCGAGGACAGTCTCTTCGGTGGCTAGGGGGACTCGGGGGAGTGCCCGCAAGAGGCCGACGCGCGTCCGCGAGGCGCTCCGCGTGCTGGCGTCCTTGGGGGTCCCAAAGGAGCAGCAGAACGAGCGCTCGGCCTTGACGCTCCTTGCCCTGCTGGGCATGACGCCGCGGATCGGATGGCGGAAGGCTACTGCCCCCATGCTCGGGATCACCGAGATCATGACGGTCATGCGCGAGAGATTCGGCAAGTCGTATGCGCCGAACACGCGCGAGACGGTCCGCCGCTTCACGGTGCATCAGTTCGTTCAGATCGGGCTCGTCATCGCGAATCCGGACGACCCTCGTCGGCCGGTCAACAGTCCGGACAACCGTTACCAAGTCGCACCTGCGATTCTGAAGCTGGCACGGGCCTACGGCTCTCCGAGGTGGAGGGCGGCCCTGACAGCGTTTCTGTCCAGTGCGACTGCGCTCGAGACGCTTCGGCCCAAGGAGCGCGGGATGACCCTCATCCCGGTGCACCTGCCCGGCGGGAAGAGGGTTACGCTCACCGCCGGGGGCCAGAACGAGCTGGTGAAGTTGATCCTCGAGGAGTTCTGCCCCAGGTTTACCCCCGGCGGAATCGTCGCCTATCTGGGCGACACGGGGCTGAAGGGCCGGCACGTCGAAGCCGGCTATCTCGAGGGGCTGGGAGTGGAGATCGGCGGTTCCTCGGCCCGTATGCATGAACGCGCCTTCCCGCGTTCGCGTCTCGGTGGTTCTCGAACGGGTGCGCCCGACAGCGGAGGGCGCTTGGAACCCATGAGCCCGGCTCGGCCTAGCCGGGGCGCGCGGCGCCCGCGGCCGGGGCGCGCTTGACGGCGAGCAGCGCCCGCGCCGACTCCACCGCGAGGACCGAGGCGATCAGCAGCAGCAGCAGGCCCGCGATGGCGTTCGCGAGTGCGACGGCGCCGTCGGCCTTCAGGAAGGTGGTCACCTGCGCGACGAGCGCCCAGGCGGTGATCGCCATCATGAAGAGCATCGGCAGCACCGTGAACCAGCAGGGCCGGCCGGCGCGCTTGAGCCAGACGGAGATCGCGAGCAGCGTGAGGCCCGCGAGCAACTGGTTCGACGTGCCGAAGAGCGTCCAGAAGGTGCGGTAGCTGTCGCGGCCCGCGAGCAGCAGGATCACGAGCGGCACGCCGGTCGTCAGGCCGGTCGCGATCAGCGCGGGCACGCGGCCCTTCCGGCCCGACAGCTCCTGCAGGATGTAGCGGCCGAGCCGCGTCGCGACGTCGAGCGTGTCGAACACGAACGTCGAGAACGCCATCGCGCCGAAGGTGCGCGCCACGGTGTAGGAGCCGTCGCCGAGGAGCACGCCGATGAAGCGCGCGATGCCGTCGCCGTAGAGCACGCCGGGCTGGACGCCCTTCGCCTCGGCGGGGCTGAGCACGAGCACGGTCGCGAGCGCGATCAGCGCGACGAGCCCTTCGAGCAGCATCGCGCCGTAGCCGATCGGGCGGCAGTGCGACTCGAGCGCCACCTGCTTCGACGTCGTGCCGCAGCAGACGAGCCCGTGGAAGCCGCTGCACGCGCCGCAGGCGATCGTCACGAAGAGGAACGGGAAGAGCGATCCCTCAAACCCGAGGAGCGGGCGGTCCGTCAGCGCCGGCTGCTTGATGTCGAATCCGCCGAGGAAGACGCCGCACACCCCCACCGCGAGCGCCATGTAGAGCACGAAGCCGCCGAGGTAGCCGCGAGGCTGGAGCAGCGCCCAGAGCGGCAGCAGCGCCGCGAGGAAGCAGTAGCCCATGATCAGCGCGCACCACTCCGCGTGGCCGAGCAGCAGCAGCGTCGAGACCTCCGTGCCGAGGAAGACGACGCCGAGGGTCGAGGGCACGAAGATGAGCGTCACGAGCCAGAGCGGCGGCGAGAAGCGCCGCTGCACGAATCCCATGACGACCGCGAGCAGCAGGTACATCGTCGCCGCCGCCGCGACCGCCCCGCCGGGGTTGAACCGCCCCCGCACCCCCTGAAGATCCTCCCCCCCGTGGACGAACGTCCCGGCGGTGATGTCCGTGAACGCAACCACGACGTAGACCAGGGCAAGCCAGATGAAACAGAGGATCGCCGCCCACGCCCGCGGGCCGATGTGCTCGCGCACGATCTCCGCGATCGAGCCCGCGCGGTGGCGCACCGACGCGACGAGCGCGGAGTAGTCGTGGACGGCGCCGATGAAGACGACGCCGAGCCCGATCCAGAGCACGCAGGGCAGCCAGCCGAACATCTGGCACGCGAGGATCGGCCCCGCGATGGGCCCCGCGGCGGCGATCGCGCTGAAGTGCTGGCCGAGCAGGTAGAAGGGGCGCGTCGGCACGAAGTCGACGCCGTCGTTGATCTCCTCCGCGGGCGTCGGGCGCCGGTCGTCGAGGTCGAAGTGGCGCGCGACGATGCGGCCGTAGAAGCGGTAGCCGAGGATCAGGGCCGCGATGACGACCGCGGCGAGGAGCGGCAGCGGCATGCGCTAGGGGAAGGGCAGCTTCGGCGCGTCGCTCCAGAGGTGCTCGAGGGCGTAGTAGGCGCGCTGCTCGGGCCCGAAGAGGTGGACGACGAGGCTGCCGTAGTCGAGGATCACCCAGCCGGAGCCCGCCTCGCCCTCGATGCCGACGCGCGGAAGTCCGCGCTTCTTGCGCTCCTTCTCGATCTCCTCGCGCAGCGCGGAGGACTGGCGCGGGCTCGACACCGTGGCGATCACGAAGCTGTCCGCGATCGTCGTAACCTTGCCGACGTCGAGGCAGACGATCTCCTCGGCGCGCTTCTCGTCGAGAACGCGGAGGACGAAGCGGAAGAAGTCGTCGCGGGCGCTCTCCGGCGCGGGCTCTCTCGCTCTGGTCGGCGTGCGTCGCTTGCCGGTCACTCGTCCCCGCAGCCGCAGCCTTCGTCGGGCGCCTCGGCCGGGGCCGCCTTCGCGGGCGCCTTCTTCGGCGCATGCTCCGCCTGGAGCGCCCGAAGCGTCGTCGGCTCCATCGTCACCGGATGCTCGTAGCCGAGGACCTGCCGCGCCCCGGCGGAGATCGTGTCGGCGCCGATGAAGACCGGGTCCCGGCTGCGGCGGCCGACGGTCCACTCGTACTTGTAGGCGCGGTTGTTCTCGAGGATGAAGCCGCGGGTCTCGCCGTGGTTGTCGTTCACCCAGAAGACGACCTGCCCGTCGCCGTGGATGCGCTTCCGGACGAGGCCCACGCGCGCCTGCGACGCCTTGTCGCGCACCTCGTAGACCGCCTCGACTTCGGCGGCGGTCGCGCCGGCCGGCATCGCGGCCTTGTCAGGGGCGGGCTTGCGCGGCTGGCTGCACGCGGCGACCAGCACGAGGAGGGCGGGGAGAAGCAGTGCTTTCATGGACAATGGGGCATCCTACCTGACCCGCCCATGCAAGACCACCTCGGACCCTCCTCCAGCGTCGCCAAGGCCCTCCCGGGCTTTCGGCCGAGGGCCGAGCAGATCGCGATGGCCGAGGCGGTGGAGGCGGCGCTGCTGGAGGGGCGCCATCTCGTCGTCGAGGCCGGGACAGGGGTGGGTAAGTCCTTCGCTTATCTGGTGCCGGCCCTACTGAGATTGGGGGGGTCGGGGGGGCCTGTCGTCGTCGCGACCAGGACGATCGCCCTCCAGGAGCAGTTGGTCACGAGGGATATCCCCTTTCTGCTCAAGGCGTTAGACCTGCCGGGGGTCACGGTCGCCCTCGCGAAGGGGCGGGGCAACTACGTCTGCCGGCGGCGCCTCGAGATGGCCTTCGAGGAGCGGAAGGGGCTCTTCGAGGACCAAAGGCGGCTCGACGAATTGGGACGGATCCGGGAGTGGGCTGCCGACAGCCTGGACGGAACCCTTGCCGACCTGCCCTTCAAGCCCGACCCCGAGATCTGGGAGCTGGCCCGGGCGGAGTCGGGCAACTGCCTGCACCAGGCCTGCCCCTTCTTCGCCGGCTGCGCCTACCAGCGGGCGAAGAAGCGGCTCTACTCCGCCGACCTGATCGTCGCGAACCACGCGCTCGTCTTCGCCGACCTCGCGCTGCGGGCGGCGGGCGTCAAGTACCTCCCCGACTACGGGGCGATGATCCTCGACGAGGCGCACGAACTCGAGGAGGGCGCGCAGGAGCACTTCGGCGCGCTCGTGAGCCCGATCGGCCTGCAGCGCCTGCTCGGCCGCTTCATGGGCGTGCGCAAGCGGGCCGGGCTCTTCGAGCGCGTCGAGGCGCCGCAGGATCTCTTCCAGCTCGCGGAGGAGGTGCGCGGCGCGGTGAAGTCCCTCTTCGCCTCGGTGGACGCCGCGCGCGGCGGCGCCGCGGAGAAGCGGCTGCGCGCGCCGGGGGAATTCGACGAGCCGCTGAGCGGCCCCCTCGAGCGGCTGGTGCAGGGGCTCCGCGCGCTGCACGGCACGATCTACGACCACGGCCTCGCCCTCGAATGGAAGTCGCGCACCGACCGGCTCGAGGAGGCGCTCCACGCCGTGCAACTGATCCACGGCCTGCTCGACAACGACCTCGTCTACTGGATCGAGGGGGCGGGCAAGAGCCGCCACTCGGTCCTGCGCGCCGCGCCCGCCGAGGTCGCGCCGGTGCTGCGGAAGTCGCTCTTCTCGCAGGTGGAGCGCGTCGTGCTGACGAGCGCGACGCTGCAAGTCGGCGGCAGCTTCGAGCACTTCAACCGGCGCGTCGGCCTCGAGGAGCCGATGGAGTGCGCGCTCGGCAGCCCCTTCGATTTCAAGCGCCAGTGCCGCCTCGTGCTCTTCCCGCGGCTGCCCGACCCGCGCGAACCCTCCTACGACGACATGGCGACCGGCGCGATCCGCAGCCTCGTGCTCGAGAGCGAAGGCGGCGCGTTCGTGCTGTTCACCTCCTACCGGGCGCTCGTGAAGGCGCACGATGCGCTGAAGGATGAACTGGGGGCGCGGGGGCTCCGCGTGCTGCGGCAGGGCTCCGGCCTCCGCCACAGCGACATCGTCAGGGACTTCTCGGAGCGCTCCGACTGCGTGCTCTTCGCGACCGACACCTTCTGGCAGGGGGTGGATGTCAAGGGCAACAACCTCCGCCTCGTGATCCTGACGCGCCTCCCCTTCGCGGTCCCCGAACATCCCCTCCAGCAGGCGAAGGTCGAACGCATCGAGGCCGAGGGCGGCGACGCCTTCCGCCAGTACAGCCTCCCGCAGGCGGTGCTGAAACTCCGCCAGGGTTTCGGCCGCCTGATCCGCACCCACGAGGACAAAGGCGTCGTCGCGATCCTCGACCCGCGCATCCGCACGAAGGCCTACGGCAGGACCTTCCTGAAGAGCCTGCCCGAGTGTGCGGTGGAGGAGAGGTAGGGCTACTCGGCCCCGGCCTCCGCGAGCGCGGCGTCGAGGAGATCGTCGACGCCGAGCGCGACCGCCCATCGGGTCAAGTAGAGTGTGTCGAGCGAACCTCACAGGACGCGCAGGATGCCGAGGATGTCGCCCCACTGTCGCTCGGAAACCTCGCCGCCACGACGGTACCAGTCGAGTTTCGAGAGGAGCGAGTCCTCCGGCGTCGCCAGCGGGATCTCACGCGCCCCCGCGCCCTCGCCCAGCCTCACGCGTCGGGCGCGGGCCAGCGCCACGAGGTCGTACTCCCGCCGCGGCAGGAAGACGTCCACCTTGAACATCGTGGCGAGGTGGATCAGGTTGAACGAGGAGCGCTCACGGATGGCGTCGCGCATCGTCCCGTCATCGACGTAGTACTGCTCCGCGAGCGCCGCCACGAGGGGGGCCACATGCGGCTCCGCGAGATCGGCGACCAGGTCCACATCGAACGTCGCCCGCAGCGCGCCGTGGAACGAGCTCGCGACGGAGCCGCCGACGTGAGAGGCGACGCCCAACCCCTCGAGGGCGAGCGCCACGGGGCTGAGCGCGTCAACGAGAGCGCTCACGGCAACGGTCCATCAGCCGCGCCACGGCGGGGCCATACTGCCGCTCCAGCCAGAGGCGATCCAGTTCCGCGCGGGAGGCACCGGGATGGGCCAGCCGGAGGGCGCGGCGCGAGAGTGCGACCAGCGTGTCGGTCCACTCCGCCGCGAGTTCGAACCTCCGCTGCGGCGTCGCCGCGCGCATCAGCTCGACCTGGCGGGCGCGCGCCTTCGGATGCGTGTCCTCGAGGGCCATCGACACGGATTCTATGCGGAGACCCGCGGCGCGCGCAGGCGAATCACGCGCGCGCCGAGGGGACCCGAGGGGGCGGAGAGGCCGCCGGGGAGGAGCCGCTCGGCGAGGATCGGCTTCGCGAACGCGAGGTTGTCAAGCTTGACCGCCCGGCGGGAGTCGGCCCGAATCGTGCGCATTGCCCAAAGGCGGCGGCTCAGAGGCAGCAGCATGGCGAGAAGCCCCGCGGTCGCGGAGCCGAGAGCAAGGGCAGCCCGGCCCCGCCCAGGGGATCAGGTCCAGTGCGTCCTCCCCCGGTCCGACGCCGACATCCGCCGACGGGGATTTCCGAAGGAGGCAGGGGGAGGCGAAGGGAGGAGAGCGCGCGCCCGCCGCGGCACCGGGCGGCGGATGCCCCATCCAGGAATCGTCCCGCTTTCTTGAGAGAGGGCGTCCAAATCGACGATGTGGTAACGTATCTGTGGTTGGCAGCACCGTGCGCACCATTGCCATTCTCCTCTCGCTCGTCGCGACGGCGGGCATCTCGCTCGGGCAGGCGCACTGCTGCGTCTTCGGCAGCGCCTGCTGCGTGCGCGAGGCCCCCCATCCCGCGGGCTGTTGCAGCCGCTGCGCGAAGGAACATGCCAAGGACAAGCCCGCGCCGAAGAAGTGCGACTGCCGCGAAAAGTCCGGCCACCTCTCCACCGCGGCCGAGAAGCATGATCTCCCCGGCGTCGCGCTGCTGCCCCAGATCGCGCCGCGCGCGCCGGCGCCGGCTCCGCTCCACGGCACGCTGCCGGCGCGGGAGGGCTGCGCCACCGGGCCCCCGCGCCCCCACTCCCTCCCTCTGCTGCTGTAGGCCTTCGTCTCCGTTCCGGGTCGCTGTTTCAACCCAGGGAGACGAACGATGCGTTGCCTCATTCCATTTGCACTGTTCCTGACAAGTTGTGTCGCCTACAGGCCCGCGCCGGTGGACTACGCCTCCACGGCGGCGGCGATCGACGCCTATCCGGGCGGCCGCCTCGACTTCGATGCGGCCTACGCCCGGGCGCTGTCGACGCACCACGAGATCCTCCGGCTCAACGCGCTCGCCCGCGCCGCCGGCGACGACCTGACGTCCGCGGCGGTCACGGTCTCGGCCAACACGCGCGATGAGATGTCGGGCGCGATGGCGGACCCCCTCGCGCTCGCGAAGACCGGGCCGCGCGGCGCCGAGGCGCGGGTGCGCGCCTGCGAACGCGACGAGATCCTCGCGGAACTGCGCCTCGAGGAACTCACGCTCGCCGCCGACCTCGCGGAGGCGTTCCTCATCGAGCGCACGCTTGCCGGGTGGCGCGCGCCCGAGATCGACCTCGATGCGGCCTCCTTCCGCGACGCGGGCCTCGCGTCCGACGCCGGCGCGGCGATGCTCGAGGCCGCGCGCGCCTCCGCCGAGGCGGAGCGCCGCGAGATCGCGGCGCTCCGCGAGAGCAACCTCGCGCGCATCCGCCACCTGCTGCCGCTCGGGCCCGAGGCGCGTCTCGAGATCGTGCCTCCGCCGGAGGACTTCCCCGCCATCGGCGAGACCCCCATCGAGGAGCGCCCCGATCTGCAATACGCGCTCGCGCGGTACAGGACCGCCGACGCGCGCTTTAGGCAGAAGGTCGTCGAACAGTACCCGTCCTTGGAGATCGGATCCGAGATCGGGTTCGACGGGAGGGGGCTCGGGGGAGTGGCGGCGGTGCGCCTGCCGGTGGGCGCCTCCGCGCCGGCCCGGGCCGCCGAGCGGCGCCGCGAGGCCGCGCGCGCGGAGGTCGAAGGGGCGCTGCTGACCGCGCGCGAGGAGATCGTGCGGGTGCGGCAGGCGTACGAGACCGCCCTCGCGAGGGCGCGCGCGAGCGCGCTCTCGCGCCACGGGATGGAGGCCGCCTACGCGGCGGCGCTGGCCCGCATCGAAGTCGAGCCCGACGCGTTCGACCCGGCCGCCGACATCGCCGGCCGTGCCGTCGCCGAGGCAACCATGGCAAGAGCATCGGCCCTCGAGCTCGTGCGGGCGCGAGTCGCGCTCGCACGGGCCATGAGCCGGCCGCGGAGCGTCACGCAATGAGCAAGGTGGATCTCTCGGCGCTGAGGATGGACGGCCCGGCCCCCGCGCCCCCCCGGAGAATGCGCCTGGCCGGACCGGCGCTCGCCCTTGTCTCCCTCGCGCTGCTCGTCACGTTCCTGCTGCCGGTGCTCCGGCCCTCGCGCGCGGTAAAGACCGCCGCGGTGCGGGCGACCGCCGCGAAGGCGGACATGATCGCGACCGCCGAGGCGGCGGGATGGATCGAGCCCGACCCCTTCGCCGTCGTCGCGCGGCCGCTCGTGAAAGGCGTGCTCGCGGAGCTGCCGGTGCTCGAGGGGCATCCGGTGAAGGCGGGCGAGACCGTAGTCGGGCGCCTCGAGAGCGCGGAGCTGCTCGCGGCGCGCGACCGCGCGAAAGCGGCTGTTGCCTTGCGCGAGGCGGAGCTCGAGCTCGAACGCACCGTGCTGAAGGTCGCCGAGTCGCTGCTCGAGCAGAAGGCCGACGTGCGCACGGAGTTCGCGCGGGCGACCGGCGCCCACGCCGCCGCCGATGCGCGCGCGGCGCTGGCGGCCGCCGAGGTCGCCGCGGCGGAGGCGGCGACGCGCGGGCGGCTGGCCGAGCTCGTGGCGCAGGAGAAGCTTCTCGCCACCGGTGCGAGCTATCCGGTCGCGCTCGAGAGGGCGCGGGCGGCCGTCGCCGAGGCGGAGGCGGCCGCGACGGCGAAGTACAAGGCGCTCGACGAGGCGGAGGCGGAGCGGATGAAGGCGCGCATGGAGCTGGACGTCGCCGAGGAGGTGCTCGGCGATCCGAGGGGGCTTCTGGGGGCGGTCGCGGAGGAGCGCGAGAAGGTCAAGCGCGCGGCGGCGGAACGCGACGCGGCGCGGGTCGAGCTCGAGATCGCGGAGCGCGAGCTCGGGTGGACCGTCGTCAAGGCGCCGATCGACGGCGTCGTGCTCAGGCTGCTCAGCGCGCCGGGGGCGATCGTCGGCCCCGAGGGCGAGGGGATCGTCTCGTTCTACGACCCCTCGCGCTTGCAGGCGCGGGTGGACGTGCCGCTCGGCAATGTCGGCGGCGTCCGCGTGGGGCAGGAGGTGGAGGTCTCGAGCGAGGTGCTCGGCAACCGGCGCACGAAGGGGGTCGTGCTGCGGGTGCAGCGCGAGTCGGACCTGCTCAAGAACACGCTGCAGGTGAAGGTGCGGCTGATCGAGCCCGATCCGCTGCTGCGCCCCGAGACGCTCTGCCGCGCGCGCTTCCTCGCACCGCCGCGCGAGGCGGGGCACGGGGGCGCCTCGGCCCCGGGCGCGCCGGAGGGCGGGGAGGAGTTCGTCTTCCGAGTGCCGCGCGAGGCGCTGCGCGGGGAGGCCGTCTTCATTCTCGATCCGACCGGCGGCGGCCGCGCGCGCCGCATCGCCGTGCAGAAGCTCGGCGAGGAGGGGGCGGACGTGCTCGTGAAGGGTGGCCTCTCGGCGACGCATCGCGTCATCGTCGAGGCGGTCGAGGAGGGCGAGAGGGTGAAGGAGGTGCAGCCGTGAGTCTCATCGAAATCGACGCCGTCACGAAGACCTACCACGGCACGTCGGAGGACGTGACGCCGCTCGAGGACCTCTCGCTCCGGATCGACGAAGGGGAGTTCGTCGCGCTGATGGGCCCCTCGGGGAGCGGCAAGACGACGCTCCTGAACCTGATCGCAGGCATCGACCAGCCCACGGCGGGGCGCGTCACCGTCGCCGGCGAGGAGGTCAGCGCGCTCTCGGCGCGCGAACTCGCCCGCTGGCGCACGCGGTCGGTGGGCTTTGTCTTCCAGGGCTATAACCTGCTGCCGGTGCTGACCGCCTACGAGAACGTCGAGGTGCCGCTGCTGCTGCTGCGGCTCCCGCGCGCCGATCGCGACCGAAAGGTCATGACGGCGCTCGGCGCGGTGGGCCTCGGCGACCGGGCGCACCACCTCCCGCGCCAACTGAGCGGCGGCCAGCAGCAGCGCGTCTCGATCGCGCGGGCGATCGTCGCCGACCCGAAGGTGCTCCTCGCCGACGAACCCACGGGCAACCTCGACCGGGTCGCCGCGACGGCGACCCTCGATCTCTTAAAGCGGCTCAACACCGAGTTCGGGAAGACGCTGGTGATGGTGACGCACGACGCGCTCGCCGCGGGCGCCGCGGACCGGCTCATCCACCTCGACAAGGGGCGGATCGTGGAGGACGCCCATGCGTGACCTGCTCTCGTTTCTCCCCTACGTCGTCCGCACCGCGCGGCGCGCGCGCACGCGGACGCTGCTGACGGTGGCCGGGGCGGCGCTCGCGATGGGGCTCTTCGCGTTCGTGCGCACCGTCGAGCGCGGCGTCGACGACCTCTCCGCGCGCGCGGGCACCCAGACGCTCGTCGTCTTCCAGGACAGCCGCTTCTGCCCGCTCACGTCGGAGCTGCCGGTGCGCTACGCGGGGCCGATCCGCGACACGCCGGGCGTCGAGGAGGTGCTGCCGACGCTCGTCTTCATCAACTCGTGCCGCAGCAACCTCGACCTCGTCACGCTGCACGGCGTCGAGCCGCGATCGATCGACAAGGTCTACGACTTCAAGGTCCTCGACGGCGACCTCGCCGGGTGGAAGACGCGCGGCGACGGCGCGCTGGTCGGCGAGCGGCTCGCCGCGCGGCGTGGCGCGCGCGTCGGCGAGCGCATCCGCCTCGGCGAGATCGACGTCCACGTGAACGCCGTCGTCCGGGGGTCCGGGGCGGGCATCGACAACATCGCCTTCGTGCACCTCGACCAGCTCGCCCTCGCGCGCAAGAAGCTCGGCGGCGCGACGCAGTTCCTCGTGCGGCTCTCCCCCGGCGCCGACCCGGCGGAGGTCGCCGAGACGATCGACCGGACCTTCAAGAACGACGAGTCGCGGACGGACACGAAGACGATGCAGGCGTTCGTCGCCGGCGCCGTCGGCGAGATCCGCGAGGTGGTCTCCTTCGCGAAGATGCTCGGCTACCTCGCCGTCGTCATCGTCGCGCTCGTGCTCGCGAACACCGTCTTCATCAGCGCCCAGTCCCGGGCGAACGAGATGGGGGTGATGGAGACGATCGGCGTCACGAAGCCGCTGCTCGCGGCGCTGGTCGCGCTCGAGGGGGTCGGCCTCGGCCTCGTCGGCGGCGCGCTCGGCGCCGGGCTCGTCGCGCTTGCGTTCACGATCCACCCGACGACGCTCGGCATCGAGGGGTGGGGCATCGACTTCCACCCGAGCCTTGCGGTCGCGCTGCAGACCCTCGCCGCCTCCTTCGCCGTCGGCCTGCTCGCGTCGGTGCTGCCCGCGATCGACGCCGCGATGCGCCCGCTGGCGCGCGCGGTCAAGGAGGAGTGAGCCGTGATCCCGATCGCCTATGCGCTGAGAAACCTCTGGCGACGCCGCGCGCGCACGATCGCGACGATCCTCGGCATCGGCGCGACGACCCTGCTCGTCGTCGTGATGACGGCGTTTTCCGCCGGCCTCGACAACGCGTCCGCGAAGACGGCGCGCGACGACGTCGTGATCCTGCTCGGCACGTCGGCGGAGGTCGATCTCGTCCGCTCCGTCGTCACCCGCGGCAGCGCCGAGGCGGCGGCGGCGGCGGTGCCGGGCGTGCTCTCCGCCGGCGGCGTCCGCGCGGCGTCGGTCGAACTCCACCTCGCGACGCGCAGCGGCGACCGCATCGGCCTGCTGCGCGGCGTCAACCCCGCCGCCTATCTCGTCCACCCGCAGGTCAGCGTCATCGAGGGGCGCGATCCCCGGGGCCCCTTCGAATTGATGGTCGGCAGGCTCGCCGCCACGCGGATGGGGCTTCCCGAGTCCGACCTCGCCGTCGGCAGGACGATCCGCCTCGAGAACCGCGACTGGAAGGTCAGCGGCCGCTTCGCCGCGCCAGGCACGGTGATGGAGGCGGAGATGTGGACGCGCCTCGACGACCTGATGCTCGCGACGAAGCGGGAGGACGTCTCGTGCGTCGCGGTGCGCCTCGAGGACCCAGACGCGATCGACGACGTGCGCCTCTTCGCCGCGCGCCGCCTCGACCTCGAGATCGCCGCGGTCCCGGAGGCGGAACTCATGCGGGAGCTCGAGCGCGGACTCAAGCCGATCACCGCGCTCGCGCGCTGGATGGCGCTGCTCGTGCTCGCGGCGGGGGCGTTCGCGTGCGCGAACACGATGTTCGCGGCGGTGCTCGCGCGGACGAGGGAGCTCGCGACGCTCCGCGCGCTCGGCTACTCGCCCTTCGCCGTCGCGATCTCGCTGGTGCAGGAGGCGACGCTCGTCGCCTTCCTCGGCGGAGCGTTCGGCGTCTTCGCCGCGCTTGCGATCGGCCACATCTCGCTCCGCTTCCCGATGGGGGCGTTCACACTGGACCTCGACGTGCAGCGCCGCGCCCTCGGGCTCGGCGCGGCCGTCGTTTCGGGGCTTCTCGGCGGTATCGTGCCGGCGCTGCGCGCCGTGCGCATGAGACTCGTCGACGCGCTTGGAGGAAAGGCATGAGGAGAGTGCTTGTCATCGCGACCCTATTGTTCGCCTGCTCGGGCGAGGAGCCGAAGAAGGCGGCGCCGCCGGCGACGCCGCCGCTCGACCTGCTGCTGAAGGCCGATCCCGGCGAGGCGCTCTCGGTGCTCGTCGCGAAGGAGGAGGGGCCCGGGGAGGAGGTCGTCGTCGTCGGGCGGATCAAGACGATCGTCAAGGGGTTCGCGAGCTTCCAGCTCATCGACCAGGCCCTCGACTACTGCGGCTCGGGGGGCGACTCGATGGAGGACTGCCCGACGCCGTGGGACTACTGCTGCATCGCGGGCCCGGTGCAGAACGAGCACACCCTCGTCGTCGACGCCGACGGCGAGGACGGCAAGGTGATGAAGGCCTCGGGCCTCGCCGGCCTGCGGCTCCTCGACCTGGTCAAGGTAAAGGGCAAGCTCAGCAGGGACGAGCACGACAACGTCACTCTCCACGCGACCGGCTGGTTCCTCGTCGAACGCCCCAACCTCCGCGAGGGCCTCCGTTGGCCTGAGTAGCGCACTTGGGGTATGAGGTCGTCTTCGTAAACCGTGTGGCTCCCACGACTTGCGGCACTGCGCCGCGGATGGCGTGCCGCAACCGGGCGGACGCGTTGGCCCGCCTGAGGAACCTCGGTCGCCTCTGCGGGGAGGGGCAGAGCTCGTGTCGCGATCGGGCCGGCGACGCGCACGGCGCCGAACCGCGTCAGCGGGAAAGAGTAGGTCGCTTGGGCGGCTGGCCGAACGTCGCGGCTCAAAACGCGGTCGTCCCGCGCTGCGGCAGCGCTGCCGCACGGGAGTCGGCGCAAGTGCTTCTTGCGGCCAGAGTTGCTCAATGACGTTGAGACTCCAAGCGAGTGCCCCGACGCCCCGCGGCATTGACTTCTCGGGCTTGTGTGTAGACTAGGGTGATCGCGCTGTTCGTGCACCGGAGTGTCCGGCCGCCTGCCGCGCCCAGACCCCGTCCTGCTTAAGGAAACTCCAAGTGCCGTTCCGCGCTCTCGCGCTGCATTCGCAGCTTCTCAAGGGCATCCAAGACCTCGGATTCGAGGCGCCCACCCCCATCCAGGCCGAAGCGATCCCCCCCGCGCTCGCAGGCAGGGATCTGCTCGCCTCCGCGAAGACCGGAAGCGGCAAGACCGCCGCCTTCCTGCTGCCCATCCTCCACCGGCTGATCGACAAGCCCCGCGGGACGACCCGCGCGCTCGTGCTGACGCCGACCCGCGAACTCGCCGCGCAGATCGCCGCCGACCTGAAGGACCTCGCCAAGCATACGCGTCTCACCGGCGCGACCATTTTCGGAGGCGTCGCGATGCGCCCGCAGGAGGAGGCCTTCCGCCGCGGCGCCGACGTCATCGTCGCGACGCCGGGAAGGCTGCTCGACCACTTCCAGTACGGCTACTCGCGGCTCGACGGCCTCGAGGTGCTCGTGCTCGACGAGGCCGACCGGATGCTCGACATGGGGTTCCTCCCTGACATCCGCCGCGTGCTCGCGAAGCTGCCCGCCCAGCGCCAGACGCTCTTCTTCAGCGCGACGATGCCGCCGCTGATCGCGGCGCTCGCCCGCGACATGCTGAGGAACCCGGCGCAGATCGCCCTGCAGCGCAAGGCCGCGCCGGCGGAGGGGATCGCGCAGGCGGTCTACCCGGTGGCGCAGGATCTCAAGACCGCGCTGCTGCTCGAGCTGCTCCGGCGCGACGAGATGAAGGACGTGCTCGTCTTCACCCGCACGAAGCACCGTGCCGACCGCGTCGCGAAGTTCCTCATGCGCGAGGGGATCGCCGCCGAGCGCATCCACGGCAACCGGAGCCAGCCGCAGCGCACGCTGGCGCTGCAGGGCTTCAAGCGCGGCAAGTTCCGCGTGCTCGTCGCGACCGACATCGCCGCCCGCGGCATCGACATCGAGGCGCTCGGCCACGTCGTCAACTTCGACGTGCCGCACGTGCCCGAGGACTACATCCACCGCGTCGGCCGCACCGCGCGCGCCGAGCTGACGGGCGACGCGTTCACCTTCGTCTCGCCGCAGGAGGAGAACGACCTGCGCGCGATCGAGCGCGCGGTCGGCAAGAAGCTCGACCGCGTCAAGCTCGACGGCTTCGACTACGGCGCGCGCCCCGCGGGCGGCCTCGAGATCCCGATCGCCGAGCGGATCGCCGCGATCCGCGCGAAGAAGGCCGAGGACCGCGAACGCTCGAGGGCGAAGGCGGCCCGCCGCCCCGCCGTCGCGACCTCCGGCGCCAACCCCGGCCCCGGCCGCTTCCGGCGGCGGGGGCGGTAGGCGGCGTCAGCCCTGCGAGACCTCCTCGTCGAGTTGTTCGACGGCGGCCATCAACTCCTGCTTCTTGAGCCCCTTGGTCAGCAGGCGCACGGCCGCGAGAGCGCCCGAGATCGCATCCGGCCTCTCGTCCTCGGGCAGTTCCATCACGCTCTCGAGCCCGCACGCGAGCGAAGCCGCGGCGGCCTCCCGGCGCTTGAGGGGCTCGCTCGTCCCGTCGAGCGCGGAGGCGAGCCCGGCGAACGCAACCCCCTGCGCCGTGATCGCCTCGTCGACCGCGCGCTGGCACGCCTCGCTCGCATCGAGATGGTTCAAGAACGGCTCGTCCGCCTCGCCGGTCTCGATGAATCGCGTGAACTGCTCGCGCCACTCCTCGTCGACGCGCTCGATGATGTCGTTGAACTTCACGTGCGATGTCCTCCTCGGCCACACCCATAGACGCTCGGGAGACCCGGACGAGGACATGAATCCGCAAACTGCTGCGGCAACATGCGTTATGACGGCCGGAATCGCTGCCGCAGGGCCTGTAGCACGCGGAACAGGCGTTTCGCCACCGTGGAGTAGGGAAGCCCGAGACGCGAGGCGATGTCCGCGATCGGAAGATCCTCCCAGAACCGGAGCCGGAGCAGCTCGCGCTGGTCGGCGTCGAGAAGGGAGAACGCGTGCCGCAGCGCATCCGCCTTCGCGGCGGCCGTCTGCACGGGGCGCTGCTGTTGCAGCGTCGCGAGCAGCCCGACATGGGATAGCGCCTCGCGCTCGCGCTGGCGCCGGCGCAGCAGATCGGTCATCGCGTGCCGGAGGGTCTGCACGAGGTAGGCGGCGGGGTGCTCCACCGCCTGCATCCGGCGCACGCGCCCCGGAGACTGGAGTCCGAGCAGGGCGCCGGCCACCAGATCCTCCCGGTCGGCGACCGGGGCCCACGGGAAGAGGCGGTCCGCGTAGCGGCGGATTCTCCGCTGGATCTCCTCCCACGCCGCGTCGCCCCCGGTCCCTTGCCCCGGGGAATCGGCGCGACGCGCGATCTCATCATCGATCCGCGCGAGGAGCTCGGGCCACGACCAGTCCGCCGGCGCCGTCACTTGACGAGCAGCCCCTTGTGCCGCGCCATGAGTTCGTCGGCGAGCGAACGGAGGCGGTAGAGGAACTCGGAACGCGTCTTCAGCCAGAACTGGCGCGCCTTCGACCCCGGCGGGAGCCCGAGGTTCTTCAGCGCGTCGAGCGGATCGACGTGATCGAGCACCACCTGGCGCAGCAGGCGCCGCTTGCGGTCGGCCTCTTCGGGCGTCGGGCCCTGCATCGTCTCGATCAGCCCGAGGATGACCGAGCCGAGGGTGACGGGTGCCTTCTCGCCGCGAGGCCAGTTCTTGTAGATGGCCGCGGGCAGCGAGACGACGAGCACGCAAAGGAAGACCCAGAACAGCACGCGACGCCACCTCGCCCGCGCCCGAGTCTCCCCTTGGCTCTTCTTCAGGTGCACGCTCCAGTCGGCCACGCCGGGCAGTGCCGTGCCGTGCACGTCCACGCGCAGCCCCGCGGGCCAGCGGAACGCGTTGCGTGCGCGGAGGTTGCTGTCCGCCGCACTGATGTCCAGCGTGGTGCCGTCCGCGTCGGCCTTGAGTCCGGTCCCGTCCGACAGCGACGCGGTGATATCCGCCGGCACCGGCCGCTCGAAGTCGAGCCGGATCCAGCATTCGAGCTCCCCGCTGTCGGCGGTCAGATGCAAGTCCCCCTGGTCCACACGCCAGGCAAACCCGATGTCCGTCCCGGGGGCGATGGGGGTCGCGCCAATCTTGCTGAGCCCGAGCAGGGCTCCCGCGAGCACGGTCACGATCACGCTTGCGGCCTTCATCGCAAGGCATTCCCTCCGCCGATGGCCGGCAGTATAGCCCCTGCGCGGGGGGGTCGACTCCCGGCGGGAGAGGCTTGGCACGCCCGCCCGCCCCCAGCGTTACGTCCACTCTCACGCCCCCCCCCTCGACGCGATGCCGCGGCCCGCCGCGGCAGTAGACGCGGAGGTGGACGCATGCGTGCCCCAGCCGGCACCGACCACCGCGCGTCAGGATTCCGCGGCCCCCGGGGCGCTTCCGGGGGCGGTCGCCGAGCTTGACCTCTCGGCGCAGACGGCGACACTTGCCCACCGTCGTGGCCGGAGGAGCACATGGACAACCAGCGGGTCTTCAAGATGTCCTTCGCGAGCGTCTATCCCCTCTATGTCCAAAAGGCGGAGAGGAAGGGGCGCAAAAAGAAGGAGGTCGACGAGGTGATCTGCTGGCTGACGGGTTACAGCCCGAAGGCGCTGGCGACGCAGATCAAGCAGGGGAAGGACATCGAGACCTTCTTCGGCGAGGCACCCTCGCTCCATCCAAACGCCGGGAAGATCACCGGCGTGATCTGCGGCGTCCGCATCGAGGAGATCGGGGACCCGCTGATGCGGAAGATCCGATGCATGGACAAGCTGGTGGACGAACTCGCCAAGGGAAGGCCCATGGCGAAGATCCTGCGCGCGTAGGGCACCCGTCCCGGCGTCAGGGCGCACCGGCGGCCGGGCCCGCGCGAAGCGCCGACGGCGACTTGCATCCGACGATCGCGGGGGCCTCGCGGACGAGTTTCCCGTCCGTGAGCGCGGCCACCATGAACAGCGCGAAGTCCACGCGGCGCGTCAGGTTGCTCGCGAGCACGGGGTCGCCCACATGGCGGCTCCACCGCGGCAGGCCCTGGCTCTCGCCCTCCTCGAGGTCGCTGCCGCGCACGACGGTCCAGAGGGTGTCGCTTGCGAAGACGCGCCGGCAGGCCTCCACCTGGTCGTCGAGGTCCGCGACGCGCGCGAGCCTCGCCAGCCAGCCGAAGACCTTCACGAACCACCGCAGCCTCCACGGGTAGACGTCCTTGCCGTCGCGCGTGATATGCCATCCGCACGAGAAGACGAGGCGCGCCCCGGGCCGCGCGTGGTCGAGCACGGCCTGCGCCGTGCCCGTCGCGTACCGCCGGACGCCCCACGGGACGAGCACGGTGAGCACCCCGTCGCACCCGGCGACCGCGGTGCGGATGACCTCGCGGTCGTCCGTCGCGCCGGGCACCACGCGGATGCGCCCCTTGTACGCGTCGAGCTTCGCCACGCTCCGTTCGCGGCAGACGCCCACGACCTCGTAGCGCCGGTCCAGCGCGTGCCGGACCATGTACCGCCCGAGCTTGCCGGACGCGCCGACGATGCACACCTTCACCGCGCGGACCGCGGCCCGGGCCGCGTGCTCGTGGCCGTCGCCGGCAGGGGACTCGTCGGGCTTGCGCTGCGTCGCATGCGGGGCAGTGTACCAGCCCGTGCACGCCCCCGCGCCGATGCAAGTAGTCAGTACTGTTACATCTCAAGGGGGGGCGCGGGGGGGGGCCGAGCCCCGGGAGGCCGCCCGGGACCCGTCGACCCGCGGCCCGCCGGTTCCGGGGAGCGGCGGTGCCCGCCGGCGTGGTATTCTCGGTGACATGCCGGGAAGAGCCGTGAGGGAACCGCCGGAGGATCCAGCCATGAAGACGATGCCCGTTGCCGCGTTGATGACCTTCCTCGTCCTTGCCTTGCAGACACCGGGCCGGACGCAGGATCCCGCGGACGGCAAGACCGCGCCGCAGGAGGCGAAGCCGACGCCACCCAAGGAGATCGTCAAGTCGCTGGTCGGCTCGTGGGAGGGGACCTGCCGGACCTGGTTCATGCCGGGCCAGCTCGCCGACGAGTCCAAGGTGAAGGGGGAGATCCGCCCGATGCTCGGCGGACGCCTCGTCCGTCACACCTACGAGGGGGCGATGCGGGGCAAGCCCCGCCACGGCGAGGAGACCATCGTGTTCAGCTCGATGGCGAAGCGCTTCCAGGTCTCGTGGGTGGACGAGTTCCACATGAGGGACGGGATCCTCTTCTCCGAGGGTGAGGCGAGCGAAAGGGGCTTCACCGTGAAGGGGACCTACGGCGCCCCGGGTACCCCGCCGTGGGGGTGGAAGACCGTCTACGAGGTCATCGACCAGGACCACATCACGATCACCGCCTACAACATCACGCCGGACGGGCAGGAGGCGAAGGCCGTCGAGACCACGTACAGCCGCGCGAAGCCGTGACCGCCGGCATGGAGGAGGCACGCGGTCGCGCCCGGATCCCGGGGTCCGTCCGCATTGGCGGCATGAGCAAGGCGGCCCTTCTCGCCGCGCTGCGCGGTCAGGGAGTCCGGCTCAACGAGGCCGCCGGGAGACTCTTCGGGGATGGGCGGTTCACGACCCTCGCGCGCGAGCGCGTGGTCGGGATCGCGGCCCGCTCGGTCGAGGAGTTGGGTTTTCACGACGGCGCCACCTACGGGCGGCTCCTCGCGCGCGCGCTCGAACTCGGGTTGGCTGGATGCCCGCTCGAGGTCGGGCCGCACCTCCGGATCCAGGCTCAGGATCAGCCCGAGGGCGGTCCGTCGACCGGCGGTCGCGCGCCCGCGGGTTCGATCACCGTGGCGTCGCCGCTGCTTGAAGGGGACGACGAGAGCGTGAGGGGGTTCTACCTCCTGCGCACGGATGGGGTCTCGTGGCTCCGCGGCTACTGGTCGTCTCCGGGCCACGTCTGGGCTCCGGACGACGTCCTCGTGTTCGCGCGGGATGGCGCGGCGCGCAGCCTGTCCTGAGAGTCGGCGATGTCGATCGACGCGATCATCAGCCCCGAGACCCGCGAGGACATCGCCGCGATCAGCCGCGTGATCCGGGAAGCCTTCGCCGGCATGCCCTACGCCGAGGGGGATGAAGCGGGACTCGTCGACAGTCTCCGCCGGGAGGGTGCGCTGACGGTGTCCCTAGTCGCGGAGGTGGGCGGCAGGGTTGTCGGGCAGGTCGCGTTCTCGCCCGCGGTGGCCGCGGACGGTTCGGAGGGCTGGTTCGCCCTCGGGCCGCTCGCGGTCCTTCCGGGTCATCAGCGGCGGGGCATCGGGACGAAGCTCGTACGCTCCGGGCTTCGCGCCATCACCGCGTTGGGGGCCGCAGGCTGCATCCTGGTCGGCGACCCGAAGTACTACGTCCGCTTCGGGTTCGCGCCGTCGCCATCGCACGCGCCCGCGGGCATGCCCAGGGAGTACTTCATGATCAGGATGCTCGGCTCCCGAGAACCGCGGGGGCCGATCTCGTTCCATGAGGCGTTTGGTGGTCGGCCTTGAACGGCCGCTTCCGCCGAGTCGATCCCGTGGGACGCACCGAGGAGAGGAGTCGCTGGCGTGATGACGATCGCTCTCGCGAAACTGTTGGAGCACAACAACTGGGCAAATCGCCGGCATGCTGCGGGCACTGGGGGTCTCACCTCCCCGAGTTGATGGTTGGGGGTTCGGGGAAGCCACCGGCGCGCTCGTCCAGATCCCGTCGTAAGCACCGTGCCCCCCCGCGCCCCCCTCCATCACCCCCCGACCTCACCGCCACCGGTCGCGGTCGTCCTCGGGCTTGCGCGGCTCGGGCTTCTTCTTCAAGCCCTCTTCGAAGATGCGCTTGGCCTCCTCCTCGCGCTTGGACTGGTCCTCCCAGAGGTCGGTGAAGTCCTTGCCCTTCTTCTCCTTCAGCGCCTCGCCCCAAGCGTCCTCGACATGGCGCTCGAGGCGGACCTCTCGCTTCCGCGTGTCCACGGTGAGGCGCACCTGGTCGCCGGGCTCGACGCCGAGCGATTCGAGGGCGTCGGGCGGCAGCTTGACCTCGCCGGCCTTGCCGATGTGCAGCTTCCGGTGCTTCTCCGTCACTTGCCCCTCCCCTTGACGATCGCCTCGACGACCGCGGGGTCGGCGAGGGTGGTGATGTCGCCCAGGTCCTTCGTCTCGCCGGCGGCGACCTTGCGCAGGATCCGGCGCATGATCTTGCCGCTGCGCGTCTTCGGCAGCCCCGGGACGAGTTGCACGCGCTCGGGTGCGGCGAACGCGCCGATGACGCGGCGCACCTGCTGGACCAGCTCCTTCTCGAGTGCGGCGCTCGCCTCGAAACCGTCGTTCAGGATCGCGAAGGCGTAGATGCCCTGCCCCTTGATCGCGTGCGGCACGCCGACGACGGCCGCCTCGGCGACGGCGGCGTGCTCGACGAGCGCCGACTCGACCTCGGCGGTGCCGAGGCGGTGGCCGCTGATGTTGACGACGTCGTCGACGCGCCCGGTGATCCAGTAGTAGCCGTCCTCGTCCCTCGTGCAGCCGTCGCCGGTGAAGTACTTGCCGGGGAAGCGCGAGAAATAGGTCTGCACGAAGCGGCCGTGGTCGCCGTAGACGGTGCGCATCATGCCCGGCCACGGGTACTTGATGCAGAGGTTCCCCGAGACGCCGTTGCCCTTCACCTCCCTGCCGCTGTCGTCGACGAGGCAGGGGCGCACGCCGGGCAGCGGGAAGGTCGCGGAGCCGGGCTTGAGCGGCGTCGCGCCCGGCAGCGGCGAGATCAGGATGCCGCCGGTCTCGGTCTGCCACCAGGTGTCGACGATCGGGCAGCGCTTGTCGCCGACGACTTCGTGGTACCAGCGCCACGCCTCGGGGTTGATCGGCTCGCCGACGGTGCCGAGCAGCCGCAGCGACTTGCGGCTCCGCTTCTTCACGTGCGCGTCGCCGTGCTGCGCGATCGCGCGGATCGCCGTCGGCGCGGTATAGAAGATCGTGACCTTGTGCCGGTCGACGACATCCCAGAAGCGCCCCCAGTCCGGGTGGCCCGGCGTCCCCTCGAAGACGAGGCTCGTCGCGCCGTTGCAGAGCGGCCCGTAGACGATGTAGGAGTGGCCCGTCACCCAGCCGCAGTCGGCGGTGCACCAGTAGATGTCGTCGGGCCGCCAGTCGAAGACGATCTCGTGCGTATACGCCGCGTAGACAAGGTAGCCGCCCGCGGTGTGCAGGACCCCCTTCGGCTTGCCGGTCGATCCGCTCGTGTAGAGGATGAACAGCGGGTCCTCGGCGCCCATCTCCTCGGGAGGGCAGGTCGGCGGCGCCTTCTCGAGCAGCGGCTCCGCCCAGTGGTCGCGCCCCGCCTTCATCTCGACCGCGCCGCCGGTGCGCTTCACGACGAGCACCGTCGTGCAGCAGGGCGCCCCCTTGAGCGCGTCGTCGCAGATCCTCTTGAGCGGGATCGTGCGCCCGCCGCGGAGCCCCTCGTCGGCGGTGACGAGCAGCTTGCACTCCGCGTCGAGGATTCGGTCGCGCAGCGAGTCGGCGGAGAAGCCCGCGAACACCACCGAGTGCACCGCGCCGATCCGCGCGCAGGCGAGCATCGCCGCCGGCAGCGCGACCGTCATCGGAAGATAGAGGCAGACGCGGTCGCCGCGCCTGACGCCGTGCGCGCGCAGCACGTTGGCCCAGCGGCAGACGCGCTCGAGCAGTTCGCGGTAGGTCACCGTCTCGCCCTGCGAGGGGTCGTCCCCCTCCCAGATCAGCGCCGGCCGGTCGCCCCGCCCCGCGGCCACGTGCCGGTCGAGGCAGTTCTCCGAGACGTTCAGCGTCGCGCCGTCGAACCAGCGGATCTTCGCGGTCTTGAAGTCCCAGTCGAGCACCTTCCCCCACCGCTTCCTCCACGCGACGCGTTCGGCGATCTTCGCCCAGAACGCCTCCGGATCCCCCACCGACTCGGCGTAGATCTGCTGGTAGGCATCCATCGAGCCGATGCGCGCCTTGGAGGAGAAGGCCGCGGAGGGGGGGTGTGCGCCTGTCATGGGAGGCCCGCCATTATCGCGCCTTCGCCGCCGCCGGTCACGGGCGGGTCCGCACGGAAATCCCGACTTGGGACAGGCACTTCCGCGCCGCCGTCGCGAGCGGAAGACGCTTCAGCGCGCGCGGCGTGAACCATCGCCCGGGTCCCCTGGCCTCACCCGCACGCACGACGATCTCGTACCGGCGGTCGAGGATATGGTGGCTCACCGTCGCGAGCACGCGCCCCGACGACGCCTTCGGCAAGTCCCAAAACCCCCCCGGGGACTGGCGATCCAGGAACACGCTCCCCCCTCGCCTCGCAAGCAGGACCCCGATCCGCACTCTCCTCGACCGGAGCCGCGCGGGCGGTTTGGGGTAGCGCCGCGGATCCTTCGCGCCGGCGCAGACCGAGGACAGGGGGCAGCGGGGGCAGTCCGGCGCGATCGGCGTGCAGACCGTGGCGCCGAGTTCCATGACCGCCTGGTTGTGGTCGCCCGGCCCCCGCGCCCCCTCGAGGAATCCCTCCGCCGCCCGTCGCACCCAGGCGCCCTTCGCGCGCCTGCCAAAGACGCGGCAGAGCACGCGCTCGACGTTCCCGTCGACGACGGCGGCATGCTCGCCGAACGCGATCGACGCGACCGCCGCGGCGGTGTAGGGCCCGATGCCCGGAAGCGAGCGGAGCGCCTGCGCGCCCTGCGGGAAGCCGTCCCTTGCAAGTTGCTTCGAGGCCGCGTGCATCATCCGCGCGCGGCGGTAGTAGCCGAGGCCCGACCAGTGCGCGAGCACGGTGTCGAGGCGCGCGCGGGCGAGCGTGCGCGCGTCGGGGAAGCGTTCGAGGAAGCGTTCGTAGTAGGGGATGACGGCGGCGACGCGCGTCTGTTGCAACATGATCTCGCTGACCCAGATCGCGTAGGGGTCCTTCGTGCGGCGCCACGGCAGGTCGCGGCGGTGCCTGCGGTACCACGCATGCAGGCGGCGTCGCGCCGCGGCGTCCAACCGGCTATCCTTGCGTTCCATGGCCCTTCCCGACGGATGCTACCCCGACGACGTGCGCGAGCGCGGATTTCGCGGGAGGAGGAGCGTCGAGGAGGTCGTCGCGCTCGTGCGCGCGCGGGTGTCGACGCTGCCGCGGGAGGCGGTGCCGCTGCTCGAGGCGGACGGCCGCGTGCTCGCGCGGCAGGCGACGGCGCAGGTGGACGTGCCCCTGTTCCGCCGCGCGGCGATGGACGGCTGGGCGGTGCGCGGCGAGGAGACGTTTGGCGCGACGCCGCTCGATCCGCGGCCCTTCCGCATCGCGGGCGAGAGTTTTCCCGGGCGGCCCTCCGCGGCGCCGGTCGGCGAGGGCGAGTGCGTGCGCATCATGACCGGCGCGCCGATGCCGGAGGGCGCGGATGCGGTCGTGCCCTTCGAAGAGGGCGCGCGGGAGGGGGGGCGGGCGCTCGTGCACGCGCCGGCGACGCCGGGCCGGAACGTCGGCGAGGTCGGCGAGGACGTGCGGAAGGGCGACGTCGTGCTGCGCGCCGGACGCAGGCTGCGGCCGCAGGACCTCGGGCTGCTCTCGTCGCTCGGGTTCGCGCAGGTCTTCGTCGTGAGGCGCCCGCGCGCGGCGCTCGTGATGACCGGCGACGAGATCCTGCCGGCGGGGTCGGTGCCTTCCGGCCACGCGATCACCGATGCCAACACGCCGATGTTGCAAGCGCTCGTGCGCCGCGACGGCGGGACGCTCCTCTGCGGCCCGATCGTGAAGGACGACCGCGCCGCGGTGCGCGAGGCGCTGCTCGCGTCGGCGGCGGCGGCCGACTGCGTGCTCGTCAGCGGCGGCTCGAGCGTCGGCGCCGAGGACCACGCGCCGTCGCTGCTGCGCGAGGAGGGCGAACTGCTCGCCCACGGCGTCGCGATGCGCCCGTCGAGCCCGGCCGGCTTCGGCATGCTCTCGGGAAAGCCGGTCTTCCTGCTGCCGGGCAACCCGGTGTCGTGCCTTTGCGCCTACGACTTCTTCGCCGGCATGGCGATCCGCGTGCTCGGCGGCCGCCACCCCGACTGGCCGCACGTGAAGGTGCGGATGCCGCTCGGCCGGAAGATCACAAGCGAGATCGGCCGCGTCGACTACGTGCGCGTGCGCGTCGAGGAGGGCAGGGTGATCCCTCTCGCGATCCGCGGCGCGTCGATCCTTTCCAGCACGACGCGGGCCCACGGCTTCGTCCTCGTGGAGGCGGACAGGGAGGGGTTCGGGGAGCGGGAGATGGTGGAGGTGCGGCTGTACTGACGGGCCGCTACCGGAAGCTCTCCTCGACGTCGAAGGGGCTCTTCGGCTCGCCCGACGGCGTCCCGAACCTGACGATGCCGGTCGCGCCCTTCTCGTGCTCGCGCGCCTTCCGCCACGCGGCGTCGGCGGCGGCCAGATCGCCGGTCAGCGAGAAGAGCGTGCGCGCGTGGTTGTCGTAGTGGCCCGTCAGCACCGCGGCGAGGTCGCCGGGCTCCATCGCGGCCGCCTGCACCTGCGACACCATCTCCGAGAACGGGCCCGAGACCCCGGCGTCGCCCCACGCGACGGCGCACCAGTAGCGCATGCCGTAGCAGTTCGCGATCACCTTGCGGAGCTGCGCGTTCCGCACCGGGTCCTTCGTCCCCTCGAGCTGCGACGTGTAGTAGCGGACCATGTACTCCTCGCAGAGGCGCGCGTACTCCTGCGCCTTGCCCTGGTCGTAGGGGCACCAGTGCGAGTACATCGACTGGTACTCCCGGAAGATCGCGTCGCAGTCGCTCGGCGTCGGCGCGCGGCCCTCGGTCAGCTTGCCGATCTTCGCGAGCGCCTGCCGCTCGTAGTCCTGAATGGCCTGGTTCGGGCCCTGGATCTGCTGCGCCGCGTCGCCCTCGGGCTTGAGCGGGACGTCGAGCGTGACCCTCTCCCCGAAGTCGCGGAAGGTCACCGTGGCGCTCTCCGCCAGCGCCGTCCCGTAGGGCATCTTCACGACGACGCAGTGGATCGCGCCGGAGCGCCCGTAGAAGGGCCCGCCGCTGTTGTAGCTCGGGTCGCTCATCACATGCTGCGTCTTGCCCCCCATCGTGACGGCGACCGGCCGCGCGCCGCGCTGCACGCAGCCGAGCAGCACCCAGACGTAGATCGACGTGCCGTCGCCGACGCGGTAGGTGCCCTCGGCGTAGCGGCTCCGGCTCCTGAGATCGAACCGCTTCTCGAACGGCATCTCGCCGAGCGGCTTCTCGTCGCGCCAACTCTCGCCGGGATAGTGCTTCTGCGGCAGCGCGAGAATCCGCCCCTCGATCGCGATCGAGCCTGCACCCGTGGGCCACTGGACCGGGATCGAAAACGCGCTGCTCCCCGCCCCGGCCTTGTAGGGCTTCGGCGGGAAGTCGTCGGTCGGATCTATCTGGCCCCACTCCTTCGCCTCGAAGGCCGGCACGCCCCCCTTCGTCACGAAGTCGTAGAAGTAGGTGCAGCCGGGCGGCACCTCCTTCCATCGCACGTGCAGTTGCAGGCTGCCGCCGCCCTCGAGCGGATCGTCGCCCCACTTCTTCCGCCAGAAGTCGGCCTTGCCCGCGTCGTACGTCTCGAACGCCTTGTGCTTGAATACCAGCGTCGCCTCGGCGGCCTCGCGTCGGTCGGGGATCTCGAAGGGGAGATCGAACTCGAACCGCTCGCCGCCCGCGGCGCGGATCGAGCCCTTGACCCGGAAACGCCCGACGTGCCCTTCGGGCCACTCGACCGGGAGTTGGAAGAGGTTCTTGCGCGAGGAAGGGGAAACCTCGCCCGGGAAGCGGTCGGAGGGGAAGGCGTCGCCCTTCGCGCCCTTCTCGTAGCCGTGCGCTCCTCCCGAGACGGCCATCTCGTACTCGAACCTCCCCTCCCCCGGCGCCCCCTCCCAGCAGATCCAGAGGGAGGTCGTGCGGCCCTTTACCTTCTCCCCACCCCACATCTCCGCGCGCGGATCGGCCTTCTTCGCATCGTAGGCCTCGTGCGTGCCCGCGTGCGAGACGCGCAACTCCACCGACTGGGGCCGCTCCCTCGGCCCCGCGCCGGTGCCGATCGGCACCTCGACGGTCGGGCCCACCTGCCTCCTGTTCCTGTCGAAGACGCTGACCTTCGCCTTGACGTCGCGCTCGCGCTCGCCCTTCTTCCCGATCTCCCAGTCGACGGCGATGTCGTAGACGGCCGATTCTCCGTCGTAGGAGAGCGGCGGGAAGGCCTCGGGGTCGCAGACGACCGAGATCATGAACTCGATCGTCTCGCCGTCGTCGCGCTCGCGCTGCGTCACGCTCGGCCACGCGTGGACCCTGGGCTCGGGGGCGCGCCCCTCCTCGCGCCGCGCATCCACGATCGAGTAGAGCGCCTGCACGAGGTCGGACTCGCCGGCGAGTTTCCACGCCTCGTCGATCGCCGTCAGCAGCGCGCCGGTCGCGAAGTCGCGCTCGCCGTCGCGGTGGGTGCGCACCTTCTGCTCGATGCCCTCCTCGATCGCCTTGACGATCTGCGCACTGCGCAGCAGGTCGCCCGCCGCCCTCGCGGCCACCTTCTGGCGCACCGCCGGGAAGTCCTCGAAGCGCCGTTCGAGCAGCGTGTTCTCGGGGAACTCCGCGAACTCCCCCTTCGCCTTGACCCAGTCGTCGACGCGCTCCTCGAAGAAGCGCAGCAGGCGCGGCATCGCCGCCTCCGGGTCCTCGACCGCCGCCTCGAGGAACCCCTTGCCGAACCTGTCGCGGTAGTGGTAGGCCATGCTCGCGCGCTGCGCCTCGAAGTACTCGACCGGGTGGTTGACCCAGTCGTCCGCGACGGCGATCCGCTTCTCCCACTCCTCGCCGCCGCCGAGCGCCTCGCCGAGTTCGTCGTACTCCTCCGGGAAGACGCCGAAGCGCGCGGAAGCCTCCTCGCGCGAGTAGGGCGCCCAGAGCGGGCAGTGGGTCGTCTTGCCGTCGGGGCCCTGCACCGGCACGACGACGACGCGGCGCGGCACGAAATGCAACAAGTTGCATCGTTGCGACTGTTGCACCGCCCTGAACCCGTTCTCGGTGCCGAGGAAGCCCTGGTAGAGCTTGTCGCCGTCGTCGTCGTGCAGCGGCTGGAGCACCGCGTTGCCGAGCAGCATCACGCTCGTCTTGCCGATGCTGATCAGCACGAAGGCCTGCCCGAGGCCGGGCACGAGCATCGCCGAGCCGAGCATCACCGCGCCCTCGGGGCGCCGGTGGACGACCAGGTCCTTCAACGCGTTCGCCTGCGCGACGCCGGGCACGTTCATGATGAGCTCGAAGCCGGCCGCCCACGCGGCCGCCTCCTTGCCGCCCTCCTGGTAGGCGAGCATCACCTGCAGCACCGAGTCGGCGTTGCCGGCGCAGGCCATGTTGGTCGCGAGCTTCTTGAGGCTCCACTTCTGCGGGCCGAACTCGAGCTCGACGCGCGGCAGGCCGCCCTCCGGGAGCAGCATGTGGACGTTCTTCACGTCCCAGCCGAACGACGAGGCGATCTGGCCCTTCAGCGAGCCCCAGTGCTCCACCGACGCGTGCAGCAGCTTCTCGCCGACGTACTCCTTCGTGTACCTCCCCTCGGCGAACCCCCTCCTCGCGTCGCGGTAGACGTCGGCGGCCGCGTTGACGCGCTCGCTGACGAACTGGTGCAGGTACTCGCCGACCTCCTGCCGGAAGGTGCGCTCGCCGGGGTCGGTGCGGACGCGCAGCGCCGCGACGTCCTGCGCGATCCTCAGCACCTCGGCGTGCAGCGCCTTGTCCTGGCGGCCGAGCTGGGTCAGGAGCCGGTGGACGAGGTCGTGCGCCGGGGGGGGCCGCCCCTGGGGCGCGTGCAGGTGCTTCGCGTACTCGGGCGACATCAGGTCGCGGAAGCCCTGGTAGAGCTGGCGGCGCGTCGCCGCGGCGAGCTTCTCGGCGCTCGCGTGCGGGTGCGTCGCGCGCAGCCGCGCGACCTCCTCCGCGCGGAGCCCGCCGTCGAGGATCGCGGCGGTCGCCGGGGCGGTGCGCAGCAGGTTCTCGATCATGACCTCGCGGGCGTCCGCCTCCCACGCGCGCACCGCCCGCTCCTTCAGCGTCGCCTCGAACGCCTCCTTCGACATCCCCTCGTAGAGGCGCGCCTCCTTCTCCGACAGCAGCGGCCAGTACTCGCGGAAGACCTCCTTGTCGGAGTAGTCGGCGCCGGAGGCGGGGTTCGGGGCGCCCTTGTGGCGCAGCCGTTCGCGCGCGGCGACGTCGAGGCAGCGGCGGTACTTGCGCCGCGCCTCGTCGGGCTTGTGCGCGTAGACGTCGTCGATGAAGCGGTCGAGCGCCGCGTGGTCCCCCGCCCCGTAGACCTTTTCGTACTCGAAGGTCGAGATCGCCTTGCCGGGCGGCAGCCGCCGGACGAGCCCGGCCCCCTCCGCGACGCTGCGCAGCAGGTACTTGCGCCGGTTGTGCGGATGGTGCTCGAACATCATCCAGTTGTCCCAGGCGCCGTCGAAGGCGAACCGCTTCGCGAACTCCGGCTGGTTCGCGAGCACCTTGCTCTTCGGGTCCTCGACCTGGCTCACGACCGGGGCCCCGGTCCGGGGATCGATGCGCACCTCGGTCCACGGCGAGTCGAGCGAGAGCTTCGCCCGGAGCTCGTCGAGGCTCGACGCCGGGTACTTCTCCTTGTACTTCTCGAGCAGCCGCTTCGCCTCCGCGTCGGCCTGCGCGCGCCGCTCCCCATCGGAGAGCCGCGGGTCGCGGCTGAGGTTCTCGATCTTCTCCTCACTGGCGCGCAGGTCGGCGACGCGCCGGTGGTGCTCCTGCAACGCCTCGTAGCCGCGCCCCTCGGCCTGGCTCTTGAGCTGCCCCTCGGAGCGGTAGGCCTCGGGGTTCTTGCGCTTCTCGTCGACGACGCGGTCGGCCTCCTCCACGAAGCGCGCAACGCTCTGCTTCTGCCGCCAGTCGGGGTAGAAGTCGGCGCCGTTGAGGCTCTCGATGCCCATGCGCTCCGGCGTGACCCCGAACTTCCTCTCGAACTTCTCGTTGAAGCGCTTGATGACCGCCGCCTCGTCCACCGGCGGGCTCAGGTGCGCGCCGACATCGCGCGGCACGACGAAGACCGTCTGGTCCACGTCGCTCGCGATGCCGCTGTTCTTGTTCCCGGAGTCCAGCATGCCGATCGTCAGCACGCCCCTCGGGTCGAGCTCCTTGATCGCCTCGCCCATCGCCTGGTTGATCATCTCGCGGCGCGCCGCGCCGAGCTTCTTGGAGTCGGCTTCGCTGACGAGCCGCTTGTCGCCCTTCTGCTTCGCGATCGCCTCGACCTCGGCGAACGGGTGCTTCGCGAAGAGGTCGCCGATCGCGCGGTAGTCGCTCCCGCCGCCGGCCGCGCCGAGCTTCTGCTGCAAGAGCTGCGCCGCCTCGCGCTTCGCCTCGTCGTTGAACTTCCGCTGGTCGCTGACCTCCGGCGCGAGCGTCCGGAACCTCCACCCGGGGATCTTGATCCTCGGCCCCCGCTCCCCCTCGCCCTCCCCTTCCCCGTCCTCCTCCGCCTGCTCGTCCAGCAGCGCGATCGTCGAGAAGTGGTAGACCGTCCCCTTCGCGACGCGCCCCGACAGGCCGACGGTGGCGCGCTCGCCGGTCGGCCGCCATGCGCGCGCCGCCTCGTCCAGCACGGCGATGAGCAGCCGCTCGCCGGGCCTGCGCGGCGACCGGAGCGGCCAGGTCACCTCGAGCCCGCCGGGGATCTCAAGCCCGGACGGCTCGAACACCCCCGCCGCGGCGACCGCGCCCTCCCGCGGCAGCGCCGCGAGGTCGGCCAATGGCGTCACGCGCGGCGCGACGGCGGATCCCGGCGGCGCCCGCCACGTGATGGGCGGCGGCTCCGTGCCGCCGCAACCCAGGGACCCCAACGCGAGCATCAGGACCAGGCGACGCGCGTTCATCGGACTCGCTCCTGTGCCCTAGAGCTTATCCCGGGGGCGGGGACGCCGTCAGCGCCCCGCGGCGAGCCAGTCGCGGAAGAGGCGCTCGAGCAGGTCGGTGTCGGCAATCGCGTAGACGTCGCGCAGCGCGCCCTCGACCGGGCCCCTCGCGAAGGCGTCGAGGAAGCGGCGCCACTCCGCCGCGGTGGCGCGGGTGCGGAGGAACTCGCCCAGCGCGCAGGACTGGTCGTAGAAGAGGTCCACCCGGTCGGGCGGCGTGCTCCTCAGCGCGAGCAGTTCCGGCAGCGGGATCGGCACCGGCGCGCGGCGCGCGTTCGCGAGGCGGCGCGAGATCGAGGCGGGCGACTCCCGCTGCATCGCGATCGCCTCGTCGAGCCAGTGCGCGCGGCGGTAGACCGCAAGCCCCCTCCGCTGCACCGCATGCGCGATCTCGTGCGGCAGGATGTCCTCGAGCAGCCCCGCCGCGTCGGAGTGCACCTCGATGCGGATCGTCGCGTTGCCGCTTGCGTCCAGCGTGTCGTAGCAGACGCCGCCGGTCTTCTCCCGCGAGAGCATGATCGCGGCCCAGGGGCTGCCCGGCGGGACCTGGTCGGCGGCGAGGTAGGCCTGGCGCGAGGCGTGCACGACGAGTTCCACGGGGAGGGGCGCGGGGAGGGCGCCGAGCAGCGCGCGGGCGATCTCGCCGTGGATCCGGTCGGCCGCCGCCGCGAGGTCGCGCGCCATGCGCTCGGTCGGGGCGAAGACGACGAAGTGCGCGCCGCTCGCGTCCCGGCGCAGCGGCGCGAGGAAGGTCTCGCGCCAGCGCGCGGCCCCCTCCTGCGGCGGCCGCGCGACCGCCGAGCGGAGCACCGCGGAGGCCTGCGCCCTGACGATGTCGTAGGTGAGCGCGTGGGGCGGCCTCGCTGTCCGCTCGGCGATGCGCTCCGCCTCGGCGTACGCCGCGACCGCCTCGTCGACGCGTCCGGTCACGTGGGAGAGCACCGCCTTCAGGAAGGGCGGCACCGCCGCGTCGGGATAGGTCGTCGAGATCGAGTCGAGATGGCGTCGCGCCTCCGCGGCCTCGCCGTTGCGCAGCGCCTCGAGGAAGGCGACGGGCTTGAGCAGGAAGAGCGCCTCGTCGACCCTCTTGCCCGCCCCGTACGACGCGGCGGCGCGGAAATGGTCGAGCGCCCCGCGCAGGTCCTGCGCCCGGAGCCGCGCGTTGCCGCAGCCGATGTGGGCCGATGCGAGGGCGTCGCGCGCTGCGGGATCGCCCGGCGCCCGGCGCAGCCGCCACCGCTCGAGTTCGGGCAGCGCCGCCCCGTAGTCGCCGTTGTCGAGCAGCCCCTGCGCGCGGGCGGCGATGCGGTCGTTCTCCTCCCGCGCCTCGGCGACGCGGGCTTGCAGCCCCCGCGCCCCCGGATGCCCCGCCGCGAGGCCGAGGACGCGCCCGCCCGCGGCCCACGCGTCGTCGAGGAGGAAGCGCCGCAGCAGGTCGTCGCCGTGCGCGAGCAGCGCCTCGACGAGGCCCGCGCGCGCCTCCGCGCTCGACGGGTCCTCGCGCAGCGCGCGCTCGAAGAGGTCGACCGCGCCCGCGGGCGAACCGCCCTTGAGCCGGCCCTTCGCCTCCCGGCCGAGGTACTCGCCCCTCGCCTCGCGCACGATCGACTCGATGCGCGAACGGTCGATCTCCATCGTGCCGTTCGGAAGGCGCACGAGCACGGTCGCCTCGCGCACCTCGACCACCTCGCACGAGAGCCGGCCGCCGCCTTTGAGCAGGATCTCGTCCGCGTGCGCCGCCGCGGCGAGCAGGGCGAGGAGGAGAAACCGCATCCCCCCCTATCGGGCGGCGGCGCGGCCGCGCTACATCCGGCGCACGAGGAGCCAGAGCAGGAGGCCGATGCCGACGCCGAGGACGATCTTGAGCGCGGAGCGCACGGCCCGCTTGACGCCGCTGCCCTTCTGGGAGGGGTCGTCGGCGTCGTCCGTCCTCGCCGCGTAGTTCCCGCCGGACTTCGCGATCGCGTCGGCGCGCCGGTGCGTGAGCGCCTCCCGGTTGCGGAAGACGGCCGCCCAGTCGATGGCGCCCCGCCCCTGGAGGAAGCGGCGGAGGCTGACCGCCAGGCGCAGCGTGCTGTCGCTGAACCCGGTGAGCGCGTCGGCGAGGGCGACCGCGAAACCGGGCACCTGCGCCACCAGCGCCATCAGCTCCTCCTCGGTGAGCGCCTTCGACTCGAGCGCGCCGACGAGCGCGCGGTCGTAGACGATGTCGTCGGTCCCCCCCGCCATCAGGCTCGCGTCGGCGGCGGCGGCATCCGTCGCGTTCACGGAGTAGGCGGAGGCGTACGAGGTCGTCTCGACCGACGCGTCCATCGCCCGGCGATCGGACAGGATCGACGCGGTCGTGGTCCCGCTGCCCCACGACCGTTCGCGCGCGAGTTGGCGGGCGATCCACGGCCGCTCGACCGACACGTGGGGCAGGTAGGTGTAGAGCTCGAGGTTTCCCCGCGTCAGCATCGGACGCCCGAACATGGCGTCGGACGCGGCGTAGAGGTCGGCGCGCGCCGCCCGGGCGGGCAGGAGGAGCGCGATCAGGGAGAGCGCGAGGCCGAAGCCCGCCCGCGCCCCGGCGCCGGTCCATCCGCTCCTCATCCTCGCCGCCGTCCTCACTGGCGCGGCATTATAGCGGGCGGGGGCGGCCGCGGTCATGCATCGGAATGGATCGGCGGCGTCGTATTCGAAGGACAGCGTACAAATTAATCACCGGGGGGCGCGGGGGCTTGGCTGCGCGTCCGGGGATGCCGATAGGACGATCCGGGCCGCCTTTGCGCGGGCCCTTCCACCGTCACCCCATGGGCTTCGCCGGCGAACTTGCGACCATCGGTCTTGCCGAGGTCTTCCAGAACGTCGCGTTCAACCGCCTGACCGGCGTCCTCGCCGTGCGGGAGCGGGAGCGCCAGGTCGCGCTCTGGATCGAGGAGGGCAGGATCCGCGCCTTCCGCTCCGGCGAGGAGCGCGCGATGGACTACGAGGCGCTCGCGGAGCGGAGCGGCGCGATCGATCCGGCGACGCTCGCGGCGGGGCGCAAGCGCCGGCGGCGGCTGACGCTGCTGCGCGTGCTGCGCCGCGAGGAGGGGTTCGACGAGGCGCGCTTCGCCGCCGCCGTCCGCGAGCGCATCGAGGAGGAGGTGATCGCGCTGTTCGGCTGGCGCGAGGCCTCCTTCGTCTTCGAGGAGGGGCGGCCCGGCGTCCGCGAGTTCGACGCCGAGCAGACCGACCTCGGGATCGCGATCGACGCGACCGCGCTCGCGATGGAGGCGGCGCGCCGCCTCGACGAGTGGGAGTCGATCTCGCGCCACATCTCCTCCGAGCGGGAGATCTTCCTCGCCGCCCCCGGCGCGGCGGCGACGGAGATCCCGCCCGGCTCGGAGGAGGTCCTCGCGCTGCTGGACGGCACGCGCGACGTGCGGGCGCTGGTCGGCGAGCTGCCGCAGCCGCGCTTCCACCTGATGAAGACGATCGCCGGGCTCGCGGCGGCCGGGCTCGTCGAGCGGGCCACGGCGGAGCACCTGCGCGAGCTGTCGCGGCGGGCGGGCGCCGCGGGCGAGGTCCATCGCGCCGCGGGCTACCTCGAGTCGGCGCTCGAGCGCGAGGCGGGCGACCTCGACTCGCGCCGCGAGCTCGTGCGGCTCTTCGAGCGCAGCGGGCGGAAGAACGAGGCCGCGCGGGAGCTGAAGCGGCTCGCCTACGCCCACGAGGAACGGGGCGATCTCGACGCGGCGAAGGACGCCTACGAGCGCGCGTCGGTCCTCGTGCCGTACGACACCGACACGATCGAACGGATCGTCGCGATCCACGACGGCCGAGGCGACAAGTCGGAGTTCATGAAGGCGGGGCGGCGCCTCGCCGAGGCCTACGCGTCGCAGGGGATGCACGAGGAGTCGCTCGAGGTCTACCAGCGCCTGCTCGCGCGCGACGAGGAGAGCTACGCGCTGCGCGAGGCGCTCGCCGCGACCTACGTGAAGCTCCACGAGCCCAAGCAGGCCGCCCGCGAACTGCTCGTGCTCGCGCGCCGCGCGTGGGGGCGGAACTCCTGGGACCGCGCGCTCGACTACTACCGCAACGTGCTGGCGGTGGACCGCGAGTGCGCCGAGGCGACCGACCGGGTCGCCGAGATCGAGTCGGGCCGGGTCCGCCAGCTCCGGACGCGCCGGCGCCGGCGCATCGCGCTCGCGGCGTGCAGCGTGCTGCTCGGCCTGCTCGGCTGGCAGCTCTCGCGGGAGTGGTGCGCGCAGGACGCGCTCGCGGCCGCGGCGCGCGCGGGCACCTGCGGCCTCGCGCAGGACCCGAGCGACGAGTCCCTGATCCTGACGCTCGGCAACCACGCCGCCGTGGCCCGCGACTTCCCGTGGACCCGCGCCGCCGGCCACGCCGAGGAGACCGCCGGCGCGCTGCTGATGGAGCAGCTCCAGCGCATCCAGATCACGCTCGCGCGAAAGCCGGACCTCGCCGAGCAGCGCCTCCGCCGCCTCGCGGAGGTCAGGCTCCCGCGCGACCTCGCCGACCTCTGGCGCGCGGAACGCGACCGGCTGCTCGTCGAGATCGCGGGCCGCCGCGCCGGACCCGTCACTCCCTCCGCAGGGCGATAGCCACCTCGGCGACGTCGGTCCCGCGCACGGCGAACTCCCGCTCCGCCCTCGCGTACCCCTCCCGGTAGACGGTCAGCGTGTAGGGCCCCTCGGCGAGCCCGCTGTCGGCGCGCGCCGAGGCCGCGGACGGCAGGTAGTTGATCGAGACAAACCCCCGCCCCTCGCTGACCCGGGTCAGGATCTGGACGTCGATCTGCCGCCCCGAGGCGTCGCGCAGTAGCAGGTGGACCTTGTCGAGCAGGTTGCCGTCGCCATCGGTCACCCGGAAGTCGAGGCCGCCCCCGGCCGAGAGCGCGACGCGGAAGGTCTCCTTGTGCCCGCGCACGATGACGACGCGCGGCAGGAGGACCGGCACCATCCCGCTCGCGAGCACCGAGAGCGTGTATTCGCCGACCGGCACCGGCTCCGGCGTCCAGCGCCCCTCGCGGTCGGGCGCGTCGACGTAGCGCTCGAAGGCGCGTCGTCCCGAAGGATCGCGGCCGACGATCGCGACCCTGCCGCGCAACTCCGGCTCGAAGAGCAGGTGGAAGGTCCCCCGCTCGCCGTCGGCGACGGGGTGCATCAGGAGGTCGAGGTCCCCGGCCTCCGGCAGCGGCACCTCGGCGACCTCGTACCCGTCGAGGGAGAGGCGGAGGAGGTGGCGGCCCCCGTCGGCGGGCACCTGCCACCAGACGCCGGAGCGCCGCAGCTCGATCGCGCCCGCGCCCCCCGAGAGCCTCTCGATGCGCGGGGAGAGCGTATTCCCGTCCGCGGCGTCGCGCACGGAGATCCGCATCTCGCGCCAGCGCGCGTACCGCAGCGTCACGGTGTCCGCGGTCGAGTCGCGGACCCCCTCCCCGGGCAGCGCGAGCGGGTCGTAGAAGTCGGCGGGGCCTTGCGCGATCCCCGAGAGCGCGAGGCGCTCCTCGATCTCGGCGGAGACGACCGGGCAGTCGACAAGCGCGCGCCCGACCAGCGCGCCGGCGAGAGCCTCGACGCCGCCGGGAGGCAGCAGCCTCGAGCGGAGCCGGGAGTCGCATGCGACGACGGTCGCATGGCCCGGCGGGTAGCCCGAGAGGACCACGGTGACGCTCCTCCCCCGCCGCAGCACGACGTCGAGGACGCCGCGCGCGATCTCGACGTCGGGCACGAGCGCCGGCAGGAACCCCTCCGCCCGCACGCCGACGTCGGTCCGCTCGACGTCGAACCCCGGGAAGGCGTAGCGCCCGTCGGCGTCGGTCGCCGTCGAGTTCGCGACGGTCCGGTCGTCGAGGAGCTGTCGGTCGGCGGCGATCGCGTAGACGACCGCGCCCTTGACGGGCGCGCCGTCGGCGGCGGTCACGCGCCCGCGCACCGTCGGCGCCGGCTGCAAGACGAACTCGCGCTTCCACGGCCCCTCCCCCTCGAGCACCTCCTCCTCGCCGACCACCGGCAGGTACCCGACGGCCCAGAGGTCGTACACGAAGCGCGGCCCTTCGAGCGTGACCGCGCAGCGCCCGCGCGCGTCGGTCACCTCCGAGAGCAGGTGGGCGCCGGCGATGGGACGGCCATGCGGATCGGTCACCAACCCCTCGACGGCGAAGCGGGGGGGGCCCGGGGGCACTGGCGCCTTCGGGGCCCTCGCGGGCCCGGCGGGCGACGTCTCCGGCTCCCGGGCCCTCTCGTAGGCGGTCGACCCCCGTTCGCTCCGCCCCCCTCCCGGGCCCTCCCCCGCCGCGAGATAGAACACGAGCCCCGCCGCGAGCAGGACCGCCCCGAAGAGAAGCGGGAGCAGCGGGCCCTTCATGGGCGCCATCGTACGCGAGACCCGTTGACGAACTGTTGACACGGGGCGGCGCCATAGGGGATAGCGTTGGAGCAGGGAGCCGATGAAGCAGCGCATCCTTGTCGTCGAGGACGAGAGCGGCGTCGCGCGGGGCGTGCGGGACGCGCTTGCGTTCCACGGGTACAGCGTCGACGTCGCCGAGGACGGCGCCGAGGGCTACCGCCTCGCGCGCGACGGCGCCTACGACCTCGTCGTGCTCGACCTGATGATGCCCGGCCTCACGGGCTTCGAGGTGCTGAAGCGGCTGCGCGACGAAGGCGTGATGACCCCGGTGCTGATCCTGACCGCGCGCGGCATGGAGGGCGACCGCGTGAAGGGGCTCGACCTCGGCGCGGACGACTACGTCGTGAAGCCCTTCAGCGTGCGCGAGCTCGTCGCCCGGGTCGGCGCGCGGCTGCGCCGGCACACCGGCGAGCAGGCGGGCGACCACAAGGTGACGCTCGGCGAGGTCGAGTTCGACTTCGCCCGGCGCGAGGCGCGGCGCGGCGGACGGCTCCTTCCGCTGATGCCGAAGGAGTTCGACCTCGCGCGCTTCCTCCTCTCGAACCGCGGGAGGGTCGTCACCCGCGACGAGCTGCTCGTGAAGGTCTGGGAGTACCCCGCGACGGGGCTCATGACGCGCACCGTCGACAACTACATCCTGAAGCTGCGCCAGAAGGTCGAGGCCGACCCCGCCCGCCCGCGGATCATCCTGACGGTTCGGGGGAAGGGCTACCGCCTTGCCGACGCGTAGCACCCTCGGGCTGCTCTTCCTGCTGCTCGTGCTGGTGCCGGTGGGCGCGGCGGTCTACTTCGGCACCTCCGGGCTGCGCCGCGAGCAGGCGATGCTCGTCGAGGCGGAGCGGCAGGCGATGCACCGGCGCGCGGACGCGCTGCGCGACGCGCTCGTGCGCGAACTGCAGGGGCTCTACCGCGCGGAGGCCGCGGGCGAGGCGACGGCGCGGCGCGGGCCGGTCACCGACCGCTTCTCGATCGACGCGGCGGGGCGCGTGACGATGGCGGACGGCGGCGAGGTGCCGGGCGACATCGCCGAGGTCGCGCTGCGCCGGCGCGACGCGGAAGGCCAGGCGCTGACCTTCCACGGCGAGATCGCCACCGGCTCGGGCAGGGGCTTCCGCGTCGAGGCGGCGAGGATCGCGCGCCACTATCTCGACCCGCTGTCGCCGGAGTCGGTCGTGCCGCGCGCCGACGAGCGGATCGAGCGCGTCGAGCTCGTCAGGGACGACGTGCGCACGCGGCTCGAGCTGACCACCCCCCTCGGGCTTCCGCTGACCCTCTACCGCCACCTGATCCCCTCCACGCGGGACGCGGACCGCGCCCTCGCCCCGCCCGGCTACCTGCTGCTCTTCCGCATGAAGCCCGCGCAGGGGCTCGTCGAGCGCATGGACGAGGCGGGCCGGCGCACCTTCTGGACGCTCTGCGCGGTCGCGGCGGTGGCCGCGGCGGGGCTGCTCTTCGCGTGGCGCGCGATCCGGGCGGAGGCGCGGCTCGCCGAGCGCAAGACGGAGTTCGTCAGCGCGGTGAGCCACGAACTGCGCACGCCGCTCACGTCGATCCGCATGTACGCGGACATGCTGAAGGAGGGGTGGGTCGAGGACGAGCAGACCGCGCGGGACTACTTCGGGCTCATCAGCGCCGAGAGCGAGCGCCTCGCGCGCCTTGTCAACAACGTCCTCGACTTCTCGCGCATCGAGAAGGGGCAGAGGAGCTTCGAGATGCGCCGCGGCGACCCCGCGCCGGTCGTGCGCGACGCCGCCGAGGTGCTGCTCCCCTACCTGCGCGCGAAGGGGTTCGAGCTCCACCTCGACCTGCCCGAGTCGCTGCCGCCCTGCACCTTCGACAGGGACGCGCTGACGCAGATCCTCGTCAACCTGATCGACAACGCGGTCAAGTACGGCGCCCTTGAGGTGCGGATCGAGGCGCGGGGGGGCGCGGGGGGGTTCGAACTGCGCGTGCTCGACCGCGGCAAGGGGGTGCCGGCCCCGGAGCGCGAGACGATCTTCGAGCCCTTCCGCCGCGGGTCGAACGGAGCCGCCGGCGGCGGCAGCGGGCTCGGCCTCGCGCTGGTGCGGCGCTATGCGGAGGCCCACCGGGGCACGATCGCCGTCGGCGACCGCGAGGGGGGCGGGGCGGTCTTCACGCTGCGGCTGCCCGCATAGCGGCGGGCGGGGAGGAGACCGTCCTGCAATGTGACCACCAGAGGTTACATCGTGCTCACGCTCGCCGTCGGAATCAGGGACCTGAGGAAGCGCCTGAGCGAGTTCGTCCGCCGCGCGAGGGGAGGGCCGGTGGCTCCTCGTCGATGTGACGGGCGAGATCCTCGACCGGGCGCGACGACGCTTCCCGGCGGAGCCGATCCGCACGCTCGAGGCTCTCCACCTCGCGACGATGCTCTACCTGACTCCCCACCTCGCCCCGCTCGAGCTGCTGAGCCTCGACGCCCGTGTGCGCAGGAACTCCGCCCTGCTCGGCTTCCGCTCCCTCGCAACCGGCTGAACCCCGGCCGCGCTCACTTGCGGAAGATGAAATAGACCGCCGCGAGGATGCAGAGCGCCGCCCAGAGGTAGTCGAGCTTGAGCGGCTGCCTCATGTAGAAGAGCGCGAAGGGGACGAAGACCGCGAGCGTGATCGCCTCCTGCATGATCTTCAACTGCGGCAGCGAGAGGGCGCGGTAGCCGATCCGGTTCGCGGGGACCTGCAACAGGTACTCGAAGAGCGCGATGCCCCAGCTCACGAGAGCCGCGACGATCCACGGCTTGCTGCGCAGGTCCTTCAGGTGGGCGTACCACGCGAACGTCATGAACACGTTCGACAGCACGAGCAGGCCCGCGGCCTGCAACGGGACGGGGAGGGTCATGGCGCACGAGTCTACTGCGCCAAGGGGGCGGGAGGCCGCGGGTGCGCTACGCCTTGCGCTGTGGGCCGCGCTGCCCGCCCTCCTGCTGCCGCCGGCGCCCGCGGAACCCGCCCGATCGCGACGGGCACGAGGCGCCTACGCGAGGGGATCGAGGCCCCGCGCGACGTCGATCCGGTAGGCGGCGAGCGCAGGGAGGAGCCCCGCGGCGATCCCGACCGCGAGCAGCGCGAGGACCAGGGGGGGCTCGGGGGGGGTGAGGCCGAGGCCGTCGAGGCGGATGCCGCCGCGCGCTTCGACGAGCGGCGCGAGCAGCGCCGCGCCGCCGTGGCCGAGCAGCAGGCCCAAGAGCGCGCCGAGGCCGCAGAGCAGCGCCGCCTCGGCGAGCACCGTCGCGAGGATGCGCGCGCGGGTCGCGCCGAGCGCGCGCAAGAGCGCGACCTCGCGGCGGCGGTCGTTCATCGAGAGGTAGAGCGAGACCGCGACTCCGATCGCGGCGACCGCGATCACGAGCCACGCGACCCAGCCGAGGACCCGCTGCGCCGCGCCGATCAGGTCGAAGAGTTCGGCGATGACCTGCACGGGCCGCACCGCCTGCGCCTCGTCGCCGTCGTTGATCTCCTTCAGCAGCGGCTCGAGCACGAGCGGCGAGCCGCTCCTCGTCCTGAGCAGGACCGCGGTGACGGCGTCGCCCCCCTGTTCGAGGCCCGCGTGGCCCCGCAGGTGGAGGAACTCGTGCAGTCCGACGTAGATGGCCCGGTCGTGCGACGTGCCGGTGCGCGGCGCGACCGCCCGGACGGTGAAGGGCTCGTGCGCGTGGGTGGGGTCGTCCTCGAGTCCCGTGTGGGAGGGGACGAAGCGATCGCCGGCGTCGAGACCCGTGTCGGCGCCCGCGACCGCCTCCCCTCCCCCGAGGCCCCCTTCCATGCCCAGCAGATGGACGAGGAACTCCGGCGTCGTCCCCACGATCGCGACGCCGCGGTAGGTGTCGCCGAGCGCGACCGGGATCGCGTACGCGAGGCGGTCGTCGGCGGCGAGGCGCCCGTGCAGCGCGAGCGGGACCCGGCCCGGCGCGCGGCCGACATGGAAGAGCGCGGCAAGCACGAGGTCGATGCGGCTCCCCTTCGTGCCGCCGACGATCGCCTCGACGCCGCGGGCGGTGCCGGCGTAGGAGTCGCGGGCGGCGGCCTCGAGGAGGAGCACCGCCGAGAGCAGCGCGACCCCGAGCGCGACGGAGAGGCCGGTCAGCGCGCTGGCGAGCGCCCTCTGGCGCAGGCTGCGCCACGCCATCGCGAGCGGACCCACCTAGTCCTTCCCGAGGATGGCGGTGAGATTGAGCAGGCGCGGGCCGCGGCGCACCGCGATGACGACCTTCTGGCCCGGCGTGCAGTTGCCGTGCACCTGGTTGAAGCTGGTCAGCGAGCGGATCGGGTTCTTCTCGAACTCCTCGACCTTGTCGCCCACCTGGAAGCGGGCGCGGTCGGCGGGGCTCTTGTCCTCGATGAAGATCACGTAGACGCCGTCCTGCCTCTGCTCGAGGGAGAGGCCGAGGAAGGGGCCCATGTCGAGGCCGGTCGCGTCGCTGCGCGTGAAGGGCGGGCGCGTCTCCCGCGTGGCGAGGTCGAGGCAGACGTCCGCCGCGAGCCGCGCGACCCTCTCGATGCCCTTCCGGTCGATCCCCTTCCAGTCGTCGCTCGGCCGGTGGTAGTCCTTGTGGAGCCCGGTGAAGAAGAAGAGCACCGGCATGCCCTTCTCGTAGAACGACGTGTTGTCGCTCGGCGCGCGGCCGCCGGGGTTGAACTTGCAGTCGATCCGGTGCGCGCGGTTCTTGCTCTCGAGCAGTTCGGGGAAGATCGGCGAGGTGCCGGTGCCGCCGACCTGCAGCTTGCCGCGCTCGAGACGGCCCACCATGTCGAGGTTCACCATCGCGACGCACTGCTCGAGCGGGACGAGCGGGCTCTCGACGTAGTGCTTGCTGCCGAGAAGCCCCAGCTCCTCGGCGGTGAAGAAGAGGATCAGCACGTCCCGCCGGAGGCCGTTCCGCCGCGCCGCGAGGAAGGCGGCGACTTCGAGCAGGCTCGAGGAGCCGCTCGCGTTGTCGTCGGCGCCGTTGTGGATCGCGCCGTCCCCCTTGCTGCCGGCGAGCGAGCCGTAGGCGCCGAGGCCGACATGGTCGTAGTGGGCGCCGACGACGAGCGCCTCCCTCGCGCCCTCGGCCGTGCGCGGCGCCTCGAGGAGGCCGCAGATGTTGCGGACCGGCAGCCGCTTCGCGTCGAGCAGCGCGTGGACGGAGAGCGTCGCTCCGTCGAGGTCGCGGGAGCGCGGCTTCAGGCCCTTGTCGATCGCGTTCTGCTCGCGCTGGAGGTTGAGCCCGAGCACCTTGCCGAGGCGCCTGCCCGCCTTCAGCGTGACGTGGAAGACCGGGATCCCGGAGGGGTCGCCGCCGACGTCGTGCATCGCGACGTCCTCCTTCGGCTTGCTCACGTTCTCGGGGTCGTTGACGATCACGAGCGCCGCGGCGCCGGCGCCCACCGCGGTGCGCACCTTCGCCTCGAAGACCGCGTACCGCCGGCGCGTCTCCGGGTCCTTGAAGGGGCTCTTACGGTCCTCGTAGGCGGGGGCGTGGCGCAGCACGACGACGACCTTCCCCTTCGCGTCGATCCCCTCGTAGTCGTCGTAGCCGAGTTCGGGCGCGGCGATGCCGTAGCCCGCGAAGAGCGCGGGCGCCGTCACCTCCCCGGCGCTCGACAGCGTCAGCGGCTTCAGGTCGTCGCCGAACTCGACGGTCTCGTCCCTCCCCTCGCGCTCGGCGACGAGCCGCGTCTCCGGCCGGATGTCGAACCCCTTCGGAAGGCTGAACTCCTGGAAGAACGACCCCTCCTTGCCGAGACCCTTGAGGCCCAGCGCCTCGAGGCGCTGCGCGATGTAGACGCCGGCCGCCTCCTCGCCGGGCGACCCCGCCGCGCGCCCCTGCCGCTCGTCGTCGCTGAGCCACTTCAGGTGGTCGAGGATCGCCTTGCCGTCGATCGGCGGCGGCCCCTCGCCCTCCCCGCCGCCGGCGGGGAGGGCGAGGAGCACAACCGAAAGCCACGCGGCGCAGCGGCGCATCCCCCTATGGATAACCGGCTTGCGCCCAAACGTACACTGTCCGCCCATGCAGGCGGCCAAGGCGGCCTCCCCGGCCCGGCTCCTCGCGACCTCCATCGGCGGCAAGCTCGCCATGTCGGTGACGGGCCTCCTGCTCTTCGGATTCGTCACCGCCCACCTCGCCGGCAACCTGCTGCTGCTCGCGGGCCCCGAGGCGCTGAACGGCTACGCCCACTGGATGCACACCCACCCGCAGGCGGTCTGGTCGATGCGGTCGCTCCTGCTCGCAGCCTTTTCGCTCCACGTCGCGACCGCGATCCGGCTCACGCGGCAGAACCGCGCCGCCCGGCCGGTCCGCTATGCCGTCGAGGCGACGGTGCGGGCGAGTTGGGCCTCGCGCCACATGATGCTGACGGGGCTCCTGCTGCTCGCCTTCGTCGTCTATCACCTGCTCCACTTCACGCTGCACGTCGTCCCCACGGGCGAGATCGAGGGGGTCGGGGGGAGGCTCGACGTCTATGCGATGGTCGTGCGGGCCTTCCGCAACCCGGCGGTGGCCCTCGCCTACGTGGCGGCGCAGGTGGTGCTCGGCGTCCACCTCCTCCACGGCGGCCGGAGCCTCTTCCAGTCGGCCGGCTTCCGGGGGCCCCGCCGCCTCGCCCTCGTTCTCCCTCTGCTTGTCGCGGCGGGCAACGTGATGCTTCCGCTGCTGGTCCTGCTGCGTGTTGCGGGCAACGCATGAGGCTCGACAGCCGCATCCCCCGGGGCCCCCTCGAATCGAAGTGGCAGCGGTTCCGCCACGAGATGCGCCTCGTCAACCCGGCCAACAAGCGCAAGTTCCGGATCCTCGTCGTCGGGTCGGGCCTCGCCGGCGGCGCCGCCGCCGCGACGCTGGCGGAACTCGGCTACGAGGTGGACTGCTTCTGCTTCCAGGACAGCCCGCGCCGCGCGCACAGCATCGCCGCGCAGGGGGGGATCAACGCGGCGAAGAACTACGCGGGCGACGGCGACAGCGTCGGCCGGCTCTTCCACGACACGATCAAGGGGGGCGACTTCCGCGCGCGCGAGGGCAACGTCTACCGCCTCGCGGAGCTCTCGGCCAACATCATCGACCAGTGCGTCGCGCAGGGGGTGCCCTTCGCGCGCGAGTACGGCGGGCTGCTCGACACGCGCTCGTTCGGCGGCGCGCAGGTGAGCCGCACCTTCTACGCGCGCGGGCAGACGGGGCAGCAGCTCCTGCTCGGCTGCTACGCGGCGCTCTCGCGGATGATCCACGCGGGCAGGGTGCGGATGCACACGCGCACCGAGATGCTCGACCTCGTGACCGTCGACGGTCGCGCGCGCGGCATCGTCACGCGAGACCTCGTCACCGGCAGGATCGGGCGGCACGCGGGCCACGCGGTGTTGCTCTGCACCGGCGGCTACGGGCGGATCTTCTACCTCTCGACGAACGCGATGGGCTGCAACGTCACGGCGACCTGGCGCGCCTACCGGCGGGGCGCCGCGTTCGCGAACCCCTGCTACACGCAGATCCACCCGACCTGCATCCCGGTCCACGGCGACCGGCAGGGCAAGCTGACGCTGATGTCGGAGTCGCTGCGCAACGACGGCAGGATCTGGGTGCCCGGGCGGAAGGGCGACCCCCGCGCCCCCTCCGACATCCCCGAGAACGAGCGGGACTACTACCTCGAGCGCAAGTACCCCTCCTACGGCAACCTCGCCCCGCGCGACATCGCGTCGCGCAGCGCGAAGGAGGCCTGCGACGAGGGGCGCGGCGTCGGGCCGGGCGGCCGCGGCGTCTACCTCGACTTCGCCGACGCGATCCGCCGCCTCGGCCGTCCGGCGATCGAGGAGCGGTACGGCAACCTCTTCGACATGTACGCGCGGATCACCGGCGAGGACCCCTACGCGACGCCGATGCGCATCTACCCCGCGTCGCACTACACGATGGGCGGCCTCTGGGTGGACTACCACCTGATGAGCACGATCCCCGGCCTCTTCGTGCTCGGCGAGGCGAACTTCAGCGACCACGGCGCGAACCGGCTCGGCGCGAGCGCGCTGATGCAGGGGCTCGCCGACGGCTACTTCGTCATCCCCGACACGCTGGGCCACTACCTCGGCAGCGAGCGGCTCGCGCCGGCGGACGGCGGGCACGCGGAGTTCGCGCGGGTCGAGGGCGAGGTGGAGGCCCGGGTGAAGCGGCTGCTGTCGGTGAAGGGCGCGCGCCCGGCCGAGTCGTTCCACAGGGAGCTCGGGCTCCTGATGTGGGACAAGTGCGGCATGGCGCGGAACGCGGAGGGGCTCGGGGAGGTGCTGGCGAGGATCCCCGAGATCCGCGAACGCTTCTGGCGCGAGCTGTCGGTGCCCGGGAGCGGCGAGTCGCTCAACATGGCGCTCGAGGGCGCGGGGCGCGTCGCGGACTTCCTCGAGTTCGCGGAGCTTCTCTGCACGGACGCGCTCGAGCGCGACGAGTCCTGCGGCGGCCACTTCCGCGAGGAGCACCAGACGGGCGACGGCGAGGCGAAGCGCGACGACGAGCGCTTCTGCCATGTCAGCGCGTGGGAGTACGCGGGCGAGGGGAGGCGGCCGCTGCTGCACAGGGAGCCGCTCGCCTTCGAGAACGTCGCGCTCGCGACGAGGAGCTACCGGTAGATGGACCTGACGCTGCGGATCTGGCGGCAGGCGGGCGCGGCCGGGCCCGGGAGGCTCGTCGACTACCCCGTCGCGGGGATCAGCGCGCACGCCTCCTTCCTCGAGATGCTCGACGTGCTGAACGAGGGGCTCGTCGCGAGGGGCGAGGAGCCGGTCGCCTTCGACAGCGACTGCCGCGAGGGGATCTGCGGCATGTGCTCCCTCGTCATCGACGGCGTGCCGCACGGCCCCGACCGCGGCGCGACGGTCTGCCAGCTCCACATGCGCCACTTCCGGGACGGCGCGCGGATCACCGTCGAGCCCTGGCGCGCGAAGGCGTTCCCGGTCGTGCGCGACCTCGTCGTGGACCGCTCGTCGTTCGACCGGATCGTGCAGGCGGCGGCTACATCTCGTCGCGCTGCGGCTCGGCGCCCGACGCGAACAGCCTCCCCGTGCCGAAGCGCGACGCGGACGTCGCGATGGAGGCCGCCACCTGCATCGGCTGCGGCGCCTGCGTCGCCGCGTGCAAGAACGCGAGCGCCATGCTCTTCGTCGCGGCGAAGGTCGTCCACTTCGCGCGCCTGCCGCAGGGCCAGCCCGAGCGCGCGAGCCGCGCCAAGGCGATGGTCGGCGCGATGGACCGCGAGGGGTTCGGCAACTGCACGAACCAGTACGAGTGCGAGGCGGTCTGCCCGAAGGAGATCCCGGCCTCGTTCATCGCCGACCTGAACCGCGAGTTCCTCTATCGGGACAACGGGGTCTGACCCCGTTGTCCCGCGCTCACAGGTACCGGGCGATCTCGTCGAGGGCGAGGCAGCGGACGAAGTAGTTGTAGTGGCTCGTCAGCGCGGCGGAGAGGGGGACGGGACGCGGGTCGGCGAGGGCGCCGAGCGCGATGACCGCCATCGCGCGCAGCGTGTCGGGGTTGCTGTCGCGGCGGTAGGCGTCGACGAGCGCGTCGACGACCTCCGCGGGCGGGTCGGCGAGGAGGCCGAGCCCCGAGACGCAGGCGGCCCTCGTGTAGGCGGTGCCCTCCTCGCGGAGCATCGCGACCAGCTCCGGGGCCGCCGACGATTTCAACAGCAACGCCAACCCCATCGCGGCGCCCCGGCGGACCTTCGCGTCGTTGTACCTGCGGAGGATCTCGCGCAGCGCCGCGGCGCCGCTCAGGTCGCCGTGCAGCCCGACGGCGAGGGCGCCGAACTCGAGCATCGCCGCGCCGCCGTCGAGGCTGCTCTTCCCGAGGTGGTCGAGGGTGAGCGGCTGCGCGGCGTTCACGCGCGCGAGCGCGCAGGAGAGCGCGAGGACGGCCCGATCCCCGGCCGTGCGCGCCCTCTCGTACGCGCCGAGCAGCGCGTCGCCGGCGTCGCTGCCGCAGAGCCCGAGCGCGAGGTAGAGGAACGCCCGGTCGCGCTCGTTGTTGAGGACGTTGTCGCCGAGCAGCTCCTTGAGCGCCCCAAGGGCGTGGGGGCCGCCGATCTGCGCGAGCGACATCACCGCGAACTGCTGGGCGACGTGGTCGCTGCGGGCCTCGCGGACCAGCCGCGCGAGCCGCCCGATCTGGTGCTCGTCCGAGCGCGCGACCACCTGTCCGAGGCCGATCACCGCCGAGCGGCGCACCTCCCTGTCTGCGGATCTCGCGTCCGCAAGCCGGAAGCAGAGGTCCGCCGCCCCGGCCACCCTGCGCCGGGCCAGGGCGGTGAGGGAGAGCGCCTGGACGGCGGGGCCGGCCCGGTCGGAGTCCCGCGCGAAGCCCTCGAGCGCGGCATCGGACTCCGCACCGCCCGAGAAGCCGAGCAGGTGGGCGGCCATGCGGCGGCGCTCCTCCTCGGCGGTCTGCGGCGGCGCCGCGGGCTCGCCGCCCCGGTCGGAGTCCCGGAAGCGGAGGTGCCAGAGGAGCAGGTCGCGCGACTCGTCCGTCCCGTCGGTCGCGAGCGACACGAGCGCCATGCCGCGGGCGCGGACCGACTCCTCCTTGTCGCCGGCCAGCGTGCGCATGACGCCGCGGTTGTCGGCGAGCCCGAGGATCCCCATGCCGTAGATCGACGAGTCGCGGACGTCGAACCACCCCTCGCCGGGGTAGCGGATGTGGCGCTGGAGCAGCGCGTTCGCCTGCGGGAGCCCGAACTTCCCGAGCACGATCGCGGCGCTCGCGCGCACCGAATGGCTCTTGTCCTCGAGCGCCCCGGCGACCGTTTCGTAGAGCAGCTCGCGCAGCGGTCGCCTCGCGTCGGGGAGGGCAAGGCCCGTCAACGTCGCACCCCGCGTCCGCACGGCGAGCACGCGCTCGGCGTTGTACGCCCACCACGTCTGCCAGTCGCTCTCGCTCACGCTCTCCGCGACGGTCGTGGCGGGGTTGCCGCGCCCGTCGCGCGGCGTGACCGTGGGCCCCCCGGCCGGGAAGACCTGCGTCCCCCCCGACGAGGGCGGCGGCTGATTGCGCCCGCTCTCGCCGTGCCCCCGGGCGGCGGCGGCGAGAAGAAGCGCGGCAAGGATCGTGCGCATGATCACCTCCAGGGCCCGTGGACGGCGCCGACGCCGCCCTCAGAGGATCGAGAACGCCTCGGCCAGCACATCGGAGATCACGTAGGGGTTGAGCCCGAGGCCGAACGCCGCCAGCAGCGGGACATCCTCGCCGTCGCCGATGCGGCCGAGCGCCGCGAGGGCGATCGCGCGCTCCTCCCCCTGCCGCCCCTTGTCGCGGACGATCGCGACGAGCGGCGCCACCGCGCGCTCGGTGCCGATGAGGCCGAGCGCCCACGCGACCGCCGCGCGGTTCCACGTCGTCTTCGACTCCCGGAGGAGCCCGAGGAGGTCGTCGATCGCGCCGCCCCGCTTCAGCAGCGCGAGCGCGATCGTCCCCTCGCGCTGGATCACCGGGTCGTTCGCCTCGCGGACGATCTTCTCGACGGTCGGGATCGACGCCGCGTCGTCGAGGATGCCGAGGGCGACCATCGCGTGCGGCGCGAACGCCGGGTTCTCCTCCTTGAGCCGGTCGCGAAGCATCGGCGCGGCGGCCTTGTGTCCCGCGAGCGCAAGGCCGAGGGCGCAGGCGGCGCGGTCCGACGGGTTCTTGAGCCTCTCGAACTCCTCCATCAGCACCGATCCCGCGTCCGCATGGCCCGAGATGCCGAGCGCGAGGTGGTAGAAGCCCCGGTCCTCCTGGTCGCACGCCGAAAGGCCCATCGCGAGCTGCGTCGCCGCGCGTTCGCCGCCGATCCTGCCGAGGCTCATCACGAGCAGCGTGCGGACGCCGCCGTCCCGGTCGCGGTGCGCCTTCCTTCCGAGCAGGTCGATGACGCCCTCCTCCCCGGCCCCCACCAGCGTCCCGCACGCGATCGCGGCGCCGCAGCGGACGACGCGCTTCGCGTCGCCGTCGCCGACGAGCGCAAGCAGGTCGGGCAGCGCGAGCGGGTTGGCGAGCCGCCCCAGCGAAGCCGCCGCCGAGCCGCGCGCCGGCTCCGAAAGCTCCGGATCGAGGGCGGCGCCGAGCAGCGGCAGCACCGTCGAGGGCAGCCGCGCCCAGCCGAGCGCCGTCGCCGCCGCGGTGCGCAACTCCTCGACGGAGGGCCGGCTGCCGCCGATCGCGCCCTCACCGTCGGAGAGGAGCCGGAGCAGGAAGTCGCCGTCGCCGAGGAAGCCGAGCCCGAGCACGCCGAACCCGCGCACGCGCGTGTGCTCCTTGCCGTCGAGCACGATCGAGCGCAGCCGCGGCGCGAGCGCCGCGTCGCGCATCAGCGCGAGCCCGAGCATGGAAGCCTCGCGCACCTGCCGGCTCTTGTCGCTCCGCAGCAGGTCGAGCAGCACCGGGATCGCCTCCTTCGCGCCGTACTTCCCGAGGGCGACGGCGGCGGAGGTGCGCAACTCCTCGTCCTCGTCGCGCAGCATCCCGGTCATCAGCGGGATCAGCGTCCCCGTGCGGAGCGCCGCGCGGTCGAAGAGGTCCTTGCCGGTCCGCTCGCCGGTCACGACGGTCCGCTCGAGCACGCGCTGCCGGAGCCTCAGGTAGGGCTCGCGGTTCTGGAACCACCACGCCTGCCAGGGCGAGAAGGGGAAGCCGCCGCGGCTCCGCGCCGTCGCCGGCCCCCCGCGCCCCCCGGGAGTGAACGGGTCGCCGGGAAGGCCGCCCGGCGGGGGCCGGAAGACCCCGCCGTGCGCCAGCGCGGCGCCCGCAAGCAGCAGCAATCCAAGGGCGATTCGCCTCATCCGGTCCCCCCTTGGGAACGCACCGACGGCGCCCGTTTCACCGAGAACCACTCGAGGCAGGCGACCGCGATCGGATCCTCGGCGGAGTCGCAGCCGAGGTAGAGCACGCGCCCGGCGCCGCGCGGGCCCATGAGCGCGACGCAGAGGTCGCCCGAGCGGTAGAGCGCGTGGCCGACGCCCGTCACCGGCGTCAGGGAGGCGGGGGGCAGCGGGGGGAGGAGGGGGAGGAGAGGCCGGGGCTCGCCCTGGACCGGCGTGTCGAAACGGAGCAGGTGGAGCGCCGGCAGCAGCGGCCCGTCGCCGCCATAGAGCGCGAGATCCCCGCCGTCGACGACCTCGCGCACGAGATCGCGCACCGCCTCCGTCGGCACCGAGGGGACCGGAACGAGGCGCATCGCCGGATTGTACGCCTTGCCCGGCGTCCGGCGTGAGGTACTCGTAGAGGTGGAGCGCAACGCTCCCCAGTGGAGAACCGGACCGCAATCGTCGACCCGCACCGCGCAGCAGAAGCCACGCTGGCCCGTTTCCCGTACGCTGACACAATGTCCCCATGGCGCTGCGCGGCGGGCACGAGGCGAGTCGGGTGAGAACACCACACACCAAGGGCCCCGGGCGAAAGCTCGGGGCCCTTCCTCATGCGGCGCGGCGCCGCCCCCCCCTACAATCCCCGGCGTGATCCGCGTCGGCACGGCGGGCTTCGCCTACAAGGACTGGGAGGGGGCGGTCTATCCGCCGGGCGTGGACCGGCTCGCCTATCTCGCGGGCTTCTTCCCGTGCATCGAGATGAACGTCACCTTCTACCGCGTGCCGACGCGCAAGGCCGTCGAGGGCTGGCTCGAGACGGTGAAGCGGCGCGAGGACTTCCGGTTCACCTTCAAGCTCTACCAAGGTCTCACCCACGGCACCGAGGACGACGCGCTCGCCCCCTTCCTCCACGCGCTCGCCCCCTGCCGCGACGCGGGGCGGCTCGGCGCGATCCTCCTCCAGTTCCCCTTCTTCTTCCGCAACACGCAGCAGAGCCGGGCGCGCCTCTCCCACCTCGCGGGCGGGCTCGCCGGCTGGCCCTGCGCCGTCGAGGTGCGCGACAGGGGGTGGCTCTCGGCGCCGGCGCTCGACTTCCTGAATCGCCTCGGCCTCTCGCTCGCGTCGATCGACATCTGCCAGGCGAAGGACTCGATCCCCCCCTGCGCGCTGGTCACCGGCCCCCTCGGCTACGCGCGGCTGCACGGGCGCAACCGCGCCGCGTGGTTCTCGAAAGGGGCTTCGCGCGATCAGAAGTACGACTACCTCTACTCCCCCGCGGAACTCGACACGTGGGCGGGCATCATCGCGGAGGTCGCCGCGAAGTCGCAGCAGACGTTCGTGATCACGAACAACCACTTCGGCGGCAAGGCGGTCGCGAACGCCTTCCAGTTGAGCCGCCTGCTCACCGGCACCGCCCCCGAGCCCCCCGAACATCTCAAGTCGCGGTTCCCCGCACTACACTTGGCCCGATGACCACCACCCTCCTCCTCGGCGCGGCCGCGATCGCGTCGCTTCGCGAGGCGCTCGCCGAGGCGGGCTACGAGTTCCGCGCGCTCGACCACGCGCACTGGCAGGCGCGCGGCGAGGAGGTGGTGGTCAGCGCCTACCGGAGCGGGAAGGTGGTCGTGCAGGGCAGGGGCGCCGGCCTCTTCCTCGGGCGATTCGGAGGGGGCGGGGGGGAGGGGCCGGGCGAGACGCAGGTCGGCAGCGACGAGTCGGGCAAGGGGGACTACTTCGGGCCGCTCGTCGTCGCGGCGGTCGTCGTGACGCCGGAGCACGCGGCGAAGCTCGCGAAGGCGGGGGTGCGCGACTGCAAGACGATGGGCGACGAGGCGGTCCACCGGGCGGCGCTCGTGATCCGGGCGCTCTGCCCGCACGCGATCGTCGCCCTCTCGCCCGGGCAGTACAACGCGCGCCACCGCGAGACGGGCAACGTCGCGGTCTTCCTCGCGGCGATGCACGCCGACGCGATCGCCGCCGCGCTCTCGGGGGCTAAGGGGTGCGAGCGCGTCGTCATCGACCAGTTCACGCGGCCCGAGCGGCTCCGGGCGGAGCTGAAGCGGGCGGGCGTCGGCCTGCCCGCGGAGATCCGCACTAAGGCGGAGGACAACCCGGCGGTCGCGGCGGCGTCGGTGCTCGCGCGGGCGGAGTTCCTGAACGGGCTCCGCGAATTGGGCCACGGGTTCGGCACGGAACTGCCGAAGGGGGCGGGCGAGCCGGTGGACAGGGTCGCGCGCGAGATCTACGCGCTCGGCGGAATCGACGCGCTCGCCGGGATTGCGAAGACGCACTTCAAGACGACGGAGAAGGCGGTCAGCGCGCGACGGTGAGCGACCGGCGGCCCCCGGGGCCGTACCGGCAGACGGCGAAGCCGCCGTCGAACGCGGCCACGCGGCCGATGCCCTGCAGGGCCGCCTCGGCCCGCGCACGCCTGGGCGCCTCGGGATCGAGCGAGATCTGCGTCCGTGACATCATGGCACACCCGCCTGCGGCAGGAGCCGAGCGACGGTCGCGTCCCCGAGGATCGCCCTCACAGGCGCGATGAGGTCGAGCGCGCGCGTCTCGGCGGGGGTGAACCAGCCGAAGCGGACTCCCTCGTCGCCGAGCCGCGGCTCGCCTTGGGCCTCGACGAGAAAGAGGTGCCACCGGTGCCAGTCGGCGCCTCGGCGGCAGCGGTCGGCGAGCAGGCGCGGGGCGTCCTCCCAGACGGCGCGGGCCGCCGTGACCTCGAGGCCCACCTCCTCGCCGACCTCCCGCCGCATCTCCCGCCCCGGGTCGGCCTCCTCTTCGAGGTGGCCGGCCGGGATCGTCCAGCCGGGCGGGTACTTGCAGCGCTCGAAGAGCAGGAGACGGCCGTCGCGCACGACGAGCGCGCCGACGCTCTCGTGGACGAGCCCCTGCGGGCCGAGCGAGAAGCGCGCGCGGCCGTCGAAGAGGAAGCAGCGGTCCTCGACGTGGCCGCGGGGGCAGCGGTAGCGTTCAAAGCCCCCCTCGACGAGCGCGACCGCGCCCGGGGCCCCGCAGCGGAAGCAGAACTGGCCCTTCCCTCCGGGGCCGAGGCGCGAGGCGAGCGCGGCGGCGTCGGCCACGGGCTGATCCTACCGCGCTAGAATGGACTCGATGCGTGCGTGCGCCGCGTTGCTCCTCTTCGCGCTCGCCGCGGCGGCGCAACAGGAGGGGGAGATCGAACGGCTCGTCGCGGCCCTCGGCGACGGGAGCCGCCCCAGGCGCGAGGCGGCGCACGACGAGCTCCTGCGCATGGGGGAGGAGATCCTGCCGAGGCTGCGCGAGTTCGACCACCCCGATCCCGAGGTGCGGCGGCGCCTGCGCGCGATCCTGCGCGGCGCGCAGCAGATCCGGCTCGAGGCGTCGCTGCCCCCGGGCCCCCTTTCGATCGGCGCCCCGCTCCGGCTGCGCGCCGAACTGCGCAACGACACCGAGGAGTCCTACCTCGTCCCGCTCTCGGAGACGGTCGCGCCCGGCACCGGGAGCCTCTCCCCCTTCCAGCTCATCGTCGACGGCCGGCTCGTGCGGTTCACCCCCGACCGGGTGGAACTGGTCAGCGCCGAGGCGCCGTGGATCCGCCTCGTGCCGGGGGCGGTGCTCGCGGTCGAGATCACGCTGCCCGCGGAGGATCTGCCGCTGCGGCGGCTGGGGCGCGTCGAGTTGCGGGCGGCCTTCGAGACGACCAAGCTGCTGAGGCGCTACTCGTTCGAGGAGCCTCCCGACGACATGCAGCAGGAGACGGTCTCGGTGCGCGTCGAGGCGCCGGCGCTCGAGGTCGAAGTGGTGGGGAGCAGCGCCCCGGAACTCGAGAGGGCGCTCGCCGCGCGCGACCCGAGGGCGATCGCCGAGCTCATGCTGCGCGAGGACGACGCGGTGCTGCCGCTGCTCCGCGCGCACCTGCTCGACCCGGCGGTGCGCCTCGCGGCGGTGCGGCGGCTCGCCGGTGCGGCGCGCCCGGAGGACCTCGAGTCGATCCTCGACGCGACCCGCGACGCGAGCCCGGAGGTGCGCACGGCGGCGGTGCTCGGCCTCGGCGGCTTCCCGGACAGGCGCGCGCGGCGCCGCCTCGCGCTGCTCGCGCGCAGCGACGACCACGAGCTGACGGGCCCCGCCGTGAGGGCGCTGATGCGCCACCGCCACGCGTCGACGATCCAGACCTACCTCGACCTGCTCAAGCACAACTACCGCGACGGCCCCTGGCTCCGGGACATCCACGACGCGCTCTTCGAGTGGACCGGCCGCACCGTGAACTGCACGCGCCGGTCGGAGATCGAGGCCTTCGAGAGCTGGTGGGTCGCGAACCACGAGGCCTGGTCGGCCTCGGCGGAGGGGGAGTAGGCGCAGGCCCGCCCGAGGAGCCTACGCCTCCCCCCACGTGAAGGTGCGCTTGATCGTCACGCCGCCGCCGCCGGACTTGCCGCCGTCCATCTCGATCTGGCCCTTCGCCTCGAAGTCGACGTCGCGCCCCTTCGCGACGTCGAAGCGCCAGGTCCCGGTGTAGCGCCCGCTGTGGGCGTGGCCGAGGTCCTCGTAGGTGCAGGCGAAGTCGAAGGTGATCGTCGCGACCCCCTGCTCGACCCTCTCGAGCTTGAACTGCGCGCGCCCGAGGACCCCCTTCGGGACCGGCTGCCCCGCCGTCTCGAGGAAGGTCGTCGCGCTGACCTCCCACGTGTCGCCCGCGGCGACCGCCTCCTTCGGCAGCAGGCCGTCGCGCCAGTTCTGCAGGTGGCCCACCAACTGCTTGTGGACCTCCGTCACGTCGCCCTTGTCGGAGAAGAGGCCCCACCGGTCGGCGAGGCGGCGCCAGACGAAGGTCTGCCCCTCCGAGCTCGCCGCCTTCGTCTCGCCCTCCTTCTCCTCGGCCCTCGCGGACTCGACGACGGTGCGCGCGAAGCGGAGCACCTCGACGCGCTCGATGCTCGGGTGCGCGGTCTTGTCGACGTCGACGACGGTGCGGCGGAGCTTGGTCGGGAAGCTGTACCTCCAGCGGAAGACCTTCCCCCCGCCGACGGTCTCGAGCCACCATTCGCGCTGCTGCTCGTCGACGTACGAGGAGCCCTTCGCGAACCGGTACTCGAGCTTGTGGCGGACCGCATCCGGGGGCGCGAGCAGCAGCACGAGCAGGAGCAGGGGGGCCATGGGGGGATTCTAGACGGCCTGCGCGACGAGACCGAGCAGCGCCTCGGCGGAGCGGGGCATGTAGCGGTCGCGGGCCAATACGGCGACGATCGTGCGCGAGAGCGGCTCGCCCTTGATCGCGCGCGCCTTCAGGCGGCGGCCGTCGCCCTCGGCGATCGCGCCGCGAGGCAGGATCGCGCAGCCGAAACCGTGCGCCGCGTACTGCTTCTGCACCTCGATGTTGCCCGTCTCGAGGACGATCCGCGGGCGCACGCCCGCCTGCCGCAGCGCGCGGTCCACGGCGTCGCGCGTCGCGGTCCCGCGCTCGAGCGCGACCATGGGCCGCCCGTCGAGAGCTTGCAGCGTCACCTCGTCGCGGCGCAGCAGCGGGTCGCCCGCCTGCGCGACGACGACGAAGGGCTCGGCGTAGAGGTCGCGCGCCTCGAGCCGGCGGTCGAGGGAGACCGGCTTCGTCACGATGCCGAAATCGAGTTCGCCGCGCACGAGCAGGTCGAGGATCTCGCTCGTGTGCGCGTTGCGGATCGTCACCTCCGCCGCCGCGTACCTCTTCCGGAACCGCTTCAGCACCGGCGGCAGCAGGTAGAGCGAGGCGGTGTCGCTGCAGCCGAGCCGCACGCGCCCCGAGCCGGTCTCGCGCAGCTCCCGCAGCCGCGCGAGCGCCCCCTCGACGTCGCGGAAGATCTTCTCCGCCGACTCGAAGAGCACCGACCCCGCCTCGGTCAGCGCGACCCCCTGCCGCGCCCGGTCGAAGAGGCGCTCGCCGAGCTCGCTCTCGAGCGTCTTGATCCTCACCGACATGGCCGGCTGCGAGACGTGCAGCAGCTTCGCCGCCCGGCTGAACGAGCGCTCGCGGGCGACGTGGCAGAAGGAGCGGAGGGCGTCGAGATCCATAAGCGCCGATGATACCCGGCACGCTGCCATCCACGGTAGTGATTCACGCGGGGCCGGGGGTGCGCTCGACGAGCAGGTCGAGGGGCAGCCAGAGGATCAGCGCGAGCACGCCCCCCGCCGCCGCACCCAGCAGGAGGCCGGTCCACCGGGCCGGCGATCCCCGTCCGCGGTACGAGGAGGAGAAGGGCCGTAGAGGCGAGCAGCAAGGCGGCTTCCACGCCGAGCAACCGCATCACCGGGATCATGTCCGGTCACCGCGGCGCGGGCTGCCAGAGGGCGACGTTGAGGCCGAGGCCGCGCGACGCCAAGGCGCGCGCGATCAGCGTCGCGTCCCCCGCGCCCCCCGCGAAGTCGATGACGAGGACCGAGGCCGGATGGATGCCCCACCTGTCCCAACTGTCGAGGTGCGCCTTGACCCGCGCCGCCCCCCGCGCCGGATCGAGCCCGTGACGCGTCGCCGCGCAGACGATCAGATTGCGCTCCTGCCACCCGCGCGTGGCGAGCGCTTCCGCCAAGGAGCTCGGGTCGTAGGGGAGCTGGGTCGCAGGGCCGTCCACGTCCTGCTGCGCCCCGACCAGTCCGAGGAAGCTCGCTTCGGGGAGTCGCGCAAGCAGCGCGGCTACGAAGGTGCGCGGCGTCGCGGCGACGATGCCGGAGTCGGCAAGCGCGAGGCTTGGCATCGCGCCGTCCATGTCGGCGGAGAGGTCCGCGGCGACGACGGGCTCAGCGCCCTCCTCGAGCATCCGCCCCACGACTTCGCGCAGGCGGTCCGTCGAGCGGGCCTCCGCCTCGACCAGGCTCCAGACCGCGGTCGCGTCCGGGTTGCCGAGGATCCCGATCTCCTCGAGGACACCCTCCTGCACCTCTCCCCGCAGCACTTCCGGCGGCCTCTCGGCGTCCGCGACGGGACGCGCCCGGCCCACCCGCCCCTTGCTCCCCTTCGCGCGCACGAATTCGCGGAACTCGTGCCAACGGATCGCGGCGACCGCCTCCACGATCGGCGTGTCGCTCCGCCTGCGTATCGCCTCGCCGATGACCCCGTTTCCGACGTGGGCCATGGCCGCCTGAGCGAGTTCGTAGCCTAGAGGCACGAGGTAGAACCTGACGGGGTCGAGCATCACGAGCCGGCGCGGACGCCACAGATCGAACCGGAATCCGCACCGCTCGTAGAAGGTGAGCGCGCGGTCCAGTGACGCGAGATCGTCGGCGAGGCGCTCCATGGCGACCTCGATCCCGGTGTCGCCCGGCATGAGGTAGCGCAAGTACTCCGCGAGCCCCTCTCCCACGAACCGATGCCGGGAGAAACCGGGGGCGAACCGGTACAGGAACGCATGCACGAGCTCGTGGCGGAGGATCGCGTCCGCGAAGCTGCCCCCGAGAGTGGACCTGACGACGCAGAACTCGTCCTCAGGGAAGTAGATGCCGGCCCTTCCACCCGGATCGATCCCGCGGGGAAACAGGTCGGCTCCCACCCCGGGGGTGACGAGCACGTCGATCCCTCCGGCGATTCGCACACCGGCAAACGCTTCGAGCTGGCGGACCAGCGCCGCGGCACTGGCGATCCGCGCCGCCGGGTAGCCGATCCCGAGAGTCCAGACGCGGACCGTCAGCTCGGCCCCGCGCGCATCATCCTGCCCGTTCGCGAGCCAGAGCACTCCGAGGTCCCGGCGCGGCTCGCAGAGGAAGTCGAGGGCTGCCCACGGATTCGACGGGACCCCGCCATCGACAGCGAGGATCTCCGCGGACCGCTTCTCTATCTCCGCACGGATCTCCCCGATCGGCACCGCGCTGCCGCGCGCGCGCAGCGCCATGAGCGAGTCGCCGAGAAGGAGTCGCGCGACGAACTTGGTCGGGCGGGGGGAGTCGGCGGGCGGCTCCGGCTCCTCCACCGCGGAGGAGGGGGAGTCCGGGGTAGCCGGGACCGGCTGCCGGGGCGTCTCGCGGACAGGACCGCCGAGCGGCCGGGGCTCGTCGAACAGTTGGAAGGCGACGCACGTCCCGACCACCGTGAAGACGAGCAGTGCTAGAGTCCTTCGCTCCCTCATCCGGCCCGCCATTCTCCCACGGCCGGTTGCGCCCCCGGGGCCCCCTGCGTTCAATAGGGACGTGAGAGCGATCGCGGTCGCCGTGGCGCTTCTCGCCGCATGCTCCGGCGGCGAGTGGGTGCGCGAGTACGACAAGGAGTTGCCGCGCAGCGACCGCGAGGGGCGGTTCGTGGCGGCGCTCGTCGTGGACGAGCCGACCGGGCGGCCGATGGCGGGGGTGCGGGTGCGCGCCCACTTCGAGGAGGTCGGGCACGGGATGCCGGTCGCGCCGCTCGTCGCGGAGTTCGAGACCGACGAGTTCGGCCTCTTCTCCGTGCCGTGGGAGCAGCGGTTCTACAGTTGCCATTGGGTGTTCGACCATCCGGGGTACGCGGCACAGGACCACTACGTCGAGGTGCCCGACGTCGTGGAGATGAGGCCCGGGATCGCCGTGGCGGGGCGCGTGATCGGCGGCGACGGCGCGCCCGCGGCGGGCGTGCTCGTCGAGCACTTCGCGGGGTGCGTGCACAGCCCCACCGTGCGCAGCGCGACGACGGACCGCGAGGGGCGCTACCGGCTCGACGACGTGGCGCTGGAGCAGGACTTCCTCTGGGCTTTGGCGCCGAACGGGGCCGCGGAGTACTTCGGCGCGGCCCGGACGCCGCAGGCGGGGTTCGTGATGCGCGATCTGCGGTGCGCGCCGGGGGTGACGGTCGTGGGCCGCGCGCTCCGTGCGGACGGGGCGCCGCTCTCGGGCGTGATGGTCTACAACGACCAGCTCGAGCGCGGGCCCAAGGCGACCACCGGCAGCGACGGATCCTTCCGGCTCGTCGGCCTGCCGCCGGGCGCGAAGGTGCTCTGCGACGCGCCCGGGTCGAGGCTTGCGATGGAACGGTCCTCGGCCCCGCCGGCGCCGGGCGAGCCGCCCAAGCCGGAGGAGCGCAGGCTTTGCGTGCGACCGCCGGGGGAGGCGTCGAAGTACCTCTTCTGGATCGACCGCGACGAGGAGGAGACCTCGCCGAACGAACAGGGCGAGGCGACGCTCGATACGTGCTGGCACGGGCCCTTGCGGCTCCAGTTCACGCACGAGGAGTTCGGCGGCGGCGAGATCGTCGTGGACGCGGACCGGCCGCTCGTCGACGTGCCGCCTTCGAGCTTCCCGGCGCCCGGAAGCGCGGTCGTCCTCGGCCTCGACGGGTGGCCCTTCGTCGGGGAGTTTTCCGTGCACGGCGAGTACGGATGGGAGGGCATCCCGCCTCCGTTCTGCTCGTGGAGGCTGCGCGACGGCGCCCGGGTGCGGTTCGGGAGCACCTACCGCCGACTCCGGGGCGACGGGCCCTATCTGCTGCGCCCCGCCAGCGCGCGGATCCGCGTGCGTGCCGATGCGGAGGAGTTCTCCTGCGCCGTCGGCGGGAGCCTCGGCTGGCCGGACGAGGAGGGCTCCTGCGAGTTCGACGGACTCGACGCGGGACCGCATGTGCTGCTCGTCACCGCCCCGGGGCGCGTCGGCAAGGCGATGCGCGTCCTGTTGCGGGAGGGCAAAAGGCGCGAGATCTCGGTCAGGTTGCCACCGCGCTGACGGCGGGGGCGAGGCGACGCCCGCGGCGCGTGAGCCGGTAGGCGGTGCCCGGCGGGCGCCCTTCGGTGACTCGGCGCTCGACGAGGTCGGCGGACTCGAGCGCGAGGAACGCGAGGGTCAGCGCGCGGGCGGTGATGCCCGGCAGCGCGTCGCGCACCTCGCCGAAGCGGCCCGCGCCGCGCGCGAGCGCGAGCGTGACCGGCAGCGACCACTTGCGGAGCGCCTGCTCCGCGACGCCCGAGCGCTTGAGGAAGGCGTCGAGGCGGGCGCAGGCGGGGGCGAGCCGCTCGCCGGCCGGCGCGAGCAGGTACTCGGGCCGCATCGGGTGGCCGTAGCCGGGGTTCCTCCGGACGAGGCGCAGGCGCCGCAGCGCCGCGAGCGTGCGGACCAGCGAGTCCCGCGGGACCCGGAGCCGCCGCTCCAGCGTCACGAATTTCGCGCCCCCCCCGCCGCGGTGCAGCTCCGCGAGCACGCCCACGGACCAGCGGTGGTGGCAGAGGAGATCCAGGCGCACGGGGGCTTGCAAGAAAGTATATCTAGTATATTATCCGGACCTAACGACGGAGGAACGGACATGGGCGCGAAGATCGAGTGGGACGGCGGCCTGACGGCCAGCCTGGGAGTCAAGGACCTCGGCAAGGCGCTCGCCTGGTACGGCGGCGTGCTCGGGTTCAAGACCCTCTACGCGATGGACGAGATGGGATGGGCGGAGCTCGAGAGCCCGGTCGCGAGGGTCAACGTCGGCCTGTCGCAGGTCGAGAAGCCCGACCCGAAGGGCGGGGCGACGCTGACCTTCGGCGTGAAGGACATCGACAGGGCGCGCAAGACCCTCGAGGGCCAGAAGGTCAGGTTCGACGGCCCCACGCAGACGATCGAGGGCATGGTCAAGCTCGCGACCTTCTACGACCCCGACGGCAACAAGCTGATGCTCTACCAGAGCCTCGGCCCGCCGCCCGGGTAGCGCCGCACCCGCCATTCCGGGGCCCTCCCGCCGACAATGGGCGCGCGGACATGGCGGGCGCGGTCAGGCTCTTCCTCGGATTCCGGGCGACGACCCGCTCGCTGCTCTTCGCGCCCTACATCTTCACGTTCATGACGGCGGTGCGGGGGCTTACGCCGCTCCAGTACGGCCAGCTCCAGCTCATCTACTACTGGACCGTCACGCTGCTCGAGGTCCCGAGCGGCGCCGTGGCCGACCGCCTCGGGCGGCGTGGCGCGCTCGTCGTCGGGGCGGTCGTGAACGGGCTCGGCTGCTTCCTCTTCGCGGTCTCCCACGACTTCTGGACCTTCGTCGGCGGCGAACTCCTCTTCGCCGCCGGCACCGCGATGATCAGCGGCGCCGACTCGGCGTGGCTCTACGATTCGCTCGCGGAGGAGCGGCGGGAGAGCGAGTACGTGCGCGCCGAGCAGGGGGGGCAGTTCGTCTGGCTCGCGGCCTCGGCCGTCGGCATGGTCCTCTCCGACCTCCTCCTCGTGCGCCGGGGCGACCCGGTCCTCGCCTACTGGGTCACCGGCGCCCTCTCCCTCGCCGGCGCCCTCATCGCGTGCCGGATGCGCGAACCGCCGGTCGCGCGTCGCGCGACGCTGCGCGAGATCACGGTCCGGGCTGCCGGCGACGTCGTCCGGATCCCCGGGGTGCTGCGCTTCATCGCCTACTCCGTCGGCGTCTTCATCCTGCTCCGCACCTCCATCGTCTCCTTCTTCAACCCCGCGCTGGACGGCATGGGCGTGCCGGTGCGCAACTACGGGACCGTGCTCGCCGCCGTCAACGTCGCCGGCGCGATCGCCGCGCTCTACACGGGCCGCCTGCTGCGGCGCCACGGCGAGCGCGCGGTGCTCTTCGCGCTGCCGGTCGCGATGGTTTCGATGTACGCCCTCCTTCTCCCGGCCCGGACCCCTCTCTCCTCCACCCTCTTCTGCGTGCAGGGCGCGGTCTTCGGCGCCTACCCGATCGTCGCGCGCTCGATCCTGAACCGCCTCGCCGCCTCCCCCGAACGCCGCGCGACCGTGCTGTCGATCGAGTCGATGCTCTGCCGCGTCGCCTGCGGGCTCGTCGTCCTGCTCGCGGGATGGCTCCTCGGGTCGACGGACCTCCCGACGGCGATGGCGGTGACGGCGGCGGTCGGATGCCTCCCCTTCCTGCTCGTCCCGCTGCTCCGGAAGGGTGCGCCCGCGTGATGCGGCTATAGTGGGCCCGCCGATGTCGCCGCGGCGCTGCCTCCTCCTGATCGCGCTCCTCCCGCTCGCGCCCGCGCTCTCGAAGGACGGCGAGGTCGCGCTCCTGACCGACGAGGCGATCCCGCGCTACCTCGAGCGGGGGCGCGAACTCGCGAGGGCGCAGCAGTGGGAGAAGATGTGCGACGTCTTGCAGCGGGTCATCGAGGGCGACCCGAGGATCTTCCCCGACCTGAAGCCGGAACTCCTCTACGCCGCGGTCCACAGCACCGACGGCGAGGTCTACCGCCCGGCGCGGGAGGTCTGCCTGCTCGAGCTCGCGCGGCTGCCGCCGGAGGGGCTTGCGACCTACCGCTCGCTCTACGACCGGGCCGCCCGGGACGCCTTCGAGGCGGCCGCGGCGGAGACGACGATCGAGGAGCGCCTCGCGGGCTACGCGGCGGTCTACGAGCCCTATCTCGTCTCCTCCTACGGCGACGACGCCCTCGAGGCGGCGGCCGACCTGAACCTCGCCCTCGGGCGCCACGACGAGGCGCTCGCGCAGTTGCGCCGGCTCCTCGACGTCTACCCGAAGGACACCGACCGCGACCTGCCGATGGCGCTCGCGAAGGCGGCCTACTGCGCGGCGCGGCTCGGCAACGGCGAGATCCGCGCGGCGCTGCTCGACCGCCTGCTCACCGACCACGCCGAGGCGAGGATCCGCATCGAGGGGGCGGCGCTCCCCGCGCGCGACCTCCCCGCCCACGCGGCGCTCGCGATGCGCCGCTCGGGAGCCGACCCCTCCGGCGACGACTGGCCCTGCGCGCTGGGCAACCCCGCGGGCACCGGCGTCGGCGAGGACCTCCCCGACACGCTGCCGCCGGGCCCGCTCTGGCGGTTCGGCCTTCACGAGCGCGACGCGCGCCTCGTCGCGCGCAACGGCCACTGGGTGCCGGACAAGCGGGACCGCGCCCCGTCGCCCGAGCCCGGCACGCGCACGAGCAAGGAGTGCGCGCGCGCCTATCCCGCCGTGAGGCCGATCGTCGTCGACGGCGTCGTCTACTACAAGGACGGCCGCGAGGTCGTCGCGCGCCTCGCGAGCTCGGGCGCCCTCGTCCACGTGCTCGAGTTCTTCTCCGACCAGAAGATGCTCGCGCTGCGCCACGACGAGCCGATGCCGGTCGGCTGGGTGCGCCCGGGGGCGGGCGGCCGCAACGCCGCCACGTCGGCGATCACCGAGGAGATCTACCGCTACCTCGACTACGGCGGCCACACCGTCGCCGCCACTCGGGACCACCTCGTCACCGTCGCGTGGCAGGGGGCGGCGCCCGCGCACTACATCACCGGCCCGGGCCGCCCCGACCCGCGCCCGAGCCTGCTCGCCGTCTACAAGCGGGACGAGGGGAAGACGCACTGGGTCTGGGACTCGACGCCCGACCTCTGCTCGCTTGCGATCCGCGCCGACCCGGTGCTCTTCGCCGCGTGGAAGCGCGACTGGATCGCGCACCAGTTCGTCCAGTTCCTCGGGCCGGGCCTGATCCGCGACGGCGTGCTCTACACCCTCGCGCAGGAGCCGGACAGCGGCTTCGGCGTCGCGCTCTGGGCCTTCCGCGTCGAGGACGGGCGCGTGCTCTTCCGGACGCAACTCCACCGGCGCGACGAGGCCGAGCGGGCGCTGCCCGCGGGCGCGGCGCTCGCGGTGGCGGGCGGCGTCGTCTACGCGCTGACCGGGGCCGGCGTCGTCGCGGCGGTGGACGCTCTGGCGCCGGGACGCATCAAGTGGATCCGGCGCTATCCGCGCAGCATCGAATCGGGGGGGGCCGGGGGGCGCGTCCCGACGCTGCGCCAGCGGCTCGCCTACAACGACCCGATCGTCGCCGGCGGGCTCGTGCTCTGCGCGCCGGTCGACGGCAAGTCCTTCTTCGCGATCGACGCCGACACCGGACGGCTGGTCTGGGAGATGCCGCTCTCGCGCGAGACCGGGACGGTGCAGCACGTGCTCGGGGTCGGCGGGGGGGCGCTCGTGCTCGCGGGAAGCGACAGCGTCGTCGCGGTCGAGGTCGCGACCGGGAAGAGGCGGTGGGGCCCGCACCTGCTCCAGGACGTGAGCGCGTTCGGACGGGGCTTTCTCGGCCCCCGCTACGCCTACGTGCCGACGCGGCTGCCGCGGATGAACTCGACGCGGATCCAGCGCTACGAGATCGCGACCGGCGCGATGGCGCCGCCGCTCCGGTTCGATGTCGAGCGGCTCGGCAACCTGCTGTCGGTCGGCGGGCGGCTGATCGTCGCGAACGACGAGGAGATCCTCTGCTTCTCGACCCCGGAGGCGGAGCGCGGCCGCCTCGACCGGCGCGGCGGCGACCCGGCGGCGATCGATTTCGAGCGCGGGCTCCTCGCGCTCGCGGGCTCTCCGCCCGCGCGGGAGGAGGCGGCGGCCTGCTTCCGCCGCGCGCTCGCGGCCCCCCCGCGCCAGGGGCACTTCGCCGAGGGCTACTGCGAGCAGGTCGCCCTCGACAACCTCTACGCGCTCGCGAGGGAGAGGGCTTCGGTCGAGCCGCTGGCCGAGGCGCGCGCGATCGCGAAGTCCCTCGACGAACTGCGGGGGGCGGGGCGCCCGCGCCTCAACGCGGCCCAGGCCGAGTTCGTCGCGATCGAGGTGCTCGCGAAGGCGGGCCGTTCCGACGAGGCGCTCGCTCTGATCGAACGCTTCCCGGCCGACTACGCCGCGGAGAAGGTCGCCTCGGGGGGGCAGATCCTCGCCGCGGCGACGGCGGCGAGGGCGCTGCGGCAGCGGCTGCTCGAACGCAGGGACTTCCGCGCGGCCTTCGAGAAGCGCGTGCGCGCGGCGATCTCCGCCGCCGCGGAGCGCGGCGATCTCGAGGAGCTCCTGGCGCTTCCGGCGCGGCTCGACCACGAGGCGCCGAGCGAGGAGGCCTACTTCGCGCTGGCGAGGCTCCACGAGGGGCGCGGGGAGATCGGGCTCGCGGCACTCGCCTACAGGTCCGTCGTCGAGCACCACCCCGACCACGCACGCTGCCCCGAGGCGCAACTCGAGCTGGCCCGCCTGCTGCTCGGCCAGGGGCTCGCCGGCGAGGCGCGCCGCTGGCGCGACCGCGCGGTCGCCCGCATCGACGAGGAGCAGAGGCGCCGTCTGGCGCCCTTGCTCTCCACGATAAGCGACGCGTTGGTTGGGGCCGGGAAGATCGGGCTCTTGCCGAAGGTCTCACTGCCCCTGAGGGCGGCTCCGCTCGCGGCGGCGGGCGAGAGCCCGGTGGTCGTCGACGGCGCCCTCCGCGAGGACCTGCCTCCCGGGTACGTCGTGACGGCCGACGACGCCGGCTACAGCGCATGGGACGGCGCGGGGACGCGGCTCTGGCGCGTCGGCAACGCCGCGGGGGAGGCCCTCCCCCCGGGCCCCCCGGGATCGGCCGACACGGCGGCTGCCGCCGCGGCGGTCGCCTCCGCGCGAAGCGCGATCGCGGTCGGCAACGATCTGCTGCTCGCGGACGTGACCGGCGTCGTGCGCGTCGATGCGCTGACCGGCGAGGTGCGCTGGCAGCGCCCGCCGCTGCCGGAGCATGCCGCCGCGGCGGCGCGCCACGCGATGGTGGACCTGCGCGAGGAACTCGCCCGGGCGTTCGCGGAGGGCGTGCGCGCGCGCCGGAACCCGCTGCCGTCGCACGCGCTCGCCGGGACGCTGCTGCTGCGCGTGAACCCGCGCTCGGGCATCGAGGCGTACGACGTCGCGACCGGGTCGCTCGCGTGGCAGGACATCGACGTGAAGGGCCCGACGGTGGGCGGGCCGCACGTCGAGGGGCGGCTCTTCGCCGTGGGGTGGGCGGAGCCCGCCGTCGTGCGCGTGCTCGACCTCGACGGGCGGGAGGTCAGCGCGGTGCGCGAGGGGGGCGTCCTGCTCGCGCCGCCGGTGCTCGACCCGCTCGGGCGGCTCTTCGTCGTGGCCGGCGGCGCGGGCGGCGGCTCGATGACGGTCCGCAGCGCGCGGGACGGCAGCCCCCTCGGCGGCGCGCCGCTGCGCGCACACTCGCCCTACGCGGCGGTGCTCTACGCCGACGGCCTGCGCGCCGTCTACCACGACGGCGCGGCGGGCACCCCGAACCTGCACTTCCTCGACTTCACGCGCGACGCGCCGGCGGCGAGCGTCGCCGTCGAGCCGATGCTGCGCGACTTCCACGTCGTGCGCGACGGCGCGCGCCTCTTCCTGCTGACCTTCACGCAGGGGGTGCGCGACACCGGGGCGCGGCTCGTCCGGATCGACACCGAGGCGCGCGAGGCTCTCTCCTACGAGTATCCGCCCCTCTGCCGCGCCTACGCGCGGCCGCTGCTGACGCAGCGGTACCTCGTCTTCGCGGGCAGCGACGGCCGCGGCTCCTGCCTGCGGCTCTACGACCGCGAGGCGTCGCAGGGGCGCAGCGCCGCCTGCGAGGTCTTCGCGCTGCCGGGCGGGGCGCGCCTCTCCGACCGCCTCGACTTCGAGGCGGCGGCGGGCGGCGAGCCGCTCCGCTTCAACGTCGCGACCGCGGTCGCCTCTTCCGCCGAGGGGCTCGTCTTCGGAGGCCCGCTCGGGATCTGGCGGCTCGCCGCGGAGGGGGGCAGGTGACCCCGCCGCCGCGGAATCCCCAAACCCGCGGCGCGCCGGCCCGCGGGGGGTAAGATCCACGTCATGCGGAAGGGCGCGCTCCTCCTCTCCCTTTGCCTCCTCGCCCCGATCGGCGCGTCGCAGGACGCCCAGGTCCCGGCGCTGCCGCGGGGCGCGTCGAAGAAGACCCGCGAGGCGATCGACCGCGGGCTCAAGTTCCTCGAGCGCGAGCAGAACCGCAAGGACGGCTCCTGGCGCTCCTCCGGGGGGTACGGCAACTACCCGGTCTGCATGTCGGCGCTCTGCGGCCTCGCGCTGATGGCGGACGGGTCGAGCCCCACCCGCGGGCCCTACGCGGAGAACGTCCGGCTCTGCGTCAAGTTCGTGCTGGGCATGCAGCAGCCCAACGGGGTCTACAGCGCGCCCGCCGAGGAGTCGCGTTCGATGTACGGGCACGGCTTCGGCACCCTCTTCCTCGCGCAGGCCTACGGCATGGAGGAGGACGTCGCGAAGCAGCGGACGATCCGCGAGTCGCTCGATCGCGCGATCCAGCTCATCGCGCGGTCGCAGTCGCGCGACGGCGGCTGGCTCTACACGCCCGACTCGGGCGGCGACGAGGGGTCGGTGACGGTGACGCAGGTGCAGGCGCTGCGCGCCTGCCGCAACGCCGGCCTCCACGTGCCGAAGGAGACGATCGACCGCGCGATCAAGTACATCGAGAAGTCGCAGAACCCCGACGGCGGCATCTCCTACAGCGTGCGCTCGCGCGGCAGCCGCCCCGCGATCACCGCCGCGGCGTGCGCGGTGCTCTACAACGCCGGCGTCTACGACAGCCCGTCCGCCGAGAAGTGCTTCAGGTACGCGAAGGACTTCTGCAGCCCGTCGTCGGGCCACGCGCACGGCCACTACTTCTACACGCAGCTCTACATGTCGCAGGCCTGCTGGCAGAAGGGGGACAAGGAGTGGCTCCCCTACTACGAGAAGATCCAGCAGTACCTGCTCCAGGTCCAGGAGGGCAGCGGCGCGTGGAACGGCGACTCCGTGGGGCACGCCTACGGGACGTCGATCGCGCTGCTGATCCTCCTTCTGCCCTACAGCAACCTCCCGATCCTCAGCCGCTAGGCGCGGGCGGGAAACCAGACGAAGGAGAGTCCCCCCCATGGACGACCGCGCCGCCATCGCGCGCCTCACGGAGGCGTACGGCCAGATCCGCGCCGAGATCGGGAAGGTCATCGTCGGGCAGGAGAAGGTCGTCGAGGAGCTGCTCCTTGCGATCTTCAGCCGCGGCCACTGCATCCTCGAGGGGGTGCCGGGGCTCGCGAAGACGCTGCTCGTCTCGACGCTGGCTCGGTCGATGAGCCTCTCGTTCAGCCGCATCCAGTTCACGCCCGACCTGATGCCCGCCGACATCACCGGCACCGAGGTCATCCAGGAGGACAAGGCGTCGGGCACCCGCGCCTTCAAGTTCCACCGCGGGCCGGTCTTCGCGAGCGTCGTCCTCGCCGACGAGATCAACCGCACGCCGCCGAAGACGCAGGCGGCGCTGCTCGAGGCGATGCAGGAGCGGCAGGTGACCGTCGGCGGCGAGCGCCACGCGCTCCCCGACCCCTTCTTCGTGCTCGCGACGCAGAACCCGATCGAGCAGGAGGGGACCTACCCGCTGCCCGAGGCGCAGCAGGACCGCTTCATGTTCAAGATCCGCGTCCACTACCCCGGCTGGGACGAGGAACGCGAGGTCGTCAAGGCGACGACGAGCGACCGCGAGGTGGAACTCTGCCCCGCGCTCGACGCCGCCGGGATGCTCGCCTGCCAGCGCGCGGTGCGCCGCGTGCCGGTGGCCGACCACGTCGTCGAGTTCGCGATGCGCCTCGTGCGCCAGACGCGCGTCGGCGAGCCGGGGGTGCCCGCCTTCGTCAAGGAGAACGTCTCGTGGGGGGCGGGGCCGCGCGCCTGCCAGTTCCTCGTGCTCGGCGCGAAGGCGCGCGCCGCGCTCGCCGGCCGGCCGCACGCCGCCTGCGAGGACATCCGCGCGGTCGCGCTGCCGGTGCTGCGCCACCGGATCCTGACGAACTTCGCCGCGGAGTCGCAGGGCGTCACCGCCGATTCGGTCGTCGAGCGCCTGCTCGAGACGACGCCCGACAAGGACGTCGCGGCATCGGGGGGCGCGGGGGCGGCGCCCGTGCTGAAGTCCTAGGCGGGGAGGATGGCGCACGTCGAAGGCGGAAGCCGCTTCCTCGACCCGGCGGTGCTGGCGGAGATCTCGCGCCTCGACCTGCGCGCGCGGCAGGTCGTCGAGGGGTACGTCAGCGGGCTGCACAAGTCCCCGCGCAAGGGGTACAGCGTCGAGTTCGCCGAGCACCGCGAGTACGTCCCCGGCGACGACATCCGCCACATCGACTGGAAGCTCTGGGGACGCGAGGACCGCTTCTACATCAAGCAGTACGAGGAGGAGACCAACCTCCGCTGCCAGATCCTGCTCGACGTCAGCGAGTCGATGCGCTTCGGGCGCGGGCCGCTGAGCAAGTTCGAGTACGCGGCGACGGCGGCGGCGGCGCTCTGCTTCCTGCTGCTGAAGCAGCGCGACGCGGTCGGGTTGCGCCTCTTCGACGACGCGCTGCGCGCGACGGTGCCCGTCTCGTCGAACTGGTCGAGCCTGCAGAACATCCTGACGCTGGTCGAGCCGCTGCAGCCGCAGCGGAAGACCGACTTCTCGGTGCCGCTGCGCGACTTCGCCGACCAGGCGGGGCGCCGCTCCCTCGTCGTGCTGTTCAGCGACCTCTTCGCGCCGCTCGATACGATCGAGGCGGGGCTGCGGCAGCTCCGCCACAAGCGGCACGAGGTGCTGCTGCTGCACGTGCTCGATGAGACCGAGCTCACCTTCCCGTTCGAGGACAACACGAAGTTCCTCGGCATGGAGCAGATGCCCGACCTGATCGCCGAGCCCCGCTCGCTGCGCGACGGCTACCTCGCGGTCCTCGAGGAGTTCCTCGGGCGCGTGCGCCGCTCCTGCGCGTCGATGCGGATCGACTACGCGCTGCTCAGCACCGGCGACCGCCTCGACAAGGCGCTCTCGGGCTTCCTCGCGTCGCGGGCGCGGGTCGTGCGCGGGAGCTCGGGGCGGCGGTGACCGGCATGGCGGCGATCTCGTTCGTCCACCCGGCGATCCTCGGAGGGCTCGCGCTCGCGTCGCTGCCCGTCATCATCCACCTGCTGAACCGCCGCCGCTTCAAGACGATGGAATGGGCGGCGATGGACTTCCTGCTGCAGGCCGCCGTCCGCAACCGCCGCCGCGTCCGCCTCGAGAACCTGCTGCTGCTGCTGCTCCGCACGCTGATCGTGCTGCTGCTCGTCGCCGCCGTCGCCCGCCCCTTCTCGGCCCGCGAGAACGCGCTGGCGGCGCTGCTCGGCGGCGAGGGGGCCACCGAGCGGATCATCCTGCTCGACGACTCGCACAGCATGCGGGCGGGGCAGGGCAACCAGGGCGCGTTCGACGGCGCGAAGCAGGCGATCCGCCGCCTCGTCGAGCGGCTGCACGACGACCGGAGCCCGGACGCGGTCACCCTCGTGCTCGGCAGCCGCCCGCGCGGCGGCGACGACCTCTTCGCGCGCGCCATGGTCGCGAGCGCGAACGCCCGCCGCATGCTCGACCGGCTCGACGAGGTGCGCCCGAGCGACGGCTCGCTGGACCTCCCCGCCGCGCTCGACGCGCTGCGCGAGCAGGGCCTCCCGCCGGGGAGCCGGGTGCTGCTGCACGTCGTCTCCGACTTCCGCCGCCGCGACTGGAGCGACGCCGACGGCTCGATGCGCCCCGACGTGAGGGAGGCGCTCGCGCGCTTCGCCGAGGTCGGCGAGGTGCGGCTGCTCGACGTCGGCGCGCCGCCGGTCCAGAACGTCGGCGTCGTCGCGCTCGCGGCGAAGGAGCGCGCGATCGTGCAGGGGGTGCCCGCGACCTTCGTCGCCACCGTCCGCAACCACGGCCCCGACCGCGTCGCGAACCCGCAGGTCACCTTCTCGTTCGGCGGCCAGGCGCTCGTGCCCGAGCGCATCGAGGCGACGCTCGAGCCCGGCGAGGAGCGGCAGGTCGCGAAGGAGTTCACCTTCCGCGACGAGGGGCCGGCCGTCGTCGCGGCGAGGACGCTGACCGACGTGCTGCCCGGCGACGACGAGCGGCGGCTGATCGTCGACGTGCGGCGGAAGATGCGCTTCCTGCTCGTGGACGGCGAGCCGGCGCCGGAGGACTTCCGCGGGGAGACCGACTTCCTCGCCGCGGCGCTCGCCCCGCCCGGCGACGTCTCGAGCGGGATCGAGGTCGATCCGGTCGCCGACCTCGCCTTCAGCGGGCGCGAACTCGACGGCTACGACGGCGTGTTCCTCTGCAACGTCTACCGGCTCCCGGAGGAGCGGGTGGCCAAGCTCGAGGAGTATGTGCGGGGGGGCGGGGGGCTCGTCTTCTTCCTCGGCGACCAGGTCGACCCGGCGATCTACAACGCGACCTTCCACGGCCGCGGCGCCGAGGCGGGCAGGGGGCTCCTGCCGCTCCCGCTGCTCGACGTCGAGGGCGCCTCCGACGACTACGTCCACTTCGCCGCGCCGACGGCCGACCACGCCGTCGTCCGCTTCCTCCGCGGCATGAACGAGATCGTCTTCCGCACCGTCTCGGTCCGCCACTGGATCGGCGTGCGCCCGCCCCAGGAGGCGGAGGCGAGGGTGCTCCTCTCCTACGCCGACGAAGCGGGCTCCGCCGCGCTGGTCGAGAGGGCGCACGGCAACGGGCGCGTGCTGCTCTTCACGACCGCCGCCGACCTCGAGTGGTCGAACTTCCCCCACTCGATCCTCTACCTCGCGCTGCTGCAGGAGTGCGCCCGCTACGTCGTCCGGCCCGACGACGGCGACCGCACCCGCCTCGTCGACGAGCGGCTCTCGATCGACTTCGATCCGGCGCGGATGCAGCGGGTCGCGTCGCTGCTCCCCCCCGCCGAGGCGGGCGGCGCGCCGGTGCAGCTCTCGCTCGCCGAGGACAAGGAGAGAAACAAGCTCGCCTTCCGCTACGACCGCACCGGCACCGCCGGCATCTACACCTTCCGGCTCAGGACCCCCGCGGGCGAGGAGTTCTCCGAGCCGCGCGCCTGCAACATCGACCCGACGGAGGGCGACCTGCGCCGCGCCGACCTCGCGCGGCTCGCCGGCGCGGTCCCGGGGCTCCGGGTCGACCGGGCCACCGACGAGAGCGCCCTCGACGCCGGCGAGGGCGACCGCACCGAGTTCTGGCGCACGCTCCTCTACGCGCTCCTCCTTTGCGCGGCGCTCGAGACGGTGCTCGCGTGGCGGTTCGGCCACCACGCGGCGGCCCGGGCCGAGGCGGCCGGAAAGCAGGTCTTCGTCCGGTGAGCGGCTGGCTGAAGTTCCTGCTCGGCGTCGAGGAGAGGGAGATCCCCGACGGAGCGGTCACCTCGTTCGAGTTCGCGAACGTCCCCGGCGGCACGGCGGGGCTCCTGCTCGCGCTGCTCGGCCTCGCGCTCGTCGCGCTGGCGTTCTGGGTCTACCGCCGCGAGGGGCAGGCCTCGCGGGGCGTCAAGACGGCGCTCGCGACGCTGCGGGCGCTGCTCTTCGCCTGCGTGCTGCTCGTGGTCCTCGAGCCCGTGCTCGCGGTGAACCAGGTCGAGGAGGTCGACAAGAGCGTCGTGCTGCTGCTCGACGACTCGCTGTCGATGGGCACGAAGGACCGCTACCAGGACCCCGTCGCGCGCGCGTCGGTCTCGAACGCGATCGAGCAGGACCCGCAGCGCCTCGCGCGCAGCGAAATCGTCGATCTCGCGCTCGCGAAGTGCGGCTTCGCCGCCGGGCTCGCGCGACAGAACCAGGTCATCGTCTTCCGCTTCAGCGACGGCATCTCGCCGCACGCGACGGTGCCCCGCGCCGCGGAGGGCGCCGCCTCCCCCCCGCTGCCCCCCCTCGATCCCCTCGGCCCCGAGAACCTCCGCGCCGCCCGCGGCACCAACCTCGCCGGCGCGATCCGGGACGCCGTGGACGAGGTCGGCTGGGACCGGATCGCCGCCCTGATCGTCGTGACGGACGGCCGCGCGAACCTCGGCCCCCCGGCCGAGGACGTCGCGATGCTGCTCAAGAACAAGGACCTGCGCCTGCACACCGTCGCCGTCGGCGAGGCCGAGCCGCCGCGCAACCTGCGCGCGATCGCGCTGGCGGGGCCCGACCGCGTCTTCCGCAACGACCCGGCCGCCTTCGAGGCGCAGGTCGCCGCGCGCGGCTACGACGGCGCGACGGTCCGCTTCGAGCGGCGCTATGCCGACGGGACGGGCGCGTGGGAGCCGGTGTCGGCCGAGCCGGTCGCCTTCCCGGAGGGCGAGAAGCCCCTTCCGCTGCGCTTCACCGACCGGCCCCCGCGCACCGGCGCCGTCGAGTACCGGATCCGGATGGAGCCGCAGCCGGAGGAGTCGTCGGAGAGGGACAACGAGAAGGTCTTCGTCACGCGCGTCGTCGAGGAGAAGGTGAAGGCGCTGCTCGTCTCGGGCAGCCCGGCGCACGAGTACTACGCGGTCAAGAACGTGCTGCTGCGCGACGGGACGATCCGTCTCGCCTGCTTCCTGCAGAGCGCGCCGAGGGAGTTCGCGCAGGACGGCAACGACATCTCGCTGACGGAGATCCCGTCGACCGAGAAGGACCTCTTCGCCTACGACGTCGTGCTGCTGCACGACCCCGACGGCGCGCTGCTGCCGCCGGACTGGCCCGCGCTGCTGAAGCGCTTCGTCGGCGAGCATCGCGGCGGGGTCGGCTTCGTCGCCGGCAACAAGCACACGCTGTCGCTGCTGCGCGACGCGAACTCCGAGAACAGCCTCGCGGGGCTGCTGCCCGTCGTGCTCGACCTCGCGCGGGCGGACATGCCCGGGGTCGGCATCGGCTACGGCGCCTACAGCAAGACGCCCTACCGCCTCGTGCCGGAGCCGGCCGCGTTCACGCACCCCTGCACGCGCTTCCACAGCGACCCGCGGAGCGCCCGGGAGCTCGTCTGGGGGCGCCTCCCGCCCTTCTACTGGTTCTTCCCGGTGCTGAACGAGAAGCCGGGCGCGGTCGTGCTCGCGCGGCACGACGACCCGCGCGAGATCGTGCAGCCCTACGGCGCGCGGCCGATCCTCGCGGTGCAGCGCTACGGCGGCGGCAACGTGCTCTTCCTCGCGGCGGACGAGACCAACCGCTGGCGCTCGGTCGCCGAGAACGTGTTCGACCGCTTCTGGGTGCAGTCGGTGCGCTTCCTCGTCGAGGGGCGGCTCGCCGGCGCGCGGCGGCGCTTCCGCGTCCTGCTCGACCGGGAGGTCGTCGACCGCGGCGACGCGGTCGAGATGCGCGCGGAGGTCTTCGACGAGAGCTTCCGCCCCTTGAAGGAGGAGTCGGTCGAGGTCGAGGTGAAGCTCCCGCGCGGCGAGGGGACCGAGCCCGTGACGCTGCTGCCGGTGGAGGGGCGCGACGGCCACTACGCGGGCACCTACGCGGCCACGCGCGAGGGCGACCACGAGGTGCGCGCGGCGCGCGCCGAGTTCCGCTCGAAGGAGGAGGGCGACACGCCCGCGGCCTCGTTCGTCGTGACGCAGCCCGACCGCGAGATGGGCGACGTGCGGACCGACCGCGCGCTGCTCCGGGAGGTCGCGTCGCGCTCGCGCGGGCTCTGCTGCGAGATCCACGAGCTCGACCGGCTGCTCGACCCGAAGCTGATCCCGCCCGCGAGCGAGCGCGTCGTCACCCAGGGGCGGCCGGTGCCGCTCTGGGACACGTGGACGACGATCTGCGCCGTGCTGCTGCTGCTCTGCGCCGAGTGGGTGCTGCGCAAGTTCCACCGGATGGTGTAGGCATGAGGGAGATCCAGGCGCTCCTCGACCGGCTCGCGGCGCTCCGCGCGCGCGTGCGCGCCGCGCTGCTGCTCGAGGGGGGCGCGCGGGTCGCGGGCACGCTGCTGCTCGTCGTCGGGGCGAGCTTCCTGCTCGATCGCGTCTTCCGGCTCGAGACCGCGGCGCGCGCCGTGCTTCTGGCCGGGGGGCTCGCGGGCCTCGGCCTCGCCGCGTGGAGCTTCCTCGTGAGGCGGGCCGGCGCGGTGCCGGGCGAGGAGGCGCTCGCCGTCGCCGTCGAGCGGAGCTTCCCCGAGCTCGCCGACCGCCTCATCTCCGCGGTGCAACTCTCCCGCGAACCGGACCCGGAGCGGTGGGGCATGTCGCCGCAGCTCGTCGAGGACGCGGTGAAGGGCGCGATCGAGCCCGCGTCCCGCGTGCGCTTCCGCGACGTGCTCGACGGCGGGAAGGTCGCGCGCGCGGCGCTGCTCGGCGCGCTCGCCCTCGCGCTGCTCGCCGGGGCGGTCGCGGCCGACCCGGAGTCCGCGGGCATCTGGTTCTCGCGCAACGTTCTCCTGCGCGACGTGCGCTGGCCGCAGAAGACCTACCTCGTCGTCGATCCCGACCTCTTCCCGGGCGGCGTCGCCCGCGTCGTGCGCGGCAGCGACCTCGTCGTGACCGCGCTCAGCACCGGGGAGGTCCACCCGGACCGCGTGACGATCCTCTACGAGGACAGGGAGGGGGACCGGGGGAGGGCGGGCATGAAGGCGGACGTCGAGCGCCCGCTCTACCGCCACGAGTTCAAGTCGATCGCGTTCCCGATCGCCTTCCATCTCGAGGGGGGCGACGAGGTCACGCGGGAGTACCGGATCGAGCTGATGGAGGCGCCGGAGGTCGACACGATCGCCGTCGAGATCGGCTTCCCGGACTACGCCGAGCGGGCGCCGGTGCCGGTGGACCTCTCGCAGGGGGATCCGGAGATGCTCCTCGGCGGCTATGTCCGCGTGCGCGGCACCGCGACCAAGGACCTGCGCTCCGCCGCCGTCGTCTACGGCGAGTCCGACGCGGAGGGCGAGCCCGCGCGCCTGACCGGCCCGCGGGGGTTCGAGTTCGAGCTGCGGCCGCGCGGGACCGTGCTCTGCGGGATCCGCCTGCGCGACACCGACGGGCTCTCGAACCCGACGCTGGCCCCGCGCTTCCTCGTCCGCGTCGTCGAGGACCGCGCGCCGCGCGTGGGCTTCCGGAAGGAGGGCATCGGCACGGTCGTCGTCGAAGGGGCGGTGATCCCGTGGACCGCGCGCATCCGCGACGACGTCAAGGTCGTCGCGGCGCGCATCGAGGTGCTCAGGAGCGCCGGCGACCGGCAGGCCCCGGAGCCCCACAACATCCCGGTCGGCGAAGGGCGCCTCGGGACGGAGAGCTGCGCCCTCGAAGGGCGGATCGAGGTGAAGGACCTCGGCGCGCTGCCGGGGGCCTTCCTGACCTTCACGGCGTTCGCGAGCGACAACGCCCTGCCCGCGGCGCACGAGGGCAAGTCGGACGGGCTCACGGTGAAGGTCGTCACCCTCGAGGAGTTCTTCTCGGAGATCACGCGGCGGCAGCAGGAGCTGCGGCGCGCGTTCGAAGAGCTGATCGAGAAGGAGCGGCGGCTGCGCGACCGCTTCCGCGACATGCGCGACCAGCCGCCGGCGGACCCGCAGGAGCTGCGGCTGCGCCTCGAGGGGCAGGGGCAGGAGCAGCGCGAGATCGCGCGGCGCGTGCAGGCGGTCGAGCGGGGCATGGCGCAGGTGCTCGACGAGATGATGAACAACCGCGTCTACGACCAGGGGCGCATCCAGGAGTTGCAGTCGAGCGTCGTCCGCGCGCTCGAGAACCTCCGCACGGCGGTGATGGGCGGCCACGCGGAGCGCCTCGACCGCGAGGCGAAGCGCGCGGCGGCGCTGGACGTGAAGGGGAACGACGGCGCCGACCTCGAACGCGGCTACGACGGCGTGCTGAAGGCGATGGAGGCCGTGCTCGCGAACATGATCAAGATCGAGGGGTTCACCGAGATCATCGAGCGCGTGCGCGGCATCCTGAAGGCGCACGGCGACGTCAAGGACGCGACCCGCGCGAAGTACGAGGCCGTCATGCGAGAGATCTTCGAGGACGACCCGAAGAAGGAGGGGGGCCGATAGCAGCGCCCCCGGCTGCGGACTCCGAGTCCGCACCCGCACGCCCCAACCCCGTTCCCCGTAACAACTTAGAAACTTCCACCCTCGTGGGTGCCAGCACGCGTATACACTAGGGAGCGGTCGGCGGAGGACGGCCCGGCGGGGGGCGGCCGACGCAAGTCTTGGAAATTCAAGGGGTTATGAAGTGACACGAACCAGCGCCTTCCTCGCTTGCCTGATCGCGGCTCCCCTTCTTGCGGAGGGGCCCCCCGCGGAGAAACCCGCCCTCTCCTCCGCCGAACTCGCCGAGAAGCAGCGCGAGATCGGCGAGCGCCTCGCGAAGATCGAAGAGACGATGAAACGCATCGCCGACCAGCTCGCGGGGCAGAACCCCGAGCAGGCGGCGCGCCTCCGGATGGCGTGGCAGCGCAGCCAAGCCGACCGGAACCTCGAGAAGATCGGGGAGATCGAGGCGCTGCTGAAGCAGGAGTACTTCAGCCCCGCCTTCGACCAGCAGAAGAACCTCGAGATCGCGTTGACGCGGCTCCTCGACATCCTGCTCGACCGCGACAGCGAGCGGAAGGAGCTGGCCGAGAAGATCAAGCAGCTCGAGCAGATCAACGAGACGCTGCGCAAGATCATCGAGGAGGAGAGGGGCCACTTCCTCAACACCGAGAAGTTCGCCGACCCGGAGAAGGCGCTGCAGCGGGCCGCCGCCGCGAAGGCGAAGCTGGAGGACCTGATCGCCCGGCAGCGGAAGCTGATCGACGACACGCGCGCGCCCGCAGGCGACGAGGCCCTGAAGACGCTGCAGCAGCGCCTGAAGGAGCTCCAGAACGACGCCGACGCGGCGCAGAGGCTCGCCGACGACGTCGCCAAGCACGCCGAGGCGATGCCCCCCGGGCTCAAGGAGGACCCCCTCGGGCGGCGCGACCCGTCGGCCCAGGCGCAGAAGGCGCTCGCCCGCGCCGCGCAGTCGATGCGCGACGGGCAGCCGCCCCAAGGCGACCTGCGCGAGGCCGAGGAGGCGCTGCGGCGCCTTGAGGAGCGGAAGAAGGAGCTCGACCAGAAGCGCCTCGAGAGCGACCAGGAGCGGATCCGCAAGGACACCGAGCGGCTCCGCGCCGAGGTCGAGCGGCTCGAGAAGGGCGCCCAGGGCACCGACGGCGGCTCCGGCGAGCTCGGCAGGGCGCAGGGCGAGATGCAGGAGGCGGAGAAGGGGCTCTCGAAGGGGCAGAACGAGCAGGCGCTGCCCAAGGAGGAGGCGGCCAAGCGCGAGCTCGAGGCCGCGATGAAGAAGCTCGAGCAGTTCGAGAAGGAGCTCAAGCGGCTGATGGAGCTCCCCGACTACGGGAAGCTCGCGAAGGAGCAGGACGACACCGCCGACAAGACCGAGGAGACGCGCAAGAAGATGGAGGAGCAGGGGGCGCGGGGGCAGCCGGACGGCGCGCCGACCCCCGGCCAGGGCCCGGTCGAGGAGGCGAAGAAGGCGATGCAGCGCGCGAGCCGCAACCTCCGCGGCGGCTCGGCGAAGGGCGCCAACCCCGAGCAGAAGGAGGCCGTCGAGCGGCTCGAGAAGGCGCAGGAGGAGCTCGAGGAGGCGCTGCGCCAGCTGAGGGAGGAGGAGCAGCTGATGCTGCTCGACGCGATCGAGCGGCGCCTCACCCGGATGCTGCAGAAGCAGACGGCGCTCTTCAAGGAGACGATCAGCCTCGACCTGCGCCTGCGCGACAGCAAGCAGCCGACGCGCGCCGACACCGACAAGTCGCGGCAGATCGCCGAGGGCGAGGGCGACCTCGCCACCGAGGCGGAGAAGCTCCTCGAGCTGCTGCGCGAGGAGGGGACGACGATCGTGATCCCCGACGTCGTCGACGACATGCGCAAGGACCTCGACATGCTCGCCGCGCGGCTGCTGAAGCTCGACGCGGGCGCCTACGTGCAGCAGGTGCAGCAGGACGTCATCGCGACGCTGAAGGAGCTGATCGAGGTCATCCAGGAGGAGCGCGACAAGAAGCAGGGCGGCCAACAGGGCAACGGCGACGGGCAGGAGGGCGACAGCGAGGACAACCTGCTCCCGACCTCCGCCGAGCTCAAGATGCTGAAGTCGCTCCAGGTGCGCGTCAACCGCCGCACCTCCGACTACGAGCGCCTGCGCGAGAAGGATGAGGGCGAGCGCGGACGCCTCGCCGAGAAGCAGGGCTCGGTCGGCGCGCTGACCCGGACGATGGCGGACAAGCTGAACCGGGAGGAGGAGTAGCGATGCGCGCGTGGCTCATGCTGCCGCTCCTCGCGGCGCTTTCCGCGGCCGAGGGGCCGAAGGGCGAACTCGTCCGCAAGATGCAGGAGCGCAAGATCGAGCGCTTCTTCGCGCATGTCGCGGCGGACGACAGGCTCGATCCCGTCGCGAAGGGCAAGATCCTCGCGCTCAGGGAGGGGGCGCTCCTCGGCGGCGAGTTCTGCTGCATGCACCAGGCGCTGCTCGAACTCCATCCCGACTACCGCCGCGGCGACGCGATGCTGCTCGACGAGCGCTACGCGGCGGCGGCGGAGCTCTTCGGCGCCCTCGCGCAGCGCGACGACGAGTACCTGAAGGCGTACGCGACCTTCCGCCTCGGACTCGCGGAGATGAACCGCGAGCGCTACGAGGCGGCGACTTCCGCCTTCCAGGCCGTGCTCGACCGGCACGGCCGCCACGTCGGCTGCGACATCGAGGCGGCCTTCTACCACGCCTACAGCCTCTCGCGATCGCGCCGCAAGGAGGAGGCGATGGTCGCGGCGAAGCGCTTCCTCGAGGACTACCCCGACTCCCCCCAGCGCTACCGGCAGGCGATGGATCAGATGCTGAACGAGCTGATGCAATCGTGGGAGAGCCCGCTCTACGACCTCTCCGACCGGATGGAGGAGGTCGCGCGCCGGATCGAGGGGGGGGACACCGGCGAGAAGACGCAGGGCAGCCAGAAGGAGATCGTCGACATCATCGAGCAGCTGATCAAGAAGGCGGAGCAGAACGAGGGCAACGGCCAGAACAACGGCGGCGGCAACGGCAACCCCCGCGGCAACGACCCCTCGGCCAACCCCGCCAACAAGTCCTCCGCCCCCCCGGGCGCCGCCGACACCGGCGAACTGCGCGGCAGGCCGCAGCGCAAGCCCGGCGAGCAGTGGGGCGAGATGAAGGACAGGGAGCGCGAGGACGTCCTCCAGGCGCTGAAGGAGAGGATCCCCGACCGCTACCGCGACCTGCTCCGCCAGTACGACAAGGCGCTCGCGGAGGGCAAGCGCGTCACGACGCCCGCGGCCGAGGGGAAGTGATCCGGGGCGCGCTTCTCCTCGCATCCCTCGCGGCGCTCGCCGCGGCGGGGCCCGACGTCGGGTTCGTCGACGGCACGACCGCGCAGGAGACGCTGGTCGCCGCCGACGCGACGTCGGCGACGCTGCGCGACGGCGCGGGCGTGGAGCGCAGCGTCCCGACCCTCTCGCTGGTGCACGCGACGCTGCTCTCCGGCGACGAGCCCCCCGCGCCCCCCATGAACCTGCACCTCTGGAACGGCGACCGGCTGCGCGGCAGCGTCGAGGGCGCCGGCGACGCGCTGCTCGTCTCCGGCCCCGGGTTCGCCGGCCTCCGGATCCCCCTCGACCGCGTGAAGGCGGTGCGCTTCGGCGCGCTGCTCGCGGGCGTGCAGGAGACCTACCAGCAGGCCTTCGCCGCCGAGCTCGACAGGAACCGCGACGTCGTGATCGTGCAGCGAGGGACCTCGCCGTTCCCGATGCCGGCGCGGGTGCTCGCGGTGGAGGCCGCGTCGCTCCGGGTGCGCGTCGGCGACGAGCAGCGCGACCTCCCCCTCGGCAAGGCGTACGGCTTCGTCCGCGCGCTGGACCGCGGCGCGGCGGCGCGGGAGGAGGCGCTCTCCGCGCGGCTCACCCTCTCCGGCGGCGCGCGGCTGACGATCGCGCTCGAGCGGATCGACGGCGAGGCCGTCGTCGGCGGCGGCGCGCGGGTCGCGCGCGCGGAGATCGTCTCGATCGAGTTCCTCGGGCCGCACCTCTCGCCGCTCGGCGACCTCGAGCCGATCGACAGCGCAGAGGTCTCGCTCTTCGGCAAGGCGCCGCCGTGGCGCCGCGACGCGATGGTGCACGGCGGGCCGCTCCGCCTCGGCGGCCGCCGCTACGAGCGCGGCATCGGCGTGCAGGCGAGAAGCAGCCTCACCTACGCGCTGGGCGGGAAGTGGCGCTCCTTTTTCGCGCGCTGCGGCATCGACGACGCGGCGGCGCGCGAGGGCGCCGCGCGCTTCCGCGTGATCGGGGACGGCCGGCTCCTGCGGGAGGTCTCGCTCCGCCGCGGCGACCCGCCGGCGGCGCTCGCGATCGACGTGACCGGCGTCGACCGGCTCACGCTCGAGGCCGATCCGGGCGAGTCCTACGCCTCCGACTTCTGCGACTGGGCGGAGGCGCGGCTCTACAATTCCGCGTCGGACTGACGAATGGGACCGAAGGCGCTCACCACCCTGCTCCTGCTCGCGCTCGCGGCGAGCGGCGGCGACCCGGAGACCGAACTCGTGCGGCGCCTCGAGCGCGAGCGGATCGACCTCGCGAAGCGCCTCGCGCCGGCGGTCTGCGCGGTCTTCCGCGGACAGGGAGGGGGCTCGGGGGTCGTCATCACGCCGGACGGCCTCGTGCTGTCGAACTTCCACGTGACCGAGCTCGACTCGGAGATGCGGATCGGGCTCGACGACAACCGGATCCACCCCGCCGTCGTGCTCGGCGTGGACCCGAGCGGCGACCTCGCGCTTCTGCGCCTCACCGAGGAGCGCACATGGGCCTTCGCCGGCCTCGGCGACAGCGACGCGCTGCGGCAGGGGGACTGGGTCTACGCGATGGGGAACCCCTTCCTGCTCGCCACGGACTTCACCCCGACGATCACCCTCGGCGTCGTCAGCGGCACGAACCGCTACCAGCCCGGCTCGATCCGCGGCCAGCTGCTCTATCCCGACTGCATCCAGACGGACGCGTCGATCAACCCCGGGAACAGCGGCGGGCCGCTCTTCAACTTCGGCGGCGAGGTCGTCGGCATCAACGGGCGCGTCTCGCTGCGCGACCGCGGCCGCGTCAACATCGGCGTCGGCTACGCGATCTCGAGCAACCAGATCAAGCTCTGCCTGCCCGAGCTGCGCGCGGGCCGCATCGTCGAGCACGGCACGCTGAACGCGACGGTGCGCGACATCGAGGACCCGGAATGGCCCGGCGGCGTGCGGGTGACCTTCGACCGCATCCTCGACCCCGGCTGCGCATACGAGGCGGGCATCCGCCTCGGCGACGCCCTCGTCGCGTTCCAGGGCGCGCCGGTCGGCGAGACGAACGAGTTCAGCCGGCGGATCGCCGTGCTGCCGAAGGGGCGGAGGGTCTCGCTCCGGGTCGCGAGGCGCGGCGACAAGGGCTGGGAGGAGCGGGAGGTCCGCGTCACCCTCGAAGGGGTGCCGCTGATCCTCCCGTCGCAGCAGGCGCAGCGCGCGGTGCCGAGGACCTACATCGAACTCGAGATCGACCGGACCTTCGCCGCCGCCCGCGCGGCGCTCGCGCCGATCGGCGACCAGGTCCGCACCGGCACGCTGACCGTCGAGGGGCGCGAGCCGCGCCCGCACGAGGAGCGCTACGTAAACGGCGCCCCCGAAGCCCCCGGGGACCTGCCCGAGGAGAAGCGGCAGGACTTCGCCGAGCGCGCCATGGCATGGAACGACCTGCTCGCCCCCGAGGGGCGCAGGCGCTTCGCCTCGGTCGAATTCACCGGCGGCGCGCTGGTGGGCGACGCGACCTGCGACCGCTTCGAGGTCGCGACCAAGGAAGGCGGCAAGCGCGTCTACTTCGTCGAGCTGTCGAGCGGGCGGCTCCTGCGCTGCGACCTGTATGCGCAGGCGTGGGCGAGGTGGATCTCCCTCGAGTACGGGGAGTGGCGCGGCGGCTGGCCGATGCGCGTGCGCATCCTCGACCGCGAGAAGGAGAAGCCGCTGCAGACCATCGAGTACGCCTCGCTGGGGGCGCCGTGAGGCGCGCGGCGCTGCTGCTCGCGCTCGGAGCCGCCGCCGCGCTCGCGGGCGGCCCGCCGCTGCGGAGCCGCAAGGTCGACGCCGCGGTCGAGGCGCTGCAGCCCTCGGTCGTCAAGATCTTCGGCGCGAAGGGGTTTCGGGGCATCTACGGCTACATGACCGGCGTGATCGTGCACGAGAGCGGGCTCGTGCTGACGCGGGGGTCGGTCACGCTTGAGGAGGCGACCGCGATCCGCTGCCACCTGCACGACGGGCGGCGGCTTACCGCGACGCTCGTCCGCGAGGACCGCCGCTCGAGGATGGTGCTCTTGCGCCTCGCCGGCGGCGAGGGGGCGACCTACGCCGCCGCGCGCCTCGGCAGCAGCGCCGCGCTGCGCCCCGGCCACTTCGTGCTGCTGCTGGGCAACGCCTACCAGGTGGCGCTCGGCGCCGAGCGGTGTGCGGTCAACGTCGGCGTCGTCAGCGCGATCACGCCGCTCGCGATGCGCGAGGGGCTCTTCGACCTGCCCTACGACGGGCCGGTGATCCTGCACGACGCGATGAACAACCCCGGCGTCTTCGGGGGGCCGCTCGCCGACCTCGAGGGCGGCGTCGTCGGCATCTCGGGCACCATCGTCGAGAGCCGGGAGACCAACGCGCAGGTCCACTACGGGATCCCGATCGACGACCTGCGCGGCTTCATCGACGACACCGTCGCGCGCCCCGACGCGCCGCGCAACTACCTTCCGCCGGGCGAGCCGGAGGGCGACGGGCCCGAGGCGGGCGCCCCCGGCCACCACGGCATCCGCGTGCTGCGCGGCGGGGTCAACCGCAGCACGCCGGCCTACGTCGACCGCGTCGTGCCCGGCTCCCCCGCCGCCGCCGCCGGCATCCGCCCCGACGACCTCGTCCTCAGGGTCGACGAGACGCGCATCAAGGGGTGGAAGGCCTTCGAGAAGCAGATGGACCGCTACCGAGCGGGCGACACCGCGAAGCTGACGATCCAGCGCGGCGACCAGGTCCTGCTCGTCTCCCTCACCCTTGTGCCGGAGCCCTCCCGATGACCACGCCGCTTCTGCTGCTCTGCCTGCTTGCGCCCCCGGACGAGCCCGACGAACTCGTCGCGCTGCAAGCGGTCCTCTCCCGGGCGCTCGAGCGCATCTCGCCGTCGGTCGTCACCGTGACGACCGTCGGCGGGATCCGCAACGTCGAGATCCCGGAGCGGGCGAAGGAGAAGATGACCGTCCCCGAGCGCCCGCGCGAGGAGAGGGAGGAGGGGGAGGGGTGCGGGGAGGGCGAGGGGAAGGAACGGCCGGAGGAGCCCGAGGGCAGCACGCCGCGCTTCCCGAACGAATGGATGAAGATGCTCGCGGCTCCGGGGTTCAAGAAGGCGGAGGGGCCGACGACCGGCCTCGTGATCAGCGCCGACGGCCACGTCGTCACCTCGGCGTGGAACTTCGACAGCAAGCCGCAGGTCGTCGTCGTGACGACCGCGGAGGGCGCCACCCACGCGGCGCGCCTGCTCGGCATCGACCGGGCGAGCGGCCTCGCGCTGCTGAAGATCGACGCGACGGGGCTCGCGGTGCCTGCGTTCCTCGACCCGAAGGAGGTCTCCGTCGGCGCGTGGGCCTTCGCGGTGGGGCGCGCGCTGACGCGGAGCGGCGTCGACGTCAAGTACGGCATCATCTCGGCGAAGAACCGCGTCGAGGGCAACGCGCTGCAGACCGACGCCGCGAGTTCGCCGACGAACTACGGCGGCCCGCTGATCGACGTCGAGGGGCGCGTCTACGGCGTGCTCGTCCCGCTCGGCGCCCGCGGCGAGGAGGTGAACCCGAACTGGTACGACAGCGGCATCGGCTTCGCGACGCCGATCCCCGACCCGGCGAGGCTGATCGAGCGCCTCGGCAAGGAGGGCACCGTGCTCGAGCCCGCCTTCCTCGGCGTGCAGATGGACGAGGAGCGCACCGGCGAGGGGGCCCGGGTCGTCGAGGCGGTCGAGGGGCAGCCGGCGGCGAAGGCCGGCGTCCGGAAGGACGACGTCGTGCTCGCGATCGACGGCACGAAGATCCGCAACGCGTTCGCGCTGCGCTTCGAGATCGGCCGCCGGCGCGCGGGCGACGTCGTGAAGCTCTCGCTGCTGCGCGGCACCGAAGCGGTCGACGTCGAGGCCACGCTCGGGCCGAGGCCGAAGGAGGTCGGCAGCGACGAGCGGCTTCCGGTCCCGCTGCCCGGCCCCGGGGAGGAGCGCAAGTGAGGAGCGCGGTCGCGCTGCTGCTGCTCGGCCTTCTCGCCGCCGGCGAGGAGCCCGCACCCCCCGCGCCCCCCAAGGATCCCGAGCCGCTGCGGCACGAGCTCAGGCTCCGCGCCGGCAGCATCCTCGTCGGCACCCTCGAGCCCGCCGAGTTCAAGGTGAAGACCGCCTTCGGCGACCTCGCGGTGCCGGTCGCGGAACTCCGGCGCGTGCTGTTCGGCCGCGGCAGCGACCCGGAGCGGCTCGCGCGCGTGGCCGCGGCGATCGTGGATCTCGGCTCGGCGAGCCCGGAGAAGCGGCTCACCGCGCAGGCGCACCTCGCCCAGGAGGGGCGGTTCGCGGCGCCGGACCTCGCCGGGGCGGCGGCCAACCACGCCGACCCGGAGGTGCGCCGCGCCTGCAAGGAGATCTTCGACGCGATGCAGATCGCCGAGGACGAGGAGCTCGCCTCGACGGACGACCTCGTCGAGACGGCGCGCTTCACGCTGCGCGGCTCCGTGCAACAGGGCGCGTTCAAGATCACGCTCGCCGAATTGGGGCCCCTCGACGTGCGGCGGCAGCACGTCGCGGAGATCCGGAGGCACGTCGCGCGGCGCGAGGAGCGCTGCACGATGGACGGGCAGTTCACGACGATGGGCGCCTGGTTCGACAGCAAGTTCGCGTTCGAGAAGGGCGAGGAGGTGCGCCTCTCCGCCGCGGGCTCGATCACCTTCCCGAACTGGGGCGGCCAGATGTTCGACCCCGAGGGCAACATGCAGATGGGCCAGATCAACGGCCACCCGATGGGCTGCCTGATGGGCCGCTTCGGCGACGGCGGCCAGATCTTCCGTGTGGGCCGCGCGTGGAGCGGGCTCGCCGACGCGCGCGGGACGCTGCGCTTCGCGGTCATGCTCAACATGCGCGGCCAACCCAGCACCGGCGAATTCACGATCAAGGTGGAACGCGAATAGGGGGGGGCGGGGGGGGACTCCCCACCATTTAGCAAGCTCCTGGTTGCGGGGCGATAACCCCGCGACTTCGTTGCGCTGAGCCCGGGTAACGCCGCCGGGAGCAAGGCTCTGAAGGGGAAGGAGGTGGCG